>Ga0194131_10002958_pt1 | contig 27360 bp, 30 predicted proteins | sample TA2KigO120mmetaG_FD_148631 | JGI IMG/M metagenome (GOLD analysis project Ga0194131, IMG submission 148631) | Freshwater microbial communities from Lake Tanganyika, Tanzania - TA2015053 Kigoma Offshore 120m | ecosystem: Environmental > Aquatic > Freshwater > Lake | place: Tanzania: Lake... | reverse complement strand
CGACACACCGACCCCGAACCGCTCAGCAGCCTGGCGCCGAGACAATCCGTCCTCGACCGCCCGCACCACACGAACACGAAGATCCTCTGATAGGGGAACTCCCATGCCCGCTGGCCTCCTCCTCCAGCAGGCATCTTGAATCACATCGCGACAGGATTGGGAATCCCCGACGATTCAGACAGATCGGAAAATGCTCTAGCGCCGAAAGTCCTGCCTTCGATGACTGTCGTCAGGGTCCCGGGTGTCAGCCGAGGGCGTTCGGAGGAAGGCTGCATGGAGCGGATAGTGTCGTCGCTCGACGAGCGACACAAGGTTGAACGCGGCTGCTTTGGCGCATGTCGCTCGTAGAACACGTCCCACTCTTCCTCATGTGTTCGGACGAAACCGTGCCGCTCATAGAATCGCGCGGCCGGACTCTGCTTCAGGACGTGGAGCCGGACCGGCAGCCGGGCCGCATCGGCTTCGGCGAGAAGCAGAGCAATGATGTGGCTGCCCAGGCTCCGTCCTTGCTGTTCCGGCGTGAGATAGAATTGGCCCAGCTCTATGTGACCCGTCTTGACCGAGACGCTCACGCAGCCGACGAACTCATCATCGGCCAGGATCAGTCGCATCGTTGCCGGATCGAACGCCTGACGGAAGCGCGTCCTGGATCGCTCCGGCTCGTAGCGGCCGAGGCGTTCCAGGTGCGGGCGCATCACCAGGTCGCGAAGCGCGAGCAGCCGCTCGAAATCGGCCTCGTTCGCCGGCGAGAAGACGATCATCCGATCCGTTTGCCGGTCCGGCCAGCGAGATCCTGGATGTATTGCCAGGCGACACGGCCGGAACGGGCGCCGCGCGTGATCGACCACTCATTGGCTTCGTGGTGGAGCTGCTCGCGAGGGACATCGAGGCCGAAGGCGCCGGCATAGCCCTCGACCATGGCGAAGTAGGTGTCCTGGTCGCAGGCATGGAAGCCGAGCCACAGGCCGAAGCGGTCCGAAAGCGAGACCTTTTCCTCGACCGCTTCTCCGGGATTGATCGCGGTCGACCGCTCGTTCTCGATCATCTGGCGCGAGATCAGGTGGCGGCGGTTCGAGGTCGCGTAGAAGAGCACATTCTCGGGTCGGCCTTCGACACCGCCTTCGAGCACCGCCTTCAGCGACTTGTAGCTCGCGTCTTCTGCCTCGAAGGAGAGGTCGTCGCAGAAGAGGAGGGCGCGCTTCGGCTGGGCGCGGAGCAGGCCGAGCAGCTTGGGCAAGCTCGGGATGTCCTCGCGATGGATCTCGACCAGGGCCAGTCGGCCGCGCGTCAGGCGGTTGACCTCGGCATGGACCGATTTGACGAGGGAGCTCTTGCCCATGCCGCGCGCTCCCCAGAGGAGCGCATTATTGGCCGACAGCCCGTCGGCGAAGCGGCGGGTGTTGTCGAGCAAGATGTCGCGCTGGCGGTCGATGCCTTGAAGCAGGCCGATCGCCACCCGATTGACCCGCTTTACCGGTTGCAACGCCTCGTTTTCGGCATGCCAGACGTAGCTCTCCGCGCTCTCCAGATCGGGGGCGGCAGGCGGTGGCGGAGAGCGTCGCTCGAGCGCTTCCGCGATACGTTGCAACAGCTCCAACGTCTTGGGATCGCTCATGAAAGTCCCTGAGGCTCGGCGGGGAGGGGGTGTCGTTGCAATCCTCGGCCGGGCCGTTATAGTCCGCCCACTCAAATCCGGCCAGATCGGGAGCTTCCGCCTATGCTGATTTCGCCCGCCTACGCCCAGTCCGGCGCCGGCGCAGGCTTCGACATCATGGCGCTCGCGCCGCTGGTGTTGATTTTCGTCGTCTTCTACTTCCTCCTGATCCGGCCGCAGCAGAAGAAGATGAAGCAGCATCGCGAGATGCTGGCGGCGGTCCGGCGCGGCGACCGGGTCGTCGTCGGCGGCATCATCGGCACCGTTGCCAAGGTCGCCTCTGATACGGAAGTCACGGTCGAGATCGCCGATGGCGTGCGCGTGCGCGTCGTGCGCGGCGCGATCACCGAGGTGCTCTCCAAGACCGAGCCGGTGAAGGCCGAGAGCAGCGACAAGACTGCCGAGGACAAGCCGGCCTCCGGCGGCTGATCGCGTTCGATGATCCAGATTCAACGTTGGAAGATCATCGTCGTTACGCTCCTCTGCGTCTGGGGTCTGCTGTACGCCGTCCCATCCTTCCTGCCGCGCACCGTCGTCGAGCAGTTTCCGCGCTGGCTCCGCGCCGACCGCATCAATCTCGGGCTTGATCTCCAGGGCGGCTCGCATCTGCTGCTGGAGGTCGACACGCGCGCGGTCAAGGTCGACCGCCTGCAGAACATGGTCGACGATGTCCGCGTCGCGTTCCGCAATCAGCGCGTCAACTACACGGACCTCGGCGTCGAGGGTGACGCCGTGTCGGTCCGACTACGCGATCCCGCCGATCGCGAAAGGGCGGTGACGACCCTTCGCGGCATCGACTCGAACGCAACAGTTACGGTCTCTGCGGAGGGAGTTGCTCGCTACACCTATTCAGAGAGGCTCTGGGAGGATCGGTATTCGGCCGCAATCCAGCAATCCCTGGAGATCGTCCGCCGCCGCATCGACGAGACCGGCACGCGCGAGCCGACCATCGTCAGGCACGGCAAGGACCGCATTCTCGTCCAGCTGCCCGGCGTCGACGATCCTGAGCGGATCAAGCGCCTGCTCGGCACGACGGCGAAGATGACCTTCCATCTGGTCGACAGCCGCGCCAGCCTGGCCGATATCGAAGCGAACCGGGCACCGGCAGGCTCGATCATCGTCGAGTACGACCGGCCCGATCCGGTCACCGGGCGGCGCGATAGGCTGGCGATTCTACGGCGCGTCGCCGTCTCCGGCGAGAACCTCACCGACGCACAGCCGAGCTTCAACAACGGGGAGCCGGTGGTGGCCTTCCGCTTCGATGCCGTCGGCGCGCGCAAGTTCGGCGAGATCACGACCGAGAACGTCAACAGGCTCTTCGCGATCCTGCTGGATAACCGGGTGATCTCGGCGCCGAGCATCCGCGAGCCGATCCTCGGCGGCTCAGGCATCATCACGGGCGGATTCACCGTCCAATCCGCCAACGAACTCGCCCTGTTGTTGCGGGCCGGCGCTCTGCCGGCGCCGTTGAAGGTGCTCGAGGAGCGGACCGTCGGGCCGGACCTCGGCTCGGATTCGATCCGTGCCGGGTCGATCGCAATCGTCATCGGCTATGCGTTGATCGCGATCCTGATGGTCGTGGGATATGGGCTGTTCGGCATCTTCGCCAACATCACCCTGATTCTGAATATCGCCTTCACGATCGCGATCATGGCCGCGCTCGGCGCAACGCTGACCCTTCCGGGCCTCGCCGGCATGGTCCTCGGCCTCGCCATGGCGGTCGACGCCAATGTGCTGATCTATGAGCGTATCCGTGAGGAGGAGCGTCAGGGGCGCTCGCCCTTCCCGGCAGTCGACATCTCGTTCCAGCGCGCTTATGTCACCATTCTCGACTCCAACCTCACCACGCTGATCGCGGCGATGTTCCTCTATGCCTTCGGTTCCGGCCCCGTCCGCGGCTTCGCCGTGACGCTCGGCATCGGTATCGCCTGCTCGATGCTGACCGCCGTTACCGTGACGCGGATGATGATCGTTGGCTGGCTCAAATGGGCCAGGCCGAAGCAGCTGCCGATCTGAGCCGCGGAGACCGCGACATGTTCAAGCCGATCCGCCTCATCAACAAAGTGCCGAACCTCGATTATTTCAGGTTTCACAAGCTGTGCTTCGCGCTCTCGATCGCACTCTGCGTCATCTCGGTCATCTCGCTGGCGACCCGCGGGCTCAACTACGGCGTCGACTTCGCCGGCGGCATCCTGGTCGAGGTGCGGATGCCGACCGCGCCGGATCTCGGGAGGATGCGCGCCGAGATCAGCGCTCTCAATCTCGGCGATGTCGCCCTTCAGGACTTCGGCGCCAGCAACGACGTGCTGATCCGCATCGAGCGCCAGGCCGGCGGCGAGGAAGCCGAGATGGCGGCGGTGCAGAAGGTTCGCGAGACGGTTGCGCGGATGTTCGGCAGCAATGTCGAGTACCGACGTGTCGAGGTCGTCGGACCCAAGGTCGGCAGCGAGCTGGTTCGCGACGGCATCCTCGCGGTATCGCTCTCCCTCCTCGGCATCATGGGATATATGGCGTTCCGCTTTGGCTGGCGTGCCGGCACCGCAGGCGTCATTGCTATCTTCCATGATTGCTTGACCACGGTCGGACTCTTCTCGGTGACCGGGCTGCAGTTCGATCTCAACGTGCTGGCTGCGGTCGTCACCATCGCTGGCTTCTCGATCAACGACACGGTCGTCATCGATGATCGTATCCGCGAGAATTCGCGCAAATACAAGCGCATGGATTTTCGCGAGCTGATCAACCTCAGCGTCAACCAGACCATGGCGCGGACGGTGGTGACCAACGGCCTCGTCTTCCTTGCCACTTTCGCGCTCGTCACCTTCGGCGGTCCGGTGCTGTTCGGCTTCTCTTTCGCCATGCTATGGGGCGTGATCGCCGGCACCTATTCGACGATTTACGTCGCGGCGCCGCTCGAGTGGTATCTGTCGAACCGCGGCAAGTCCCAGGCCAAGGAAGCCGAGGCGAACGCCGACTAGATCGATGGAGATCACGCCGCTTATTCCCGAAGGGCGGCAGGTCATCGAAAGCTATGGCGATGGCCGGTTTCGCGTGTCGGGCATCCAGATCGAGGGAGCGCTATTGGTCCTGCCGACGGCAACGTTTCCCTGGGCGGCTGGCAACGTCGCGAGCATGACGCTCGAATCCCTGGCGCCGGTTCTCGGCGCCGACCCTCCCGTCGAAATCCTCTTGGTCGGTTGCGGCCAGCGCCTGACGCCCTTGCCGCCGGCGCTCAAGGCGGCGCTGCGTGAGCGCGGCATCGGCGCCGACCCGATGGGCACCGGCGCCGCCTGTCGGACCTACAACGTGCTGATGGCGGAAGGGCGCCGCGTCGCGGCGGCGCTTCTCCCGGTTTAGCGCGATGAGGCTCTCGGCCCTGGTTGTTGTCCACAACGAAGCGGCTCAGCTGGCCGAATGCCTTGCCACGCTCCGTTTCGCCGACGAGATCGTCGTCCTTCTCGACCGCACGGCTGATCGCAGCCCGGCGATCGCCGAAGAGTTCGGCGCGCGGATCGTCGAGGGCAGCTGGCACATTGAGGGTGACCGTCGCCGAGCCGGGATCGATGCCTGCCGGGGCGAGTGGGTCCTGGAGGTCGATGCCGACGAGCGGGTCTCGCCGGCGCTTGCGAAGGAAATCGGCGAGCGACTCCCCCACGCGGCGCGCGGCTACTTCCTCGTTCCGTTCGCCAACCACATCGGCAGGCACCTCGTGCGTCACGGCTGGGGCGCCTACAACGGCGTGGCGATGAAGCCCTGCCTCTTCGCCAAAGGCTGCAAGAGCTGGGGCATGCAGCGCGTGCATCCCCGCATCGATCTCAGCGGCACCCGCCAGACGATGCACAATCCGATGATCCACTACGTCTATCGCGATGTCTCGGACGCGATCCAGCGCCTCAACCGCTACTCGAGCCTGAATGCCGAGCAGATGCGCGAAGATGGTAATGTCGGCACGCTGTGGCCCAATCTGCGGCGCATGCTGTCACGCTTCTGGAAGTCCTACGTCGCCCGGCGCGGCTATCGCGAAGGCCTGTACGGCCTTCTGCTGGCATTGATTTCCGCGCTCTATCCGATCCTGAGCTACATCAAGGCGAGGCTCGCCGAGGAGAAGGATCAGGCGCGATGAAGATGAGCGACATCCCGTTCCAGACCGTCGACTGGAGCACCGTCGAGAGAAGCGAGCACAAGGGCGACGCCGGCAAGGCGTTCTGGCGCACCCGTCACTTCGGCGAGATCCGCGTGCGCATGGTCGAGTACACGCCGGGCTATGTCGCGGACCATTGGTGCGAGAAGGGGCATGTCCTGCTGGTCCTGGAAGGACAACTCGACACCGAGCTCGCCGACGGCCGACGCTTCACGCTGACGCCGGGATCGAGCTACCAGGTCGCCGACGGCGCAGAGCCACACCGCTCCTCGACCGAAGTCGGGGCCAAGCTCTTCATTGTCGATTGACGTGAGCAACTACCTGGCCGCGGCGATCGATCTCGATGACGCGACGATTGTCTCTGCCTATGACGATCTTCCCCTCTGGTCGGCGCTTGCGGGGCAGCTGTTCTTCGAGCACGTCCCTCTTCGCGCAGGCATCACGGCACTCGATGTCGGATGTGGCACGGGCTTCCCCGCGATCGAGCTCGCAGAGCGGCTTGGGCCGAACGCCGTTGTACATGGCCTCGACCCTTGGGCAGCCGCGCTGGTTCGGGCACGGGCCAAAGCCAAGGCTCGCGGTGTCGCTCATGTGATTTTCGACCAGGGCGATGCCGCACGCATGCCCTATGCCGACCTGCGCTTCGACCTGGTCGTCTCCAACCTCGGCCTAAACAATTTTCCTGATCCAGACGCGGCGACCGCCGAATGCCGCCGCGTGCTTAGGCCGCGAGGACTGCTCGCGTTGACCACCAATCTCGTCGGGCATATGAGCGAGTTCTATGAGGTGATGGCGCGGGTTCTCGTCGAGACAGGCGCCGAGCGGGAAGCCGGTGCGCTCGAGCGTCACATCGCCAGCCGAGCGACGCTCGACGGTGTCCAAGACCTGCTCGGCCGCCACGGCTTCGCGGTGACTCGGATTGAGCGCTCCAGCGTAACGCTCCGCTACGCCGACGGGACGGCGCTTCTGCGTCACTGGTTCGTCCGACTGGGATTCGTCGGCGAGTGGCGCGCGACGATCACGCCTGCACGGCAGGACGAGGTCTTTGCGCGCATCGAGGAGGTACTGCCGCGCCCGCTTCGCCTTACCGTACCGTTCGCCTATGTCGAAGCCGCCGCTATATGAAGAGGGGGCCCGAAGGCCCCCTCCTGGTACGACAGAAGATCGCGCTCAGATGTTCTGGGCGCTGACCATAGCGTAGAGCATCGGGATCGAGAGAACCGTGTTGGTGCGCGAGACCAGCATCGCCGTCCGCGCCGCCGCCTTCTTCTCGTCCGGGGTCGCATCGACGAGGCCGAGCGCCTTCTGCTGGTTCGGCCAGATCAGGAACCAGACATTGAAGGCCATGATCAAGCCGAGCCACATGCCGATACCGATGGCGCGGTGCTGCGGCACGCCCTCGGCGCCACCGAGCATCAGCGCCTGGCCGATGTAGCCGTTCATCCAGGCAAGAAGGAGGCCGGTGACAACGGTCGCGAGCGCGGCGTAGCGGAACCAGAAGAGCGCGGTCGGGGCGATGACCTTGGACACCGCCGGTTTCTGCTCGTCCGGGATCTTCGGCATCGACGGGATCTGCACAAAGTTGAAGTACCAGAGGAGGCCGATCCACATCACGCCGGACAGCACATGCAGCCAGCGCATGAAGAAGGTCCAGTAGCCGTGGTCAAAGGCCGCCGGCCGGACCAGCAGCCAGAAGATGATCGCTGCCAGCACGAAGCCGGCGATGACGGCTCGCTCAAGTTTCTCGAGGACCGACGCCATGACATCTCTCCCGGGGTTTCTGGCGATCCAGGTATAGGCTCGCGGTCGCAGACTAGCCCAAGATATTGCCTTGCGCCAAGGCGAGTCGTGCCGCCGCTTCGCCGGAGCGCACGGCGCCTTCCAGCGTCGCCGGAAAGCCGGTCCTGATCCAGTCTCCGGCAAGAACGAGGTTGGCCAGATGCGTGCGGGCGGGGGGCCTCGACCGTTCCGCCCTCCGCGTCGCCGCGATCGTGGCGCGGCGTTCCTTGACGATGCGCCAGACCGGCGCCTCGTCCGCGAGGTCGAAAGCGCGGGCGAGCTCGGGCCAGAAGCGCGCGGCCAAGGCCTCCGCGGATTCCGCGAGCAGGCCGTCGGCGGCGCTCACCGTGGCCGAGATCACATCGTCGCGCCAAAGGGCCCATTGGGCGAGGCCGCCGACAAGACCCATCAGCCGGGGCGACTCTGGCTTTGCGGACACGCGGAAGTGGGCATTGACGATGGCCCGCGTCTCGGTGGGCAGCGTCATTTCCGGCAGCAGCGCGGATATGGCGACAGGCGGCAGCGCGAGAATCACTCGGTCGTCGCGGCTGAGCGTGACGCGCTCGTCGCCGAACAGAAGAGCCGTGGCCTGCCGTCCGCCGGACTCGATCGCGGTCAGGCGCCGGCCGCAGCGAAGGCGTTCGCCGAGGCGCGTCGCGGCGGGTTCCACCATCGCGTCGCCGATCCCATGGCGGGCGATCCAGGGGCGGCAGGCGCTCTCGGCGAGGAGCCGACCGAAGACGGAGGCGATGGCGAGCCACGAAGCCTCTTCCGGTTCAGTGTTGAGCGCTGCGAGGGCGACGGGCCGGAAGGCTGAGGCGAGCCCCCATGGCGTCGCGCGCAGGACCCACCGGTGGCCGCTCGCAAGATCGAAAAATGGGTAGGCGGCCGGCGCCATCTCGATCATGCGGCCGAGCGCATCAAGGCGCTTGAGATAGGTAAGAGCGGCCGTATTGGCACCGAGCAGCAGATGGGTTCCGGTGTCGATCAGCCGGCCGAGCATCGGGTCGTGATAGCTGCGGCATCGCCCGCCCGGTATCGGCGCGGCCTCGTGCACCCGGACGTCGGCGCCGGCATGCAGAAGATGGGTCGCGGCGCTGAGCCCGGCAACGCCGGCGCCGACGACATGCACCGTCATCGCGCGAAGCCGAAGCGTGAGGCCAGCACGATCGCGATCGCCTCGACGGTGCCGAGCCGTGGGCGCTCCTCGTTCCCCATCCGCCCGAGAAGCCGGCGATAGAGGCGAAGCATGGCGTGGCCGGGCCAGAGCCGCCGCCGATCGGATCGCGCCGCGCTGGCTTCGGCTCGGTCGTAGAAGGACTGGGCACGGCCGGCAAGCCAAGCCTTGGCCGCGGCCAGCCGAGGATCGACGAGAAGGGCGGCCGCGTCGCGGGTATCGATGGACGCGGCGGCAAGCGCCTCGCGCGGCAGGTAGAGACGGCCGCGAGCGGCGTCCTCGGCGACGTCGCGAAGGATGTTGGTGAGCTGAAGGGCCGTGCCGCCGGCAAAGGCGAAGTCCGCCGCGGCCTCGTCTTCGCAGCCGAAGATGGCGACCGCCATGCGTGCCGGCCCGCCGGCAACGCGCCGGCAGTAGAGCGTCAGCGTTTCCAGATCCGGGGCCTGCAACGGCGCGGCAACATCGCCGTCGAGGCCATCGAGCACCATCTCGAACCAGGAACGGTCGAGGCCATGGCGATGGATGGCGCGCGCCAGTTCCGATCCGTCGTTTGCAGCAAAGACGCGGTCGAGGTCCGTCCGGGCTGCCGCGAGCCCGGCGCTTCGCGTCTCCGGAGGAAGATCGGCGTCGGCGATGTCGTCGACGGTCCGGCACCAGGCATAGACGGCAAACATGGAGCGCCGCTGCGCTGCCGGCATCAGGCGCATCGCCCAATAGAAGCTGCTTCGCCGCGCCGCGCTCATCGCCGGAAGAGCCAGCGCAAGCCGCCGTCGAGGCAGGCCGCGGCATAGCCGAGCGCCGGGAGCTTGACTGGCGCGGCCAGCGGATCGTACCGGCGAAGGCGGCGCGCCAGCCGCTCGGCGACGGCAACCGTGACCGCGGCCTGCAGCGCCAGGCGTCGGTCGACAATTTTCTGCGGAAGCGGACGCGCCTGGATCAGGAGCTCGTCGACCCGGTCGAGAACGTGGCCGAAGACGCGTCGGAGCGCGGGCGAGATGCGGCTTTCGCCCAGATCGGAGGCCGTCGCGCCTTCGGCCTCCATCCAGCTTGCCGGAAGGTAGATGCGATCGAGGCGCCGAAAATCCTCGCCGCAATCCTGCAGATGGTTGAGCACCTGGAGCGCGGCGCAGAGCGCGTCGGAGGCGGGCTGCGCTTCACGCCCCTCGCGGTGAAGATCGAGCAGGAAGCGTCCGACCGGAACCGCCGAGAAGCGGCAATAGAGCATCAGCTCGCTCCAGTCGCGGTAGCGCGACTTCGACACGTCCCAGCGAAAGGCCTGCAGCAGCAGTTGCAGGTAGGTGTTGTCCGGATCGCTCTGCCCGAGGATGTCGAGGCGGTGCAGTCTGTCCTCGGCGGAAAGCACGGGATCGTCGGCGATGTCATCCGCTTCGCGCGCCCGCCGGTAGAAGGCGAGGATGCGAGCGTGCATCTCGGGAGCAAGGATTCGCAAGGCGACCGGAAAGTTCTCGGACGCCGCCGACTTCCCCGCTTTCCCGGCCGGCGGCTTTGGCATGGACCTATCGTCGCTCGCGAAAGCCGAGATACCAGAGATAAGCCGCGACCTCGATGACGAGCGCTCCCGCAAAGGCGGCACGGTAGCCGTCCGGATGGTAGCCGCCGCCAGGGCCGGGCGGCCAGAAATCGATGACCCAGCCGACGGCATACTGGCAAGCGAAGGCCAGAGTGAAGGCGACGAGATTGGTTGCGGTCGAAGCGCGGCCCGCGAGCGCGACGCCGAAATGCTCAGGGTATTTGGCGAGCGCCATCGTCGCGACCTGGCCGGTGAGGCCGTAGGCGACGGCGATCGGCAGCAGGAACTCCGTTGCCCAGCCGCTGAGCATCAGCCCCTGCACGAGCAGAAACGGCACGATGCCGTAGGAGAGCCCCGTCAGCGTGTCGATGCCGCGGCTGCGGAGCCAGCTGATGAGCGAACCGGCGCTGGCGACGCCCACAGCAAATCCCAGCGAACAGGCCATCAGGTAGTTTGCCGCTTCGCCGCGCGAGAGGCCGCCGACATCGACGAGCCAGGGGCCGAGCCACAGCGACTGCACGGCGAGCGCGGTCGCGTTGGTGGTCGCGACGACCGGCGTCACCTTCCAGAAGACCCGGTCGCGAACGACGCGGGCGAGACCGCGCAGCTGCTCGGGGAAAGTCTCGATCTTGCCGCCGCCGCCGCGCTCCGGCACTGCGATGTAGATGGCGGCGGCCGCCGCGAAGGTCATGGCCGCGAAGAGAACGAAGGACGGGCGCCATCCGATCGCCTGCACCAAGAGGCTGCTCGGCGTCGCCGCGAGCACTGCTCCGAGTCCGCCGACCGCCATGTAGCAGCCATTGCCCATGGCCACCTTGTCGCGCGGAAACCAGAGAGCCACGGTCTTGAAGCCTGTCATCAGCCCGCCGGCGAGCCCGAGGCCGATGAGTGCGCGCGACAGCGTCAGGGTCAGCTCGTTTTGAGCCGCGGCGAAGCCGATGCATCCGAGCGCGGCGATGAGGAAAAGGCCCGACTGGGTCCGCCTCGGCCCGTAACGGTCGAGCAAGAGGCCGACCGGGAGCTGCATCGCCGCATAGGTGAAGAAATAGGCCGAGGTGAGAAGGCCGAGGCCGGACGCCGTCAACCCGAGGTCGCGCACCAGGTCGGGCGCCACGACGGCGTTCACCGAACGCAGCAGCCAGACCATGACGTAGCCGGCCGCGAACGGCACCATGACATGAAGCACGATCCGCGGCAGCGGAGACTCGGGCGTCGTGGTCATCTACCCAAGCTCGATCCGGTCGACCAGCGCCTCGCCGCGGCGGAAGCGTTCGATATTGGCGAAGATGTCCTGCATCTTGAGCTTCATCGCCTCGACCGTGCCGGGTGCGTGGTGCGGGGTCAGCACGACATTGCGGAATTGCGCGAGCGGCGAGGGGCTCGGCGGGGGCTCGACCTCGTAGGTGTCGAGGCCGGCGCCGCCGAGATGGCCGCTCTTGAGCGCTTCGACCAGATCCTTCTCCGAGACGACGGGACCGCGCGCGCAGTTGAGCAGATAGGCACCGGGCTTCATCTTCCTCAGCGCCTTGGCGTCGATCATGTGGTGCGTTCGCTCCGTCAACGGTACGTGCAGCGTGACCACGTCGCTGTGCGACAACAGCTCGTCGAACCCGACTCGGGTCACCTTGAGCTCTCGTTCGAGCGTCGCCGGCATCTCCAGGATGTCGTGATAGAGCGTCGTGGTGCGGAACACGGTCAGCATCCGCGCCAGTTCCTTGCCGATACGCCCGAGACCGACGATGCCGACCGTAGCACCGGTGAGCTGATGCGACTCCGCGCGGAGGTCGTTGGCATGCCAGCGTCCCTGGCGCATCTCGGCATCGACGAAGGCGAGCCGCTTGCCGACGGCGAGCATCAGCATCAGCGTGTGCTCGGCGACGCCGATCGAGGTTCCGCCGGGCGCGATCGCGAGGGCGATCTGCCGCTCGCGCAGCGCCTCGGTGTCGACCGTGTCGTGGTATCCCACGCCCTGGTGGTGGACGAGGCGAAGGCGCTTGCCGGCTTCGATGTAGCGGCGATCGAGCCTCAGGCCCCCGACGATGACGGCATCCGCATCGGCGATCCTGGCGAGCCGCTCCTCGACCGATCCGGTCTCGAGCGTCACCAGGTCGATCCCCGGCGTCGAGGCGCTGCGGACCAGGTCGTAGAGGTCTTGGCCGCCATGGTTGAAGTAGAGGACCTTCATCGGCCGGGCGTCAGTCGACATACCGCACTCCGCCGCGTGCCTTTGCGCCTTCCTCGGTCCAGAACGACATCGTCTTGCCGGCGGGAGAGAGAACCCTCGCTTCGGTGTCGGCTTCTTTCTTCTTCACGACCTCGAGCTGCGCCGAAACGGCCTCAGCCTCGGCGCGCGGCACCACGACAACGCCGTCACGGTCGCCGACGACGATGTCGCCGGGGCTCACCGGAACGCCGCCGCAGGAGATCGCGTGATTGACCGTGCCGGGCCCGTTCTTGAATGCCGAGTTGGGGTTATGGCCGATGGCAAAGATCGGAAGGCCGATCTTGAGCAGACCGGCGACATCGCGGACCAGCCCGTCGGTCACCAGCGCCGCCACGCCACGCGCCTTCGCTCCCGCTGCCCAGAGATCGCCGATGGTGCCGCCGGCTTCCTGGCCCTGCGTAGCGCAGACGATGACATCGCCCGGCTGGACGAAGTCGAGCGCTGCCATGACCGCGAGGTTGTCCATGGGCGAGCAGTAGGCGGTTACTGCCGTGCCGCAGAAGCTCATCTCGGGCGCGATGGGCTTCACCCGATAGTGCATCGAGCCGAAGCCATTCAGCGCATCGGTGACGAATCCGGTCGGCAGCCCGGCGAAGCGGGCGACGAGAGCAGCGGACGGACGCTCGATGCGCCGCCGCACGGTGAGCGCGACCGGATCACCGATCATGAAGAAGCTCCTTGGAGGAAGAGGCGGGGAGGGGTTATGGGAGGATTTACATTATGGCATCGGCGGGCGTCGCTGGGCGAGCCGCGTCGCCGCGTCCGGATTGACCGCGTATTTGGGAATCTTGCCGGCGAGGACGGAGGCGACTTGCTCGACCGTGTCCGCCGCTTGCGAGGCGACGGAGTCGGGGACCATGCCGCCTACATGCGGCGTCGCCAGGACCTTGGGATGCCGTCCGAGCGCAAGGGGCGGCGTGTCGTCGGGAGGAGCCCGTCCGACATCGAGCGCGGCTCCCGCAATCCAGTCCTCGTCGAGGGCGCGCTTCAAATCATCTTCGTCGACGAGGCCGCCGCGAGAATGATTGAGGAAGAAGGCCGTCGGCTTCATCCGCCGGAAGACCTGCGCGTTCATCAGCTTCTCGGTCTTTGGCGAATGGATCACCAGGCACAGCAGGAAGTCGGACTCGGCGGCGAGTCGGTCGAGATCGGCCCGCTCGTAAGCGGAAGGAATGTTGGCTTCGGGATCGGAGACCAGCACGCGCATGCCCATGAAGGCGAGGATCTCGGCCATCCGCCTGCCGAGATTGCCGAAGCCGGCGATGCCGGCGGTACGGCCGGCAAGCTGCATGCTGGGGCGCTGCGGTGGCACGATACCGGCGCGGTATTCGGCGACATGGCGGCTCATGCCGCGGGCAAGATCGACCATCTGCCCGAGAATCAGCTCGGTCACGGCCGGGATGAAGCCGGGGCCGGCACGGGTCACGAGCACGCCGGCTGCCGAAGCCGCCGGGATGTCGATGTTGCGGATGTCCATCGCTGCGCGATGGACAGCGACGAGCCCGGGTAGCGCCGAGAATAGCCGTGCCTCTCCCGGCACCATGCGATCGAGAACGATGACGTCGGCGTCACGAGCGAGGTGAATCAGGCCATCCACGCTCAGCGGCTCGTCGCCGTCGTGAACGGCAAGGCTGCCGAGGGCGTTGAGCCCCGCAACCGCCGCGTCACCATACTTGTCCTTCCGATCGAGCCGTGTATGCGTGAGGACGATGCGGGCCATGAGCGGGTTCCGCCAATGTTCTTGTGTGAGCAGGCTCATGGTGCCATACAGGCGCCTCGCTCTCGCAACCGGAACGACGATGCGCGCAATTCTCCTTCGCTCCGCTGTCGCTGCAGCGCTCCTCATGCCGATCTCGGGCCACGCGGCCGAGGTCGATTTCTCAACCTGGCTCCGGCAGTTCCGTGCCGAGGCGATCGAGCGCGGCATCCGCGCCGATACGCTTGACCGCTCGCTGGCCGGCATTCAGCCGATTCCACGCGTGATCGAACTCGACCGGCGACAGCCGGAGACGACGCTCACTTTCGGCCAATACATCGAGCGCGTGATCAACGACCGGCGCGTCGAGACCGGCCGGCAGATGCTCGTCACCCACAAGGACCTGCTTGAACAGGTGTCCACTCGATTCCGGGTGCAGCCGCGTTTCATCGTCGCTCTCTGGGGAATCGAGACCGATTTCGGCCGCATCACCGGCGACTTCCCGATCATCGCCGCGCTGGCGACGCTTGCTCATGATGGCCGTCGTTCGAGCTTTTTCCGCGGCGAACTCCTGAATGCGCTCCGCATGGTCGATCGCGGCCTTGTCGAGCCGCAACGCATGCGCGGGTCCTGGGCTGGCGCCATGGGCCAGAGCCAGTTCATGCCGTCGAGCTTCCTCGCTTATGCCGTCGACTACGACGGCGACGGCAAGCCCGATCTCTGGAGCTCGCAATCGGACGTCTTTGCCTCGATCGCCAACTACCTCGCGAAGACCGGCTGGAAGGGCGACGAGACCTGGGGCAGGGCGGTCCGGGTCCCTGCGGCCCTCGATCGCAGCCAGTTCGACCTCAAGGTCGAGAAGCCGGTTTCGGAATGGGCAAGCCTCGGCGTCCGCCGGGCCGATGGCGGCGAGTTGCCAAGCCGGGACCTGAGCGCCTCCATCGTCCAGCCGGGCGGCGCCGGTGGCCCCAGCTACCTCGTCTACACGAACTACAAGACGATTATGCGCTGGAACCGTTCGCTCTACTTCGCGACCGCCGTCGGACAACTTGCGGATCGCATCTCTGGCAGCTAGGTTACTAAATATTGTTGAACTTGTCGGGGGCTGCCCCAAGATGATGCGGACCGTGTGGCGCCTCCCTATCTTCGGGACCCTCGCGGCGCTGCTTTGGCTTCCCGGATGCACCAGCATTCAGTTCGGCACCCATGTCGCCAAGACGGTCGGCGAGAAGTCGGGTCTGGCGAGCACGCCGAAGGGCTACTACAAGGTCGGAGATCCTTATCAAATCAATGGAATATGGTACTATCCTAAAGTAGATTATCAATATGATGAGACCGGGATCGCCTCCTGGTACGGGGAGGCGTTCCACGCCAAGCTGACCGCCAACGGCGAAATCTACGACATGAACGACCTGACGGCGGCTCACCGGACCTTGCCGATGCCGAGCCTGGTCCGCGTGACCAATCTTGAGAACGGTCGGTCCATGGTGCTTCGGGTCAACGACCGAGGCCCCTTCGCCGCCGGGCGCATCATCGACCTCTCGCGCCGCTCGGCGCAGCTGCTCGGTATGGATCGGCAGGGGACGGCCAAGGTCCGCGTCCAGATCCTGGCCGAGGAGAGCCGCCAGATCGCGGATGCCTTGAGCAGAGGTCGGCCGGAGCCCGCCGCTGCCCTCGCCTCGGCCAATAGTGTCGCGACTGACGCTGTCCAGGTTCGCCCTGACGCGCCGAATGCGTCGCCGCGCAGCTCGGTCACGGTGCAGGCGCTGCCGCTTCCGGGCGCCGGCGCCGCCCCGGCGGTTCCCGCGCCGCCACCCGCCGTGGCGACGCCGGGCGTCACCGCGGAAGTCGCCAAGGCGGCCGCCGAGCGCGAGGCTGCGGTGCTCCGGCCGGTCCAGCCCGTGGTGACCACAATGCCGGTGGTGCCGACCGACATCTATGTCCAGGCGGGCGCTTTCGCCAACGTCAACAATGCTGTCCGGGTCTCGGCGGCGCTGACGCAGGTCGGCCGCGCCACCGTTGCGCCGAGGCAGGTCCGTGACCAGCTTCTCTATCGCGTGCGCTTCGGACCGTTCTCGAGCGTTGAAGAAGCCGACCGTACTCTTGCTCGGGTGATTCAGGCCGGATATCCCGATGCACGGGTGATCGTCGACCAGTGATGAGAGGCAATTCCCCATGACCTTTCCCGCGATCCGCCGCTTCGCTCTCGCGGCCGCCTTGATCGCCGGCACCGCGCCGGCCTTTGCCCAGACGATCGAGACTCAGGCCAAGCAGGCCTACATCGTCGACATGAAGACCGGGGCGGTGCTGCTCGAGAAGAACGCCAACGAGCTGATGCCGCCTTCGTCGATGAGCAAGATTATGACCGTCCACATGCTCTTCGAGAAGCTGCAGAAGGGCGAGGTCAAGCTCACCGACGAGTTCCCGGTCAGCGAGCGCGCTTGGCGCATCCAGGGCTCGAAGATGTTCGTGCCGCTGGGCTCGCGGGTGAAGGTCGAGGATCTGATCCGCGGCATCGTCGTGCAATCGGGCAACGATGCCTGCATCGTCGTCGCCGAAGCGCTCGCCGGCAGCGAGGAGGCCTTTTCCGAGCAGATGACCAAGCGTGGCCGTGAGTTCGGCCTTACCAAGACCGTGTTCAAGAACTCGAGCGGCTGGCCGCATCCCGAGCATGTGACAACGGCGCGGGAATTGGCGCTGATCGCCAAGCACACGATCGAGATGTTTCCTGAGTACTACAAGTACTATGCGGAGCTGAACTACACCTTCAACGGCATCAAGCAGGGCAACCGCAATCCGCTGCTCTACAAGCCGATCGGTGCCGACGGGCTCAAGACTGGGCACACCGAGGCCGCAGGCTATGGCCTTACTGCCTCGGTCAAGCGCGGCGACCGACGCATCATCATGGTGGTCAACGGCCTTCCCAGCATGAAAGAGCGCGCGCAGGAGACCGAGGGCCTGATCGACTGGGCCTTCCGTGAATACGAGAACTATGCGCTGTTCAAGGCGGGCGAGCCCGTCCAGAACGCCGGTGTCTGGCTCGGCGAGGCCAAGACCGTGCCGCTGGTTGCTGCCGATGATCTGGTCGTGACGCTGCCGCGGCGGGCGCGACAGGGCATGAAGGTGACGGCAGTGTTCCAGGAGCCGATCCCCTCGCCGATCCAGAAGGGCCAGCAGGCGGGCAAGCTGGTGATCGCCGCCCCCGGCGTGCCGACCAAGGAGCTGCCGCTGATCGCGGGCGAAAGCGTCGCCCAGCTCGGCCCCGCGGGGCGCATCGGTGCCGCCGTTTCCTACCTGATCTTCGGCGCACAGAAGTGACCTTTGCTTCCCCCTCTCTCGCGCGGAGCGCGGGGGAGGGTTGGGGTGGGGGCCGAGCGCAGCGAGGTCGAACGACGCTGCTGCGACGGAATGGGCTGCCGAGTATTCTTTTCAACGACTCCATTCTGCGCGCACGTTTCCTCGCTACGCTCGGCCCCCACCTCAACCCTCCCCCGCGCTCCGCGCGGGAGAGGGGGCAAGAAGGCGATCCTGCTTGACTACGTTGGCAACGAACGCTCGCTTCGTCACCTTCGAGGGCGGCGAGGGGGCGGGCAAGACCACCCAGATCAGGCATCTCGGCGAGCGCTTGGGCGCTGCCGGCATCGTGCATGTGGCGACACGCGAGCCCGGCGGCTCGCCAGGCGCCGAGGCGATCCGGCGGCTTCTCGTTGCTGGAGGCACCGACCGTTGGGAGCCGCTGACCGAGGCGATGCTGATGCTAGCGGCGCGTCACGACCATTGGCTGCGGACGATCAAGCCGGCGCTCGACCAAGCCAAGTGGGTGATCTGCGACCGCTTCCATGACTCGACGGTCGCGTATCAAGGGTATGGCCGTGGCGTGCCGTTCGAGACGCTGGAAGCGCTTCGCCGCACCATCCTCGGCGACCGGAAGCCCGATCTGACTCTGATCTTCGACCTGCCGGTGGAGGTGGGGCTGGAACGCGCGCGGGCGCGCATAAGAGGTGCCGCCGCCGGAGAGGATCGTTTCGAGCGCATGGATATCGGCTTCCACCAGCGGCTCCGCACCGGTTTCCTGGCGATTGCCAAGGCCGAGCCGGAACGCTGCGTCGTCATCGATGCCGGGGACGATGCGGTCGGCGTGAGCGCCGCAGTTGCGGCCGCCGTCTCCGATCGCCTCGGCGTCAGGCTGTGACCGGCAGGAAGGCCGCCATTGCCCAACAGGAACGTCCGCATCCGCGGCTCGGCCCGCCAGTGCTTGGGCACGAGGCAGCGGAGCCCCAGATGGTCGAGGCCGTGCGCTCCGGTCGCCTCGCGCATGCCTGGCTGATCGAGGGGCCGCGGGGTATCGGCAAGGCGACGCTCTCCTATCGCTTCGCCCGTTTCCTGCTTTCCGGCGCGACCGGCGGGGGTGCTGGGCTGTTCGGCGACACCGCGCCGACGCTCGATGTCGGGCCTGAGCATCGCGCGACGCGGCTGATAGCGGCAGGCAGCCACCCGGATCTCCTCGCGCTCGAACGCAGCTACGACGAAAAGGCCAAGCGCCTGCGCAAGGTCATCACGGCGGAGGAGGCGCGCGGCGTCGCAGATTTCATGCACCTGACGCCGGCCGAAGGCGGCTGGCGCGTCGCCATCGTCGACGCGGTCGACGACCTCAACGCGCAATCGATGAACGCGCTGCTCAAGATCCTCGAGGAGCCGCCCAGGCGGGCCGTGTTGCTGCTCGTTTATCACGGCGCCGGACGCATCCTGCCGACGATCCGCTCGCGCTGCCGGCGGTTGTTGCTGAAGCCGCTTGAGCCTAGCGTGCTCGACCGCCTGCTGGCGACGCACGCCCCCGATCTTCCGGCGGAGGAGCGCGGGCCGCTCGCCAAGCTCGCCCGCGGCAGCCTCGGCCGCGCTCTCGATCTCATGGAGGCGGGGGGGCTCGGGCTTTACCGCCAGGTATTCCAGCTCGCGAGCGCAACCGCACCCGATGCTCAGGCGATGCAGAGCTTCGCCGACAAGTTGGCACGACGCGATGCCGAGGCGGCTTATCTCGCCGCCGTCGACATGCATACCGATTTGCTGGCACGCCTTGCGCGTGCCGCCGCCGATCCGGCGCCGCCGGCCGAGATCGTGCCGGGCGAGGCGGCAGCGATCCGGCGCCTGGCCGGCCGGCGCAGCCTTGATCGCTGGCGCGAGCTATGGGAGAACAGCCGCCGTCTGGTCCAGCGCTCCGAGGCCGTCAACATCGACCGCAAGCAGGTCCTGTTGACCCTCCTTCTGGCCCTGGACGACGATCGCCTCCTCGCTCAGTTCTAGGAGTTCCGGCCGATGGCCGCGGCCAAGCGTTACTACCTGACGACGCCGATCTACTACGTGAACGACGCGCCCCATATCGGGCACGCCTACACGTCGGTGGCTTGCGACGCGCTGGCGCGCTTCAAGCGGCTCGACGGCTATGAGGTCAAGTTCCTGACCGGCACCGACGAGCACGGCCAGAAGGTTGCCAAGTCGGCCGCCGATGCCGGCATGGGTCCGCAGGCCTTCACCGACCGGGTCAGTCAGCATTTCCGCGATCTCTCCGGGGTGATGAATCTTTCCAACGACGATTTCATACGCACGACCGAGCCACGGCATGCGCGTGCTTGCCAGGAGCTGTGGCGGCGGATGAAGGCGAACGGCCACATCTATCTCGGCAAGTTCGCCGGCTGGTATGCCGTGCGCGACGAGGCCTTCTACGACGAGAGCGAGCTCGTCGACGGCAAGGCGCCGACCGGCGCCGAGGTCGAGTGGTTCGAGGAGGAGAACTACTTCTTCGATCTCTCGAAATGGCAGCAGCCGCTGCTCGACTTCTACGAGGCCAATCCGCGCTTCCTGGCACCGCGCACGCGCCGGAACGAGATCGTCAGCTTCGTCTCCTCGGGTCTCCGCGACCTCTCGATCTCGCGCACCAGCTTCACCTGGGGCGTGCCGGTTCCTGACGAATCCAAGCACATCATGTATGTCTGGATCGATGCGCTGACCAACTACATGAGCGCGGCGGGCTTCCCCGACGAGAGCGGCGAGTACGCGAAGTTCTGGCCGGCCGACCTGCACATGGTCGGCAAGGACATCATCCGCTTTCACACCGTCTACTGGCCAGCCTTCCTGATGGCGGCGGGCCTGAAGCCGCCGAAACGCGTCTTCGCGCATGGCTGGTGGACCAGCGAGGGGCAGAAGATGTCGAAATCCCTCGGCAACTTCCTGACGCCCCAGGACCTGATCGCGCGCTACGGGCTCGATCCCGTACGCTACTTCCTGCTGCGCGAGCTGCCCTTCGGCCAGGACGGGAATTTCAGCCATGCGGCGATGATCCGTCGGATCAACACCGATCTCGCCAACGACTTCGGCAATCTGGTGCAGCGCGTCCTGACCCAGATCAACCGGAACTGCGATGCCAAGGTGCCGGAGCATGGCGAGTTCGCCGACGCCGACCGCGCGCTGCTCGGCGCGGCGCATGGGCTGCTCGATCGTGCGCGCGCCGAATATGACGAACAGCAATTCCACCGCGCGCTCGAAGCGCAGTGGGAGGTGGTCGGTGCCGCCAACCGCTATGTCGACGAGCAGGCGCCCTGGGCGCTCAAGAAGACCGATGCCAAGCGAATGGCGACGGTCCTCTACGTGCTCGCCGAGACCATCCGGCATCTGGCGATCCTGGCGCAGCCGGTGATGCCGGGCTCGGCTGCGCGCATGCTCGACCTGCTCGAGGTGCCGAACGGCCTGCGCACCTTCTCTTCGCTTGGATCGAGCGGCGCGCTCAAGTCCGGCACCGCCCTGCCGAAGCCGGAAGGCGTCTTCCCCCGCTATGTCGAAGAGGGACAGGCGAAGGCGGGCGGCTGATGCTGGTCGACAGCCACTGCCATCTCGACTTCCCCGAGCTTTCGGCGGAACTGGACGAGGTCGTCGCCCGCGCGCGCCGCGCCAGCATCGGGCTCATGGTCACGATCGGCACCAAGCTGACCGAGTTCGACCGCGTCCGCGCCATCGCCGAGCGCTATGACGACATCTATTGCTCGGTCGGGATCCATCCACACGAAGCCGGCAGCGAGCCGGAAGCCGACGCCGAGAAGCTCGCGCGGCTGGCCGAGCACCCGAAGGTGGTCGCCATCGGCGAGACCGGACTCGACTACTACTACGATCACAGCCCGCGTGAGGCGCAGGCGCGGAGCTTTCGCGTCCATGTCGCGGCGGCACGCATGACCGGGCTTCCGGTCATCGTGCATACGCGCGATGCCGATGCCGACACCGCCGCGATCCTCGCCGAGGAGATGGAGAAGGGGGCCTATACTGGCCTCATCCATTGCTTCACCTCGACCCGGGAACTCGCCGAGAAAGCGGTCGATCTCGGCCTCTACATCTCGCTTTCCGGCATCGTCACCTTCAAGTCCGCGGCGTCGCTGCAGGAGGTCGCGGCCTGGGTCCCGGCCGACCGACTCCTCGTCGAGACCGACGCGCCGTACCTCGCGCCGATCCCGATGCGGGGAAAGCGCAACGAGCCCGCCTTCGTCGTGCACACCGCGGCCAAGGTTGCAGCCCTTCGCGGCGTCTCGGTGCCCGAACTCGCCGCCGTCACCACCGACAATGTCCGGCGCGTCTTCTCGAAGATCCCGGCCTCGGCCTTCGCCCGCCCGTGAGGATCACCATCCTCGGCTGCGGCAGCTCGATGGGCGTGCCGACGGTCGGCGAGGATTGGGGCGACTGCGATCCTCGAGAGCCGAAGAACCGGCGCCGCCGCGTCTCGATCCTGGTCGAGGCGGGAAGGACGCGGCTTCTTGTCGACACCTCGCCCGATCTCCGCGAGCAGCTTCTCGACGCCAAGGTCAAGACCTTGGACGCGGTGCTCTACACCCACGCCCATGCCGACCATCTGCACGGCATCGACGATCTCCGCGCGATCAACATCGCGCTCAGGCGGCCGCTCGACATCTATGCCGATCCGGCGACGCTGGAGATCATCAGGGAGCGCTTCGGCTACGTCTTTCAGCCACTCAAGGGAGATTACTACTACAAACCGACCCTGACCCCGCATGCGATCCAGGGTCCGTTCCGCGTCGGCGACATCGATGTCGCGCCCTATGCGCAGGACCACGGCTTCTCGCGCAGCCTCGGCTTCCGCTTCGGCAAGATTGCGTACTCGACCGACGTCCTGTCTCTCGATGAGGCCGCCTTCGACCTGCTCGCCGGTGTCGAGCTCTGGATCGTCGATGCCTTCCGGCTCGAGCCGCATGCGACGCACACCCATCTCGCCCGCACGCTCGAATGGATCGAGCGGGTGAAGCCCAAGCGCGCGATCCTGACCCACCTCTCGCAATGGATGGACTACGCCAAGGTCAAGGCGATGGTCCCTGGCCATGTCGAGCCGGCCTATGACGGCATGGCGCTGGATTGGCCCGAAGGCCCTATCGCGTCCGCTCGCTGACCTCGGGCAGTGGCAGGACGAAGCGGCCGCCCTGGGCGAGCCAGGCCTGCTGCTTCTTCGCGATCGGATCGATGTAGCGCCAGGCGAAGACGATGACGGCGCCGGGATTCTGCTCGGCCAGCGCCGTGCCCGGCAGCACCGGGATCTCGTAGCCCGGTCCGCGCAGATGGCTCTCGCGCTCCGTGTTGTCGTCGAAGAGGCAGCGGATGCGCTTGGTCAGGCCGAACTGGTGGAGGAGGGTGGTGGTGCCGACCGAGACGCCATAGCCGGCGACGAAGCGGCCTTTCTTCTCCTCGGCATCGATGATCGCGTTGAGCTGGCGGCCGATCTCCTTCACGCGCTCGGCGAAGGGCTTGTAGTAGCCGAGGCCGAACATGCCGCGGCGCTCCTCGTCGCCGATGATCTGGCCGACCTCGGGCGCCACCGGCCGCTTGCCGCCCTTTCTCTGCACAGCCACCCGGATCGAGCCGCCCTTGGTCGGAATCCGGTCGACGTTGATTACCTGGTAGCCCAGTCGGTCGAAATGCGTCGCCAGCGGACGGACCATGAAATACGAGAGGTGCTCGTTGTAGACGGTGTCGAGCAGCGTGCGGTCGATGACGTCGGCGCCATACTGGGTCTCGAAGATAAAGACGCCGTCCGGGGCCAGCAGCGGGTCCAGGCCCGCGGTGAAGGTGCCGACATTGTCGATATTGGCGATGACGTTGTTCGCGAGGATGATCGAGGCCTGCCCGTGCTTGGCGGCGGCCTCCTGGGCGACGCCGCGGTCGAAGAACCTGGCCCAGGTCTCGATGCCGTTGGATGTGGCCTGGCGCGCGATCTCCTGGGCCGGGTCGATGCCGAGCACCCGATGGCCGCGATTCTTGAAGAAGCGGAGCAGGCTGCCGTCATTGCTGCCGATCTCGGCGACCAGCGCCCCCGGCGCCGGCGTGTAGCGCGCCATGGCCTGCTCGGCATTGCCGCGGAAATGCTCGACCAGGCCCAGCGACGACGCGGTCTTGTAGACGTAGTTGTTGTAGTTGAACTCAGGGTCGACCATGTCGGTCGTCTGCAGGTGCCCGCAGGCCCGGCACAGCCGGAGATCGAGAGATGCGGCCGCGATCGCGTCGCCCCGGCCGCGCAGATGGTCGGGCAGCTTGAAGGTCGGCGTCGCGATCGGCATAGGCTCGAGCGGCACGGCGAGGTCGAGATCGGGCGAGCGACACAGGATGCAGGCCGGCAACGTTCGTGAGAATGGCTTCGTCGACACTTGAGTCCTCTGGTTGACGCCGCCACACATAGCAGCAAACTACGGCCGCCGGGCAGCCCGGCTTCCAGGTCTTACCCAGCCGCGAGCCAGGATGTCTGATCGCCAGGTCTCGATGTCGTTCGACGCGGCCATCCTCATGGCCATGGGGCAACTTGAGCGAGGCGACCTCGCCTCGGCGCGGCGGATGGCCGACGCCGTGCTGCAGGCGAATCCCGAGCACGGCCAGGCCGCAATGCTCGACCTCTGGCTGGCGATGCGCTCCGGCGACCCGGCATCGATGCGGGCTGCGGTCGACCGCCTCGCACGGTCGAAGGCCGTCGCCGGGGGTGTGCCCGGTCTGCCGCCGCTCGATGGCGGTCCTGCACTGGTCGACCCGCTCCTGAGCGCGGCGTTCGGCGGAGCAATGCCGCCGGCCAGCGACATCAGCGACCACCTTGGGACCTTGTTCTATGAGGCCGTGGCGCAGCGCCCCCGGCTCATGGTCGAGCTCGGGACACGGGGCGGGGAGAGCACCCGGGCGCTCCTGGCGGCGGCCCGTCACACCGGCGCGCATCTGCTGAGCGTCGACATCGAGCCCTGCGGCGACATCCCGGACCTTCCAGCCGAGTTCAAGACCCACTGGTCCTTCGTCCAGGCCGACGACGTTGCTTTCGGCCGCGACCTTTTCTCCGGCTGGTGCCAGGCGCGAGGGCTGCCGGCGGAGGCGCCGGTGCTGTTCCTCGACACCTCGTACGAGTACGAGCACACCCGGGAGGAACTCAAGGTCTGGCTGCCGAGGATCCCGGTCGGCGGCGTCGCCATGTTTCACGACACCTGCATGGACCACGCGGTCTTCCGCAACGACGGCACCGTTGTCTTCGGCTGGGACAACGCCCGCGGCGTCATCCGCGCGATCGAGGAGGTTCTCGGAATTCAGATTAACGAACGAGCGTATTGCGTTGTTAGAGCGAGAGAGTGGTTGCTCCGTCATGACCCAAAAAGCAGCGGTTTTACCGTGCTTCGATATTTTCCATAATATACATTATGCGATATATAGGGGCGAAGTTACGGTTCGCGTACCCGGCTCTCCCCGACGCTCCGGTCCGATTAGAAACCGGCATCGATCAGGTCCATGCCCTTCGGATTGGCCAGGAGCCACTCGACCGCCTGGGCAGTCTTTCGCCATGAGCGGGCGCCATTCTCATCGCCTTCGAAGGCGAGCGCGTGGGAGGCATTGATGGCGAGGCTCCGCGCCTCCGGTCCGCGACGTTTGACGAGCCGCTTCGCTGAACGCCAGATGACCCGCTCGTTCGGCGCGATCTGGTCAATGGGCCTGGTCATGCGAAGCTCCCTCGGATGATCTATCTCGATATCAATGTTCTTGTATTGTTCTCATCTTGTCAAGGACAGCATATGCCTGACCGACGAAGCCTATGAGAGAGACATGGTGAAGCGCATTCCTGCCGGCGTGCTCGATCTCGCCTATGAGGAGTCGGGCCCACCATCCGGACCGCCCGTCATCCTCTCCCACGGATTTCCCTATGACGTCCGTGCCTATGACGAGGTCGCGGCGATCCTGTCCGCAGCCGGACTTCGGGTGCTGGTGCCGTATCTCCGCGGCTACGGGCCGACGCTCTTCCGGTCGGCGCAGACGCCGCGCTCAGGTCAACAGGCCGTGCTCGCTGCCGATCTCTTGGCCCTCATGGATGCGCTTGCGATCCCGTCGGCGACCCTTGCCGGATACGATTGGGGCGGCCGGGCCTCGTGCATCGTCGCTGCGCTCTGGCCGGAGCGGGTCCGCGGGCTCGTCACCGGAAACGGCTACAACATCCAGAACATCCCGAAATCGCTCGAACCGGCCACGCCGGCGGCCGAGCACCGCTACTGGTATCAGTACTATCTCCATGGCGAGCGCGGCCGTGCCGGTCTGGCGGAGAACCGCTACGAATTCTGCAAGCTGCTGTGGCGCCTGTGGTCGCCGAACTGGCGCTTCGACGAGGCGACTTATGCGCGGACTGCGGCCTCATTCGACAACCCCGACTTCGTCGAGGTCGTCGTCCACTCCTACCGCCATCGGTACAAGGGGCTGGTGCCGGGCGACCCGGCAGTCGAGCCGATCGAGAAGCGGCTGGAGGCGCAGCCGTCGATCCCGGTCCCGACTGTCTCGATCGATGGCGCCGGCGACGGCGTCTCGGCCGCACCATCCGCGGCGATGGCAGCGCATCCCCGCTTCTCGGGGCCCTTCTCTCACCGCATAATCCCGAGCGTCGGGCACAACCTGCCCCAGGAAGCACCGAGAGATTTCGCGCAGGCGATCCTCTCGCTCGGTTAGCTTCTCAGACCCTCGTTCGCCAGCCCGCAGCGGCTATAGTGCGGCGCATGACCCTTCGCGACATCGATCGGCTGATCGAGATCATGGCGCGGCTGCGCACGCCTGAGGGCGGTTGTCCCTGGGACCTCGAGCAGACCTTCGCCTCCATTGCGCCCTACACGATCGAGGAGGCCTATGAGGTGGCCGATGCGATCGCCCGCGGCAACCTCGCCGACCTCAAGGAAGAGCTCGGCGATCTCTTGCTCCAGGTCGTCTTCCATGCGCGCATGGCCGAGGAGCGGCAGGCCTTCGCCTTCGACGACGTCGCCAAGGCGATCGCCGACAAGATGATCCGCCGCCACCCGCACGTCTTCGGAGCGGCGCCCGAACGCGACGCGACAGCCCAGACCGTCTCGTGGGAAGCGGCCAAGGCGGCCGAGCGTTCGGAGAAGGCAAGCCGCGGCCCCGCCTCCGCCCTCGACGGCGTGGCGCTCGCCCTCCCTGCCCTCATGCGCGCCGACAAGCTGCAACGGCGCGCCGCCCGCGTCGGCTTCGATTGGCCGGAAGCGCGTCAGGTTCTCGACAAGATCGACGAGGAGATCGGCGAGCTCAGGCGCGAGCTCGATGCCGGCGCCCGCAAGGACGCGGCCGAGGACGAGGTCGGCGACCTCCTATTCGCTCTCGCCAATCTCGCTCGTCACCTCGGCGTCGATCCCGAAGCGGCGCTCCGGCGTGGAAACCGGAAATTCGAGCGCCGCTTCCGTGCGATCGAGGCGGCGCTGGCGGCCAGAGGGCGCCGCCCGGAGGGAGCCACGCTCGAAGAGATGGAAGCCCTCTGGCAACAAGCGAAGGACGAAGAACGATGCAGTCAAGCTGACACCAAGTAGCATTAACCATGAGCGCGGTTTTTTAGATCTGGGGCTGTCCCAGATAACTACCTGAGATGACGCTTAACCCATTGTTTGATCTGGGTTAGTTGCTTGGATGGGTCACTGGTGTTGAAGCGCCACTCGCACTCTTTCAAGAATAGCCCGAAATGGGCCTTCGGGACACCGTTGAACTTGCGCATGTGGCGCTTGGCCTGGTTCCAGAAGTTCTCGATGCCGTTGATGTGATTCTGCCGATCAGCGAAGAGCTCGGAGTGATTGATCCGGAAGTGCTTGAAGTCGGATACGTCGAGCA
>Ga0194131_10002956_pt1 | contig 27383 bp, 25 predicted proteins | sample TA2KigO120mmetaG_FD_148631 | JGI IMG/M metagenome (GOLD analysis project Ga0194131, IMG submission 148631) | Freshwater microbial communities from Lake Tanganyika, Tanzania - TA2015053 Kigoma Offshore 120m | ecosystem: Environmental > Aquatic > Freshwater > Lake | place: Tanzania: Lake... | reverse complement strand
GCTGAACGCCCGCGCCATCCTCGCTCTCCTTGCGAATCGCAAGCAGAGGGAATCAGCTTCCGCGCGCCTTGGAAACCCCTCCCGACTCCGCTTTCAATGAAAATGCTCTAGGCGGACGGCGGTTTGCATGTCCGCGCGTGCGGGCGCTATTGTTGCCGCGCGGGGTACGGCTCCGCCAAGGGGAGGAGCTCGAGCATGCGCACAACTGGGATGCTGGCGACCGCGCTGACGGCCGGTTTAGCGCTCGCCACCGGCGGCGCGGCGGCGCAGGACAAGACCTTCAACTGGCGTTTCACCACGGTGGCTGGCGCCAATACGATCGAGTTCAAGGAACTGGGCGAGGGCTTCGCCGAGAAGGTCGAGAAGGCCAGCAAGGGCCGCCTGGTCATCAAGGCCTTCCCGTCCGGCGTGCTGATGAAGGACCCGGAGGCGATTGACGCGCTGGCCAAGGGCACCATCCAGATGGCGGTGACCTATCTCGTCTATTTCAGCGGCAAGGAACCGGCGCTGCGCGCGGTCAACGAGTGGCCGGCCTTGGTCGATCCGCTGCAAGGCGTCACTTGGTTCTATGCCGGCGGCGGCGCCGAGATCATGCGGCCGATCCTGGAACGGCATGGCATGTATTTCCTGGGCGTTTCGCCGCTCTCGGGCGAGCATATCTGGTCGAAGAACCCGCTGCCCACCGTCGACGCGCTGAAGGGCTTGAAGATCCGTGCCGCCGGGCTGGCCGCCGACAGTTTCGCGCGGATGGGCGCTGCGGTCGTCAACATGTCGGGCGTCGATGTCTACCAGGGCTTGCAGCGCGGCACGGTCGACGCAGCCGAGTTCACCACGCTGCCCGTGAACTACGAGTTCGGCTTCGCCGAAGTGACCAAGCACGTGATCTTCCCCAGCTATTCCGGCGGCGGCACCTATGACTGGGCGATCAACAAGAAGGCCTGGGACGAGCTGCCCGAGGACCTGAAGACCATCATGCACGCCACGCTTGGCCAAGTCGGCTCGCAATATTTCATGAAGGCGATCCTGGCCGAGCGCAAAGTGATGGACGAGTTGAAGAAGAAGAACATGAACTTCATCACCTGGTCGGAAAAGGATATGAAGGCCCTGGAACTGGCGCGTATCGCGGTGATGCGGGAGCGCTACGCCAAGGAGAGCGAGGACTTCGCCAAGATCCTGAAGTCGCGGCTGGAGCTGCTGCAGACGCTCGGCTACGACGTGCCGCCGGGGTGAGGCGGCGATAGGCGATCGCCGGGGCGGCCGCCCGGCCACCCCGGCCCCTAGTGGATCGGCTCAAACGGATGCTACCCATCCGTTTGGGCGGTCGAGCCACTGAATCAATGGGTTAGTGGTTCGGTTCAACCGACGCTTGGCTCCCAAGCGTCGGCATCGAACCACTAGATAGTGGGTGGAGCGATGGCGAAACTGTTGCGCGAGGCGGAGGTCGCGGCCTTCTGGCGCGATGGCTTCCATTTCCCGGTGCGGGTCATGAACGCGGCCGATGCGCTCGGCTATCGCCGGCAACTGGAGGCCTACGAGGCCACGACCGGCCAGCCGATCCAGAGCAACATGCGGCACAAGGTGCATCTCTTGTTCCGCTGGGCGCAGGACTTGGCCAGGCACCCGGCGATCCTTGACGCGATCGAGGATGTGCTGGGCCCAAACATCTTCTGCTGGACCACCAACTTCTTCATCAAGGAGGCGAACACCTCTTCGTTCGTCTCCTGGCACCAGGACGCGACCTATTGGGGTCTCGACCCCGACGATGTGGTGACGGCGTGGGTTGCCTTGAGCGACTGCCCGGTCGAGAGCGGCGCCATGAAGCTCGTCCCCGGCAGCCACCGCTGGCCGCAGTTGCAGCACGTGGACACGTTCCACAAGGACAATCTGTTGAGCCGCGGCCAGGAGATCGCGGTCGAGGTCGACGACGCCACGGGCGTCATGGTGCCGCTGAAGGCGGGCGAGGTGTCCTTGCACCACGTCAAGCTGGTGCACGGCTCCGGCCCCAACACGACCGGCGACCGGCGCATCGGCTTGGCCATCCGTTACATCCCGCCGCACGTGCGGCAACTGAAGGTGCGCGATAGCGCCACGCTGGTGCGCGGCGTCGATACGCATGGCTATTACGATTGCGAGCCGGCGCCGAAGGCTGACCTCGATGCCGCCGCTTTGGCGGCGCACAAGGACGCGGTCGAGCGCCAGGTCAAGGCCCTTTACTCCGGCACCGACAAGGCGGCGTTCCGCGCCTGAGCGCTTTGCAATTCGCCAAAATGCCCTAGATAAGTAACCAAGCGGCAAGACGGGGGCGGCGAGGCGATGCAGGCGAAGGCGGATACCGGCAAGCCCAGGCGCTATGGCGAGGCCTTGCGCCGGCTGCGCGCGGCCGGCTTGCGGCCGACCCACCAGCGACTGGGCCTGGCGCATTTGCTGTTCGATGCCCCGCCCCGCCATGTCACCGCCGAAAGCCTGCACGCGGAAGCGGCGCAGGCGGGCGTCCGTGTCAGTCTGGCCACCGTCTACAACACGTTGCACCAGTTCGTCGGCGCCGGGCTGTTGCGCGAGGTGGTGGTGGACGCCGGCCGCGCCTATTTCGACACCAACGTGGCCGAACACCATCACATGCTGCTGGAGGACAGCGGCGAATTGCGCGACATCGCCGCTGGAAGCCTGGTTGTCGGCGGCCTGCCGGAACCGCCGCAGGGCTATGAGATTGCTCGTGCGGAGGTAGTGGTGCGGCTGCGCCGCCGGGGTGAGTGACTTGTGCCCGATCGGTTGGAATAACTAAAAACAACGCTTGATCGGACTGTTGCCGTTACCATATATAAAGCGCTGCCGCGTCGAGTGCGAAGGCCGCTTTCGGCCAGTCAACGCAACCGCGTCGCGCAGCCGAGCCAAGAAGGGGGACCGCAATGGCCGCATTGAAGGGCAGCAAGACCGAGCAGAACCTGAAGGATGCGTTCGCCGGCGAAAGCCAGGCCAACCGCCGCTATCTCTATTTCGCCCAGAAGGCCGACGTCGAAGGCTATAACGACGTGGCGGCGGTGTTCCGCTCCACGGCCGAGGGCGAGACCGGCCACGCGCATGGTCACCTGGAGTTCCTGGAGGCGGTGGGCGACCCGGCGACCGGCAAGCCGATCGGCCCGACCGGCGACAATCTGAAGGCCGCCATCGCCGGCGAGACGCACGAATACACCGACATGTATCCCGGCATGGCCCGCACCGCGCGCGGCGAGGGCTTCGCGGAGATCGCCGACTGGTTCGAGACATTGGCCAAGGCCGAGAAGAGCCATGCCGGCCGCTTCCAGAAGGCGCTGGACACGCTGGGCTCGTAAGCCGTCCGGATCGGGGCGCGCTCCTGCGCCCCCTTTTCCCGTTGCTCTCATTCCGACGTCTTGACCGACGGCCGGCGACGCGGCCGGCCGTCCCTTGAGGGATATTGCCCACGTGAGCGACCGCGGCCGTGCCCCGCCCAAGGAAGGCAGCACCGAGGCTCCCACCCGCCATGCCCTGCGGTGGCGAGAGGCGGAGTTCTATGACCTCGACAAGGTCGAACGGGAAATGGAGCGGGTGTTCGACATCTGCCACGGCTGCCGGCGCTGCTTCAATCTGTGCGACAGCTTTCCCAAACTGTTCGACCTGGTGGACAACGCGCCCTCGGGCGAACTCGACACTGTCGACAAGGCCGCCTATGCCACAGTCGCGGATGCCTGCACGCTCTGCGACATGTGCTTCATGACCAAGTGCCCCTATGTGCCGCCGCACGAATTCGATCTCGATTTCCCGCACCTGATTCTGCGCTATCGGGCGGCCATGCGGGCAAAGGAGGGGGTGCCGCTCGTCCGCCGCGAACTCGCCAAGACCGACCGCAACGGCCGGCTGGCCGGGCTGGTCGAGGGTCTAGCCAACTGGGCGATCGGGGAGAAGAATTTTGGCATGCGCAACATGCTGGAAGATCTTGCCGGCGTGCACCGCGAAGCGGCCTTGCCGAAATACCATGGCAACACGCTGGAAAAGCGCGCCAAGGCCGCGCCCGGCCTGGCCAACCGCGCGGCGCCCGGCTACGGCCGCAAGGCGGTGCTCTATGCCACCTGCTTCGCCAACTTCAACAATCCGGAGATCGGCGAGGCGGCGCGGGCGGTGCTGGCCTGGAACGGGGTGGAGGTGACGGTCGCCTATCCCGCTTGCTGCGGCATGCCGATGCTGGAACAGGGCGCCATCGAGCAGGTGGCGGCGAACGCCCGGCGCATCGCCGAGAGCCTGTTGCCATTGGTCGAGGCGGGCCACGCCATCGTCGCGCCGGTGCCGAGCTGCGCGCTGATGCTGAAATCGGAATGGCCGCTCATCCTGCCGGACGACCCGGTGGTCGCCACGGTGTCGAAGGCGACCATGGACATCACCGAATACGTGGTCGACATCGCCAAGAAAGAGGGACTGGCGCCGGGCCTGCGGCCGCTGGCCACGCCGGTCACCTTGCATCTTGCCTGCCATGCCCGGGCGCAGAACATGGGCGCCAAGGGGGCCGAGATGCTGCGCCTCATTCCCGACATCAAGCTGGCGGTGATCGAGCGCTGTTCCGGTCACGGCGGCGCCTGGGGCGTGCTGAAGGAGAATTTTCCGCTGGCGCTGAAGGTCGGCCGCCCGGTGGCGCGGCAGGCTTTGGGCGCGCTCGGCATCGTCACCTCGGAATGTCCATTGGCCGCCGACCACATTCGCCAGGGCATGGAACGCGTCGCCGGGGAGGGGCCGGTGCCGGCGGCCGTGCCGCATCCCATTCTGCTGCTGGCCGAGGCCTATGGCCTTGGGGGGCCGGGCGGGACGCGGCAATGAGCGAGGCCGAACGCCGCATCCGGCCGGCGGATGTCCTGTCGCTGGCCGAGTTCGAGACGCTGCGCCGCGCCAAGCGGGCGACGCTGGTGGCGATGAAGCGCGACCGGCGCGTCGCCGTCGGCCCCTTTGCCACCTTCTATTTCGAGAACTACGAGACGATGTGGTGGCAGGTGCACGAAATGCTGCGCATCGAGAAGGGCGGCGCGAGCCAGGTGGCCGACGAGCTGGACGCCTACAACCCGCTCATCCCGCAGGGCCGGGAACTGGTCGCCACGTTGATGTTCGAGATCGACGATGCGGCCGAGCGCGACCGCTGGCTGACGCGGCTGGGCGGCGTCGAGCACACGGTGACATTGCAGCTCGGCGGGCGTGCCATCCTGGCGGAGATCGCCGACGCGCGCTCGGGCGAGCGCACCACCGAGGGTGGCAAGACCTCCTCGGTGCATTTCCTGCGCTTTGCCTTCGATGCCGAGGCCATCGCGCGCTTCCGCGATGCGACGCAGCCGGTGCTGCTGGGCATCGGACACGAGAACTACGGCCATCTCGCGGTCTTGCCGGCGGCCGTGCGCCAGGTGCTGGCCAAGGATTTCGGCTGACGACGGCCGGGCGCGGCTATTTCAACTCCTCGCCCGGCAGCGCGCCGAAGATCGCCTGGCGCGGCAGCCAGCCATGGGCCTGGTCGAGGCGCAGCCGGCACCAATCGCCGGCGCAGGCTTCCAGCCGTCCCAGCACGCCCGGCTCGGCCCGGGCGACAATCGCGGCCTTGGCCTCCGGCCTGCGGCGCAAGGCACTGACTTCGCCGACCACCAGTGCGTGCCGGCGGCCGCTCAGCAGGCTCTTGTGCACCCAGCCCTCGTCGCCGTCGACATCCCTGATCCGCCGCCAATGCTCGAACTCGGCCGTCACCAGCACCGGCAGGCCCTTCTTCTGATAGGTCCAGGTCACCGGGTAGCGCGGCGCGGGGCCGGAACGCAGGTTGACCTTGTCGGCGGCCAGCGAGACAAAGCGCGGGACGGTCTGGCCGGAGGGGCCGGCGGCGCGCTCCTCGTTCTCACCCTCGCCACCATCGGCCGCGGCACTGGCGGCGATCGCCAAGCTCAACACCAGCACGGTCAGGAATCGCTGCACGCCGCGGCTTATGCCGCGCGCCGGCGCGGATGGTCAAGCGGTCCTTTCGTCGCTGTCCGGCTGGCATACATGGAAGACCGAGCGGGTCTGGCCGGTGAACTCGCGCCGGCGCGGGCGGAAGCCGGCGGCGGCGAGTTTCGCTTCCCAGGCGGAGAGGCCAGTGCCGCGATAGCCGACCTCCCATTTGTGGCCGAGCGGGTCGGCGTCGGGCCGGAACCGCCGCAGCCCGCGGAACAGTTTCAGCGACAACGCGCGCCGGGCCCGCCGGCAATTGAGCGACAGCCGAAGGTCGAGCTGCGCCCCCATGTAGGGCACCGAGAGCACGAGATAGCCGGGCGCCGCCTTGCGGAACTTGGCCAGCAGCCGGTCGACCTCGGCCCAGGCGAAGTGTTCCAGGGTCTCGCAACAGAGGATGGCGTCGAACCCGGCCAGGCGCTCCGCCGCCACGGCCGCGAGATCGGCCTCGATATGGGCGATCCGGGCGTTGTGGTACTGCGCCGGCAGACGGTCGAGCGTGGTCACCGGGTAGCCGGCATGGTCCAGCATGGCGCTGACCAGTCCGAGACCGGGCCCCACCTCCAACACGGTCTTCACCGGCAGGCCCTGCAGCAGGCGCACTTGCAGCCACTGATGCGCGATGCGCTTCTCGGAATAGTAGCGGAACCACTCGGCTTGGCGGGCGGCGGCATCGCCGCCGTAGTCGCGCGCCGGATTGCCCTTGCCGGTGTCGCTCATGCCGCTCTGCGCCAACCGCTTCCGTCCAGACGATCACGGCCCGAGTGAGCGTTCACCCGGGCCGCTTGTCGTCGTTGGCGTTTCCTCAACTTAAATAACGGCCGAGCCTAGCACGGAGGCGGGCGGCATGCATCCTTCTTGTGCGCGCGGATTTCCCGATGTTTCCCGCCATGTTTCCGGTGGTTTTCCGGTGACAGCTTACGATATTCGGGTTTTCCGGTGGGGTTTCCAGTGACAGCTTCCTTTATGTGGGGGCCGCGACGCTCCGCCTGATGCCCGCCTCCGGCCCGGCGCAGAGCGGCGAGCCGCCGCGGCCTTCGCCGCCGCCCGGCTGGCGAACGGCCGGAAAGGCCTTGTATTTCATAAACTGTTACCGGTTTGTTCACCGGTTTGGTTGGCGCCGGGTTCGCCAGCGCTCTGGCGAGCGGTCAGGCCCGGCAGGGGATGCGACCCGCCGGCGGCGCGGGCCGATGCGGTGAATCCGGTGGATGGCGGTTTCTCGGTGACAGCGATTTTCCGGTGACAGCTTACGATATTCTCGTAATTCCGGTGACAGCTTCCTTTATGTGAGGGGGCCGCGACGCTCCGCCTGACGGCCACCTCCGGCTGGGCGCAACGGGACGAGCCGCCGCGGCCTTCGCCACTGCCCGGCTGGCGAGCGGCCGGAAAGGCTTTGTATTTCATAAACTGTCACCGGTTTCACATAAACTATCACCGGTTTGTTCGCCGGTTTGGCTGGCGCCGGGTTCCGGCGGCGGGCGGGACGGCGATCGCCGCTCTCAGGCGCCCTTGCCCGGTTTGGCGCTGAAGAACTTGGCGAACTTGTCGGGCATGTCCTTGTAGTCGTCCGCATCCGGCAGCGGCTCGCCCTTGCGGGTGATATTGGGCCATTGCGTGGCGAATTCCCGGTTCTGCTCCAGCCAGCGCTCTGCCCCCTCCTCGCTGTCCGGCATGATCGCCTCGACCGGGCATTCGGGCTCGCACACCCCGCAATCGATGCACTCGTCGGGATGGATGACCAGCATGTTCTCGCCTTCGTAGAAACAGTCGACCGGGCAGACCTCGACGCAATCCATGTACTTGCACTTGATACAGGTCTCAGTGACGACGTAGGCCATAACTCCTCCGACGATCAGGCGCGCTGCGGCGGCCGGCACATTAGTCGCAGCCCGCGGGCGCCGCAAGAATCCCGGGCCGGCAAGGCCAAGCGTTCAGCCGGACGTTTCGGGCGGTGCCAGATCGTCATAGAGCTGGCGCGCCACCGCCGGCGGACAGCGCCGCTCGCCCAGCGCGCGCACCCTGATCACGCGCACATGCGGGCCCAGCGGAAAGGTCAACACGTCGCCGGGCTTGACCGGTTGGCTCGGCTTGTCGATCGGCTGGCGATTGAGCCGCAGCCGGCGCGCGGCGCAGAATTCGGCGGCGCCGGTGCGGCTCTTGAAGAAGCGGGCATACCACAGCCACTGATCGATGCGCCGGCCGCTCATGCGCCGGAGGCGCGGCGGCCGGCCCGCCCGGCAAGGCCGGCCAGCGCCGCGAACGGCGTCGGCCGGGCGCCGGAGACCTGCGCACTCGGCCGCTTGCGCCGGCGATAGCCGGCCTCGCCTGCCGCCGCGTCCAGCTGGTAGTCCAGCCGGCGCAGCACCGGCGCCAGCTCGTCTGGCGCCAGGCCCAGCATCGAGGCCAGCCGGCCGTCCGGCACCAGGCGGCCCGATTGCTCGGCTGCCAGGGCGGCGGCGGCGAAGCGCTCAAACATGTCGACGCGCACGGCGCGCGGGCCGCAGACGACATAGCCGCAGGCGGCATAAAAGGCTTCCGGCACGTCCGGCGCCAGCGGCGGCGCCACCAGCGCGGGCGCGGGCAGCGGCGGCAGCTCGGCAGCGCTGGCGGCGGCCCAGAGCAGGCCGCGCAACCGCCGCCGGTCGGCCTTCAGCAAGGCCGGCAGGAACAGGTAATGCCGTTCGACCCGCACCCCGCGCCGCCGCAGCGCCTCGCGCGCCGGCTTCGGCAGGCCGGTCAAGAGGGCCTGCACCGTGGCCCGCGGCACGCTGCCCAGCCCCTCGGCCAACTGGAACAACAGGCCGCGCCCGGCCCCCTCCAGCTCTGCCGCGGGCTCGGCCGACAGCACGGCAAAGGCCTGCGCCACCTGGTCGTTCAGCCAGTGCTGCAAGCGGCGGCGCACGCGGTCGGCCGGCAGGCCGGAGAGATGCGCGGCCGGCAGCAATTGCGCCCGCGGCCGCAGGATGGTTTCACCGGGCAGCAGCCGCGCCACCGGTGCCCCGCGCCACCACAGGCGATTGTCGTCGCGCCACGCGATCTCGACGTCCGCGGCCTCGACCAAGGCCGTCGCCAGCCGCTCGACCTCGCGTGCCAGCACGCGGTTGGCCGCCGCCCGAACGACGCGCGCCTCGGCCGCCGGCGCCGCGGCATCGGCCGCGAAGCTGAGGCCGTGCAGCCGGCCGACGAACTGGCCCTCGACCAGCACATCGCCCTCGGCCGTCACCGCCGCCAGCAGGTCGCGCTTGTCCCTGAGCTGGCGCATCAGGATGGCCGTCCGGCGGTCGACGAAGCGCCGGGTCAGCGCCGCGTGCAATGCGTCGGACAGCCGATCCTCGACCGCCCGGGCCCGTTCCTGCCAGCCGCGCGCGTCGGCCAGCCAGCCGGCGCGATGCGCGACGAAACTCCAGGTGCGCACTTGCGCGAGGCGTCCGGCCAGCACCTCGATGTCGCCTTCGCAACGGTCGACATGCTGGAATTCCCGTTCCAGCCAGGTCGCCGGCAAGCGGCCCTCGGCATCGGTCAGATGCTGGAAAATCCGGCGCAGGATGCGATGGTGCGGCTCGCGCCCGGTCTTGCGGAAGTCGGGGATCTGGCAGACGTCCCAGAGCAGACGCAAGCTGGCGCGATCGCCGGCGCGGGCCGCGGTGTCCGGCTCCTCGCCCAGGCTGCGCAAGGCGATCACATCGTCCGCCTCGCGCGCCTTGACCAGGCCCTCGCGGATCGGCGCCTGGTTCAGGCTGGCGACCAACGCCGGCAGCGAAGCGAAGTCCAGCCGGTCGTTGCGCCAGTACAGCCGCTCGACCGGGTCGAAACGGTGGGCTTCGATCTGTTCCACCAGTTCCGCCTCCAGCGGCCCCAGGCCGGCCGTGGCGCCGAAACTGCCGTCGTTCATGTGCCGGCCGGCGCGGCCGGCGATCTGCGCCAGTTCGGCCGGCTTGAGCGCCCGATGGCCCTGGCCGTCGAACTTGCGCAAGCCGGCGAAGGCGACATGGTCCACGTTCATGTTCAGGCCCATGCCGATGGCGTCCGTCGCCACCAGATAGTCGACTTCGCCCGATTGGTAGAGCGCCACCTGCGCGTTGCGCGTGCGGGGGGAAAGCGCCCCCAGCACGATCGCGGCGCCGCCGCGCTGGCGGCGCAGCAATTCGCCCATGGCATAGACGTCGGCGGCGGCGAAGGCGATCACCGCGCTGCGCCGGGGCAGCCGGCTCAGCTTCTTCTCGCCCGCATAACGCAACTGCGAGAACCGCGGCCGGGCGATGAACTCGGTCCCCGGCAGCAGGTGGCGGATGCTCTGCCGCGTGGTGTCGGCGCCCAGGAACATGGTCTCGGTCCCGCCGCGCGCCGCCAACAGGCGCTGCGTGAAGACATGGCCGCGCTCGCCATCGCCGGCCAACTGGATCTCGTCCACCGCCAGGAACTCGACCGGCCGGTCGAGCGGCATGGCCTCGACCGTGCAGACGAAATAGCGGGCATGCGGCGGCGCGATCCGTTCCTCGCCGGTGATCAGCGCCACTTCGTCAAGACCCTTCTGCCGCACCACGCGGTCGTAGATCTCGCGCGCCAGCAGGCGCAGCGGTAGGCCGATCATGCCGCTGGCATGTCCCAGCATGCGCTCCACGGCAAGGTGGGTCTTGCCGGTATTGGTCGGCCCCAATACGGCAACGATCCGTTGCCCCGAGGCCGGGCCCTTGCGTGCCGCCATGGAGCCGGCAGCATCGGTATTCCAGGCGATTCTGGCAAGCCGGCCGAGCCGCCGGCGCCTATCCCAAATGGGGGTTTGCCGTGCCGCGGGCCGATACTAGGATACCCGGTCGATCGCGCGGCTTGGGAAGACGATGTCGCCAGCAACGTTCGTTAAACTGGCGCCGGGTGATCCGGCGCCGTGGTTCACGGCGGCCTCGACCAGCCGGCCGGACTATGCCTTCGATACCGCCGCCGGCCGCTATCTCCTGCTCTGCTTCTATGGTTCCACGGCCGATCCGCTGAGCCGCGCCGCCCTGCACGCGGTCGCCAGCGATCGCGGGCTGTTCGACGACGCCCGGCTCAGCTTCTTCGCCGTCAGCAACGACCCCGCCGATCAGGCACAGAACCGCATCAAGGCCAGTCTGCCCGGTATCCGCATCTTCTGGGATTTCGACGGTGCGGTAAGCCGGGCCTACGGCGCGCTTGCCGGCAATGGCCAGGCGCAAGGCGGGCTGCCGCAACGCCGGCTATGGATTGTGCTGGGCCCCGACCTGCGCGTGCTCCGCGTGCTGCCATTCGCCGCGGATGGCACGGAGCAGGCCGAGCTGTTTGCATTCCTGGAGGCGCTACCGCCGCTGGGGCAGGTTGCCGGCATCGTGGTGCAGGCGCCGGTGCTGTTCCTGCCCAATGTGTTCGAGCCGGAACTCTGCGCCACGCTGATCTCGCAGTATGAACGGGCGGGCGGCGTCGAGAGCGGTTACATGATCGAGGCCGACGGCAAGACGGTCAGGGCCTACGACGCGAAGCGCAAACGGCGCAAGGACCACGAGATTGCCGACCCGGCGCTGCGGGCGACCATCATGGGCCGCTTCACTCGCCGTATCGTGCCGGAGATCACCAAGGCCTTCCAGTTCCGCACCACCCGCATCGAACGCTATATCGTGGGCTGTTACAGCGCCGAGGACGGCGGCCATTTCCGGCCGCACCGCGACAATACGACCAAAGGCACCGCGCACCGGCGGTTCGCCGTGTCGATCAACCTGAATGCCGATTTCGAGGGCGGCGAACTGAGCTTTCCGGAATACGGGCCCCGGGGTTTCAAGCCGCCACCAGGCGGCGCGGTGGTGTTTTCCTGTTAGCTGCTGCTTGCCGCGGGCGTGGTCACCCGGGGACGGCGTTACGCTTTTCTGCCGTTTCTCTACGATGAGGCGGCGGCCAAGCTCAGGCTGGAGAACAATCCCTATCTCGACGAGACGATCGGCGCCTATGCCGGTGCCAACGTCCAGCGCTGACGGGGCATTCGTGCGGGTCAGCCGACCGCCTGGCTCGGCGCCAGGCGTGTGGTGGCGAACGGCGGGAAGGTGAAGCCCGGCGGCGAGCCCGGAATCAGGCCAAGCGCGAAGAAGTCGTGGCGCAGGTTGACCAGGCGGACGGTGACGAGCGGCGTGGCCACGGTGCCGGAGGCCACGGCGGCGATGCCGGTGCCCTTGTAGGTGACCTGGATGTTGGCCCCGCTGAGCGGCGGGTAGATGGCGCGCATCTCGTCGAGGATGGCGGTGAGGCTGCCGGCGGCGGCAAGCGTGGCGCCGGTGCAGGTCACGCTGTCGCCGGACAGGGCGCACGTTGCTTCGCCGGTTCCCAGACCGGTCAGATCGATGATCGGATCGCCGACCAGGGCTGCCCTTGCGCCGCGCCGGGCGGCCTCGGTTGCCTGATGGAACTCGGCCAAGATGAAGGCGATTTCCAGGACCGCCAGACTGAAGACCAGCAGCATGGGCAGCACGAAGGCCGTTTCGGTGACAACGTTGCCCGCGCGGCCGAGCCGCCGGCGCTTGCGGAGCAGGGGCGGGTCACGCTGGTCAACTCCCAATGCGGACTTGTTCGTGGGTGGCGGTCAGGGTCATCTTGGTGATCCCCATTCCGTCCAGGAGTCCCGGCAGCAGCGGTGCATAGGGCACGCTGGCTTCCAGCCGGAGAATGTCGACGGTCTGGCCATCGGTGGTGTAGGTGCGGAACTTGGGCGTCAAGCTGGCGCCGCCGTCCGTCCAGCCGTTCAGCAGGTAGGTTCCGCCCGCGGCCGTCTGTCCGGTCTTCACCAGGTTGCTGAGTTCGAGCGTGGCGGCATCCGACAGGGGGAAGGTCATGCGGGCGCCATACATCGCGCCTGCACGCAGGCTCTTTTGCAGCGCGCTCAGCTGGTAAAGATAGGTGCCGAGCTCGAACGTGCCGGCCAGGACCAGGGCCAGCAGCGGCGCCAGCAGCGCGAACTCGACGGCCGACGCGCCCTCGCGCCAGCCGCGCCGACGTCGGTTACCGCGCCAAACGGACATTGGAGCGGACGTCGCCGGGGGCGACGGTGCGGGTGGGGCCGATCACCTCGGCATAGGCATCAGCGACCGGTGGCGCGGTGACCGCCTCGGTCAGGAACATGTCGACATAGCGGCCAAAGGTCGGGTAGCTGTGCGAACCGGCGACGCCCAGGGCCTCGCATTTCAGGATCGCCACCCGCACGATCCGCCGCTTGATGTCGGTGGACGGGGTGGAACCGGGTGTGCCGCCACTCGGCAGGTCGCGCGCCGGCGGGTTGACCACGGTGTAGCCGGCCGGCAGCGGGCTCGGCACCGGATAGAGAGTCTGCGCGCCGTTGCGGGCGAACCGCTCGCCGAGTTCGTAGAGATAGGTCTGGTAGCGCGTATAGGTCGACAGACTGGCCGGCTGGGCATCGCCCGGGTGGGTGTCGCTCCAATAGGTGATGGGGTTCCACGAACCGTTGCCGACGATGCGGCTGCCGGTCAGGTTGTTGTCGCGCGGATAGCTGACGATGTTCTGCGCCGGCCGCTTGTTGCTGCGATTGCCGGTGTCGAAACGCGCATTCATGCCGTTGCGGAACTGGTTGGTCTGCGCGCCGGGTGAGGTATCGACGTTCGATCCGGTACAGCGCCCGACATGTTCGGCGGCGATCGCGTTGCCGACCGCGCTGGCGCCGCAATTGTCCTCGGACGGGCAGAGAATGCCGTAGTTGCCGGGCGCCATGGCGCCGCCGCCCGATTCCTTGACCACCATCTGCTTGCCGGCGGTCGCCGGGGCGAACAGGTCGGCCTCGCCATCCTCGACCGGATCGCACACCATCAGCGGGGCGGCGTCGCAGATCAACGGATCGTTCACGCCGATGGCGCTGGCCGGCAGCTCGACATTGCGCGCGACGCCGGCGGTCGAGACCAGGTCGAGCATCGGGTTCAGCAGCAAGGTCACGCGCTGTGGCGCCAGCACGACTTCGACAAATGCCGCCTCGCCGTCGTTGCCCGTGACCCGGGGGCTGGGCTCCAACTGGCTATAGAAGTTGACGGCACTGACGGCGATGTTGGCGCCATAGTCCGAGACCAGCGTTTCCTTGGCGATGGCGTCGCGGGCCACCGCCTCGGCGCGGGCGCGCGACCCGCTGGTGCCGTCCAGCAACAGGGCCGCGGAGGTCGCCGCCGCGTCGGCGCTGTTCTGCATTTCCGAGCGCAGCAGGACCAGACGGCCGAAATCGATGGCAACCACGCCGGCGCCCATGCTGAGTGCCGCGGCGAAGGCGCCGTAGATCGCCATCGAGCCGGCGCGGCAACCGGACAATCGGACCAGGCCCTGTCGGATCGAACCGGCCGCTGCCGTCCAGCGGCGCTCGCCCCGTCGCTGTCTACCGGAACCCGGTGCTCGCTTCTGCCACATGCTGGGAAACAATGGCCCGGAAGACTAAATAATACGCGTGATACGGAGCACAGCAAGTCAAAAAAATGTCTGAGCGGCAAAGGATTCTTTTGTTGATACGGACATCCAGATGCACGACTCTTCGTGGCCTGTCGCTGCTATTGCAGGTGTTTTGCCAAAGAATGCCGTTTCTGGGGAATGATCGATATGGGAGTTTATCAGAGTTCAGGTAGAGAGTTTGGGCTACTCAACCAATTGTCAGAAGATCACGCATGGCAACTACGGGCCACTCCGCCGCGGCGGAAGGTTCCGCGGCTGAAAATTACTCATATCTAATTTCTAATACTCGGATATACCGTGACTTGTTTCGGTCAGATTGCGGCCAGATTTCAACTGGCGGGTCGGGCCGCCTGCAAGGCGACCAGCAGGCGGCTCGCGCGCTCGCGCTTCGCCGGGTTCTGGTCCCGCTGCACGATGCGGAGCAGCGTGTCGCGGGCCGCCCACTCGCCGCGCTCGGCCATGGCGTAGGCGATGGCGTCGCGCTTCTCGTAATAGCTTGTGTCGTAGGGAACGACGTGGGGCTGCTGGGCCAGCCAGTAATATTGCTCGTCCCGGTCCTGCCAGCCGCGATAGACCTCGTCCCAGGTGAACATGTCGGCATAGGTGCGCAAGGACAGGTCGGAGATCGGCTGGCTAGCCGGCTGGTAACGGCAATCGAAGGATTGCCGGATTTCCTGCGAGCGGTTGGGCAGCGCCTGGTGCACGGCGGTGTCGCGGAAGACCAGCACGTCGCCCGCCAGGAAATCGTTGCCGACCCATTGCTGGCTGAAGTCGCCAACGGTCTCCAGCCCGCCCGCGGCGGTGCCGATGGCGAAATCCAGCACCCCGGCCTGGTGCGTGCCGGACGCCACCACCAGCGCCCCTTTGTGCTGCGGGCAGTCGCCGAGCGGCATCCAGGCGGCATAGCTGGTGGCGCCGCCGATATGGATGCGGTCCTGGTGCGGTCGGGTGGTGAAGTCGAAGCCGTCGCGGGCGGGAAAGATGTTGCGCAGCACCAGCAGCGGATGGGCCAGCACGGCCTCACCGAACAGCCGCTCGAACAGGCCGACAATGGCCGGGTGGCGCTTCAGCTTGTGCAGGCTTTCGTTAACCCACATGCCGCGAAACACCTCCAAATAGCGCTCCTCGGGGTCCTTGCAGGCCGCCGCCGGATCGGCCAGGCCGGCCTCGGGCGGGCTGCCGGGCTTGAGCCAGCCACCCGCCGCGGCCAATTCCAGCAACTGCCGGCGCACCTCCAGGATGGCCTGCCGGGGCATCAGCCCGCGCAGAAACAGATAACCATCCGCCGCCATGCGCTGCCGCAAGGCGGCACCGTCATGCGCAATCCCGGTGGAATCGGTGAAGGGCCGCATCGCCTGCCTCCTGCCTTTCCGCTTTGTCAGCCGCTTTTGCTATTATCGCGCTTCCGCCCGCGTCTAGGGAGTGGCAAATGGCCGACCGCAAGCAACCGAGCCTGGCCGACTGGCAGGCGCTGGCCGCGAAGGAACTGGGCGCGGCCGACCTTGGCAGCCTGAACTGGCAGTCGCCCGAAGGCCTGACCATCAAGCCGCTCTATTGCGCCGCCGATCTGGCGGCGGCCCAGCACAAGGATGCGCTGCCCGGCTTCGAGCCCTTCGTGCGCGGCGTGCGCGCCAGCATGTATGCCAACCGTCCCTGGACCATCCGGCAATATGCCGGGTTCTCCACCGCCGAGGATAGCAACGCATTCTACCGCAAGGCCCTGGCCGGCGGCCAGATGGGCCTCTCGGTCGCCTTCGACCTGGCGACGCATCGCGGTTACGACAGCGACCATCCGCGCGTTGTCGGCGATGTCGGCAAGGCGGGCGTGGCGATCGACAGCGTCGAGGACATGAAGATCCTGTTCGCTGGCATCCCGCTCGACCGCATGACCGTGTCCATGACCATGAACGGCGCGGTGCTGCCGACCATGGCCTGCTACATCGTCGCGGCGGAGGAGCAGGGGGTCGCGGCGGAGAAGCTGGCCGGCACCATCCAGAACGACATCCTGAAAGAGTTCATGGTGCGCAACACCTATATCTATCCGCCGGCGCCCAGCATGCGCATCGTCGCCGACATCATCGAGTACACGGCCAGACACATGCCGAAGTTCAACTCGATCTCGATTTCCGGCTACCACATGCTGGAGGCGGGCGCCACGGCGGTGGAAGAGCTCGGCTTCACGCTGGCCGACGGCAAGGAATATGTGCGCACGGCGCTGGCGCGCGGACTGGACGTCGATGCCTTCGCCGGCCGCCTCTCCTTCTTCTTCGGCATCGGCATGAACTTCTTCATGGAAATCGCCAAGCTGCGCGCGGCGCGTCTGATGTGGGCGGAGATCATGCGCGGCTTCGGCGCCAGGAAGCCGGCCAGCCTGATGCTGCGCACGCATTGCCAGACCTCGGGCGTCAGCCTGACCGAGCAGGACCCCTACAACAACATCGTGCGCACGGCCTACGAAGCGATGGCCGCCGTGCTGGGCGGCACGCAGAGCCTGCACACCAACTCCTTCGACGAGGCGATCGCGCTGCCCTCGGACTTCGCCGCGCGCATCGCGCGCAACACGCAGCTGATCCTGGCCGAGGAAACGCAAGTCACGCGGGTGGTCGATCCGTTGGGCGGCAGCTACTACGTCGAGGCGCTGACGCAAGGGCTGGCCGACGCCGCCGCCAAGCTGATTGCCGAGGTCGACGACATGGGCGGCATGACGCGGGCCGTCGAAAGCGGTCTGCCCAAGCTGCGGATCGAGGCCGCGGCGGCCAAGCGCCAGGCGCGCATCGACCGCGGCGAGGAAACCATCGTCGGCGTCAACAAATACCGCAGCCCCGCCGACGAACGGGTGGAGGTGCGCGAGATCGACAACACCTCCGTGCGCCAGCAGCAGCTCGCCCGCCTGCAGCAGGTCAGGGGCCGGCGCGACGAAGCGGCCTGCCAGCGGGCGCTGGCGGCGCTGAAGGCGGGCGCGGCGGGCAATGCCAACCTGCTCGACCTGTCGGTGGCCGCGGCCCGCGCGCGGGCCACGGTCGGCGAGATTTCCGACGCGCTGGAAGCGGAGTTCGGCCGCTACCAGGCCGAGGTCCGCTCGATCTCCGGCGTCTACGGCGCGGCCTACGAAGGCGACGCGGCCTTCGAACGCATCCGCCGCGAGGTTGCCGCCTTCGCCGAGGCTGAAGGCCGCCGGCCGCGCTTGCTGGTCGCCAAGATGGGCCAGGACGGACACGATCGCGGCGCCAAGGTGATCGCCACCGCGTTCGCCGATATCGGCTTCGACGTCGATATCGGCCCCTTGTTCCAGACGCCGGACGAGGTGGCCGACGACGCGATCGACGCCGATGTGCACCTGATCGGCGTCTCGACCCAGGCCGGTGCGCACAAGACGCTGCTGCCGGAACTGGTCAAGGCGCTCCGGCGCAAGGGGGCCGACGACATCCTGGTGGTGGCGGGCGGCGTCATCCCGCAACAGGACCATGGCGAATTGAAGCGCGCGGGTGTCGCCGCGGTGTTCGGCCCTGGCACCTTCATCCCCGACGCGGCGCGGGAAATCCTGGGCCTGCTGGGCAGGCGCCCCCTGGCGGCGGAATAGCCGGCGGGCCTCGCCGCGCCGCGCGTGAGACCGGCCCGCCCGAGCCGGGCGTTGGTCGCGGATTGGCAAGGGTTGACCGCGTATCCTGCGGCGCGGCCGCTCGGCGGGCGCGGTCGCAGAGGGTGGCGCAGTTGTTGCTTAAGTTTTCCAGGCAATGCGGTTCCAGCACGTGGACGAACAATCCGCAATGACCATGGCCGTTAAACGCCGAAGCGAGGCGGCGCGGGACGCGCTGCCCGTGCCGGCGCCGCTCGGTTCGCGGCCCGCCGGCTCGCTTGTCGTCATGGCACCCAATGCCTGGCACACGGCATGGCGCAACCGGCAGCATCTTCTGAGCCGCTTGGCCCAGCGCGGCTGGGACATCGCCTATAGCCGGGGACCGTTCCGCAGCTGGAACGTGGGCACGGCGGACTGGCAGGCGGCGCCGTGGCTGGGGCATTGGCAAATGCGCGACCGCGTCGCGGTCTGGCAACGCGGCCGGTTGGTGCTGCAGCCGGGCTGGCGGCACAAGGCCCGCTGGCTGCCATTGGCCCTGCATGCGCGCAGGCTGAAACGGCGGCTGCGCGACCCATCCGGACACATCTTCTGCATCTATCACCCGCAATACGAGCCGTTCGTGGCGGCCCTGAAATCCGGCCATGTCGCCTACTACCTCTATGACGATTTCGCCGCCGAGCTGGGCCACGACCGGGAACTCTTGGCGGCGCACGAGCGGCTGATCCGGCGGACCGACCTGCTGGTTGCCACCTCCGAAGGCATCGCCGAACGCCTGCTGGGCCCGGCCGCGCCGCGCGCGCAAATCCTGCCAAACGGGGCCGATTGCACCCTGATCGAGACGTTGGCGGCGCGGGCCGCGCCCGACTTCCTGCACGGCATTCCTCGCCCGCGCATCCTCTATTCCGGAGCGGTCAACCAGAAGGTCGACCTCGATCGGATCGCGAGCCTGGCCCGGCACCGCCCCGACTGGCATTGGCTTCTGATCGGCCCGCAGATCCTGCCACGCGAGATCGAGCCGGCCCGCCAGCCCTTCGCGGTGGCGCTGGCGGCGCTGCGGTCGCTGGGCAACGTGCACCTGGTGGGCGAGCGGCCGTTTCCCGACTACCTGACCGCCCTGCACCACGCCGACGTCGCGGTCATCTGCAACCGGCAGGACGAAGGCTGGTGGCAGAACGCCTATCCGCTCAAGTTCCACGAATACCTGGCGGCCGGGCGACCGGTTGTCGCAACCCCCATCCGCAGCATCCAGGAATTTGCGCCGGTCGCCCGTTTCGCCGCGTCGGACGAGGACTGGCTGGCGGCATTGAACGAAGCGATCGAGGCCGGCGGCCACGGCAGCCCCGATACGCGCCGGGCCGCCGCCCGAACGCACGACTGGAACCGCCTGGCGGACCGGTTCGAGGACATGCTGCTGGCCTTACGCCCGCCGACCGGGAGTGGCTATGCCTGACGAAGCCCTGGAATTGCGGTCACCTGGGCGGTCGGCAACGGCCAACCGCCTGAGCTTCTCCATCGTCATCGAATGGGAGAACGAGGTGCTGGCCGAAGCCGAACGAGGCCGCGAGATGTTGCGCAGGCTCTGGGCGCAACTCGGCGAACTGGCGCGCGCGGAGCCGATCGCGGCGGACATCGTGGTGGTGTACGACCCGGCCGACCTCGACGAGGCCGTCTTGCGCGCCACGGTCCCAGAATTCGGCGGCCGCCTGCCCGTGGGGGCGGAACTGCGCATGCAGGCCGTTTCGGACAGCGCCTATTATGGCCTGAAGAACGCCGGCGCCCAGGCGGCGCAAGGCGACATCCTGATCTTTCTCGACAGCGATGTGATCCCGGAGCCCGGCTGGCTCGCCGGCATCGTCCGCGCGTTCGAGCGGGCCGAGGTGGACGTGGTGGCCGGTGCCACCTATGTCGCGCCGGAAGGTCTCTACAGCGCCGCCGTTTCGCTTTTCTGGTTCTTTTCCTCGCGCGACCCGGCGGAGGGGCTGGTCGAGGGCGGCGGCCTGTTCGCCAACAACATCGCCTTCCGGCGGCGGCTCTTTCTCGACAACCCGTTTCCGGCAATGGACCGGTTTCGCGGGCCGTGCGGCGTGTTGCTGCGACGGCTGCGGGCCGCGGGCCACGGCGTCTACCTGCAACAGAGCGCCCGCTGCAGCCACCCGCCGCCGAACGGCGTCCGGCATTTCCTTTGCCGCGTCATCTGCGAGGGCTACGACAACTACATGGACGCGGCCGATGCGGCCGGCCCGGGCTCGCGGCCGCCCTTCTGGCTCAGCTACTGGTCGCTGCACAGCCGCCTGCCGGCGACCTGGCGCAAGATCCGCCGCGGCCGGCGACAGAGCGGCGCTTCGCTCGCCAGCGCCGGCTTGGCGGTGCTGCTGGCCGCCACCTATTACGCGACAATGGTCGCGGGCGAACTGATGACCAGGGCCTCGCCCGCTTTCGTGCGCCGCCACTTCGCCATCTGAGCCTTGCCCGCTACGGCACCGCCGCGACGTAGTGGCCGACCAGGGCGAGCGCCTCCTTGGCGTTCCAGATCGCCGGGCCGACCAGGCGGCCGATCTCCTGGCCCTGATGATCCAGCAGAACCGTGGTCGGCAGGCCCAGCGACTTAAAGGCGCGGTGGGTCTTCATGCTGGCGTCGTTGTACTTGGCCAGATGCTTGATGCCGACTTCGTCATAGAAGGCGTCGATCACCGACGGCCCCTGCCGGTCGGCCGAGATCGCCAGCACCTCGAACTTCGCCCCGCCCAGTTGCCGCTGCAGGTCGTCCAGTTCCTTCATCTCCTTGCGGCAGGGCGCGCACCAAGTGGCCCAGAAGTTGATCAGCAGCACCTTGCCCCTGAACCGCTCAAGGCCGAGCGGTCGGTTCTCGCCGTCGACGAAGCTGACCTCGGGCGTCGGCTGCGGCGCCTTGAGGAACACGAAATTGGCCATTTCGCCGGTCGCGAGCTGCTTGGGTGGCTCGGCCCGCGCGCCGGCGGCAACGGCCAGGCAGAGCAGCAGCGCCGCTTGCCACAGACGCGGCTTTCTGCAACCGATCATCGGATGAGCGAGCCTGAACAGAACGACGTCAACGCCCTGTGGGGCGGCCGTTTCGCCGGCGGCCCGGCCGCCATCATGCGGCGCATCAATGCCTCCATCGGTTTCGACAGGCGGCTTTCCCGGCAGGATCTAGCGGGCAGCCGGGCGCATTGTAACATGCTGCTGGCACAAGGCATTCTGAAGCCGGCCGAGGCTCACGCCATCTTGAAGGGGCTGGACGCCGTGGAGGCCGAGATCGAAACCGGCCGGTTCGCCCTCGACGAGGCGCGCGAGGACATCCACATGCATGTGGAGGCGCGGCTGGCCGAGCTGATCGGCCCGCCGGCGGGCCGCCTGCACACCGCCAGAAGCCGCAACGACCAGGTGGCGACCGACTTCCGGCTGTGGCTGCGCGAGGCGCTGGATGCGCTCGACCGCGACCTGCTGGCCTTGTTGCGCGCGCTGTTGGCGAAAGCCGAGGCCCATGCCGACTGGGCGATGCCCGGTTTCACGCACCTGCAGGTGGCCCAGCCCGTCACCTTCGGCCACCACCTGATGGCCTATGTCGAGATGTTTGAGCGCGACCGCGCCCGGGCGCGCGATTGCCGGGGTCGGCTCAACGAATGCCCGCTGGGGGCCGCGGCGCTCGCCGGCACCAGCTACCCGATCGACCGGCGGGCGACCGCCCGGGCGCTCGGCTTCGACCGGCCCATGCGCAATTCGCTGGACGCCGTTTCGGCGCGCGATTTCGCGCTCGAATATCTGGCGCTTGCCAGCATCCTCGGCATGCATCTCTCGCGGCTGGCCGAGGAAATTGTGCTCTGGGCCTCGCCGCTGTTCGGCTTCGTGCGGTTGTCGGACGCGTTCACGACTGGCTCGTCGATCATGCCGCAGAAGCGCAACCCGGACGCGGCCGAACTGGTTCGCGCCAAGTCGGGTCGCCTGCTGGGCGGCTTCAACGCCCTGTTCGCGGCGCTGAAGGGCTTGCCGCTCGCCTATTCCAAGGACATGCAAGAAGACAAGGAGCCGGTGTTCGAGGCGGCCGACACGCTGGCGCTCTGTCTTGCCGCCATGGCCGGCATGGTGGCCGACCTGCTGCCGCAGCGCGAGGCCATGGCGCGGGCGGCGGGGCTGGGCCATGCCACCGCGACCGACTTGGCCGATTGGCTGGTGCAGCAGCTCGACCTGCCGTTCCGTGAAGCGCATCACGTCACCGGCCGCGCCGTCCGCCTGGCCGAGCAGCGCGGACTGGCGCTGGAGGCGCTGCCGCTGGCCGAACTGCAGGCGATCGAGCCGCGCATCACGGCCGCGGTGTTCGAGGCGCTGGGGGTGACGAACGCGCTGCGCCGGCGAACCAGCGAAGGCGGCACCGCGCCCGAGCGGGTGCGGCAGGCGATCGCCGCGGCGAAGGCGCGGCTTCGGCCATGAAACTGCTCGCCCTGGTGCTTGCCCCGCTCCTGCTGCTGGCCGCTTGCGGCAAGAAGGGCGGCCTGGAACGGCCGCCGGAATGGGACGCCAAGCCGCCGCCGGCCGGCACCCGGTCCAGCCAGGGGATGTAGCCGGCGCGGCAATTGCCTTACACTGCCGGCATGGACCATTTTCACTACCGGCAGGGCCTGCTGCATGCCGAGGAGGTGCCGCTGGCCGCCATCGCCGCCGCGGTCGGCACGCCCTTCTACTGCTACTCCAGCGCCACCATCGAGCGGCACCTTGCGGCCTTTCGCACCGGCTTGGCGGGCCTGGACACGCTTGTCTGCTACGCCCTCAAGGCCAATTCCAACCAGGCGGTGATCGCCACGCTGGCGCGCGGGGGGGCCGGGGCCGACGTGGTTTCCGGCGGCGAACTGGAACGGGCGCTCAGGGCTGGCGTGCCGGCCGAACGGATCGTGTTCTCGGGCGTCGGCAAGACGGCGGAGGAGATGGCGCAGGCGCTGGCGGCCGGCATCCTGCAGTTCAACGTCGAAAGCGAGCCGGAACTGCTGGCGCTCGACGCCGTCGCCCGCCGGCTGGGCAAGCGGGCGGCGATCGCGCTTCGGGTCAATCCGGACGTCGATGCCGGCACCCACGACAAGATCACCACCGGCAGGAAAGAGAACAAGTTCGGCATCGCCATCGAGGCGGCGCCGCGGCTCTATCGCCAGGCCGCTGGCCTCTCCGGCCTGCGGCCCGCCAGCATCGCCATGCATATCGGCTCGCAACTGACCGACCTGCGACCGTTCGAGGCGGCGTTCGGGCGCCTGCGCGACCTGGCGCTGCGCCTGCGCCGCGACGGTATCGCCCTGGAGCGGCTCGACCTGGGCGGCGGCCTGGGCATTCCCTATGGCCGCGAGACGCCGCCGACACCGGCGGATTACGCCCTGCTGGTGCGCCGCCTGTTCGGCGATCTGGGCCTGCGGCTGATGTTCGAGCCCGGCCGCCTGATCGTCGGCAACGCCGGCATCCTGGTGTCGCGCGTGCTTTACGTGAAGCAGGCGGGCCGACGGTTCGTCGTCTGCGACGCCGCGATGAACGACCTGCTGCGGCCGGCCATGTACGATGCCTGGCATGCCGTGGTGCCGCTGAACGAGCCGGCGCCGGGCGCCCCGCTGGCGCCCGCCGACCTGGTCGGCCCGGTCTGCGAGAGCGCCGATGTGTTCGCCAAGGAACGCGCGCTGCCCCCGCTCGGTGCCGGGGATTTGATCGCGCTGCGCACCGCCGGGGCCTATGGCGCGGTGATGGCGTCCACCTACAACACCCGGCCGTTATTGCCGGAGGTGCTGGTGCGCGGGCACGAGTTCTTCACCGTCCGCCCGCGCCAGACGCTGGAGGCGCTGATCGGCCAGGATCGCCTGCCGCCGTGGCTTAGCCAGAGACCGGCCAAGGGGGCAGCATGAGCAACCGGGACCTGCCCGGCGCGGCGCGCTGGCGGTTGGCACTGACCAGGGTGGCGCTGGCCTGGGAAGCGGTGTGGCGGGCGCTGTGGCCGGCCGGCTCGATCCTGGCGGTGTTCCTCGGGCTGGCGCTGATGGACCTGCCGCCGCGCCTGCCGCTCTGGGGGCATGTGGCCCTGCTGGCTGGTTTCGCCGTGGCGCTGCTGGCGGCGCTCGCCGTCGGCTTCCGCGGCTTCCGCTGGCCGACCGCGCAAGCCGCCGAGCGGCGGCTGGAAACGGCGAGCGGGCTCGAGCATCGGCCGCTGGCCGGCCTGCGCGACCGGCCGTTGGCCAACACCGCCGGCGATGGCCTGGCGCTGTGGCGGCTGCACCAGGCGCGCCTCGCCCGGCTGCTGCCCCGGCTGCGTCTGCGGCCGCCGCGGCCCCTGCTGGCGGCGCGCGATCCCCATGCCTTGCGCCTGGGCGCCTTGCTGTTGCTGGCGATGGGCGTGTTTGTCGGCGGCCACGAAGCCGCAGCGCGGCTGCTCCGCGCCCTGGGGCCGCAGTGGACGGCCGTGCCCGAAGCCCCGGTCCGGCTTGAGGCCTGGCTGAACCCGCCCGCCTATACCGCGCTGCCGCCCATCCGGCTGGGCGGCGTGAGCGAGGCGACGGTGCTGAGCGTGCCGAGCGGCGCGATCCTGCTGGCCCGGCTGCATGGCGGCCGGGGCGAGGCCGAAGCCCAGCTCGACACCGCCCGCACCGCGTTCAGCGTGGTCGATCAGCAGAACCGCCAGCTCGAACTGAAGCTGGAAGGCGAAGGTCCCCGGCAGCTCGGCTTCAGCCAGGGCGGCCGTCGCTTGGGCGAGTGGCGGCTCGAACTGCTGGCGGACCGCCCGCCGATTGCCGCGATCACCGACCAGCCGGAGGCGACGCCGGCCTTGGCGGTCAAGCTGGACTACGCCGCCAGCGACGATTACGGCCTCGCCGCCGTGGCCGCCGAACTGCGCCTGGAAAACGCTGACGGCGAGGTGCTGAGCCTGGAATTGCCCAGCCCCGGCATGGGCGTGCGGGAGGTCGCGGAAACCGCCTATCGTGATCTGACGCCGCATCCCTGGGCCGGCCTGCCGGTCAGGCTGCAGGTGACGGCGCGCGACCAGCTTGGCCAGCAGGGGCGGAGCGAGGAAGTGCGCTTCATCCTGCCCGAACGCAAGTTCAACCACCCGGTGGCGCGCGCCGTCATCGAACAGCGCAAGCGGCTGGTCGCGGCCAAGACGCACGAGGCCCGGTTGTCGGTGGTCCGCGCGCTGCGGCTGATCGCCACCGGGCCGGAAAGTTTCGATGAGGATCTGATCGCCTATCTGGGCTTGGTCGCGGCGGCTTCGCGGCTGGCGCCGGCGCATACCGGCCCGGCGGCGGTCGCCAGCGCCCAGGAACTGCTCTGGGACGTTGCCTTGCGCATCGAGGACGGCCGGCTGTCGCTGGCCGAGCGCGAATTGCGCGACGCCCAGCAGGCGCTGCAGGAGGCGCTGGCGCGCGACGCGCCGGACGCCGAGATCGAGGCGCTGATGGATCGCCTGCAGGAAGCCATGCAGCGTTTCCTCGACGCCATGGCCGAGCGCGCCATCGAGCGTGCGCAGCGTGGCGAACGGGCCCGGCCGCCGCCCGGCGCCCAGCGCCTGGAGAGCCAGGACCTGATGCGCATGCTTGAGCGCATGCGCGAGCTGAGCCGCATGGGTGCGCGCGATGCGGCCAAGGAAATGCTGCGCCAGCTGCAGGCCATGCTGGAAAGCCTGAGCCGCGACGGCATCTTGGCCGAGGAAGGCGAGGGCGACGAGGCGGGCGGCGCCATGCAGGAGCTGAACGACATGCTGCGCCAGCAGCAGCAATTGCTGGACCGCACCCTGCGCCAGCAGCGCCAGGCGGGGCAGCGCGGCCAGCGCGGCCAGCGGCAGCAGGGCCAGCAGGGCCAGCCTGGCGAGGGCGAGGAGGGCGAGGACGGCGAGGGCTTGGCGCAACTGGCGCCCGAGCAGGAAGCGCTGCGCCGCCGCCTGGGCGAGATGCTGGGCCGCCTGCAGGAGCGTTTCGGCGACATGCCCGGCGCGCTTGGCCGGGCCGAGCGGGCGATGCGCGCGGCGCGCGACGCGCTGGCCGCCGGCCAGGGCGAGGAGGCGATGGAGCAGGAGGGGCGCGCGCTCGACCAGCTGGGCCAGGGCGTGCGCGGCCTGGCCGAGCAATTGGCGCGCCAGCAGGGCGGCGGCGAGCAGCAGGGCCAGCAGGGCGACCAGCGGGTGACCGATCCGCTCGGCCGGCCGATGCCGTCGGGCGGCCTGGATACCAGCCGGGTCAAGATCCCGGAGGAATCCGACCTGCAGCGGGCGCGCGAGATCCTGGACGAGCTGCGCCGCCGCGCCGCCGACCCGGCGCGGCCGCTGCTGGAACGCGACTATATCGACCGCCTGCTGCGGCGGTTCTGACGGCGGCTGTCTAGGCGCAATTGCGACCGGAATTCGCACAACTCGGCATCATGTATTGCCCAAGCGCGGTTGCGTTCTTGGATACGGGTCAATCTGCCATCGTGTAATTCCCGTCATGAGTATGTCCGACCCGACCGGGCAGGACTGGTCCGAGGATGAGATCGACCTCATCGTCGCCGACTATTTCGACATGCTTGGGCTTGAGATGGCGGGCCGCCCCTTCGTAAAGACGCAGCGGAACGCCCAACTCCAAGCACTGACGGGTAGGTCACGCGGCTCGATCGAGTTCAAGCACCAAAACATAAGCGCCGTCCTGTTGCGACTCGGACTGCCGTGGATCACTGGCTACAAACCGATGTTCAATTTCCAGGGTGCCCTCATCGACGGCATTGAGCGCTTTCTTGGTCGGAATCCGAGCGTGCCGGACCTTCGTTTCATTGCCGATAGCAGCTCCCCTACGGTCAACGCGAGCGCCAGGGACACCGCCATGCTTTTTGTCGAAGCACCACCTGCCAAGTCTCCCAACGAGCCCGAGATCCCTTTGTCACTGACGCGTCTCGTTCGAAAATTCGATCCTGCGGCGCGCGATGCCAGAAACCGGGCGCTGGGCCGGCAAGGCGAAGAGCGCGTTCTTCAGTATGAGCAAGCGGTGTTGAAGTCCGCAGGGCGAAATGATCTGGCAGGCAAAGTCCGATGGGTGTCCGAAGAAACCGGAGACGGCGCCGGGTTCGATGTCCTGTCTTTCGATCAAGCCGGCAAGGAGCGTTGCCTGGAAGTCAAAACGACGGTCGGACATGCCACAACACCCTTCTTCCTGACCGAAAACGAGCGGTCCTTTTCCGAGGAACGACCAGACGCATTTCGCATCGTGCGGCTGTACGATTTTGCACGCGCGCCGCGTGCCTTCGAACTGGCACCACCCCTCGAGAAGTGCTTATACCTTCGGCCTGAAAGCTATCGAGCGTCGTTCGAAGCTTCGGTGACTGAAGTGGACCCCTTTTGTGGGACCACGATGAGGCCTTTCTAAGGTGGAGCCGCGCCTTCCCCTGTCATCCTTTCATG
>Ga0194131_10002955_pt1 | contig 27385 bp, 23 predicted proteins | sample TA2KigO120mmetaG_FD_148631 | JGI IMG/M metagenome (GOLD analysis project Ga0194131, IMG submission 148631) | Freshwater microbial communities from Lake Tanganyika, Tanzania - TA2015053 Kigoma Offshore 120m | ecosystem: Environmental > Aquatic > Freshwater > Lake | place: Tanzania: Lake... | reverse complement strand
ATGAACGCCAAGCCGCCTTAATCGACAAAAGAAGTTCCACCCGCTGAAAAATCGCTCCCCAGGCGGATTCTCACCACTTTCAAAACCGGGGGTTTTGCAGCGGAATCTTGATCTTATCTTCGACCTCACCCACCGAGGTGAGGATGATGATAATGATGTTGGCGTTTTCGGGATTCCCACGAATGGACCGGCAGACTTCAAAGCCATCCATTTCGGGCATACGAATGTCCAGAAGAATGATTTCAGGGTGAAACGCCGGGATTTCTGCCAGGGCTTTTCGCCCAGACTGCACGTACAAAACTTCGAAGCCGAGGCCAGAGAAACAATCAAGAAGAAGGCGGGCATATCCAGCATCGTCGTCGACCACCATGATTCGGGTAGGATCTGCTGTGCCGCTCATGGCCTGAATCATCGGCAAACGCGCGATTTGTCATTACGTCGTGAGGCAGCCGATGGAGGCTCCAGCTGGGCGGGGGACGGCACGCGAAACCAGCGGATGAACGGCCAGGTTGGCTTACAAGCGAGGTGGGCTGCTACTGTCGCTAGTGTACGGTGGGTGGTTTTTCCTCCAGCAACCTCTCGGACTGGCTCGTGATGAGGGAAGCGGCCGCAACCTTGTCGTCATCGCCTAGCTCAATGAGTTTGACCCCCTGAGTACTGCGTCCAGCCGCTCGGATCGCCGACGCTTCGAGCCGGATCAGTTTGCCCTGGCCCGTAATGACGATAAGCTCGGAGTTGTCGTCGACCTTCATGATCGCGACGACCTTGCCATTCTTCTCTCTCGTCTTGACGTTGATAACGCCCTTGCCGCCGCGGGACTGGGCTCGGTATTCGCTAACCAGAGTTCGCTTGCCATAGCCGTTTTCCGTGACCGAAAGGATCATTCCCTCGTCGCCGCTAACGGTCATTCCCACCAGATAATCGTCTTCAGCCAGTTCGATCCCCTTGACGCCACGCGCCTGTCGGCCCATGTCGCGAACATCGTCCTCATGGAAACGGATGCACTGCCCTTCGTGTGTTCCCAGGAAGATCTGGTCTTTGCCTGTCGTCAGCTCCACGGCGATCAACTCGTCGCTCTCGTCGACCGAGATCGCTAGAATGCCGCGCGCCATCGGATTGCTGAACGCATCGAGACGAGTCTTCTTGACGACGCCCTGCCGTGTGGCAAACATGACAAACCGGTCTGCGGCGAAATCGGTCACCGGGAGAACCGCGGTCATCTTTTCGTCCGCTGCCAGATTAACCAGACTGACGATGGCCTTGCCTTTTCCAGCGGTCCCAACGTCAGGAATCTCGTAAACCTTCAGCCAATGCACTTTACCCTGGTTGGTGAAGATGAGGAGGTAGCTGTGCGTGGAGGCGACGAAGAGATACTCAACGAAGTCTTCCTCGCGTGTGCGCATCCCGATGCGGCCCTTGCCGCCCCGTTGCTGCTGGCGGTAGTCGCTCACGGGCGTTCGCTTCAGGTAGCCGGAGTGCGTCACCGTCACAGCTACGTCTTCCACGGAAATGAGGTCCTCGAGCTTGATCTCCGCGTGCTCGTCAACGATCTGGGTGCGTCGTTCGTCGCCGTAGAGTTTCTGAACCTCTTTAAGTTCTTTCACAACCACAGCGCGCAAAACCTTGTCGTTCGCTAGAATCTCCTTCAGCTCAGCGATGCGCTTGAGGACGTTCTCGAGTTCCTCGAGGATTTTCTCCCGCTCCATGCTGGTGAGGCGTTGGAGCTGCATATCCAGTATGGCCTGGGCCTGGACTTGGGAAAACTCAAATTGGCGCATCAGGCCCTCGCGGGCATCCTGCGGAGACTTGGAAGCCCGGATGAGTTTGATGATGGCATCGATCTTGTCGAGCGCCTTCTTCAGCCCCTCCAGGATGTGGGCACGTTCTTCGGCTTTCCGTAGTTCGAATCGGGTGCGCCGGCGCACAACCTCAAGCCGGTGCTCGACGAAATGCTTCAGTACCTCCTGCAGGTTCAGAACTCGCGGCTGGCCGTTAACGATCGCCAGCATGATGACTCCGAAGCTGGTCTGCATCGGCGTCTGCTTGTAGAGGTTGTTGAGAATCACGTCTGGCTGTTCGCCGCGCCGTAGCTCGATCACGATGCGCAGGCCTTCGCGGTCACTCTCGTCCCGCAAGTCCGTAATCCCTTCGATTTTCTTGTCCTGAACCAGCTCGGCGATTCGTTCGATGAGTTTGGCTTTGTTGATCTGATAAGGAATCTCGGTGATCACGATCATTTCCTTGTCGCCGCGCGCCTGTTTCTCGATTGCTGCCCTGGCACGCATGATGATCGAACCGCGCCCCGTCGAGTAGGCTTGCTGAATCCCGCTCTTGCCGTAGATGAATCCGCCCGTTGGAAAGTCGGGGCCGGGCACCAGTTTGACGATCTCCTCGAGGCTGGCGTCGGGCTTGTTCACCTGCAAGATCGCGGCGTCAATCACCTCGCGAAGGTTGTGCGGTGGAATCTTGGTCGCCATGCCAACCGCGATTCCTTCGGACCCGTTCACTAGTAGATTGGGAATCTGCGTCGGCAGATAGCTGGGTTCGAGCTGGCTCTCGTCGTAGGTCGGGGTGAAATCGACCGTTTCTTTCTCGATATCGGCCAACATCTCGCCGGCCATGCGGGCCAGGCGCGCCTCCGTGTACCGCATGGCCGCCGGAGGGTCTCCGTCCACCGACCCGAAGTTCCCCTGGCCGTCGACGAGCACGCAGCGCATCGAGAACCCCTGCGCCATTCTCACCAAAGCGTCGTAGATCGCGGCGTCGCCGTGCGGGTGGAAATTGCCCATCACTTCGCCCACGATCTTTGCACATTTGCGGTAAGGCTTGTTGTGCGCCAGGCCCATTTCGTGCATGCCGAAGAGAATCCGCCGATGCACCGGCTTTAGGCCATCACGAACATCCGGTAGCGCGCGTCCAATGATCACGCTCATCGCGTAATCGATATAGGACCGCTTCATTTCGTCTTCGATGTTGACCGGGGTCTGGTTGAATGCCAGTTGGTTGTTGTCCATGGGTTCGTTTTGAGTCTGGTTCCGCTCTGGGAGATTCTGCGGCTTGGCGGAGCTTTTGGGAAGCCCGCAGCCAGGCGGAGTCCTAGGTCATGGTGCGAGAGGAATCCAGTTGAGCTGTTTCATCTGCGCATAGGTGTCCCAACAGCAATGGAGAAACAATGAACCGCTCTGTCGCCTTCCGTGATGGCGTCTTCGGCGACGTAGTGCAGGTCGGGCATCGCTTTGCGGATCATGAGAAAAAACCGTTTCAGGCGATCCTGCCCTTCGATCGCGCCAAGCGGGCTGCAATAAGCGACGTTTGCATCAAAAATCTCGTCGGCTACCGAGAGGTCGCCTCGGTTGAGGAGCTCCTCGAAGTGGCGGCGGGTCAGGGTCTTGTTGGTTTCGGCTGACATTCGAACTCCTCGGGGGCTGTGCCGGCGGATCCCTCCTGGCGACGATCAGATGTCCAGGTTCTTGACGTCCAGCGCATTGTCTTCGATGAACTTGCGGCGCGGTTCCACCGCGTCACCCATGAGGATGGTGAAGATTTCATCTGTTTCCACTGCGTCATCAATGCGTACCTGCAAAAGGCTTCGGGTTTCCGCATTCATCGTTGTTTCCCACAGCTGCTCCGGGTTCATCTCGCCCAAGCCTTTGTAGCGTTGGATGTGAAAATCCTTTTTGCCTGTGGACAGAATCGTTTCCAGAAGCTGCTCCCGCGTCGCCAGCTCGAACTTAGGCTCGTTTTTCTCCTTCTCGAAGATGAAGAATGGGGGGGTGTCGTATTCCTTCAGAGAATGCGTCAAGGAAACAGCCCGTTTGAACTCGGCCAGTGAAATGAACTCGTAGTCGATCGTGCGCTGGTAGAAACCGTTGTCCGTCTTCCCTTTGACAACCAGATTGTGCAGGTTGTGCTCTTCGTCGAAGCCAAACTCGATGTCGTAGCCAAGACTTTGAATCTTGGCGGCGACCGCTTCCAGGTTTCCCATGTTGGCCAGGTGTGACTTGTTTTCCAGCCCGCTTCGAATCAGGATTTCGGCAACTGTCCGGTCCCGCAAACGCTTCTCGACTTTCTCAAACACCAGCTTGTAGTCGACCAGATTGCTCAGAAAGGTATTCAGCTGGCGTGCTTGAAGCTGCTGCTTTTCTTTCCCGATTCTCACCTCGATGTCCTCACTGGCCGCTCGCATCAATTCTCGCGTCAGTGCCTTCTCGTCTTTGATGTAAGTTTCCCTCTTGCCCTTCTTGATCTTGAACAATGGAGGTTGCGCGATAAAGACGTGTCCACGGTCAACGAGTTCATTCATCTGGCGAAAGAAGAAGGTTAGCAAAAGCGTGCGAATGTGCGAGCCGTCGACATCGGCGTCCGTCATGATGATGATCTTGTTGTAGCGCAGCTTGGCGCTGTCGAAGTCGTCCTTCCCAATGCCCGTTCCCAGAGCGGTAATCAGAGCGCGGATTTCGTCGTGGCCAAGCATCTTGTCGTAGCGGGCTTTCTCTACGTTCAGGATCTTGCCCTTGAGCGGCAGCACGGCCTGGAACCTGCGGTCGCGTCCTTGCTTCGCTGAACCGCCGGCCGAGTCGCCTTCGACAACGAAGATCTCGCACCGTGCTGGATCCTTCTCCTGGCAGTCTGCCAGTTTGCCTGGTAGCGACGCCGAGTCGAGCGCTCCCTTTCTGCGCGTCAGGTCTCTTGCCTTCCGTGCCGCTTCCCGGGCTCGCGCCGCTTCGATAGCTTTTCCGATGATCTTCCGAGCAACTCCGGGGTTCTTTTCGAAGTAGTCCGCCAACCGCTCGTTAATGAACGTCTCGACAAGCCCTTTGATATCGCTGTTCAGCTTGCCTTTGGTTTGCCCTTCGAACTGCGGCTGGGGAAGTTTGACACTAACGACCGCGACCAACCCTTCTCTGACGTCGTCTCCGGTAAGGTTCTCTTTCACATCCTTAAACAAGCCGGCGCTTTGACCATAGTTGTTGATCGAACGCGTCAGCGCGGAGCGAAATCCAGACAGGTGCGTGCCGCCGTCGATGGTGTTGATGTTGTTGGCGAAAGAGAAAACGTTCTCCGCGTAGGTGTCGTTGTACTGGATGGCCAGCTCCAAGGTGACGCTGTCTCTGCTGGCTTCGAAGTAGATCGGCGGGCTGTGCAGGACTTCCTTGTTCTTGTTCAGATGTTTGACAAACTCTGAAATGCCGCCGGAGTACTGAAACTCGTGTTTCTTGTCGCTGCGTTCGTCGGAAATCGTGATGACCACACCTTTGTTCAAAAACGACAGCTCGCGCAAGCGCTGCGACAACGTATCGAAGTTGAACTCGGTGGTGTCGAAGATCGTCGCATCCGGTTTGAAGGTGACTTTCGTGCCGCGCCGATCCGTGTGGCCCATCTCCTTCAGAGGACCGGTGGGCTTGCCGCGGCGGTAGGACTGCTCGTAGACCTTGTTGTTCTTCCAGATTTCGAGTTCCAGTTCTTCCGCGAGTGCGTTGACGCAGGAAACGCCAACGCCATGGAGGCCGCCGGAGACCTTGTAGCTGTTGCTGTCAAACTTGCCGCCTGCGTGCAACTTCGTCATCACGACTTCTGCAGCTGACTTCTTCTCACCCTTATGGTAGTCCACAGGAATGCCACGCCCGTTGTCGATGACGGTGACCGAGTTGTCCCCGTGGATCGTGACGTCCACGCGGGTGCAAAAGCCTGCTAGTGCTTCATCGATCGAGTTGTCTACCACTTCATAAACGAGGTGGTGCAACCCCATTTCGCCGGTGGAACCAATGTACATGGCTGGCCGCTTGCGAACCGCTTCGAGCCCCTCCAGCACCTTGATGCTGGAAGCATCGTAAGTGCCGGCGCCCTCGGGCCCACCATGGGTACTGACGGCAGCGTCTTCTTTTTTCATCTTGTCTTTCTTTTCTCTCGGTTCCTGCAGGGTTTCACTCATGCAGAGTCACCATCCCTTGTGGTTGTTGGCTAGTTGCAGCTTGGAACCCGGGTAGCCCGGCGCTTGGTTCAGACTTCGATTCGCTGGACCCTTCCGGACACCACGGTGAACTGGCGTAGCAGCGGCTCGCTGCCGGCTTGAATAAGCTTCGGCTTGGACGTGGTCACAAAGATCTGCGTCTTCGATTCCAGAACCCGAAGCAACTGATTCATGCGCTGCGCATCGAGTTCCGAATCCACATCATCGATCAGAAACACCGGGTATTCCCCGTAGGCATCGAAGTAGACTTCCATCTGTGCCAGATTGAATGCCAGCAGCGCGCTTCGCTGCTGGCCAGCCGACGCGAAACGCTGAATCGCGTTTCCGTCGACCTCAGCCAAGATCTCATCGCGATGGGGTCCGACGAGGCTCCGCCTGAGGCGAATTTCTCTTTCCCGATGGTTCGTTAGTCGGTTTGACAATTGAGACTGTATGTCTTCCAGGCTGGCCGTTGAGGAAATTTCGTTCGCGGCAAGATACTTGATGTCTAGAGCTTCCGGTGTAAAGCCATTCGTTTGAACCTTCAGTTTTTCCCTGACTCTCTCAACGTATAACTGGCGGGCCTGAATGATCTTAGCGCCAGCTTCAGCGATCTGTTGGTCCCAGACGTCAAGCAGTTCAGCAGTGGCTTTAGTATATACCGACGCCGCTTCCCTCAGGAGCGAATTTTTCTGCTTCACAATCCTGGAATAGAGCGCCATGCGGCGTAGATGGCTCGGCTGGAGGTGGTACAAGCCACGATCGACCAGGCGTCTTCGATACTCGGGCTCGGCCTTGAACTGTTCGATCTGGAGGGAAGCAAACGTGGCCATGTGGAGCCGCCCAAGATAATCGAAAACATCCCTCTTCGATCCGTTCACCAGCAGAGATTTCCCGTCTTTGCCCTGCTCGACAGCAAGCTGGCACTCGTCGTTTTTCACCAGAAGGGTTCCAGAGACACGAAAACGGACGGCACCGTGCCGAATCAGATCGCGGGATTGATGTGTACGGAAAGACCTGGAGAGGGCCAAGACATGAATGGCCTCCAGAAGGTTGGTCTTGCCTTGGCCGTTGGAGCCGGCAATGATGTTGAGTTGAGGAGAAAACGGCAGCGATTGCTCGGCGAGGTTCCTGAAACCCGACACGGTCAAACAATTGAGAATCATGGGTCTCGAGTTCCAACTCAGGCCGGCTGGCGTCTACACGGGGAGCGATCTTCTTCAGAGTCGCATCGGCATTACGATATATCGATAGCGGAACTCCTCCTCAGTCGCAGGCCTCATTTGACCTGCGCTTTGGTCATCCTTGAAATCGAAGCTGATTTTGGTGTCTTCCGTAGCCGTGATGAAATCCAGCAGATACTGGCAATTGAATCCGATATGGACCGGCTCGCCGTCGTAGCTAGTTTCCAAAACCTCCTTCGCCTCTCCCAAGTCAGCGTTGTTCGATGAGACCTCGAGCTGGTTATTGGCCAGCAGAATCCGAATCGACCGTGACTTGTCATCAGCCAGCAGAGACACGCGCCGTATGGCCGATCGAATGTCTTCCCGATTCAAAACCACGGATCGATTGTTGTCCTTTGGAAGTACCGCCTCGTGGTTGGGAAACTGTCCTGTGAGCATTCTGGAGATCATCAAGCGGTTCTTCAGCCGAAAGAAGAGATGGTTTTCGTCTTTGCCGAAGCTGACGACATCTTTCTCGTCTGCCTCAGCCAAAAGCCGCTGTAGTTCGGCCAGCGCTTTCTTCGGAATCAAGGTCCTTAATTCCGTGTTGAGAGGGTCAAGCGGGATCTGCTTTTCGATGTGCGCAAGTCTGTGGCCATCGGTTGCCACCATCGTAACGCTCAGAGGCTTGAGCAATAACAAAGCTCCATTGAACGTGTAGCGAGACTCCTCGGTAGCAATTGCAAAGATGGTTTTGTTGATCAGGCTAAGCAGAGGGCGGGCTGGAATCTCAACCAAGCTTTGGGTCAAGTCCGCTAGTATCGGGAAGTTGTCCTTGGGCAGGCCGACAATTTTGAATGAAGCTGATGCACAATTGATTTGTACCCAGTTGTTCTCGAGCGTTCTGATCCTGATGTCCGCATCTGGTAGCTCACGAATGATTTCGAGAAAGCTCTTGGCAGGCGTCGTGATCGCCCCCGGCTTCTTTATTTTAGCTGGACAGGAGCACTTGATGCCAAGCTCCAGGTCGGTTGCCGAAAGCTGGACGCTGTCCCCTTGCGCATCCATTAACAGGTTAGCCAGAATGGGAATGGTATTTTTCTTTTCGATGACGCCTTGGGTCAAACCCACTTCCCTTAGGATATCGAACTTTCTAACGGTGAGTTCCATGGTTATCTAACCCGAATCAATCAACCCAAAAAGATAAATCTAGAAGTAGCCGTGGCCACAGAAAAACTGTGCACAACGACTCTAACTAATTCAATTTGAACCGGCAGCCCAGTGCAGAATGGTGTGATCGAAAGGTCGCTAAACGCAAATCGCCGGAGGAAAGCTCGGCAAAACGAAATCAATCCACAGATTATACACATCCCCTGTTCAAAACAACTGTTCAAAATCATCAGAATCACCAGCCGCGCTATTGAAGAGATTGAAGAAACATGGTCACAAGACTGTTGAAGTTCTTGTCTTCACCCATCTTTTTTTCCACCTTTTCGGTAGCGTGCAGGACGGTGGTGTGATGCTTGGCAAACTCCTTGCCTATTTCCGGCAGTGACGCCTTCGTCAGCTGGCGGCTGAGGTACATGGCAATCTGTCGTGGCTCAGCGATTCGTCGAGCATTGTTCTGGGAGCGGAGCTCCGCAACGCGCAACTTGAAGTGCTCCGCAACGATTTTTTGAATCTGCTCCATGCTGATGTGTCTTTCCTGTGACTGAATGATGTGGCGGAGCGCTTCTTGCGCCATGGAGAGAGTCACCCTCTCGCCGCGGAGCGAGTGGAAAGCCTGCAACCTCACGAGAGCTCCCTCCAGCTCCCGCACGTGGGATTTGATCTTGCTCGCAATGTAAAACGCCACATTATCTGGGAGTTCGAAACGTTCGAACTCAGCTTTCTTTTTCAGGATTGCGACCTTCGTCTCCAGATCGGGTGGCTGTATGTCGGCAACGAGGCCCGATCCGAACCGCGATTGGAGGCGCTCCTGGATGTCAGGAATCTCATTGGGCAGGCAATCACTGGAAAGAACAATCTGTTTTTGGGAGTCGTAGAGATCATTGAAGGTATGGAAAAACTCCTCCTGTGTTGCGGGTTTTCCCGAGATGAACTGAATGTCATCGATGAGAAGCACGTCCACATTTCGATATTTTTCCCGCAGCGCCAGGGTTTTGTCGTATCGGATGGCGTTGACAACCTCGTTGGTGAATTTTTCTGAGGAGACATAGCTCAGCCGGATGCGACGATCGTTGAACTTGATGCGGTGGCCGACCGCCTGCATCAGATGCGTCTTGCCGAGCCCAACGCCGCCATAGATGAACAGGGGGTTATACACTCGCGAGGGAGACTCGGCCACAGCCAGAGAAGCGGCATGTGCGAACTGATTGCATGAGCCGACGACGAAGCGCTCGAACGTCAGTTTGGGATTCAGCAGATGCACGGCGTCGAAATCCAGGATTGCTTGAACTGGAACGGGCGGACGCGAACCTTCTCCGCGAGGAGGCTCTGCCGCCTCGGCTTTGAATACGATCTTCAGGTCACCAAGATTGCTTGCCCGAACGGCTTCCTGGATGAGATCCGTGTAGCTACTGAGCCAATCTTCGAAAACCCGGTTTGGAACGGAAACAAGAAGAGTGTTGTCCCCGTTCAGGCTTTTGAACTGGGTGGGCTTGAACCAATTGGTGAAGTCCTGCCTGCTGACTCGACCTTCGATGAAGAAAAGAATTCTTTGCCAGGAGTCCATGATTGAGCACCAGCGGATAAATGGTTCTGGAGAATGTAAGACCCTGAGGGTGAAGTTGTACTGATTTCGGTCTTTGAGCTTTGTGACAGAAAGAAGAAAGCTGGGACTTGGAAAAGATACCAGGAATGTGCACTTCGTCAGTGAGTGGGGCTTTATATCACAGTGAAATCCGGTTACAAAACAAAAAAACGGGTGCAACGAGGGTCGTAATCCCGGGCCCGACTTCCGGAAGATGCGCTCTGGACAAGGCTTTCCATGGCGCTTTTGGGAAGGCCAGCAAAGCAGCCGACGGTACCAGCAAGGACTCTGCCCTCGCGCGGGCGGTGGGACTGAGGAACGGTTGAACCCAGGCTCAAGGCGCGCGGGATGGAGTTCAGAATTGGTTACAAGCGTCCGCTACAATGGCGAGCATCTCTCCTGATTGGCTAAAGCGATTCCGCCTCGCTCAAAAGGGGGGACGAGGGAAGGAGCTTGCTATCGGTGATCGTATCTGTTTAACTTTGAGGCTCCGGGCCAATGTTGGCAAGCGGAAGTCGAAGACAGGGATCGTCGATACCAGCAATTTGGTTGTTCACTGAGCCGGAAAAGTCCAGAGCAGTCGGTTGGAGAGAAGATGGAATCGAAACTATATGTAGGGAATCTGTCGTACAACACGTCAGAGGACGACCTGAGAGACTTGTTTACGCAAGCCGGCACAGTGAAGTCCGCGACTCTGATTCGCGACCGAGATACGGGGCGATCGAAAGGCTTCGCTTTCGTGGAGATGGAAACACAGCAGGAAGCGGAGAACGCGATCAAACAGTTCCACAACTCCCAATTTCAGGATCGATCACTTACCGTGAATATGGCCCGCCCCCGAGAAGAGAGAAGCGGAGGTGGATTCGGTGGAGGTCGCGGAGGAGGTGGTGACCGCTCGGGTGGCGGGCGCCCGCGGGGCGGTGGAGGCGGAGGCCGCCGGCGTTCCTGGTAAGGGCTCGTTTGAGACTGAGCTTGAAGTTCACATCGGCCAAGTGCTCCGGGAAGAGCCCATTCCAAGGCCTCGGTGTGCCAAGCCCCGAGGTCTGGAATCTCAAGCGGCTCAGTGCCGGAGTTCAGAGCCGATGCCGACGAGCACCGGGCCACGTCCATGTCTGGCTTGGCTCGGAGGTCTGTCGAGCCCCGCTGAAGCCAGCAATTGAATTGACAGAAAAAAAAGCAGCGTGCTATAAGCACGGCTCGCGCCTCGAGGCAGGAGTTCGAGAACCCGTGCTGGGCAGTCTCGGCCGAGCCGATCAGGACGAATGAATTTTACGGGAGCTGAAATTAGTCTATGCAACCTACCTTTCGCCCGAACCGGCGCCGCCGTGCCAAAACGCATGGATTCCGCAGCCGTATGAGCAGCAAATCAGGTCGGCTTGTTTTGAAGCGCCGGCGTGATAAGGGACGCAAGCGCCTGATTCCATAGGAAGCTAGGCTTCTTGGACCACTGTTTTCCCAAGACTGCGCGCCTGCTGAAGTCCGAAGATTACCAGCGGGTGTACGACACAGGGAAGAGGAAGGCAGGCCGGTTCTTACAGATCTTCTACTGCTCCAATCAGCTGGGTCACTGTCGCTTCGGCATCTCTGTTAGCAGACGATTCGGGAAGGCGGTGCGTCGAAACACCGTCAAGCGCCGTATCAGGGAAAGTGTCCGCCGACACCGGCAGCTTTTGGCTGGGTGGGATGTGGTCGTTCATCCCAGGGCGATCGCGGACAGGGCGAAGGGCGTCGAGATTGCCTCGGAGCTGAAAGAGTTGTTGAGGTTTGTAGAGCTGCGAAAAGAAATTGGAACTGGCAAAGCGAAGCATTCTGACGGGTCTTCGTCTCTATAAGAGATTCCTTTCTCCTGTTTTGCCTCCCGCCTGCCGGTTTTATCCCTCGTGTGCGGAGTACTCCTACTTGGCGATCGGACGATACGGCGTCTGGCGTGGAGCGGTGCTCTCCATCCGGCGGCTGTGTAAGTGCCACCCATTTCATGCGGGAGGATATGACCCGCTCGTCTGAGTCAGAGCGCCGGGTTCCGTAAGCGACTATGGAAAGAAGAATCCTGTTGGCGCTGGCACTGTCGTTCCTGCTGATTACGCTGACCAGGACCTTGTGGGAGCCACAGAAGCCATCTCCTCAGCCCTCTCCCGAAAGCCAAGCCAAACAGGTGAGCGCGACACCGCAGCCAACCCCGCTCCCCGAGACCGCCCAGCCCGAATCAGTTGCTCCTGAAAGTCGCAAGCAGGCCGAAGCCGAGCAGTGGGTCGAGGTCGAGACAGACCTGTATCGACTGAGGATCTCGAATCGTGAAGCGATCGCCAGGAGCTGGGTCCTGAAGAAATACAGAGACAGTCATGGAAAGCCGCTTGAGTTCGTCGACGAGAAAAAGTCGGCGCTCTACGGTTATCCGCTGGGCATCGTTATCGACAAGGACGAAGACCTCACGAAGTCGCTGAGAGAGGCCTTGTACATTACCAGCGGCCCGCCTCGTTTGGAAGTGACTGGGGAAAGCCGTGTGGTTTTCGAGTACGCGAACCAGAATCTTCGTGTGCTGAAGGAAATCGTGTTCACCAAAGGCAGCTACGTTGTCGGCGTCGATTCGAAAGTCTGGCTGAACGCGAAGCCGGCAGGGCATTTCGTTTGCTGGAGCTCTGGATTCGGCGACGCGAGCGTGGATCCGAGGTTGGCGGTACATCGAGGCATTTATCAGAGCCACGGCAAGATCACGCGCCTCAATGACAGCGATGTCGGACAGCAGCAGGAGCTTTCTGGAGCGTTCGACTTCGCTGGGCTCGAAGACCTTTATTTCGCCGCACTGTTTCTTCCCCCCAGCGGCGGGACCATCCCGGGAATTCAGCTCTCCATTAACGAACACGGCGACAAGAAGGAGAAGCTGCTTCGCGCCGCAGTCCTCAGCACGCCGCAAGCCTCGTCGGGCGTGCGGGTATTCGTTGGCCCCAAAGACAGGGAGGTGTTGAAGAACACCGGTGCGAACTTGGTAGAGGTGATCGACTACGGTTGGTTTCGCGTCGTTTGCGAGCCGTTGTTTCTGGCTTTGAAGTGGATTCACTCGTATGTCAGGAACTACGGAGTTGCGATAATCGTTCTGACGCTTCTCATCAACATTGCCTTATTTCCGCTGAAGTACAAGTCGATCGTTTCAGCGCAGAAAATGCAGAAACTGCAGCCTCAGATGAAGGCGATTCAGGAGAAGTTTAAGCGGCTCAAACCGACGGACCCAAAGCGCCAGCAGATGAACGCGGAAGTCATGGCGTTGTACAAGGAACATGGTGTGAACCCGCTTGGGGGCTGTTTGCCTTTGTTGCTGCAGATGCCTTTCTTCATCGCTTTCTACAACGTTCTTTCGGTTGCCATCGAACTGCGCCACGCTCCCTTCATTCTTTGGATCAAAGACCTGTCGGCAGCCGACCAAACATACATCCTGCCAATCCTGATGACGGTGACGATGGTGGTGATGCAAAAGATGACACCAACGCCCACGGCCGATCCAGTTCAAGCGAAGATCATGCTGGCGATGCCGGTCTTCTTCGGCTTCATGCTGGCCTTCACTTCCAGTGGCTTGGTGTTGTACTGGTTGACGAGCAACGTGGCAGGGATTCTGCAGCAGTTTCTCATGAACAAATATGGACCGCGAGCGGCTGTGGAATCGCCGGTGAAGCGGACGAAAAGGAAGTAGTCGCATCACATCTTGAAAGTGGGGAACGACGGGCTATGCGTTCGGAAGATCTGTTGTCTTTGTTCGTCAAGTCAGCATCGCTCAAGCTGCACTTCGAGCGGGTTTCGACGCCTGAGGGTGAACACATCACCTTCACGGGCGACGATGCGCCGATCCTGCTTGCGAGAAATGCGGAGATCATGAACGCTCTGGAGTATCTTTGCAACCGGGTGATGGAGAAGCAGGGAACTCGGGTCACACTCGACTGCAGCGGTTACCGTGAAAGCCGCGCCCAGGAGCTGCGATTGATGGCCCTCAAAGCGGCAGAAAGCGTCAAGCGGCTGGTGAGACCGTTCAAGCTGAATCCGATGTCACCCGAGGAGCGACGCATCATTCACTTGGCGATCGCCGATGACGGTTCGATCCGAACCGAGAGCGAAGGCTACGGAGAGCAGCGCCAGGTGGTCATACACCCGAAGTAGCATGCCGACGCTGATTGAGGACACGATCGCGGCCATCTCGACCCCGCTTGGGAAGAGCGGGTTGGGCGTGATCAGACTCAGCGGCAGGGACTCCCGCAGGATTGTGCTCTCCTTCTTCTCCACTCCCCGTAACCGACTGCCGGATCGTGTGCCTGTGCTGGGAAACCTGGTTGAGCCGAGCACCAGAGACGTTCTCGATCAAGCCGTGGTGACCTGCTTTGAGGCGCCCCGCTCCTTTACCCGTGAAGATGTGGTCGAGATCAGCTGTCACGGCAGTCCGGTGATCTTGAAGACCGCTCTCGGCTTGGCGCTTGCTGCGGGCGCACGACTGGCATCGCCTGGTGAGTTTACGCTGCGCGCGTTCCTGCGCGGCCGAATCGACCTAGTGCAAGCCGAGGCGATTCGAGACCTGATCGAAGCGCAGACCCTATACCAGGCAAAAGTCGCCCAGCAGCAGCTGAGCGGCTCGCTCTCGCGCAAAGTAACGCCAGCTAAGCAGACGCTGGTCGAGCTGATTGCCTTGTTGGAGGCAGGAATCGACTTCGCTGACGACGATGTTTCGGTGTTGTCCGAGGCGGAGATCCGTACCCGGATCAACTCTGTCGAGGCGGGTTTGTTGCCCCTTCAATCGACTTTTGCATTCGGTAAGATTGTCAATGCCGGGCTGACGATCGCGCTTGTTGGCAGGCCGAACGTCGGCAAGTCCAGCGTGTTTAACCGGCTGCTTCGCGAGGAGCGGGCGATCGTCACCGAGTTTCCAGGCACCACTCGCGACCTCGTGGCGGAGACAACCCAGGTCGAAGGGATTCCGGTCCGCCTCGTGGACACCGCTGGAATTCGGGCAGCTCGCGACCCAGTCGAGCAGCTCGGCGTCGACCGCTCTGTAGAGGCATTGGCGGACGCCGATCAGGTGTTGTTCGTAGTCGACGGCTCTCAGCCCTGGACGAGGCTGGACGCAGAAGTTCAGACACGGCTCGAAGGGCGAACTCATCTTTTCGTAATCAACAAGATCGACTTGGAGCAGCAACTGGACGAAAAGAGTCTGGACATTCGGTCCAAGGCAGTGTGCCGTGTCTCAGCAAGAACTGGAGAAGGCATCGAGTATCTTCGGAGAGCGCTCTTCATGGAGTATGGCCAGCTGGAGGGTTACGAGGGTCTCGTGACGAACGTCCGCCATGAGCGACTGATTCAGCAGGCATTGAACGCCCTAGAAATGAGCCGAAACTCGCTCAAATCAAGTATGCCACACGAAGTTATTCTTCTTGATCTTCATTCCGCGCTCAAGGGGCTCAGTGCGCTCACCGGCGAAACCACCGTGGAGGACGTTCTGGGCACGATATTCTCGACCTTCTGCATTGGGAAATAGGAGGAGCAAATGGCGGGGGCCTTCGATGAGGCCTACGATGTTGTGGTGATTGGCGGGGGGCACGCCGGGTGTGAAGCCGCGATGGCAGCTGCGCGCATGGGGATGAATACCGCTCTGTACACCATGAACGTGGATCTGATTGCACAGATGTCGTGCAATCCCGCCATTGGTGGAATCGCTAAAGGCCACATCGTCCGCGAGATCGACGCGCTGGGCGGCGTGATGGGGCGCGTGATCGACAGGGTCGGCATTCAGTTTCGCTTGCTGAATAGCAGCCGCGGCCCTGCGGTCTGGTCGCCACGCGCGCAAGCGGACAAGCAGAGCTATCGCGTCGAGATGAGGCGTGTGCTTGAACAGCAGGAGAGGCTACGAATCAAGCAGGCGGAGGCAGTTGCGATTCTGCGGGACGGGGGAAGGGCTACTGGCTTGGAGCTCCGGGATGGTCGGAAGGTTCAAGCCCAGGCGGTGATTCTGACGACCGGCACTTTTCTAAACGGATTGATCCATATTGGCGACCATCGGTACTCCGCGGGGAGAAGTGGGGAGACGCCTTCGATTCCTCTGGCGGACTCCATAAAGTCGATCGGGTTCGAGTGGGGACGGATGAAGACAGGGACCCCACCCCGACTCGACAGCCGGACCATCAACTTCAGTGTCCTGGAAGAGCAAAAGGGCGATTCTCGCCCAACACCGTTTTCCTTTGAAACCGGTGCGATTACGCAGCCTCAGGTCTCCTGCTTCATCACCTATACGAATGATCGGGTTCACCAGATCATTCGCGACAACATGAGCCGGTCGCCGCTCTACAGCGGGCAGATCCAAAGCATTGGTCCTCGCTATTGCCCTTCGGTCGAAGACAAGGTGGTGAAGTTTCCAGACAAGTTGCGACACCAGCTCTTCCTAGAGCCGGAGGGGTTGAACACAAATGAGACCTACGTCAATGGTCTCTCAACCAGTATGCCTTCAGACGTGCAAATGATGCTGGTTCGGGCCATCCCGGGGTTGGAGAACGCGGAGATCATCCGGCCCGGCTATGCAATCGAGTACGATTTCGTCCAGCCGACGGAATTGCTTCCAACCCTGGAAACGAAGAAGGTGGAAGGCCTCTATCACGCGGGCCAGATCAACGGGACCACCGGGTACGAAGAAGCTGCCTGCCAGGGATTGATGGCTGGCATCAACGCTGCCCTGAAGGTGCAAGGCAATTCGTCGCTGGTGCTGGAAAGGAGCCAGGCTTACATCGGTATTCTGATTGACGATCTGGTGACCAAGGGAACCAACGAACCGTATCGCATGTTCACGTCAAGAGCTGAATTTCGGCTGCATCTGCGGATCGACAACGCCGACCAGCGGCTGACGCCGCTGGCACATCGGATCGGACTCGTGTCAGAAGCGGCGTTCGCTCGATTCAGAGCCAAACAGGGACGAATGGAGCGTCTGGCGGCCCACTTGAGGTTGGCCAAAGTGGAGGTCGACAGTGGCAGAATAGCGGCAGACCAGGCACTCAAAAGGCCTGAGGTGCGGATTGAGTCCTGCCTTGACTCTGTACCGAGTGAGCTTCGAGAGCAGATGAGCTGGGAAGAGATGAAATCCGTAGAGACCTCCATCAAGTACGAGGGGTATCTAAAGCAGCAGACGGCTGAAGTTGAGAAACTTCGAAAGGCTGAATCGCGCCGCATCCCGGTTGACATCGAATACCATGCCATTCCGGGGCTGTCTCGAGAAATGATCGAAAAGCTTTCTCGCATCCGGCCCACAACCATTGGCCAAGCAAGCCGTATCCCGGGCGTAACACCGGCTGCTCTGTGCATCCTGCACATCCATCTGGAAGCGAGTTCGAACCGCAAAGAGACGGCTTAGCCGCATCGGCGTTGGTTGGAGCCTTGTCTCAGGAGACAGCCATTTGTCTACCACCCGGGTTCTCTCGCAGGAGGAGATTGGCGAGGTCCTGACGCGATGTGGGTTGACCTGGAATCCACTGCTGTTGGAGCGAGCTGAAGCTTATCTGGTGTTTCTTGAGAAGTGGAACGCACGCATCAATCTCACCGCCATGCGAGACCCGCTCGGAGTCGTGGAAGTCCTCCTTGCGGAATCTTTCTTTGGCGCTCAGTTCGCTGGGAACCCTGCAGGCCCAGTACTCGACATTGGATCTGGGGCTGGGTTTCCGGGATTGGCGATAGCGGCCTATCGCTCGGAACTGGATGTGATCCTGCTGGAACCGAGACAAAGAAGAGCTGCTTTTCTTACAGCGATGCGGCGGAAGCTTGGACTGCCGAACGTCACGGTCTGGAGTCGTCGTGTCGAAGAGTGCTCGCCGAGCGACTTCCCCGTGCTGCCGGGCGTACTGACGATGCGTGCTGTTGGCTTGAGTCGGCGGGTGGTGGTACCCGCCTTTCGGCTCCTGGGAGGCGCCGGCCGCATTGTCCTTTTCTCCAGTGCTCAGGCCGCAAAGGGGACGATGGAGAAAGTGCCCGTTGTTCGTTGGCAGAGGCCGATCGCCGTTCCCTGGAACCCTGCGCATGTGGTTTTGGTCGGAGAAATCTGACTGTTCCACGTGAAACGGTATTTATTGCGGGTGGCCAGCGGAGGGGGCGTCAGGTCGAGCGACGTGTTCCACGTGGAACAGTCCACTACGCAGTGGGCAGATTGGATTTGAGTTCCCAACCACAATCTGCTAGAAGGGACCCGCATCGCGTTCCGAAAGTCGCCGAATTCCTCGAAAGCTCTTGAGCCGGGTCATTGCTATTGCCAATCAGAAGGGTGGCGTGGGAAAAACCACGACCGCCATCAACCTCGGCGCTTCACTGGCAGCCGCCGAGATGAAGACCCTGCTCGTCGACTGTGATCCGCAGGCCAACGCCTCCAGTGGCCTGGGGCTGCGCCGCGATCCCCGGAGGCGCAGTCTCTATCACGCCTTCGCCGAACAGGCTCCGCTGGCTGAGCTGATCCAGCCGACCGAGTTACCGGGTTTCGAGGTTTTGCCGTCCGATAGAAATCTGGTGGGAACGGCGCTTGAGCTTCTATCAAGCGACAGGCGCGAGTTCTGCCTCAGGGAAGGTCTTGAGCCGCTTGTTGGGCGCTACAACTTCATTCTGCTCGACTGCCCGCCGTCGCTTGATATTCTGACGGTCAATGCGCTTACGGCTGCCGAGACTCTCCTGATTCCCATCCAATGCGAGTATTTCGCGCTGGAAGGCGTGTCTGAGCTTCTGGACACGCGCCTTCGAATCCGCCGCAACCTCAATCCAAAGCTTGAGATCGAGGGCATCCTGCTCACCATGTTCGATGACCGGACGAATCTCACCCATCAGGTAGCGCAGGATCTTCGCGAGTACTTTGGGAGTCAAGTGTTTAAGACGGTTATACCCCGCAACGTTCGCCTGGCTGAAGCCCCAAGCCATGGCAAGCCCATTCTCATCTATGACATCAAGTCGCGAGGGGCCGAGAGCTATCTCGAACTTGCCAAGGAGATCATGAGAAATGACCCGACAAGCTCTGGGAAAAGGGTTGAGCGCACTGCTTAGAGACCGGGAAGCGCCGCGAGACACCGATTTGCGTGAAGTCGATGTCGACCTGCTCGACCCGAATCGCTTTCAGCCTCGACAGCTGTTTTCAGAGGCCCGACTCGATGAGCTCGCTCGATCGATTAGCACGCATGGATTCGTGCAGCCCATCGTTGTCCGCCCGTCCGGGGAACGATACCAGATCATTGCCGGCGAAAGACGCTGGCGCGCGGCACTGAGACTTGGGCTGACCCGTGTTCCTGTAGCGGTCAAGTCCATTTCCGATGAGAATCTCCTCGAAATCTCCCTCATCGAGAACATTCAGCGCGAAAACCTGAACCCGATTGAAGAGGCCAAGGCCTACCAGCGCCTTTCCAGTGAATTCGGCCTGACCCAAGAACAGGTGGCGCAGCGTACCGGTAAAGATCGCACGACCGTCACGAATCTACTGCGTTTACTAAAACTGCCTATGGAGATCCAGGAGCTGGTGCTGGAAGACCGGCTTTCGATGGGCCACGGCAGAGCCTTGGTCGCGCTGGAGGGGGCAAGCGAACAAAGGGCGCTGGCGAAAAAGGCGATCGACCATGGCTGGTCTGTAAGGCAGGTGGAGAAGGCAATTGCTGCCACCAAGACAACGGATCAACCGAGAACCGAAAAACGAATCGATCCCAACGTTCGGGCGGCAACAGAAAAACTCCAGCAATCGCTAGGAACTCGCGTTCGGATTGTGAGTAGGGGAAAGAAGGGGAGAATCGAGATCGAATTCTACTCCGAGGAAGAGCTGCAACGGCTGTTCGAAAGGCTCGTGAGCCAAAGCCGCGGGCTCGCCTGAGCAGAGCGGGCTCCCAACCGCGAATCGCCTCGACACAGCCTACTTCTGCTGCTTCAGCGCCGTCGGCCGAACCTGACCCATGGAGGCGGGCAGTGTCAGTTCCTTGTCGAACTTCATACGGAAGACTGTTCCTACGGGCAGTCGAACCTCTTTGCCCCGCGACAGCAGCAGTCCAGCCAGCGCCCCTGCGGCAGGACCAGCAATCGCCGCTCCTGCACTGCCAGTAGCAATGGCAACCGGAGTCGATCCGAGCGAGCCCAAGGCCGCGCCGCGCCCCGCGTCCTCCACGTCGCCTCCTATGTTCTTGTTAGACTTAAGTTTGCCTTCCTCGTCCGTCCGGATCTTCTCGTCGTTCGCCATATCGTCGGCCGCATCGATCGATACCTGTATCGGTTCTGACCCGTAGCTTGTGGTCAGCTCGTTGATCAGGGCATACACTTCGGCCCGTCCCTTGACTCGGCCAGCCCGCTTGACGAACGTTACCTTGCCTGTCATTTCGGTTCCCCGAGGAAGGAAGTGCACCGCATCGATCGGCATCGGCTCAAGCAAAGTGACGATGAGGGTGTCTCCCACTTCCGAGAGCTTCGAGCTGATCGGCGTTTCAAGTCGCGCTTTGAACCTCGTCCCAACAGGAATCGTTAGCTTTTCCGAAGACTGAGCTATAACCTGGAGCGGCCCCAGCAGGCCTACAAGAATATACACAACTAAATATCTTGATTTAGCAGTATACTTCATATATCCTCCCGACGAAGTCACTTCAACTCAATCTCGAAAAAGAGCAGGCTCCGCCGAGTTTTCACATTGTGAATCTCGGGAATATACACTTTGTAACCTCCGAGCCTCATGCGGTTGTTTGGCAGCTTGAAGAAAACAAATCCGCCAGCATTGGCCCTGGGAGCGACGCGCGTCTCCCGAAGGGACTTGTTTGTAAGATCGGTCTCTATTTCGAATGCATCCCCCTGCCGACCCCGTCCCCTCGGGAACGGAAGCGGGGATGGCGTCCGCGAAGAGTGTTGGCCCGGCTTGTAGAGGACCGAACGCACGACTTCATCGAGCCTCGGCCCCCAAGTCTTGCGCCTCATCGGCCTCCGACTTTGACGGGGCCGTGCCGAAATAGCGATGGGATCTTCGCCTTCATTACTTATAATGATGTGAATGGGCACGATTCCCTTCTGCTCAAGCTCTTTCAGTTCGAACGCAGTCTTGATTTTTTCCTTGGTTTCGTAAGGATTTGCCGCGATGGTGATGGCGCCCTGTTGCTGGTGGAATGGGTAGCTCTTGGCCGGTTCAATCCTCACTTTGATGCTCTTGTATCCTGCGACCAGCGACACACAGAGGCAACCGATGAGGGCGAGGACCGAGCCAGATGAAAGGAATCCCGTCCGAAGTCGGGTGCTCTTCGGCGGAAACCAGCTTAGATTCGCGTGCGTCAAGGGCACTCCTTTGGCCAGCCAACAATGAGATATCAGAAAGCCACGTGAGAGATGCCTCGTAGCCACAAAAGCCGAGAGATCGTCTCTCTCTCGTGAACTTCGGTCAGCTGAAATCGATTCCTGGCGTTCTGCTGGCGATACGGTGTAGGGGAGAGTGGCCCGGCAAGATCCCAGGCCCTGGGGAAAGTATAGGCCTGCTGGCCAAACAAGCCAAGTGCGAAGGTGAAGTGCTGAACAAATCCGCTTCCATGACCCCGAGTCCGATTTGTACAACTGAGTCGCAAGCGCGGCGGACGGATCTGCTGATCGAAGAACCGCAGCTCCTGAAGACGAACATCGATCTCTGGCGCGAGCTTACCGACGAGGTTTTTGAGCTCCGTTTTCGTCAACGCTACTTCGGCGATGAGACAATCTCTCGCCAGGAGGCAATCGACCGACTTGTGGCCATCGCCACAGGTCGAGTGCAGATCAAGCCTCAGGAGAACGCTGCCGACACTGGGAACGAGTCCGCAATCGGCCAAGCGGCGATCGAGATTGCCATTCTATTGAATCAGCCTTTCTTTTGGAGGTCGCTTGGCTTGTCTGTACTGGCACATGGCCTGGCCGCACTTCTCCTGCTGACGATCCGTTTGCCTGTGCTTAGAAACAAAACGATCGACTTCGAAACAGAGACGATCACTTACTATAAGGTGGCGGAGCTTTTTCCGAATGTTGCGCCTGCGCCTGGCGGACACTCACTTCGTCGGCCATTGGAATCGGATCCGCAGGAGGCTGATTCTCGAACGGACGAAGAGGTTCGAGTTCGACCTGAAAACCTGAGACGAACCGTGAGCGTGATCGAACAACCCAACGTTCCCCAGGTGGCCACTCTGCCCAAACTACCGCTGCCAAACATCCTACTGCAGACTTCCAAAATGGACCCTGGTCGGGCTCCTCTTGTCATGTCGGCGGATGTTCTTAGACACCTAGCTAATGAGGTCCGTCAACCACAATCGCTCGGGAACCTAGCCCAGCAGGCATCAGCACAACCGCTAGCGGCGCAGCCCGCATTGCCGCTTCCACAGCTGGCCGAGCCAGCAGAGCCCGCCAGTCCGGCCCTGCCCGTGCGCGAACTTGGAGGAAATTGGTCCGGGCTTCAGCAACGGGGAGCCGCGCTGCCCTACGCTGCCCCGCCTGTGATCGAGGAATCCACCGCCGGTTTCCAGATCGAAACAATGCCCGCCCGTGGCCAGGACTTATTGGTTTTCTCCGCCACTCCGGAGATTCCTAAGGGAGAGGTTGCTGTGCCCAAAGTGAGTGTACAAGGTGGATTCACAGGCTCCCCGAAGCCAAACCGGCAATCTTCCTTGCCGCCAGGCGCAGCTGAGCTGAGCGATGCAGCGGTCGTGATTCCCTCGATTTCGATTGTCAACGGTGGGGCACCCGGCTTTGTAGAGGCCCCCACCACGGTCGTGCAGGCTCCCTTGCCCGGGCCTCCACCGACACCAGCACCGAAGCCCTCCCAGCTCACCCGCTCGCCATTGCTGGATTTCCTTCCTTCTCGAGTTCCGTCGAGCAGGCCGCTGCTAGCGAACAGGGCGATCGTCCCGACGGAATCGCCGCTCCGAGATTATGAAAGTCAAGGGGGACTCGTTTTCACGGCCGCTATCAATGCCCCGAACTTCACGAGCAAGCGGGGAAGCTGGATTTTTCGCTTCGCCGAACTCTCGAACGCAGAGCCCGCGCCTTCATCGGTTTCGCAGGCGCCGTCATTGACTGCACCTTCGGCTGTAGTCAAAGTCGACCCAAAATATGCTCCAGAGGTCGTTCGAGAGAAACTGGAAGGGGTTGTTATCCTATATGCAGTCCTCCGGAAAGAGGGAACCATCGATGCCGAAAGCGTTCGGGTCATTCGCAAGCTTGACCCTCGGGTGGACCAGAGTGCAAGTGAAGCTTTGCTGAACTGGAAATTCAGGCCCAGTCAGAAGGATGGCGTGCCGGTGGACATTCAGATGGAAGTCAGCATTCCTTTCTACTTTCGAAAGGCGGAAGAGCCATGAAGGCAGAATGGAAGACCAGGAATCGGTGCTGAGCCTGCGCGGTTCCTTTAGCAGAATACCATTGCTGTGTATGGGAAGGACGGTAGCCCGTGCGTTTGCAACGGTTCCGCGCAGGCGCAACGAGTTATGGGGCTCGGCCGGTGCTCTACAATCGGCGCGGCTTGACTGGCGTCGCGGCGATTCGTGGTACCCAATCTAGCGCTTGAGGGAATGAAAGATGGCGGTCATCAAGAGACGATCGACTGTGGTCTCACAGGTGGGAAACGTTAGCATCGGCGCGGGCCATCCCATCGCCGTCCAGTCGATGACGAACACCGACACGGAAGACGTTGCCGCAACGGTCGCCCAGGCGGCTGCCCTAGCACTGGCTGGATCTGAACTAGTGCGCGTCACTGTCAATACTGGCAGGGCGGCCGAGGCTGTACCCGAGATTGTGAGGCGGTTGAGAGCCGATGGAGCGAACGTTCCGATCATCGGCGATTTCCATTACAACGGCCACCTGCTGCTGGAGCAGTACCCGGAATGTGCGAAGGCTCTGGCCAAGTATCGAATTAATCCAGGAAACGTAGGGGTCGGGAAACGACACGACGAGAACTTCCGTCGCATGATCGAAGTGGCTGTACGGAATGGCAAGCCGGTGAGAATCGGCGTGAACTGGGGCTCCCTTGACCAAGGGTTACTCTCACGGCTGATGGACGAGAACGCCGCGCGGAGTGAACCGCGCGATGCTCGCGGGGTGATGCTGGAAGCGATTGTGTCGAGTGCTTTGGAATCGGCTGCCATGGCTGAGCGCTACGGGTTGGGCCACGACCAGATCATTATCAGTGCCAAGGTTTCCGGTGTACAAGATCTCATCGATGTCTATCGTGATCTGGCGGGCCGTTGCGACTACCCTCTGCACTTGGGCTTGACAGAAGCAGGGATGGGCGCCAAAGGCATCGTCGCCAGCACAGCCGGACTGTCTGTGCTGCTGCAGGAAGGAATCGGTGATACGATCCGCGTTTCCCTTACACCACTTCCTAACGGCGATCGGGCGGAAGAAGTGCGGGTCTCACAGCAAATCCTGCAGTCCCTCGGCATACGCAGCTTCGTTCCGCAGGTGACGGCTTGCCCCGGCTGCGGGCGTACCACCAGCACTTTTTTTCAGGATATGGCAGATCAGATTCAAACTTACTTGCGAGAACGGATGCCCTCTTGGAAAACGCGCTACCGTGGTATCGAGGAACTGAAAGTCGCCGTGATGGGATGTGTCGTCAACGGCCCCGGCGAATCGAAGCATTCGAACATTGGTATTTCGCTACCCGGGACCGGTGAAGAGCCAAAGGCGCCGGTGTATGTCGATGGGCGACTACTGACAACCCTTAAAGGTCCCTCGCTGGTTTCAGAATTCATTCGAATTCTGGAGGACTACGTGGACTCCCGATACTCGGGCCGGTTCGAAGATTCACCACCTGCCGCCGTGAAGACGACGAAGTAGCTGATGGGTGGCGAATCTCAACTTGGAGGCAGCGACGGTCGGTTCACACCGCTGCGATCCTGATGAACTTCACGCGGCTTGCCTATACTGAACGGGGCAGCGGGTCTCCGCTCATTTTGCTGCATGCATTTCCGCTGAGCCGAACGATGTGGGATCAAGAGGTAGAAGCCTGGAGTGCGAACTTCCGAGTCATCGCTCCAGACTTCAAGGGGTTCGGGAATTCCCCGATGGCTTCCGGGGAATTTTCGATGGCGGGCTGTGCCCAGGACATCCATGGCTTGCTGGTGTCACTGGGAGTTCACAGAGATGGAGTGCTGCTAGGTTTGTCGATGGGCGGGTATGTTTGCTTCGAGTTCCTCAGAGAGCATCAAGACATGCTGCGCGGCGTGATCCTCGTGGCAACCCACCCACTGGCCGACTCTGACAGTGCACGTCAGGCCCGATTCGACACTGCCGACTTCGTTCGTCGTGAAGGTTCCCGAGCATTGGCCGAAAAGCTCATCCCTCGTCTTTTGGGCAGAACGACCTTAGCCACCAAGCCAGAAATCGCAGAACAGGTCCGCGGGTTGATTCGTTCGAACTCGCCGGAGACGATTGCACGAGCCTGCCACGGTTTGGCTGCTCGACGAGACTCTATAGAATTCCTTTCCGACATCAGGATCCCGACTCTGATCATTGCGGGCGCCGAAGATGCCCTGATCCCCCTGGCCCAAGCCGAGACGATGCGACGACGAATCCCCAGTTCTCAGCTGGTCGTGGTCCCGGAATGCGGTCATTTGATCAACCTCGAGCAACCAACTCACTTCCAAAACGCGGTCTCATCGTTCCTGGCCACTGTTTGATTGGGATTTTCTACTGCTCCGCTACTGTTGGCTGAAACGCGATCTTGCGACAGGGCCAAAGAGCCTAGCGATCTCCTCAAGGTCCTCAAACATCTTTCCCTCATCCTCGGCCTTCACCTCTACTGACATCCGAATGAGCTGGCTGGCGGCGGGCCTTCGTAGGAGGCGCTGAACCAAAAGCGCCAGGCGATAGCTGTAGTCGTCCCGATAGGTTGAATCCCCGATCTGATACCAATACAACACCGCCAGTTTCCGGCCAGAAGGATGCTGGAGAAGAACCCGGTGCCACGGTAAGGTTTCTGGAGAGTTCGAGTGATCTCGAGGGATGAAGCTCCAACGATCATCAACGCCGATCCCGGGGTAGCTTAATCGGGGCGACAGGTTTCTGGATCTTAAACTGGCGCCCGAAGCGTAACCAACCTGGACATCCAGTGCAATGCTGCCGGCAGCTCTCGAGCACCTCCCGACCCACGAGTGATTGCCGGAGGAGTCGCGAGCCAAGGCTGCTTCGCTCTCCAAAGGTATACAGGACCACTCGCCGAGATTGACAGGAAAGAATTGGAGGCTGGGATCGATGGGTCGAACGGGCGGCACAGCACCGACTCGCGTGTAGAGGACGGTTGTACCGAGGAGCAAGGCTGCAATCCACCACGCGACCGGATGGCGCTGCGGGATCATGATGGAGCACGCTTCGGGAAGAAGTGCTGGCTCAGAACACTCAGAGAGTGTTTAAAAAGGCGCCCTTTGGTTCGTAGTCCCGCCTTTAGGCGGAAGGAAATGCTGTGGTTCCGGCTAAAGCCGGGACTACAAACGTAGCTGACTCCTTGAACCAGGCCTTTCTAAACACCCTCTCAGGGAAACGAGCGCGCCGAACCCCAACAAGAAGTTGAAGACACCCGAAAACTGGTGGACCCATGATCTCAGCATCCACTCACCAAAGAGATAAGTGCCCACGGTTATGACGAAGATACGCACGACATTGGCGAGAACAGCAATCGGAATGAGCAATGCCCAAAGCAGGAGCTTGTTTGGGCGCTCCATTTCGTGGATATAGAAGACTCCAAGGGCAATCAGGGCCACACTCGAAAACGCACCGCTGCAACCGTCGGCTACTTCCAGGGAGATCTCAGGTAGATGGAGCGTGAACCTTTCAAGGAAAACTGGAATGCCCAGAGAGGAGGCTGCTAACGCGACGACCTTGGCATCAAATAACCGTAAAGAAAACGTGATGTCGCGGAACAAGGTGTAAGGCAGGGGAATCATGAGCAGGAGGTATAGCACCGGGAAAGCGGCGACTCGTGCCAGATCCAAACCGCCAAGATAGAACAGAAGCCCCAGCAGCGTCACTGGCAGCGATGCACGTTCGGCCAGCTCCTCGCCGCCCAGAGCACCCAACGAGAAAAGCGCTAATCCAGCCAGCAAAAGTGCCAATCCGCCGATGTGAGGCTGGGCGTGCAGGCACTTGAGTCTTTGTCGTCTGGACCAGATCAGATATGCCGACAATGCAACGATCATGAATCCGTGAGAGTGGCTCACTAGTGTCCAGCTGTTCGAGCCTACAGTGTCTGCAAGTTGTTCATGTCAGTTCAGTAACGGGAGTTTTTGGTAGTGACCGATTTCAATTTTCTTCACTCTTAGGAAGATCCACCCGGGAGTCAGTTTTGTCACAGTGAACGGCAACTTAGCGTTTCGAGAAATCCCTGGGAAGGCGGCGACACTCCCTCGCCTTCTATGTCATTCGGTCCCGAGACAAGCTGCAGTTCCGCCGGATCTACTCGCATCCGATCGACAAGAGCACCGGTCTGCGTTGCGATCAAACCATCGCCCTGACTGGTCCCTTGACCTCGCAGCTTTACCCGGAAAAGCTGCGGCGGATCGTTTATTG
>Ga0194131_10002951_pt1 | contig 27397 bp, 18 predicted proteins | sample TA2KigO120mmetaG_FD_148631 | JGI IMG/M metagenome (GOLD analysis project Ga0194131, IMG submission 148631) | Freshwater microbial communities from Lake Tanganyika, Tanzania - TA2015053 Kigoma Offshore 120m | ecosystem: Environmental > Aquatic > Freshwater > Lake | place: Tanzania: Lake... | reverse complement strand
CGCCACGCGAGGCCAGCGGCGCGACCTGCACGTCGAGCACGAACCAGCTCAACTCGTGCAGCAGTACGGGCACGGTCAGTGGTTGCAGGCGCCTGTCGGTCTCGTAGGTCTCGAGCTCGTCGAGCGCGAGATCGGGCGAGAGCGTTCCCTTCAGTCGCTGTAGCTGGCGCGCATGGAATTCTCGGCAATGACGACCGAGCAATTCGAGTCGATGGTGCACGGTGCCGCGATTGCAGCGCAGCAGTCGCGCGGTCTGCCGATGCGTGACCTTGGAGGCGAGCATCCAGAAGACGGGCTCGGTGAGCTTGGGTTTGCGCAGCCGATAGTCGAGTCGAAAGCTCTGATCGGAGAAGAACTTGCCGCAGACGCCGCAGCTGTAGCGCTGGACGAGCCGGTCATCGAGAGCGCGGTGGAAGGACCCGCGACACTGGTAGGTGAATGGCTGGCCTTGGTGGGACGAGCAGAGGGGATTGGGACAGCAGGGGGGTGTGAACATCGAGGGCCTCCGTGCATGCGCTGGATCGGGGCGTGAGCTGCCCCAGCCCTGGATGCACGCAACCCGGGGTGGTGGCGCGGATTCCCCAATTCCCCGCGCAGCCAGCCAGGCCAAGGTCCGGCTTGTCTCGGCTACCCCGACACGGCGACAATCCCCCGCCCCACCCATTCCCCTCGCCACCGTCCAGGAATCCAAGCCACCATGCCGTCCCTCAGCGTCTTCGGTGCCCAATGGGGCGACGAAGGCAAGGGCAAGATCATCGACCTGCTCGCGCGTGATGCCGACTTGGTCGTGCGCTACCAGGGCGGTCCCAACGCCGGACACACGGTCGTGGTTGGCGACCAGACGTATGTGCTCCGCCTGATTCCTTCGGGAATTCTCAATCGTGGGACGTTGAACATTGTCGCGAACGGAGTGGCGCTGGATCCGCTCCGCCTGTTCGAGGAGATCGATGAGCTGCGGGCGCGCAGGGTGCCGGTGGAGCCGGAGAATCTGCGCGTGTCGGCCGGCGCGCATGTGATCTTCGAGCACCACCGCAAGCTCGACCAGTTGGCAGAGCGCTGGCGCGGCGCGGGCCGCATCGGCACGACCGGGCGCGGCATCGGGCCCTGTTACGCCGACAAGACCGCGCGAACCGGCTTGCGCGTGTGCGACTTGCTCGACGCGGATTCCTGCAAGCGCCGCCTGTCCGCGGCGCTGGTGGAGAAGAACGCGTTGTTCGAGAAGGTACACGGTGAGGCGCCTCTGCCGGTCGAGGAGGCGGTGGCTCGGTACGTCGCCATCGGAGAGCGCCTTGCGCCGTTCGTATGCGACACCGGCGGGCTCGTGCGCAAGGCCTATGCAGCGGGAAAGCGCGTTCTGTTCGAGGGAGCTCAGGGCGCGCTGCTCGATCTCGACCATGGGACCTATCCGTACGTGACCAGTTCCAGCACCGGTACCGGCGGCATCGCCGCGGGCTCCGGATTCCCCGCCGCGAAGCTCGAGCGGGCGATCGGCATTGCCAAGGCCTACTGCACGCGCGTCGGTGAAGGACCCTTCCCGAGCGAGGACTTCGGCCGCGACGGCGAGATCATCCGCGAGGTTGGGCACGAGTACGGTTCCGTGACGGGACGTCCGCGCCGCTGCGGCTGGTTCGATGCGGTGGCGATGCGCTACACGCTCGACTTCAACGGCGCGACTTCGTGGATCGCGACCAACCTCGACGTGCTCTCGGCATTCGATCAGATCAAGATCTGCACGAGCTACCAGCAGGGAACGCGCAGGTATGCCGAGTACCCGTCGGATCTGCCCAGCCTCGAGGGGCTGGGGCCGATCCACGAGACGATGCCCGGCTGGCGCGACGACATCACCGGCGTTCGTCGCTACCGCGATCTACCCGCGAAGGCGCGTTCGTACGTCGAGCGCCTCGAAGCCCTGGTCGGGGTCCGCACCGAGATGCTCTCGGTCGGACCCGAACGAGATCAGGTCATTCCGCGCGACAGCTGAGCGTTGCATGGCCAAACACAGGATCGAGCGGCCTGACTTCGGGGGGGCCTTCCCCGAGCACATCGCCGTGATCATGGACGGCAATGGGCGCTGGGCCCAACGGCAAGGGTTCAAGCGCGTGCTCGGACACCGCGAGGGCGTGCGCTCCGTGCGAGACATCACGACCGAGTGCGCTCGCATGGGGGTGCAAAGCCTCACGCTGTACGCGTTCTCGATCGAGAATTGGAAGCGGCCGCGCGAGGAGATCGAATTCCTCATGCGCATGCTCGAGCAGTTCCTCGTCGACGAGCGCGGGACCTTGATGGATAACGACGTGCGCCTGATCGGGATCGGCCGTATTCAGGACCTGCCGAGCGGTCCGCTGGGCAAGCTGCGCGAGACGGAAGCGCTGACCGCGCGCAATCCGGGCATGCTGCTGCGACTGGCGCTCTCCTATGGAGCGCGCACCGAGATCGCCGAGGCGGTGCAGCACATGATCCGTGACGCCCAGGCGGGCAAGCTGGATCCGAGCGCAATCGACGAGGAGAGCCTGCGCGCCTACCTCTACGATCCCCGCACGCCGGACCCCGATCTCTTGATCCGCACGGCCGGAGAGATGCGGCTCTCCAATTTCCTGCTCTGGCAAGCCTCGTATGCCGAGCTCTACGTCAGCGACGTGTGCTGGCCTGAATTTCGTCGCGAGCACCTGCTCGCGGCTCTGCGCGAGTACGCCAGGCGCGTGCGCAAGTTCGGCGGGCTCGTCGAAGGCGAGTCGAAGCAGTCCGGCGTGCGCGGATGAGCGCGACAGGCGCGAGCCCGGCGCCGTCGAAGCGCGCGAAGATCTGGCGTCGCACACTGGTCGGCGGCGGGCTCGCGTTGGCCCTGGCGGCGCTGCTGTGGACTGTTCACGCTACCCAGAGCAATCTGCTCGTGTTCGCCGTCGGCGCCGTCTTCGCGGGGCTGTGCGTCTACGAAGGCACGCACCTGCCGAAGATCCGCAATCTGCACCTGCAAGCACCGGCTTGGGTCGCGTGGTTCGTCGCGGTCGCGCTCGGGACGCGCGACCCGCGCGTCGCTCTTCTCGCGCTCCTGCTCGCGCCATGGGCGGCCTCGCTCGTCGCGCTCGGGCTGGCGGCCTTGGACCACCGCAACCGCGGTCGCGCCGATCGTTGGGTCGGCAACGCGCGCCTGACGCTCGCGGCGCTTCTCGTGGCGCTGGTCGCAGCGACCGCGGCGGGACGCGGATGGGCGGCGAACTGGCTCAATGCTCCGCGCGCGGGTCTGTGGATCCTGCTCGGAATTGCGCTGACGAGCTTCAGTCTGCACGCCGAGAGAGCGCACCTGCGTCGAACCGCGTTCTGGATGAGCATGTGGCTCGTGTTGCCGTTCGCCTGGTTGCATCTGGTTGCCGACGACTGGGGAGTCGGCGGACTGGTCGCGCTTGCGATCCTCTCGAAGATCGGCGACACAGCCGGCTACTACGCAGGCAGCGCGCTTGGGCGGCACCACCCGTTTCCCTCGATCAGTCCCGGCAAGACCACGGAGGGGTGCCTCGCCTCGCTCGTCGCCGGAATCGCGGCCGGTGTCGGGCTCGTGCACTGGGAAGTGCTCCCGGCGGGGCCGCACGGCCTGCTCGGCGGTGCGGCCGTCGGCGCGGTCACGAACATCGCTGCGCAGGCAGGAGATCTGTTCGAGAGTTGGGTCAAGCGCAAGGCGGGCGTCAAGGACTCCGGGACCTGGTTCGGCCCTTCCGGCGGAGTGCTGGACCTGGTGGACAGCTTCCTGTTCTCGATACCGGCAGCCCTGCTGCTGTGGCCGCTGTTGATGAACGCGGCTCCAGGGGGAGCAGCCTGAGGCAGGGCCGGCGCCGCGCGCAGGTCACGAGCGCTGGTCGGCCACCTTGCGGGTCAGGTCGACCCTGGGGTGCTTCGCTGCGCGTCTACCGCCGACTGTGGTCCGCTCGTCGCGCCGACCCGCATTCGCGGTGGATTTCTGGCCAGCGCGCAGCCAACTGGGCCAAGGTCGATCCTGTGGACCCTGGTCTGCTTCGCTGCGCGTCTACCGCTGACTGGGGTCCGCTCGTCGCGCCGACCCCTACCTAAGGTGGATTCTTGGCCAGCGCGCAGCCAGGTGTGCCAAGGTCGGTCCTTTCCTCGTGGGCGTGCGCGGCGAGCGGGCCTGATGCGATGGAGCGTCCTGCGGCTCGCCTCGTCCTCGCGGGGTGCGTAGCGGTGATGCGCATTGCGCGGGGGCGCACTCCGGTGCGGCGCGCAGTGACGCGACATGGGGGCATGGTGCGATCGGCCGACGGGCATCCTGCGCCGGGCCGCATGGCGATGGCCCGCCCAGGAGCAGGCGCGCCCCGTCGAAGCAAGTCCAGCGCCCGCGTTGACGGTCCGTTGGCGCTCGCGCATCCTTGGGGAGTCGCCGAACCGACACGCCTGACCCCACGGATCCATTGATCGAAGCCATCATTCCGCTGCGCTCGCACGACGAAGCGATCCTCGTACTGGGGCCCTACGATCGACACGCGAAGTTGCTGCGACAGATCTTCGACCTGGAGATCACGACGCGCTCGGGCAACTTGCGCCTGAAGGGGGCCGAGGGCGATGTCGGTGAGGTCAAGCGCCGTATCGAGCACCTGCTCGGAAAGTCGCGCAAGGGTCGCGAACTCGAATCGAAGGAGATCGAGGCGATCTTGATCGGCCAGAGCCTGGCCGCGCCGGCGCCGGCGCCGACGGCGTCGAGCGAGAAGCCGACCAACGGCTCGAGCAGCACCACGCACGCCGCTCAGTTCGCGCGCCGCGTGGCTCCGGGCGATGGCGCGGCGATCGTGCCGATGACGTTGCGAGTGCATCCGGTCGAACCGCGCAGCGCGAATCAACGCGCTTATCTCGATGCGATCGAGCGCAACCCGCTCGTGTTCGGCGCGGGCGTGGCCGGGACCGGCAAGACCTTCCTCGCGGTCGCGGCGGCCGTGCGTGCACTGCGCGCGGGGGAGTGCAAGCGGCTGGTGATCTCGCGTCCCGTCGTCGAGGCCGGCGAGCGACTGGGCTTCCTGCCCGGCGACCTCCAAGCCAAGCTCAATCCCTACATGCGGCCGATCTACGATGCGCTGGCGGACATCCTGCGCTTCGAGGACGTGATCCGGCTCGAGGAGCAGGGCGTGATCGAGATCGCGCCGCTTGCGTACATGCGGGGACGCACGCTCAGCCATGCCTTCGTGATCCTGGACGAGGCGCAGAACACGAGCGTCGCGCAGATGAAGATGTTCCTGACGCGCCTGGGCGAACGCTCGCGCATGGTCGTGACCGGCGATCCGTCCCAGATCGACCTCGACAAGGGAGTGCGCAGCGGTTTCGCCGATGCGATCCGGCGCCTGCGCGGCTTCCAGGGGATCGGCTGTGTGGAATTCGACGCGCGGGACATCGTGCGCCACCCGCTGGTCGAGCAGATCGTGCGCGCGTACGAGCTGCCGGGGCGCGGCGACGAGGGCGAGGGCCTGCCCTTCAGCGCGTGAGCGTCCGGGTCACCTGGAGCGCCGGGCCCCGGCTGGCCACGAGCGCCCAGATTCGCCGAGCGGTGGAGGCGGCCTTGGCTCACGGCGGGCGTGCCGGCATGGAGCTCGATGTCGTCATCGTCGGGCAGCAGCACCTGCGCCACCTGCACGAGCAATGCCTGGGTGATCCGACACCCACCGATGTGATCAGTTTCGACCTCTCAGCGGACCTCGCGGGACCCGCAGGCGAGCTCTACATCAGTGCCGAGCAAGCGCGTGTGGTCGCGACACGTCGCGGCCTCGATCCCCGCGGCGAACTCCTGCTTTACGCCATCCACGGCGCGCTGCACTTGTGCGGTCACGACGATCGTCAGCCGGCTGCGCGCCGTCGCATGCGACGTGCCGAGCGTGCGGTTCTGCGCGCGCTCGAGTCCGCGCCGATCGTCGGAGGTCGAACGGATGCGCGCTCGCGTTCCTCGACTGGGGCCTTGAATCGCGTGCGCCGGAGGAGTACCTAAGAGTCCGTGCGAGCCCCTTGCACTTGCTCCTGCATCGCAACGAAGCCTGTCGAACTGCGCATGCATGGGATTCGAGTCCGATCGATTCGGCCTGCGCCGAGTCATCTCGCATGAGTCCGCTTGCGGCCACACCGTGTCCGCAGCCACGAGCCGGAGCCGGCTCCCTGCTTGATCTGGTCTGGGACGCCTATCGCGCGAATCCCAGCGACACGACGCGCAATCGACTCGTCGAGCACTACCAACCGTTCCTGCACGAGCTCGTGCGCCGTTTCGCCGCGCGGCTGCCGCGCGCGATCGATCGCGGTGACCTGGCGACGGCGGCGAACGTGGGACTGATCGCGGCGATTTCGGGCTATGACCCCAAGCGCGGCGTGCCGTTCGAGACCTACTGCGAGCTGCGCGTGCGCGGCGCGCTGCTCGATGAGCTGCGCAGCGAGGACTGGCTGACGCGACCCATGCGCGCCCGATTCGAGCAGCACAAGCGCGTGGTCGGCGACCTGCGCGCCGAGTTCGGCCGCGAGCCGCGCGACGAGGAAATCGCGCTGCGGATGGGGATGGAGCTCGCCGACTACGAAGTGCTGTTCGGCGCGGGCCTGCCGGGCATGCCCACGCGCTCGACGGCCGCGGCCGGCGACGAGGAAGGGCAGCTCGAGGTCGTCGAGGACCCGCGCGCGGCGAGCCCGGACGAGGCGCTGACGCGCGGCGAATTGCTGCAGTTGGTGGCGCACCGGTTGACCGAGCTCGAGGCGCGCATCGTCTACCTGCGCTACTGGGAGAACCTGCCGATGCGGGAGATCGGCCAGTTGCTCGATCTCTCCGAGTCGCGGATCAGCAAGGTGCACGCTCGGCTGCTGCAGCGACTGCAAGAGCGCTTGCAGGGCGGCGCCTAGCCGGACTGCGGCCGCGCGCGCTCGCGGAGCGAACTCGCGCCCGGACCTGCGCGTCAAGACTGCGCGTCAAGACTGCGCGTGGCGATCGACCGCGGCGAATCACGCGCGCGTAGCCGGCGCTCGGCCCGGGCGCGCGAGCCAAGCGCAAGAGTCCGGCGTGCGGGTCAGACGTACGAGTCAGGTGCGTGAGTTGGGCGCACGGGTCAGGCGCACGGGTCATTCGTCTACTGACGCGGCGAGTCACGCACGCGAATCACGGGCCCGAGTTGCGCGGCGAGCCCTGCCGTGTCGACCGCGTGCGTCGGAGCCTCAGCGCTGTTCTCGCCGAGCTTTCACGCGCGCCTGTCGCAGAGTCTGCAGCTCGCTGCGTAGCGTGGCGCGTTCCTGTGGATCGAGCTTTCCGTTCTGGTCCACGTCGTGGCGCTGCTTCAGTTGCTGGAGCTTGGCGCGCAGCTCGGAGCGCGCCGCTTCTCGCTCGGCCGGTTCGAGTCGGCCGCTGTGGTCTCGATCGAACTCCGCGCGCAGGGCTTCGCGCACCTGGTGCTTGATCGCGCGCTTCAAGGCCTGGCGCCGCACGTGCCGGCCGAACGCCCCGCGCCCCAGTGAACGCTCCGCATTCCAACGCTCGAACTTCATGCCCCGCGGTTCCTGCTGGGGATGGGTCTTGGGTGCCTGAGGGGACTGCGGTGCCTGCGCGCGCTGCGCGCCGGCAGAGGTTCCGAAGAGGACGAGCAGGGCGACGGCGATGGAGGCGATGGCGATGCGCGAGGGCTTCATGATGCCCGTTGGAACCGCGCGCGGGGGGCCAGGTCTCGCCGAGCGGCGGCCAATGGAAAACTGCGCTTGAGCGACCCTGGCTTGGTTGACTGCGCGCCGGCACGAAAGACCCTACAGGTGGGGGTCGCTGCATTCGACCGACCCCCGTCGGTCGCGTGCGCGCAGTCAACCAAGCCAAGGTCCGGGTCGGCCGACGGAAGACCGCGCGGCGGCCGGTGGAAAAAAAAGAGGGGCATGCGTCCCCACGCATGCCCCCGATCTCCTGCCAGGCCCTCGCGGGCCGCGCGGATGGCCGCACCGCTAGGGCGACGGCACCTCCGCGGATACTCGCCGTGTCCCCACGCGGCGAGCGCGACAGAAGGCGTACCTCGGCACCGATTCCCCAATCGGCCCGCCGGCACGCATCTCCTCGGCTTCCCCTGGGTGCGTCCCGGCGGTGTCCCCACGCCGCGCGGAAGCGAACCCTCTCTTCTCCTCCATCCCCGGGCGGCCAAGCCGCCCTGCCACACTCCGTCCGGGTCCCCGTCCGGAACGGAGCGAGCCCTCGTGGACTTCCCCTCCACGTACCGACCCCCTGGGGGGGCAGGTGTGCTGTGCTGCTCGATCGGTGATCGTCATGTCCAGGAATTCGAGGCGGCTCGAACTTCGAGCCTCGAGGCCTGTGACGTCCGCTCCGCGGTGGGGAGATCCGTCCGGACGCCAGTGCGGGCGCCCGGACGGCTGGGTGGGAGAAGAGAGAGCTTCGCGCACCCAGGAGTCTCCACAAAGGAGCGGGGCCCCATGACCCCGAAGGCCCCAGAAGGATGACGTCCTGGATAGGAGCGACGACATTCGGTAGCTCGGCTGTCCGCGAGGGACCCGTTGCTTTGCGACCCGGCCTTGCGACCGGTGTGCCCTTGTCGTGTCATCGATCGGGAGCGGGCAACCGTACCCTAGGAAATCGCAATGGGCAAACCGACCGTGCACGGTTTCGGATCGCGCGACGTGATTTGGCGTCAAGTGCTTGTATTACAAGGATTTGAGCCAAATCACACCGACCGGTAGACTCTTCCAGGTGCCCACCCTTCCCGCAGCACTCGAGCTCGCCTTCCGGTCGCCGCGGCACGGCGGCGGTCTGGTCGCCGCGGACGCGCGCGGGCGGGCAGCCAATGCTGCATGCGGCGACGAGCTGGAGCTCGAATTCCAGGTGCGCGACGGGCGGATCACGGCCGCCGGTTTCCGAGTCCGCGGATGCAGCGGCCTGATCGCGTGCGCCGAGCTGTTGTGCGTCGATCTCGAGGGGCGCTCGTGTGCCGACGCGCGGGGTTACGACCTCGCAGCGCGCGTGTCCGAGTTGGGGGGCTTGCCACCCGCGCGGAGACACGCGTTGGAGGTCTGTCGCCGGGCCCTGGAACAGGCGTTCCCAGCTACTCCGGCCTAGGCCTTGTCTCAGCTAGGCCCCGACTCAACTGGGGCTCTTCTCGCGTGGGCCTCGTCTCACCTGAGCCCCGTCTCGACTGGAGCTCGTCTCGACTGGAGCTCGTCTCGACTGGAGCTCGTCTCAACTCGGGCTCGCCTCAACAGGGACTTGTCTCACCTGGGCCTCGTCTGCACCAGGCCTCGTCTCCGCCTACGCGGGCTCAAGAGCTGCCGCGCTGAGCTGTCGCGTCGCGCGCCGCGCGATGCACTGCTAGAACGCCGTCCAGCAGTGCGCCGAATTCGTCCAGCCGCACCATGTTCGCCGCATCGGACGGCGATCGATCGGGATCGGGGTGCACCTCGCAGAACAGGCCGTCGACTTGACCAGTCGCGACCGCCGCGCGCGCGAGCGCCGGCACCAACCGACGATCGCCGCCGGTCTTGCCGCCCTGTCCCGGTTGCTGCACCGCGTGCGTCGCGTCGAACACGACCGGCACGCCGCACCTGGCCAGCTCGTCGAATCCGGTCATGTCGACGACCAGCCGACCGTAGCCGAAGCTGACGCCGCGCTCCGTGATCAACACGCGCGAATTGCCGCTATCGGTGACCTTCTTCACCAGGTGCTGCATGTCCCAGGGCGCGAGGAATTGGCCCTTCTTGACGTTGACGACCTTGCCGGTCTCGGCCGCCGCGACCACGAGGTCCGTCTGCCGGCACAGGAAGGCGGGAATCTGCAGGACATCGACCACCGCGCCGGCGGCTGCGCAGTGCTGCTCGGTGTGCACATCGGTCAGCACCGGCACGCCAAAGTGCTCGCGGATCTCGGCCAGCATCGCCAGGCCTTGCTCGAGGCCCACGCCGCGACCGGATTTCAGGCTGGTGCGATTGGCCTTGTCGAAGCTCGCCTTGAAGATCAGCGGGATGTCGCGCTCGAAGGCGAGGTCGCGCAATGCGCCGGCGATGGCGAGCGCGAGGGCGCGGTTCTCGAGCACGCAGGGGCCGGCGATCACGAAGAGCTGGCCGCCGCCGAAGGGGCGGTCGCCAATCGTCAGCGTGGGGCGCATCGGGGTACGGTACCAAGCGGGTTCGAGCGGGACGAACCGGGACCTTGGTCTGGTCGGCTGCGCGTCGGTGCTCGGGGACCCCATCGGCTGCGGTCGTCCGGGGCGGGCCTCCACTACGGCTCGCGGACGCGCAGTCATCCAGACCAGGGTCCCTTGGGTGCCCCCCTCAGGGGATGACGATTCGATACTGCCGATCCGAAATCTCAACCTCCACCGGCGTCGTGCCCCGGAAATCGCCGTCGACCTGATAGGGGACCGGCTCGGCCGACCGGACCCGTACCTGGCGCCCCTGTCGCACGTCGCACACTCCCGCGAGCTCCGTCGTCAGCGCCGACAGCGCGGCGCGGGCAAGGCGCAGGCGCGTGGCCCGTGGAAGCAGGTAGATTTCCAACCGGCCGTCGTCCGGTCGGGCGGTACTCGACAGGCGGAACAGACCGCCGTAGCCCCGCGTGTTGCTGATCAGCGCCAGGCCGATGTCGGTGCCGACGCGCACGCCGTCGATCTCGACTTCCAGGTTCGGGCGTCGGTAGCTTGGCAGCACGGCCAGCATGGCCCGCACGTACGCCAGCATCGTGATCGGGCCTCGGCGCCGGCGCTCGACTTCCTGCACGGCCATTCCGTCGATCCCGACTCCCGTCACAAAGCAGGACATGTGGCCGTCGACCCGCGCGACGTCGAGCGCGCTGGTCCGGCCGCGCGCCAGGATCTCGACAGCCTCGTGCACGTCACGCGGCAGGTCGAACTCGCGGGCCACTACGTTGGCGGTCCCCAAGGGCAGGATCCCGATCGGAATGCTCGGGTCGACCAGGCCGGCCACCACCTCACGCACGGTTCCGTCGCCGCCGACCGCGATGACGAGGTCGTGCAGGCCGGTCGAGAGTCCGCGCAGTCTTCGAAAGGCGTCGTTGCGGCCCTGGGTCAGGTACAGCTCGGCGCCGATGCCCTTGGCCAGCAATGCCTGCTGCAGGTCGCGCGCCGCTAGCAAGCCTTGCCCGCGGCCCGAGATCGGGTTGGCGATGATGAGCGCGCGCCGCAGGGACGGGCGGCCGAGCGGGTCCGCGGCGGGCGGGTGGGGGGCCTGGACCATCGAGGAACTCGGAGCCTATCCGCCGCGGAGCCCCGGAACGACCCCTGGGGAGCCCAGGAACGGCCGCCGCAGAGGCTGGGGCTTCCCCGCGCAAGTGCGGGCCTGTATAAGGTTTGCCCCAATTCACTCCGGAAGGGGCGCCGCGTGCGTCTCCCGGTCGCCCTCCCACCGCCGACGGCATCGAGCCGCCGGCAACTCCCTCGTGAACGACTCCCGTCCGCCACGGCCGCGTGCCGCCCGGGCGCGGCTCGTGTTCAAGTCCTACGCGAAGTCTTCGATCCACACTGTCACGGGCAGATCGCTCCGTGGTGTCGCTCCCGTCCGGGCTCGGCTTCCTACGCTGCGTTCCGCGCTCCCGTCCCACCACCCCGGCAGGGCACACGCCTGACCGCCTCTATCCTCTCAAGCCCCCGTTTTTCGGATGAACAACCTTCAGCTTCTCTACGTATCCGGTGGCTGTGCGCTGCTGGCGCTCGGCTTCGCCTTCTTCATGTTCACCCAGATCATGAAGAAGAGCCCTGGCGACCAGAAGATGCAGGACATCTCCAAGCTGGTCCAGGAGGGCGCCGCGGCCTTCCTCGCCGCGGAGTACAAGTGGCTGGCGATCTTCGTCGTCGCGGTGGCGGCGATCATCGGTGTGAGCCCCGAGTCCAACGGCCTCGGTCTGCGCACGGCGATCGCTTTCGTGTGCGGAGCGGGCGCCTCGGCGCTCGCCGGCTACTTCGGCATGTACACGTCGACTCGCGCCGCGGTCCGCACGACGCAGGCCGCGCGCACGAGCCTCGGCGACGCGCTCAAGGTCGCTTTCGGGTCGGGCTCGGTAATGGGCATGACGGTCGTGGGGCTTGCGATGCTCGGCCTCGTCGCGTTCACGTACCTGTACACGGACGGTCTGAAGGCGATCAACGAGAACGCGCTCAATTCGGTACTCGGCTTCAGCTTCGGCGCGAGCTCGATCGCGCTGTTCGCGCGCGTCGGCGGCGGCATCTACACCAAGGCGGCGGACGTCGGCGGTGACCTCGTGGGCAAGGTCGAAGCCGGGATCCCCGAGGACGACCCGCGCAACCCCGCCGTGATCGCCGACAACGTCGGTGACAATGTCGGCGACGTGGCCGGCATGGGCGCCGACCTATTCGAGTCCTACGCCGGCTCGATCGTGGCCGCCATGGCGATCGCGTTCTTCGCCTTCAAGGGCGATGGCGGCGAAGAGGCGACCAAGGTCATGAGCGCGATGGTGCTCCTGCCCCTGGCGGTTTCGGCGCTCGGCATCATCAGCTCGATCGTCGGCTCCTTCTTCGTCAGCGCGAAGGACGAGAGCCAGCTGCAGAGCGCACTCTTCCGCGGTCTCGTGGTGGCCTCGATCGTTGTCGCCGGCGCCATGTGGTGGCTTTGCTCGACGCTCCCGATGCCTGCAACCGTCGGCAATCCCTCGATTGCGATGGCGAGCGGCACCAAGATCTTCGTGGCGATCGTCTCGGGCCTCGTGGCCGGCGTGATCATCGGCAAGCTGACCGACTACTACACCTCGACGTCGTTCAAGCCGGTGCGCAACATCGCCGAGCAGTCCAAGACGGGCGCGGCGACGAACATCATCCACGGCCTCGCAACCGGCTTCGAGTCGGTCGCGCTTCCGGTGCTCTTCGTGTGCGCCGCGGTGTGGGTCAGCTTCCAGTTCGGGGGCATCTACGGCGTCGCCCTGAGCGCCGTCGGCATGCTCTCGACGCTCGGCATCTCGCTCGCCGTCGATGCCTACGGCCCCGTGGCGGACAACGCCGGTGGTCTCGCGGAAATGGCGGAACTGCCGAAGGAAGTGCGCCACCGCACGGACTCGCTCGACGCGTGCGGCAACACCACCGCGGCCATCGGGAAGGGCTTCGCGATCGGCTCGGCGGCGCTCACGGCACTGGCGCTCTTCAACGCCTTCTGCACGCGCGGTGGCGAGTTGATCAGGACCGGGGGTCAAGCCGACAAAGGAATGCTCGCGCCCGACGGCACGATTCTGCTGGATATCAATTCGGTGTCGGTCACGGTCGGCCTCCTGATCGGCGGCTTCCTGCCGTTCCTCTTCAGCGCCATGACCATGCGTGCCGTCGGCAACGCTGCGAACAAGATGGTCGAAGAAGTGCGCCGCCAGTTCCGGGAGATCCCGGGCTTGATGGAGGGCAAGGCCAAGGCCGATGCCGCGCGTTGCGTGGCGATCGCTACTGACGGTGCGATCCGTCAGATGGCCGTCCCCGGCATCATGGCGGTCGCCGTGCCGGTCGTCGTGGGCAAGCTGTTGGGCATCCAAGCCCTCGGCGGCATGCTCGCCGGCTCGCTGGTGAGCTCGGTGATGCTCGCGATCTTCATGTCCAACGCCGGTGGCGCGTGGGACAACGCCAAGAAGTACATCGAAGCCGGCGCTCTCGGCGGCAAGGGCGGCCCGGTCCACAAGGCAGCGGTCGTCGGGGACACCGTCGGCGACCCGTTCAAGGACACGTCGGGCCCGAGCTTGAACATCCTCGTCAAGCTGATGACCGTCGTCGCCGTGATCTTCCTGCCCTGGTTCCTCTAGCAGTCCGTTGCGTGAGCCGAAGCGCAGGGTCATGAGCTGAGCCGCGCTGCGGATCGCCTAGATCCGCACAGGAATCGGCTGAGTTCTCTTTCCCGTCCACTCTTCGATCCGGAGCTCCTTCGAGGCGTCGACCGGGGCCAGGTGCGCTCGGGCCGCGACATTGGACTGCGGCGCCGGACTGCGGCACAGACAGTGGCGCTGGACTGCGGCGCTGGAATACAGCGCTGGACTACGGCACCGGATGTCGGCGCCGGAGAGCGGCACTGCATGCCAGCGCCGAATGGCGGCGCCGGGCCGCTGCACCGGGCCGCGGCCCGCGAGACCCAGACCTTGGTCTGGTTGGCTGCGCGTCGGTGCTCGCGGACCCCATCGGCTGCGGTCGTCCGATGCGGCTCTCCACTACGGCTCGCGGGCGCGCAGTCATCCAGACCAGGGTCCGGGGCGATCCGTCCGGAGCCATGGGACCCGATCGCCGCCGGTCCTGCGCGCGCATTGCGAAACTCCAGCAGCCGCCGCTAGAATGCTCGGCCCCATTGGGTCGCCTGCCCCCGCGCGACCCGTCCGATCCCCGCGCGCGTCGAGGGGGTCGCACGGTGTTCGAGGGCCCCGGCTCCCCGAGCGGGCCGCTGCGCTCAGCGAGCGAATCCGAACGTTACAAGTCCCCCCGGGTCCACTATGGCCGCTGGCCGTCTGTCTGGCCCGTTCGGACGCCTGATGCTCGGCCTCGCCCACTCCGCGCGGCCTGGCGCCAGCGCTTCCCCCCCGCTGCGCCCGCTGCAACCCTGATGCGACCGCGACCTCCACTCCGGAGTACAACTCCTCTCAGGAGCATCGATCCATGGATTGGCTGAAAGCCCTCTACCAGAAGTTCCCGTGGCTCATGATTTCCACGGGCATCGTGCTCTCGATCGCGTTCCTCGTCTCGCTGATCGTGGTCGGCACCGAGAACAAGCCGGTCCAGGAAGTGGTGCAGACCGTCAAGGTCTCGTCCAAGGTCGAGAAGCCGGTCGAGGAGCTGATCCAGCCCGAGGAGGAGATCGAGCGCAAGTCGATCCCCAAGAACGTCGAGTCCGAGCTCGTTTCCTACGAGGAGGACACGTTCATCCTCCCCGACGATGCTCCGGACCCCAACCAAGACCTGCACCTCGATCTCGGTGACCCCGAGGGCGTCGACAACCTGCCGACGGGAGCGACCGGCGGCACGTCCGCGGGCGTGGGTACGGGCGGCCACCTCGGCTCCGGTGTCAGCGCCTTCGCCAGCCGCCGCGTTGGTTCCGGCGGCAAGGGCCGCCGCCCGCTGGGAGTCACGCAGGCGACCGAGGCCTCGGTGCTGGAGGGGCTGCGCTGGCTGATCCGCCACCAGAATCCCGATGGTTCCTGGGCCGCGAACTCGTTGAACGAGATGTGCACGCAGGGCAGCCCGTGCTGGCCGCCGACGCTCGACGGCAACGGCAAGGAAATCGCTCGCACGAGTCACTACGACGAGGGTCTGACCGCCCTGTCGCTGCTCGCCTTCCTCGGCGCCGGCCACGGCCACGACTCGCGCGTCAAGATCGTCGACACGCAGATGGCCAAGGCCTACACGATCGGCGACGTCGTGAAGAAGGGCCTGCAGTGGCTGCGTGACCGGCAGAACGAGGACGGCTCCTTCTCCAAGGAGCGCTTCATGTACAACGAGGTTCTCGCCGCGATGGCGATGACCGAGGCCTACGGCCTGACGCAGGCGCGCGCGTGGAAGGAGCCGGCGCAGAAGGCGATCGACTTCCTGGTCGCGGCGCAGAAGAAGAACCCGAACGGCTCGGGACTGTGGGGTTGGCGCTACCACGCGCGCAGCCTGATCGAGGAGCGCAAGGAGCGCGGCGAGATCGACGACGCGGAGTACGCGCAGCTGATCTACGACGCCGACACCTCGGTCACGACCTGGGCCGTCATGGCGTTCAAGTCAGCGGAGATGTCCGGTCTGAAGGTCCCCGAGGAGGCCATGGACGGCGCGATGTCGTTCATCCGCTTCGTTACTCCGCGCGGCAAGGGCGGTGACAGCAGTGCGGCCGGCAATCAGACCGGCGCTCCGCGCGACACGGGCTCGTACAACGGCAAGGTCGGCTATCTCGACGCCGCCCGCGCAGGCGAGAAGGTCACTGGTCCGCGCGACATGTTCACGTACTACCCCGAGGCCATGTCGTCTCTGGGGATGTGCTCGCGCATCTTCATCAATCACGACCACTCCGATCCCTTCCTGCGCCCGGCCGCGGAACTCATCGCGAAGAAGCCGCCGACCGCGAAGGACAAGCTGAACATCGACTACTACTACTGGTACTACGGCACGCTCGCGCTGAACCAGTACGACGGTCCCGACAGCCCGAACAAGGGTCGCGGCGGCTATTGGGACAAGTGGAACAAGGCGATGAACGACGCCATCCTCGAGTTGCAGGACAAGACCGAGACCAAGGATATCTGCAACAAGGGCGGCTGGTTGACACTGGACCGCTGGTCGTACAGCGGCGGCCCGATCTACACGACGGCGATCAACGTGCTGTCGCTCGAGGTCTATTACCGCTTCGAGAACGCGTTCGGGAGCGGGACTCCGAAGAAGGGCGCCAAGCCCAAGTAGTCTCCGCGCCGCTCGTTCCCCGAAGCGCCTGAACCGGGCCGACCCGTCGTTGCGCAGCGACGAGGGCGCATCCCGCAACGAAGCCGCGACGAACCCAGCACCGCTCTCCCGAATCCAATCCCCTTCGCCAGCTGCGATGACGATCCACCGATTGACTTTCGACTCGCTCCGCATCGGGAGCACACTGCTCCTGTCCGCCGCGCCGATGCTCGTGGCGGCGCGCGCGTCGGCTTCGCCGCTCGCCGTGCCCACGGCTCAGGCCAAGGCCGCCTCGACCGATCCGAAGGCCGCCGCGAAGGACGCTGCGAAGGACGCGCCGAAGGAAGGCAATGTCGGCCTGCTCGGCAAGGACAACATCACGCTCGCGCGTGAGCTGTACCGTCGCGGCTACGTGGATCTGGCCGAGCGCGTCTGCCGCGCGGTGGAGACCGGCGGCAAGTCGGGCTCGGTCGACAAGGACGAGCTGACGGCCGTACGCGCGCTGTACCTGGACCTGCGCTTGGATGCGATCCGTTCCGAGCCCGATCCGCTGGCGCGCAAGGATCAGGTCGAGCAGATCCTCAAGGAGAAGGAGGCCTTCATCGCCAACAACGTCCGCAGTTCCGAGGCCAAGGCGGCCCAGGAGACGTTGCCGGATGTCTATCGGCTGCTCGGAGAGGCGCTGATCGCCGCGATCAAGAAGGAAACGGACGACGGCAAGCGCGCTGCGCTGCGCGAGGAGGGGCAGCAGGCCTTCGACCGCGCGATCGAATCGCTGCGCGACCGCCGCGACCGCCTCAAGCAGCAGATGGACGACCTGACGGAGGAAGCGCCCAACGAGCTGCTGTGGTCGCACCGCGACGCGATGTACAACCTCGCGCGCACGTACTACTTCAACTCGCTGCTCTACCCGCAGGGAGACTCACAGCAGATCGTCTCGCTCGATCGCGCCAAGGAAGAGTTCAACGAGTTCGACCTGTCTTATGGCGACCAGCTCCTCGCCTACGACGGCCGCATCATGCTCGGCCTCGCATACAAGGACACCGGCGGCGCCGAGAACGAGCAGGAGGCGCTGAGCGTATTCGATTCGGCGATCTCGCTGCGCGAGACCTACTACACGACCGAAGACGGCAAGTTCGACATGCCGAACGAGGCCGCCGACGTCGTGTCGAACGCGCTGCTGCAGAAGGTGCTGCTGCTCCGGCAGCTCAAGCGCTACGACGAGCTCGACGCTTCCTGCGAGGACTTCTACAAGACCACTGATCAGTTCCAAGGCACCGAGCGCGGTTTGGCCGTGCTGGCCGCGCACCTCGATGCGATGGCCGAGAAGGGGGACTCGGATCGCGCGCGCGAACTCGCCGAGCGGCTCGACAAGCTCGGCGTCGGCACGCCCTGGTCATCCTACGGTCGCCAGAAGCTGTCGGAGTTCCTCGGCAGCAACGCGCTTTCGGCCGGCGCGGACCGGCTGCTCTCGATCGGTCGCAGCCTGATCGACGACTCTCCGCAGCGAGCGATCACCGTGCTGCACCAGGCGCGCGCGGCCGCCTTGGGCGACAAGAACGAGGCCAATATCGGTGCCGAGGCGCTGTTCCTGATCGGGCAGTGCTACCGTCGCTCGGACAATCCGTTCGCCGCGGCCGTGGCCTTCGAAGCCGCCTCGGATCTGTATCCGACCGGTACGCTCGCGCCGAATGCCCTGGTCGAATCCACCAAGTCGTGGCGCGAGCTGTACAAGGACACCAAGTACACGACGATCAAGGAGCACATCGACCTGACGCAGGACAACCTGCTCAAGCGCTACCCGAACCACCCCGAGGCTTCGGGCGTGCTGCTGCGCGACTGCAAGGACCTCGAGTCCGACAAGAAGTACGTCGAGGCGGCGCAATGCTATTTGTCGATCAAGGCGGACTCGGGCGCGCACAACGAAGCCCAGGTGCGCGCCGCGCAGATGCTCTATCAGCACGCGTCGTTCATCGTCAATCAGGAGAAGCGGCCGATCGCGGACGCCAAGTCATTCATCGATCAGATCGAGCCGATCCTGCAGAAGGTGCTGCCGACGATCGAAGCCGAGATGGCGAAGACGCTGGACCTGCAGCTGCAGGCGCGCTCGGCGAATCTGGGCTTCCAGGCGCGCAAGGTGCTCGCCTCGACGCAGCTGCTCGCGCCCGGCCACGAGCTCAAGGCGCTCAAGGCGCTGGAACCGGTCGAGAACCTCTATGGCGCCTACCCGAACTTCGTCGGACAGGCCTGGACCCTGCGCATCGTCGCCCACCAGAAGCGCGGCTCGCTCTCCGAAGCGATCCAGACCTTCGACTCGCTCGTGTCCAAGGACCCCGATTCTCCGGCGGTGGCCGCGGCGGCCGGCGTGCTCGCCGACGCACTCAACGATCAGGCCAACGCGGAACGCACGAAGAAGTTCGACTCGCTGACCGCCGACGATCTGCAGAAGAAGGCGGCCAACTACTACCGGATCCACGTCGCACCGATGCTGCGGGGTGAGGCCGCCAGCGCCGAGCGCTTGTCGGAGGTCGGCAAGAACCTGTTCATCTTCGGGCTCGACATCAACCGCGTCGGCTCAGGCAAGAGCCAGGTGACCTTCGTCGGTTGGACCCCGACGGTCCGCACACCCGACATGTCGTACTTCAAGGACAGCGCGCGCGTCCTGGAGTTCGCGTTGCAGCTGCGGCCGAGCTACCAGAACTCGGTGTATCTCGGACGTAGCCTCGGCTTCCTCAAGGAGTGGAAGCGCGCGGGCGAGATCTACGCGAAGCTGTTCGAGCAGGAGCGCATCGTCGATCCGAAGACGGACAGCATCAGCCCGAGCACGATTAAGAACCGCCAGGAGTTGCTCAGCGGCTACCTCGAGTACGGCGTGGCCGAGCACATGAACTGGAAGGAAGACAACGACAAGAATCGACTCAACCGCGCCAAGGGGATCTACACGACGCTCGCCAAGACCTACCGCGAGTTCCCCGATACCGCCATGTACTGGCAGTCGCGCTTCCAGCTCTGCCGGCTGCTCGCCGATGCCGGGGAGTACGACGAGTGCGACGTGCAGATCCGCAACGTCGAGTCGAACATCAGCAAGGACTTCGACGAGGGCAAGTTCGGCTACAAGGACGACTTCTTCCAACTGCGCGCGGAGATCGCTCCGAAGTTGCGTCGCGTCGACCGGGGAACCCCGTCCGCGGCCGACGCCGACACCAAGAAGCCCCGCTGAAGCCACCTCGAATCCGACGACTTCACGAAGCTCTCCCGCCCTGCGCGCATCCGCGACCACGAACCCAACCCTTGCGTCCCGCCTCTAGCTCCATGTCACGAATCAAGTTCACCACGCCCCGTCCGTCCTGGTCCCTCCTGTGCGGACTGTTCGGCTGGCTGCTCCTGTCGCTCGTCCCGGTTTCGGCACAGGGCCGCAAAGACGTCATCTCGCTTGTCGACGGCAAGGAATTGTCCGGCCGCATCAAGAGCGAGGACTTCGCCGCGTTGGTGGTCGAAGTCAAGGCGGGTCAGGACGAGACCGTGCCGTGGGGCAACGTCAAGAACATCGAATACGGCACGCTCCCCGAACTCGCGCAGGCACTGTCGAGCTTCCGCAACGGCAAATATGCTGACGCGCTGCCGGCTTTCGAGGAGATCCTCTCCGACAAGAAGGTCAAGCCGATCGCGCAGCAGTCCGCGCTGTATCACGCCGCGGCTTCGCTGCAGAAGCTGGGGCGGGTCGACGAATCGATCGACGCCTACAAGAAGCTCTTCGAGGCCTTCCCCAAGGGCCGCTACCTGCGCCTGGGCGGTGAGGCGATCTCGAGCCTGCACGTCGCGAAGGGTGACTTCACGAATGCCGGCGCGGCCCTCGATCGGCTCGGGCAGGGCGCTTCGGACGTCGCCGAGTTCAAGCCGCACCTCGCGCTGCTCAAGGGGCGTGTGCTCGAGATGGACGGCAAGCGCACGGCCAACGCGCGCGAGGCCTACGACGCCGCCGAGAAGGGCGCGGGTTCGAACGCGACCTTGCTCCAGGAAGCCCAACTCGGCAAGGCGCGCTGCCTGCTGGCCGAAGGCAAGTTTGCCGAGGCCGAACCGATCTTCCGCGCCCTGGCCAACGGCAAGGCTTCCGCGGCGGTGATGGCCGGGGCCTGCAACGGCATCGGCGCGATCTACCACGAAGAAGGCAGGAGCAAGCGCGAGGCCGAGAAAATGACCGACGCGGCGATTTGGCACCTGAAAGCCTACGCTGTCTACGCGCCGCTGCCGGGCGAGTCGACGGCCGAGTACGAGCGCGCGCTCTTCGGCGCGGCACGCAGCTTCAAGGCCGCGTCCGAGCTCGAGAAGAATGCCGAGCGCAAGCGCCAGAACGCCGAGCGCTTCGCGAAGGAAAAGGAACGCCTCGAAAAGGAGTTCCCCGCCAGCGTCTACCTGAAGGAACTCTGATCCGACGCCCGACCGAACCCGGCGCACAAGCCTTTCGAACCGACACGCATACCCAACCCGAATCTCGCAGGAACCCGATCGCGAACAGGGCGACGCCGAACGTCGCCTCACGACTTCCGGATCGCCTGCTTTGCTGTACTCTCAAGTCCCCAAGCCCCCTAGCACTTCTCGAAACCCCATGAACCTGTCCCGCAAGCTCTGGTACGGCGCGCTCCCGGCGCTCTTCATGACCCTGCTGTCCGCCTCGGCCTACGCCGAGGAGGTCGTCATCAAGAAGAAGACGCTGGGCGAGCTCTTCGAAGCGACCGGCTGGGTCGGTTACATCATGGTGTTCCTCTCGATCGCGGGTCTGGCGATCTACATCGAGAACATGGTGAACATCCGCCGCGAGAAGCTCGCGCCGACCGCGCTGTCGGAAGACCTGCAGGCGCTGATCGACGAGGAGCAGTACGACCAGGCCGTCGAACTGTGCGACGAGGAAGGCGGCTACCTGTCGCACCTGATCGGCTCGGCGCTGCGCATGCGTCACGCCGGCTACGACGAAATGATCGCCGGCCTCGAAGCGGCCGCGCAGGAAGAGCGCTTCAAGCTCGACACGAAGATCTCGTACCTGTCGCTGTGCGGGAACATGGGCCCTCTGGTCGGCCTGCTCGGCACGGTTACGGGCATGATCACGTCCTTCCAGAAGATCGAGAGCATGAAGGCCCCGACGCCTGGCGACCTGGCGGAAGGCGTGTATGAGTCGCTCGTGAACACGACGCTCGGCCTGGCCATCGGCATCTTCTTCCTGTCGCTGTTCTTCTTCATGAAGAACAAGGTCACGCGACTCTCGCTCTCCATCAACCTGCAGGCCGTCGACCTGCTCAAGCACCTCGCCGGCACCGGCATCGGCGGCAAGCACTAGCCGATACGCGGGATCCGGCCGCGCGGCCGGGGCGTTGCAAACCAGGACGCCCTGCCGCGCGGCACGCGAGCCCGCGCTCCCCGAACGGCTTCCCACACTCCAACCCACGCGCAGCCCTCCACGATGTCCCGCCGCCATCGCGAATACATCAAGCCTTCCGAAGACCTGTCGTGCAACGTGATCCCGTTGATCGACATCATGTTCCTGCTGCTGCTCTTCCTGATGGTGGGCGCGGACATGGGGCAACGCGAGATGGCGGATCTGGTCCTGACCAAGGCCACCCACGCGACGGTTCCGCCGAAGGAAGGCGACCTCAAGAAGAAGGGTGAGCGCTATCGCGTCGTCAACGTGCAGTTCGACGGCGACATCTCGAAGTCGGGCGACATCCGCAACACGCGCGATCTGGCGCGCTGGGTGTACGTCGTCGGCGGCCTCAACTTCACGCCCGAGACGATCAAGGATCGGATGATGGACGAGGCCAGGGAGAGCATGGAAGGCTTCGTCGATCCCGAGGCGGGCGTCGAACTCTCCGCGCTCAAGGTCACGATCCGCGCCGATCGCGACGCTCCCTACGGCATGGTGCAGAACCTGATCACGATCCTGGGCACCTGCGGCATCTACAAGGTCGAACTCGCGGCGGCCAAGCCCGAGGACGCGCTCGACAACCCGCCGCCGATCCCCGAGTGATCCATCCGGCTCTCATCCCTCGAATTTCCAACTACCCATCCGGGCCCGCCATGAACGCGGGCTCGCCATTCACCACAGACTCGGAGACGTTCCATGGCCGGCGGCGGTAGCGACGAAGACAACCCGGTGGCGATCAACGTGGTGCCCCTGGTGGACATCATCTTCTGCTTGTGCATCTTTTTCTTGTGCTCGTTCCGCTTCAAGCAGATCGAAGGCAAGTTCGAGACCTGGCTGCCGAAGGGCAAGGGCCTCGGCGGACCGGTCAGCGCCGATCCTTCGCTGCTCGAGGAAGTGCGCGTCGCCATCTACTGGGACGACGCGGCCGCGCGATCGGTCACGCGCCTCGGCCAGCGCAAGGTCGAAAGCCTCGATGAGCTCGAGGAACTGATCCGCGGCCGCAAGGCCGACTACGCTCGCGCCGGCAAGGAAAAGACGCCGGTCACGATCGACGCGGATCCGCGCGTACCGATGAGCGAGGTCACCGACGTCGTGAACATCTGCCGCAAGAACGAGATCAAGGAAATCGAGTTCGCGATGGGCGCCGCGCCGCCGGGCGGATCGCCGAAGAAGTAGCACGCGCGCCAACGCTCGCGACGAATCCTCCCGCGGGGCCTGCCGATTCTTCGGCGGGCCCCGCGCGTGTTTCCGGGCCGGCAGTCTCGGCGGTGGTCTTGCGGACGGTCTTGCGGACGGTCTTGCGGGTGGTCTTGCGTGCGGCCTCGCGGACGCGCGAGTGGAGCGCGTAGTCGGGGCCGCATCGGGAGCTATACGAGGCAGGAGACATCCCGATGACCCGCGCACGACGCGACGCAGTGAGGGCCGAGGAGAACCTGAGCTGCAACGTGATCCCGCTGATCGACATCATGTTCCTGCTGCTCTTGTTCCTGATGGTCGGCGCCGACATGGGGCAGCGCGAGTGGGCCGAACTCGTGCTGCCGCGGGCCAGCCACGCCGACGTGGACGAGCCGCTCTCGGCCCGCGACACGCGCATCGTCAACGTGCGCAGCGTCGGTGGGGGAGCTGCATCGACCGATCCGCGCGCGTCGCGCGACGAAGCCGCCTGGACCTATTCGATGGGGGGCGTCGACTACGAGCTCGACTCCATGGCGGCACAGCTCGGCCTGGCTGCGCGAGCGTGCGCCGAGCCGGGCGAGCGCAGCGAGACCGAGCGCGCGCTGTCGCGGCTGACCGTGCTCGTGCGCTCCGATCGCGACGCTCCCTACGGCATGGTGCAGCGGCTGCTCGGGACCTGCGGAGAACTCGGGATCTACCGGGTCGAGGTCGCGGCGGCCGTTCCGGAAGCGCCGGCCCAGCCGGGGCTGGGTGCCCGCTGAACGGGTCGCCAGCCCGTCGCGACCCCTGAAACGCTGTAGCCGTTGGCTCCGGGCACTCTATGAATTAGAAGTGCGGGATCGCTCACTGCGGTCCCTCCCATGATGAACCTGGCCACCCGATCTCACCCCGTGCGGCGCTGCCTCGCCTTCCTGCTTCTGCTGTTGCTGCTCGTCAGCGCTCCGCTCGCCTCCGCGCAGCAGCCGTCCGGCCCACCGGAAGCCACGCCGCCCTCCGCCGCAGCCCAAGGCGCGCCCGCGCCGACCGAGAACCCGGCCGCGGCGCAGGCCGCCGAAGCGGGCGAGCGAACTCCCGAACAGATCCTGCGCGAAGCAGCGCTCGGCTACGTGCCCCAACCGCTGGTCTATCCGCCTGCCACGGCCGACCAGCGCTCGAATTGGGGCCTGCTGTTCGAAGGTGCGCTGCTCGATTCCGACAACGGCCGCGATTTCCGCGAGACGGGCGGCTACTACAAGTTGCTCTCGCTGCTGCAGGCCTACACGCCGCAGGAGGTCCACGAGCGCTCGGCCGCCTATCTGTCGTGGGACACCGCGATGACCGATCCGAACTCGCTGCGCGGCGCCTTCGTGCACCGCCGCGGCGTGTTCAAGGGCTCGGTCACCGTGCGCCTCGATCGCCCCGTCAGCGGGATCACCGATGTCTGGCGCTGCGGCATGACCGACGGCGACGGGAGCGACCGTCTGATCTTCGACATGATCGAGCCGCCGCCGGCCTCCCTCGAGGCGGATTGGACTCCCGTCGAGATCGAGGGGATCTTCTACCGCACCGTCCGCTACGAGTCGGAGCAGCAGCGCTGGGTCGAGGTCCCGTACCTGCTGGTCAAGAACATCCGTGCGATCGAGAAGGGGGAGAAGCGCGTCAAGGGCGCTCTGGAGGGGGCCGGGCTGGTCGTCCTCGTCGCGGCTTTGCTGTTCCTCGTCTTTCGGCTAGTATCCGTAGTTCGACAACAGCGGCTACGAGGGTATCGATCCCGCCGGGAACCGTCCCTGCACGAGACGATCGAGCAGCGGGCGGGCCTGAAGAAGCCCAAGTCACCGCGTTCTCCCCCCAACTCACCCCCGTCCCGTCCCCCCCCGTCTCCGTGACGAGTGCCGCGCGTCGTGCACTGCGTCAGCTCCCGGGTTCCTGCCCGGATCCAGCAACCGAGTCCCCAAACGAGTCCCAAACTGCCGCGAGGCCGCCCGCTGTGTCGAACAGTCGGCAAGGGCGATCCGCGCAAGCGCGAACATGGCGAATCAGACCTGTGAACAGTGCGGTGCGAGCTTTCCCGAGCCGACCGGTCCCGTGGAAGTGGTCTCGACGCGGATCTTGTGCCCGACCTGCGCCGAGGCGCGGCGCCAGGCCAAGCTGGCGGCCAAGGGAGCGGCCGCCGCGCCGGTAGCCGCGAAGGCTGCCGCGCCGGCATCCGCGCGCTCGGCGAGCGCGAACTCCGCGCCCGCGGCTCGGCCCGCGCCGGCCTCGAGCTCCCGGTCGGCAAGCAGTGCCTCCAAGCCGGCCGCCAGCGTGCCGCGCCCGAGTGTGCCCACTCCGATCGCGGGCGCCGCGCGCTCGAAGGTCGAGACGCAGCGGCTCGCTGGCAAGAAGGCCACGTCACAGGACCTGGACGAGGTGCGTCGCGAGGCGCGCGCGCTGAAGGAGAAGGACAACCGTGTCCTGATGATCGGCTGGGTCGCCGGCCTGGTGATCCTCGGGATTGCCGGCGGTGTGATGATGTACTCGAAGGCCACGCAGAAGCACAGAGTTGACACGATCGCCGCCTACGACAAGGAGAACGAGGACATCCTGGCGAAGATCAAGACCTTCGACGCCACCAAGGAGGACGGCGCGAAGGCCCTCAAGGCCTACCTGGAGAGCCTGGGCTCGAAGTCCAAGCGCGACGAGCTCAAGGAAGAGGTGAACACCGCCAACATCCGCGTCGCGCGGTCGCTCGAAGGCTTCATCAAGCAGCGCGAGTTCATGACGCGCCTCGACAAGCTCGAGTCCGATGTGAAGAACGCCGGCTCGCTGAGTTCCGAGCAGCTGCAGACGCTGCGCGTCGACCGCGACACGCTCGAGAGCGAGGGCGGCGGCTACGGCGGCGACGTGCTGGCGCGACTGGGCTCGATGCGCGGCACGCTCGACCTTTCCTACGCGCGCAAGCTGCACACCGAGCTGTCGGCCCTGCCGACGGCGGGCGCCGGTGCGAAGGCGACCTTGACGCGCTATGCGCAGGTCGAGGACATCATCAGCGCGATGTGGATGAAGGCCGCCAAGGACTCCAACAAGGCGCTCAAGGAACCTCTCGATGCGGTGATGCAAGCGATGGTGAAGGAGGCGGACGAGATCTGCTCGAACGTCTTCACGCCCGAGTACATCGAATCCCAACCCTGGACCGACCTGCTGCGCGGCGAGCAGGCCACGCGCTGGGTCAAGAGTCCCGCCCCGGGCTTCTCCTACGACATCAACTCGCGCGGCGAGTTGCGCATCATCGGCCCCGATCCCGAGTCCAAGGGCGACGGCGTGATCTCGATCGGCGACAAGGACAAGTGGCGCGACTTCGTTGCGGAACTCGATCTCGAGATCACGCGCGGCAAGTTCGACATGTACGTGCGCGCTCCGGTCAGCTCGCTGGTCAACGTGCCCGTCTATGGGTTCACGACCGAGGGCGAGGACGCGCTCGCACGCGGCACGGCCTACCCGCTGCGCGTCAAGGTGATCGCGTCGAGCTGGGAAGTCTCCAGTGATTCGTCCGAGTTCAGCAGCTCGGAGGACATGCCACTGATCTGGTGGAAGCCGCGCGTGGGCGCGATTGCCTTCTCCGTGCCCATCGGGACCGAATTCTCGATCAAGAAGTTCCGCATCAAGGTGCTGCGCTAGGTCCGCGGCACGGCCGCGAATCGATAGCGAGGGCGCAGTGGGAGCGTCCGCCGGATCCGTTGCGCCGCCCGCGGCGGTGCTCGTGCTGGGCGGCAGCGGCTTTCTCGGCGCGCACCTCGCGCGCGCGTTCGCAGCGCGCAGCAAGCAGGAACCCGGCGGCGTGCTCGTGCACGCGGCGAGCCGCAGCCCGGGTCCGATCGCCCCAGGCGCGCAGTTCCACGCCTTCGACGCAAGCCTGCCCGGCGCGCTGCCGGCGCTGCTCGATGCGCTGGCGCCCTCGCTCGTGCTCAATGCCTGCGCGCACGCGCGGCTGGCCGAGTGCGAGCGCGCGCCCGAGCTGGCCGAGCTCCTGAACGCCGACCTGCCCGGCCGCCTGGCCGTCGAATGCCGGCGCCGCGGCGCGCGCCTCGTGCAGGTGTCGACCGACCTCGTGTTCGGCAACGGCGCGCCGCAGCGCGGCTGGCGCGAGGACGACCGTGCCGAACCGCTTTCGGTCTACGGCCGGACCAAGCTCGCCGGCGAGCAGCGCGTACTCGAGGCAGGCGGCGACGCCTTGGTCGTGCGGCTGCCGCTCTTGTACGGCGACTCCTTCGGCCGCGAGCTCGGCGCGAGCGATGCGTTGCACGCGGCGCTCGCACGCGGCGAACGGCCGCGGTTGTATGTCGACGAGCTGCGCACGCCGCTCGAGGTCTCGCTGGCGGCCGAGCTCGTCCGCGAACTCGCGCGCGGCACGCAGCGCGGCCTCTTGCACGTGGCGGGGCCGCGGCGGCTGTCGCGCCATGAGCTCGGCCTCGAGCTGCTCGCGGCCGGCGGGATCGAGCCTGCGGCCGCG
>Ga0194131_10002948_pt1 | contig 27411 bp, 17 predicted proteins | sample TA2KigO120mmetaG_FD_148631 | JGI IMG/M metagenome (GOLD analysis project Ga0194131, IMG submission 148631) | Freshwater microbial communities from Lake Tanganyika, Tanzania - TA2015053 Kigoma Offshore 120m | ecosystem: Environmental > Aquatic > Freshwater > Lake | place: Tanzania: Lake... | reverse complement strand
ATCGCCGCTTCGACCGCCAACTCGGCCGGTCCCCTGCCCGAGGCGGGAGAGATGCGAAGCAAGTCCGACGGCGCACGGATGGTCCATTCGGCATGTGCGGGAGCGAACAGTACCACCTTCTCCTTGACCGACTGTTCGCCAACGTGGGAGAAGATCGATAGGTTCGCCGGGGTGGCCGACAGGATGCCTTTCGAAAGGTCGTAGACGACGTAGGCCCAGCGATCGGGAGTGCCATCCCGTTCCAGCAGCGGATGCCGTTTCGACAGCAACTGCTTGAGTTCCGGCTGCGCCTCCAGTTCCGCCTGTACGGTGCCGACAAAGAAGTCGGCGCTGTACCCGGCCAGTCTCTCCTCGACTGGCGCCGGCCGCGTCCCCGTCAGAGCCATGACCGCCAGGTCGCCGCTCAGCAGCCAGTTGGCCGCGGACACCATGCCATGGTAATTGAGAGCGAACGCGTAATGTCCGTCGAGCGCCAGCACCTTTGTGCTGTGACCTGTAATCTGACCGATGCGCTGGTAGCGTTCAGCCTCCGCTGTCAGCGCCTCGACTCGGTCGGGCTGTCTCGACTGTGCCACTGCCAGGCAGCCGGCGACCGCCACGGCAGTGCAGACGATACCTGATACGGTCGCGACCACGGCAGCGCGGCGCGCCTGCGTGAGGCGCGCCACCAGCGCCGCCGAAGACACGGCCGCGATCGGCACCAGCGGCAGTGAATAGTAGTCATGCGTATGAATGTGATGCGTGAAGATCACACCAAACGCGATATAACCCGCCAACAGCGCCAGCAGCACCGCGCGAACTGCGCCGCCGGTGACCAGCGCTCCCGCGAGCGCGGCGATGGCGATTGGCGCGGTGACGACACGATTCACCATCGCACCCCAGTCACGCCAGAAGCTGGCGGTGCGCAGCAACTCCACGAACGGACCATACTCCGTCGCCAGGTCGAGCGTGGTGTAGTACCACAACGCCGGCACCGTTGCGATCGTCGCCACGAGCGCGGCACGCCACTTGATGGCCGGCGGCAGACGCGCCGACCCCACCAGCGCCAGCAGCGCCGGCACCAGGAAGAACACCGCCACCGCCTTCACCAACAACGCGGCCGCCAGCGCCACCGCCCACAGCATGAGGGCCGCTGGTGTGGGGAGGCGAACGTAACGCGACGCGGCGGCCAACGTGAACACCACCAGCGAGGTCATCAACGGATCGGGTTGGAACGACTGGCTGGCGCGGAAGGTGTAGGGCAGGAACATCCAGATGGTCACCGAGACCAGGCCGGCGGCGCCGCCCAGCAGCGGCACGACCAGCCAGGCCATGGCGACCCCGCCCAGCGTCCAGGCCACCACTGATAGCAGTCGGGCCAGCGCCAGGTCCTCCCGACCGGCCAGCCGGTAGAGCAGCGCCGCGGCGCGTTCCATGACTGGCGGTTCAATGGCCGGCTGCGCCGCCGCCGCCGCTTCCGCGGCGCGGCGCGCGGCCGGGTCGCGATCGCCGAGCAGGTCGAGGGTGTAGCCCCGCGCGATGACGGCCGCGCGGTACTGGCGGGTGGCGTGAAAATCGAGCGGTGGATCGGACAGGCCCGGCAGTCGCAGTCCAGCACCTGCCACAATCACGATGGCAATCGCCATCACGACGCGGTCCGCGAACCGCGACCCTGTGAGAAACGAAGGATTCACCACGACGCTCAGAAGTATCTCACCAGAATCAGCCGGTAACAGTAGGCATGTATGATGCCGCACGCCAGCAGCAGCGCGGGCAGCCGCAGACGTTGCAGCTGTGGTCCACGCGTCAAGACGGCGCCGACTCCGATGATCGCCAGCACGCAGAGGTAGGCTCCTGTCAGGTACCGGCCGTGAAGGTTCCGCGACATGCCGTGGGTCGCAATCGCGTAAAGCACGAGCGTGCAGATCCAACCGGCGCCCAGGCACGCGATCCAGAAGATCCGCCGCGTGTCCCGGCGTTGCGCCAACAGCACACTCAGCGCCACGACCGCCGCCCCTGTGGCCACCACCAGCATCGTGACGAACGTCTCGCCAGGCAGGGTGTCGACCCAGCCGAAACCGCCGACGAACGATGCTGCCAGGAACAAGTCATGATGCGATAGCCGAAACGCCGTGAGCGCCACCGTCAGGACTTCTGTGACGTACTCACCGACGGGAATCGATGGTGGCACGGTGAGAGGCCGCAGCTGCGGAAACCGGACCCACCACGATACGAGGAACGATCCGATCACCGCGGCGGCCACGACGTAACAACCGCCGGCGGCGGCCATGCGAACGGCGCGAACCGTAGCCCAGGGCAGTCGCCGCCGCGCCGCTGACGCCAGCCGCTCGGTGGCGAGGCCGAACAGGCCCGCACCGCCAAGGATCCATGGGCTGTTCCAGATCGTGCGAAACAGAGGCAGGAGGGTCTCTCGTGCGATCGCGGGAAACCGGTCAATCGGCTCTGGGTACTCCGGGCGGAGCCACAGGGTCACCGCCGCGAAGCCCGCCGTGAGCCCCAGCCAGAACCGGCACGATGCCACCCAGTCGCCAGCCGCCTGGCGTTGTCCCAGCAAGACCCTCGCCAATAGAGCGGCAGCGACGATCGGCAGCATGGGCAGCGCGCTGCGGCCACTGGCGGCAATGAGCGCGACCACGATTCCCAGAGGCGCTCCAAGCCATGAGGCATGAGGCGCGTCGACGGTCAGGCCCGCCAGACACGCGGCCAGCAGGACGTAGACCGAGCACAGCACCGCAAACTCCGACACCGGCATGGCGAAGAACGACAGAATCGGCACGAGGAGAGACGTTCCGGCGAGCACGTGGGATTGTGGTACGCCGCCGCCGGCGCTGAGTCGCAGAATCGCCGCCGCGAGCGCGGTGCACAGCGCGAACAGCCACACGTTGGCGAGGCGCACGATCAGCAATTGCCAGGGGGCGCTTCTGCCGGCCGTCAGCGGCCGCAGCCATTGCCACCAGCGTGCCGTGGTGGCGCTGCGAGCGGTGACGTCCTCGGCGAAGGTCTCGTTGCTCCAGGCGGTCGAGTAGGGCTGACCGACGTCGCGCGGCCGGAAACGCTCGTCGCTTTGGAATCGGATGCGCTCGAGGTGTCCGAGCCGGGCCCAGTCAGCCGCCTGGCTGACGAGTACCTGATCGCCGGACAGCCGTGCGAAGCTCAGGAAATGATCGGGTTCATCGGCAGCTTGAAACGGCGGCGTCAGCAACGCATAGCCGCCGGCGATTCCTGCGGCCACAAGGAATGTCGCCGATGAACATACGACGGTGGCCCATCGGCTGGACTCGCTGACCGTCAGCCAGAGAAAGGCACCCATCAACACCGCGCCGCAGGCGGCGCCGAGTGCCAGCCAGATCCAAGTGGGAGACGGCGACAGTCCCCAGACGTGATTCAACAGGTCGACACGACGAAACGCAGACGGCTGCGAGCTCCTCAGGTACCGACCACGGAGTATTAGCGCCGCGCCCGAATGACCGGGAATGCCGATGACACGAATGGCTGGCGCCGCAGCCGATGCGCCAGCATCGGCCAGCCACGTCCATACGCCAACTCGAGCGCGCTCGGACAGCCGCACGGTGAGCCTCAGTTCGCCGGTCGGCGCGCCTGCGGCGCGGCAATCCATTGACCGCACGAACCGGACCAAGGCGTTGTCGGTGAGTCGTGTGCCGTCCGGTGCTGCGAAACGGCACGGCACGCCTGCCACGTCGACGGTGGCTTCGACCAGCGTGGCTCGGCCCGCGCCGGTATTGAACAAGATGTGGATCTCCTGGTAGGCGAGCAGCGCCGTGCTGTCGTCGGTGTGCAGGCGGAGGACGTAGACCGGGGGTAGTGGCCCGGCGGTCTCAAGGAGCGGGACCGCGCGGCCCTGCGTGCCCCTGCTCATCGGCTCATCCAGGCGGTCGTCGACGCGACTCAGCAACGTGATGCTGCCGCTGACTGCGAGCAGACCCGCGCAGGTCGCCGCCAGTAAGATCCGCCGGCCAGCCTCAGTCAGGGTCACGGGCGATGACCTTTACTCCGATCGTTTGCAGATCGCGGACCGCACCATCGTCGTCCACGGCTTGGGCGGTAATCACATGTGGACCTTCACCAGGGCCGAGATCCACTTCCACGCGCCAGCCGTGACGGTCGCCGTCCCTGGCGTACTGCGGGAACGCCGCCGAGACGTCCGGGCGCGCGATAGTCAAGTCGGTCGCTGCCACGAACCGATGGTCGACGTAGATTCTGACGCGCACGCCGTTGGCATCGTCAGCCGCCCATCCCGAAATCTCGACTAGCCGGCCGACGGTTTCACCGTCACGCGGCACATCCAGGTAGCCGGTTGGCATGGCATTGCCGGGCGCCGGATCCCGAGGGTCGGGCGTCGAGCAAGCGCTCAACACGGCGGCGCTGAGCGCGCCGGCGACCAGCCGATGGTGTTTCACGATGGCCTTCTCCACCACGCGATGCTCTCGCTCAGTCCCGCGGCGAGATCATATTTCGGCTGCCAGCCGACTTCATGCGAGAGTCGGCGCGTGCTCGCCACCAGTCGAGCGGGTTCACTGGCGGGCTCACCGAAATTCAAGAGGTCCGGCCGGCCGAGCTGCCGGGCGATGTGCAGCGCCAGATCGCGGATCGCGATGCCGCGGCCGGACCCGATGTTGACCGGGCCAGCGACCGGACTGTCGAGCAACGCTGCTAACGCGTCGGCAACGTCCTTGACGTACAGCAGATCCCGCACCTGCGTGCCCGCACTCAGCTGCGCCGGCTGTCCGCGCAGTAACGGCTGAATCACCGATGGCACGATGCGGGTCGGATGCTCTCCAGGTCCATACAGCAGGAAGATCCGCGCCCACGCGGCGCTGAGCGTGGAGCGGGCCATCGCGTCGAAGGCGAAGTGCCAGGCATGCTTGGCCGCCGCGTACAGCGTGCCCGGCACGAGCGGGGTGGTCTGCTCGTCGCACACACCGTGGTTCCAATCGTATTCCGCACAGGACCCGGTGGCCACGACGCGCGCCGTCCCGAACTCGATCAGCGCCTCCATCAGGCAGGGGCCGGCCTCGGCCCAGCGCAGATTGTCGAGCGCGGTCGCGTACTGGCCGGGGGTGGCGATCCACGCCAGGTGCAGCGCGTGCGTCGGCCGGACAGTTGCCACCAGCGCCCGCGTAGCGGCCGGCGACAACAGGTCTGCGGTGTGCCACCGCGCGTCGCCCGGGCCCGCCACCGTTGATGACGTGACGGCATGCACCTCGAAGCCGCGGCGCGCCAACGCCGGCAGGCAGTGCCGGCCGATGAAGCCGCGAGCCCCGGTCACGAGCACCCGTTTGGCGTTCACGGCCGGAAGTCCGGAAAGGTCTGGTCTCGTGGCGAAATGACGGCTGGCGCTACCGGCCAGGCGATCGCCAACGCCGGATCGTTCCATCGCACACCGCGTCCGTGCTCCGGCGAGTAACCCGCCGAGATCTGGTAGAAGACCTCGGTGCAGTCCTCGAGCGTCAGGAACCCGTGGGCGACTCCTTCAGGCACGTACAGCATCCGCCGGTTGCGCGCCGACAGTTCCACGGCGGCCCACCGGCCGAAGCTCGGCGAATCGGGGCGGACATCGACGATGACGTCGTGGATCGCGCCGTGGGTGCATCGGACGAGTTTGGCCTCTTCGTGAGGCGCGATCTGGTAGTGCAGGCCACGCAACGTGCCGCGCCGATGATTGAATGACGTACTACACTCGGCCAGCCTGGGATTGAGGCCGTGCGACTCGAAAGTGGCGGCCGACCAGGTCCGCGCAAAAGACCCCCGCTCATCCGCGTGCGGCTCGGGATCGACGAGGAACGCGCCTCGCACAGTGGTCTCGACGAACTTCATCAGCGGTTATGCTATCCGAACGGCAGGAACCGGGATGATGAATCGCCCGCCGCGACGCCGGTATTCCGCCTGCTGCTCGACGATCTCCTCTGCGAAGTTCCACGTCAACAACAGCACGTAGTCCGGCTGCCGATCGAGCAGCGCCTGCGGCGCCAGAATCGGCAAGTGCACCCCCGGCATGAACCGGCCCTGTTTGTAGGTGCTGCGATCCACGACGTAGTCAATCAGGTCGCTGCCGATGCCGAACGTGTTGAGCAGCGTGCTGCCTTTCGCCGCTGCCCCATACGCGGCGATTGACGCGCCGGCCGCTTTGAGTTCGCGCAGCTGCCCGACCAGCTCGCGTTTGAGCCGCTCGACGTCATCGCCAAAGCGCCGATACGGCTGCTCCTCGTCGACGTGCCACTGCTGCTCGCTGGCGAGCAGGTCGATCACCGCGGGAGTGGGCTGGTCCGCCGACGCGAGCCGCGCGGCGTAGAGGCGGAGCGAACCGCCATGAATCGAGAGCCGCTCGACGTCGATGATCTTCAGACCATTGGCGGCGCACAGGCGGTCGAGCGCGGTCAGCGAAAAATAGCAGATGTGCTCGTGATAGATGGTGTCGAACTCGCGACGGTCGAGCAGATCCTTGAGGTATGGCACTTCGATGACGGCCACCCCGTCGTCCTTCAGCACGGCGGCGATCCCGCGGGCCACGCCCGGCAGGTCGGGTACGTGGGCCAGCACGTTGTTGGCGTGGATGACGTCGGCCCGCCGGCCTTCGTCGGCGAGCTGGGTGGCCAGCGACTCACTGAAGAACTCGGCCATCGTTGGCACCGATCGCTGGCGGGCGACCTCGGCGATGTTGATGGCGGGTTCGATGCCGAGCACCGGGATGCCCTGACGCACGTAGTGCTGCAGCAGATAACCGTCGTTGCTGGCGACTTCAATCACAAGGCTGGACGGTTGTAGCCGGCGCCGTTCCGTCAGCCGGGCAGCGAGCGCCCCGGCGTGGCGGACCAGCGCGTCCGAGAACGACGAGAAGTACGCGTACTCGCGAAACAGCGCCTCCGGTGACACCAGTTCGGTCAGCTGGACCAGTGAGCAACCGGTGCACCGAGTCACCGCGAGCGGGTAACTGGGCTCGGGCTGGTCGAGTTGGACGGCGGTCAGCAGGGCGTTGGCGAGCGGCGTGCTGCCGAGTGACAAAATCGGGCTCGATCGCGTGCCGCCGCAGGCGAGGCACGCGAAGGTCGCCGGCGTTACCACAGCTTCCACGGCGCTCGTCCGGACTCCCACAGCTGTGCGAGGTACCGCTGTTCGCGATACGTATCCATGCACTGCCAGAATCCGTGGTGCCGGAAAACCGACAGTTGGCCATCAGCCGCCAGGCGCTCGAGCGGGTCGCGTTCCAGCACGCAGGAAGCGTCGTCGTCGAGATAATCGAGTGCGCCACGTTCGAAGACGAAGAAGCCGCCGTTGATGAAACCCTGGTGGGTCCGCGGCTTCTCGCTGAACTGCACGACCTGGTCTCCGTCCGTGATCAGTTCGCCGAACCGTGAGTTCGGATGCACGCCGGTTACGGTGGCCAGCGTGCCACGCTGCCGGTGGAACGCCAGCAGCGCCCGGACGTCGATGTCGGCGACGCCGTCGCCATACGTCACCATGAACGTGTCGCCGGTGAGGTAACGCGACGCGCGCTTGATTCGGCCGCCGGTCATGGTGTGCAGGCCGGTGTCGGCCAGCGTGATCCGCCAGCCTTGTTCCTGGTGATCGCTGTGCAGGACTGGCGCGTGACGGGCGCCGAGCGCGATGGTGAAATCGTTGTGCAGCGCCTCGTAGTTGAGGAAGTATTCCTTGATCTGCTCGCCTTTGTAGCCGAGGCACAGCACGAATTCGGTGACGCCGGCGGCGGCGTAGATCTTCATGATGTGCCAGAGCATGGGGCGGCCGCCGATGTCGACCAGTGGCTTGGGACGATACTCGGTCTCTTCGCGTAACCTGGTGCCCAGGCCGCCGCACAGAATCACCGCTTGCATGGGTGTCGACATAGGGACGCCGTTCAGGCCTCTCTCAATCCAGCCGCAGCCGGAAATCCGGAAAATCGCGCGTCAGGCTCGGATGGTAATACGGGTCGTTGGCCAGCACCGCGCTCCACTCGCGCTGCATCTCCTCAAGCTCAGCCGGGTTCTGCGTTCGCGGTCCATGCGATCCCGATTCGAGGTGATAGAGCTGTGCGTATGGAGTGTACACAATCCGAAAGCCTGCCCGCCGCAACCGTAAACAATAGTCGACGTCGTTGAAGTCGATGGCCAGCCGCTCGTTCCAGCCGCCGGCGGCGTCGTAGGCATCGCGCCGCGTCATCATACAGGCTCCCGACACCGCCGAGTAGTTTCGCGCCACGATGGCGCTGCCCGCATACCCGGTCGACCAGCCCGGGTGCATGTGAAACGCGTGCGCGGCCACCCCGCACACGCCGAGCACCGCCCCGATGTGCTGCAGCCGGCCGTCAGGAAACAGCAACTTGGCGCCCACCGCGCCGATCGACGGCTGCTGCGCGTATTCCAGCATCGCCGTGAGCCACTCCGAGTTGATGACCTCCAGATCGTCGTTGAAGAACAACAGCTGGCTGCCGCGCGCGTGGGCGACCGAGAAATTCAGCTTGTGCGCGAAGTTGAACGGACCGGAATACGAGTACGAGACGCGGCGGTGCGGCACGCCGTCCAGGAATGCCATACTCTCCTCGGACAGTGTGCCGTTGTCGACCACCAGGATTTCGTAGTTGGCGTAGGCGGTCTTCTGCACGACGCTGCGCAGGGCGTTGGTCAGCAGCCGGACCGGACGGCCGTTGACGTCGCGCGTGCGGTCGTCGGTCGGCACCAACAGCGTCACCAGCGGCTGGCCGGCAATGCGGTACTTGAGACGGAATAGTCCCGGCGCGAGCCCGGGCACGACGTCGGCGGCGGCCGTGCGCCCGGCATGCTCTTCGAGCGCGCGTCTGGCATTGGCCAGCGCCCACGGCTTGGCGTCCACTTCGGCGGCGGCCGAGCCGGGAATCTTGCGCCAGTGGTAGAGGATACGCGGCACGTGGTGGATGCGGTCGGTGTGCTCGATGGCGCGCAGCGCCAGGTCGTAGTCCTGGGCGCCCTCGAACCCGATGCGAAACCCGCCAACCTCCGCCACCACCGAGCGCCGATACACCATCAAGTGGCAGGTGTACATGTACGACGCGAACAGCTCCGGAGACCAGTCGGGCTTGAAGAAGGGATCGCACCGCTGGCCGGTCACCTCCAGCTTGTCCTCGTCCGTGTAGATGATGTCGGCGTCGCGATGGACGTTCAGGTGTTGTGCTATCTCGAACAACGCATCGGGCGGCAGCGCATCGTCATGATCGAGCATCGCCACGAATTCACCCGTGGCCAGTTCCAGCGCCGCGTTCGACGCCGCCGAAATGTGACCGTTCACGGCCAACCGCGTCAGCTTGATGCGCGGATCCTTCGGGAGCTGGTCGAGGGCCGCGCGCGTGGCAGCGGAGTCGGACGCGTCATCGGCCAGGCACAATTCCCAATGCGGGTATGTCTGGGCGAGCACCGACCCGACGCACGCCCGCAGCCAGGCCGGGTCGGTGTTGTACACCGGCGTAATGATGCTGATGACTGGCCGGTATGCCAGCGCCGCGGCGTCGTGGCGTTGCTGCGCGAGGGTGTCAGTACTCAACGTCTGGCGGGCCACCCACTGGTGGTAGGTCGCCGCGGCGGCGTCAGCATCGCGCAACTGCCCGACCCGCCTCAGGGCGCCGCGCAGGCCGGCCTGTTGCAGATGCGCGCGCGCGCCGCGGACCACAGCCGACAACGAGCGCCGCCAGCGCAACTGTGGATCGCCCCAGATCGCCGGTATGTCGGTGCCGGGGTGTTCAGCGGCGGTCGACAATGAGATCTCGAGTTCGCAGTGCTGCGCGTGCGGCAGTGGCACGGACAGCGGCCGCCAGCCGCGATCGCGCAAACGGCGCAGGTCCAGAGTGCGGCTCCGGCTGACGTGCCACCCGTCTCGATGGCAGCGGATGTCGATGGTGAAGCGAACCGAGGGATGACCTGACAGCCACGCTTCGGGCAGGATGGCGCAGTGCGTGGTCAGACTGGCGCCGGCCGCAGCCGACACGTCGAAGCGGACGGTTGATGATGGGACACAGTGCAGCGCCTGCCGTGGCACACCGCCCACGCGGGTCACGTCGCCCCAGCGGACGGCGCGAGACGCATCGCCGCGATTCGAGGACGCCGAGGCGATTGGCGACCCCCGCAGCGAATGGGAACGGTAGGCCGCATACTCCCAGGCCGGCTGCAGCGCCGTGATCCCAACGCGCCGAGCGAGCATGCGGACCAGATAGACCGCGCCGTCGAACGGATTCAGCAACGTGGTCAGGGCGGTGCGGGCCATGGCGTTGACGCGCAACAGCCAACGACGCGCCTTGCTGCGGAGCATCAGCTGATACTCGAAGTGCGCGCGCTGGTTCTCCTGATCGATGGCGGCAAGTTCCGCTCGAGCGGCCTGGATCGCCTGCGACACATCGAACGACAGCCGCGCGGGATCATCGCCCTGCAAGGTCACGATTGGATCGCCCCGTCCGGATGCGGGGCCACGGGATTCAACGCGCGGCCGCCTCCGACCGCAACTGCGACAGCCGGCTGCGCACCTTCCCGGCGACGACCTCGCCGTTGAACGCGGCGTGTACGTCGAGGGCCGCCTGGCGGCCCACTTGCGCGGCGGCGGCCGGGTCGGCGGCCACTTGCCGCATCAGCCGGGCGGCGTGATTGACGTCGGGCTCGGCCCACTTGAAGCTTCGTGGATACGGACCGCTGTTCTTGTCGAGCGTCACCAGCGAATAGTTTACAGGATGGCTATTGGCCGGCGTCATGAAGTCGACGTTGGCGGAGTAATTGGTGGCAATCACCGGCTTGCCGAGCGCCATTGCCTCGAGGATGGTCAAACCGTAGCCTTCGGAACGGTGCAGCGACACATACGCGTCGCAGGCGTTGATCAACGAACTCAGCTCGACGCGACTCATGAAGCCGTCGAGGAACAACACGTGCAGCCCACTGGCTTCCTGATGCAATTGCCGCACGCCGGCGCGGTCGAATGCCGGGTTAGTGAACTTCAACACCAGGATGGCCTCGTCACGCGTGAACCCGGCCTCGCGAAACGCGCGAATGACCGCGACCGGGTTCTTGCGCTCGTACTGGCTCGACATGTCGAACACGAACAGGAAGGCGGTGGTGCGCTCAGGGATCCCGAACCGCCCGCGGGCCTCCGGCTCCGGCGACAGCGGCGGGATGGTGACCGGGATGTGGGTGACCGGCACCGGCGACACCTTGTCGAGACACGCCTGGCCGAATCGGCTGCCGACCCAGACTTCGTCGACGAAGCGGAACGCGGGCATCCAGTCGCGCCGGAATTCCTCCATTTCCCAGAACCAGAAGCCAATGGTGTAGCGATTGCGAAAGTAGCGGCGACCCTTGCCGCGCGCGAAATCCGCCATGTTGTCGGCGTTCAAGTGCACGAGGTTGATAGGGTGCGGCAGTTCGGTGGCAAACACCGAAAATGATGTGTCGTGCGTGCGCTGTTGCGACGCGATGTTGTCGAGCGCGACGGGAATGCCTGAGCGCTCGAGCGCGCGAATGGTCGAGCGGACCGCCTCGCCAAGACCGCTCTCAGCGGTGATGTAGCCCGAGACGTTGACACCCAGGGGACGGCCGGTAAGCGCGGCGAGCGCGGTCGGCCGCCGGCGCCGGCCGGCCGGGTGGCGGAGCGCGACGCTGGCGGTCTGCCATCCGAGCCGCCAGCGGCGGAGCTGCTCGATGATTCGCCAGGTCCGGCTCTCTCGAATGGCGGCAATCTCCCGTGAGACCGCCGCCGTATCCGCCAGGGTGACGGCTTGACGGTCGATGAGCGCTTCGAGCTCCGCGGTGGCCTCGGCACCCATTCCAAGCGCGTCCGCGCGTGCCTTCAAGCGGTCGAGCGACTGGCGCAGTGCCGCATGGTTCACGCCGGCATTCTCGCTGCCGCCATTGGCCGGCACACCGGAGGTCACGTGTCCGCCCGACCGGTGGCGCGTGGCACGATCGCCATCACCGCCTCGCCCCGCGGGTGCGAGACGTCGTCCAGGCGCGTGGCGTCGAGCCCGAGCGCCGCGCACAAGCCGGCCAGGATCTCGAACGAATAGTGGTGAGGCTCGACGTGTGCCGACGTCACCAGGCCACCGGACCGTTCGACCGGCTCGAACGCGTGTTCCGCCGGGACGTCGAACCACGTGGCGTAGATGCGTCCCGCCGGAGCGAGTTGCCGTTTGATGTTCACCAGCACCTGTCCGATCGCGTTGAGCGGCAATCGCGTGAAGAGCGAGTGCGCGATGGCGTAATCAAACCGGTGCGGAATGCCGGTGAGGTCGAAACGATTGTTGACGACGAAGTGTCCGCGGTCGGCGGCGACGCCGGCCGGCGTCAGTTCGTCGCGGACTCCCGCGTCGAACAGTGCCTGGTTCGACTCCACCCCCCAATAGTGGTCCTGATTCATATAGGGGAGCAGGTGCAGGGCCGCGGCCAGGCTGCCGCAGCCGACGTCGAGCACATAGTGATGTGGCTGCAGGCCCTGGCGCTTCAGGAACTCGTACTGCCACCAGCCCGCTTCGGCCCAGTGTCCGCCGTGGCTGGCGCGGTGCCACGGTTCAGCGGTCAGAGTGGCCGGCGTGTCCGGGCCTTCGGTTGATGACCGGACCGGACGGCCCGGCGCGCCGCCTGTCAGCAGGCGATCGTACTCGGCGAAACTGCGGTCCACTGGACCATCGAAGATCAGCCGGCCCTGTTCGAGCAAGCACGCCCGCTCACAAATGGCCTTGACGGTCGCTTGCCCGTGCGAGACGAAGATCAGCGTTCGCCCCTCGTCGCGGAACTGCTGCATGGTGGCCATGCACTGGCGCTGGAAGTCCGCGTCGCCGACCGCGAAGATCTCGTCGAGGAGGAGGACTTGTGGTGACAAGTGCACGGCGATGGAAAACCCCAGCCGCATGTGCATCCCGGACGAGAAGTTCTTGAGCGGGACGTCCATGAACTGGCCGAGGCCGGAATACGCGACCACCCGATCGTAGATGGCATCGATTTCCGGGCGCATCAACCCGTGGACCGCGGCGTTGAGGTACAGATTCTCGGTGCCGGTCAGCTCGCCGTGAAACCCGACGCCCAGCTCAATCATGGTCCCGATGCGGGTGCCGCGCCGGACCAGCATTTGGCCACTGGTGGCGCGGAGGATGCCCGACACCAGTTTCAGAAACGTACTCTTGCCCGACCCGTTCCGCCCGATCAGCCCGACCGACTCGCCGGCGGGAATCTGCAGCGTCAGATCGCGCAGCGCCCAGAAGTTGTCGCTGCGCCGCCGCCGCGCCGGTTCGATCAGGCCGAGGAACCGTTCCTTGATGGAGCCGGCGTTGGGGTGCAGGATGAACCGTTTCGAAACGTCCCGTGCCTCGATGACCGTCACTTAGACCTGCTCTGCGAAACGGTACTCGAAGCTGACGAACACCATGGCCCCGACCACGAAGCCGCCCACGCCGTACAGCACCGCCGCCATCCACAACGACACGTCGGGCCAGCGGCCGAAGTAGAACATCTCCTGGTACGCCACCACGAACGACGACATCGGACTGAGCAGCACCGGCAGCCGCAGCACTTCCGGCACCCGGTCGAACTGATAGACCACCGGCGTTGTCCAGAACAACACGCTCAGCGCGATCTCCAGGATGTGACGCACGTCACGATAAGAGGCGGTCGCGGTCGACAACAGCAGCGCGAATCCCATGGTGCAGAGCAACTGCAGGGCCAGGAACACCGGGTACAGCAACATCGGCGGCGACAGCGGCACCTGGTAGACCAACAGCATGACGGGGACGAACACCAGCATGGTCAGCAGATACTGCGCGAGGTTGAACAGCACGCTCGAAATCGGGAGGATGGCGCGCGGAAAGAACACGCTCTTGACCAGCCCGCCGCTGTCGACGATGGCTCCGGTGGACATGCTGGCCGAGTTGGCAAAGAACGTCCACGTCAGCACGCCGATCAACAGCAGGAAGACGAACCCCTCGGTGCGAATGCCGAGAATATAGGTGAACGCCAGCGAATACACCGTCACCATCACCAGCGGATTGACCAGCGACCACAGGAAGCCAAAGATCGACCCGCGGTACTTGAGCTTGAGATTCTTGAGCACCAGGTTGCGCAGCAGTTCGCGGTGCCGGATGACGCCCAACATGCCGGCGGTCACCGACGCCTCCTCTTCGTCGGCGCGATCGACCATGATTTGCGGATTGGCCTTGAGGGCGCGGGTGCGCAGGGCCAACCGCCGGAGCCGCATGGCGCCGCGCCAGGCGAACAGCGCGGTCACCAGCAACAGCGGGTTGATGACGAACGACGCCCGCGAGATGCCTTGCATGCCGACGATGGCGGCCGACAGCGCGGTGCCGGCCGCCGAGCCAACCACAACGCCGCCGATCAGTCGCGGCAGCCAGCGCCGGCTCTCGCGATAGCGGTAGACACCGCTAAGCGCCAGTGCACTGACCTGGCCGCCGACTATGAACGGCAACGCCGTCAGGGCGTACGGGAGGAACCGGGAAAAGACTTCGTCGCCGAAGCGCAGACGATAGGTGGCGACGTAACACGCCACCGCCAGCACCGTGTCGAGCAGGAACGCGACCGTCGTCGACCGCGACCAGCGCGTGGTCTCGGAAAGGCCGGACGCCGCAGTGTGCATGGCGCCACGATTCTTTCATTCAGGCGTGAGTGTCCGCAAGACCCATTCGGGCCGGCCGACTGCTATCATGGCCTCGGATGCATGTACTGCTGACGGGTCATCACGGCTACCTGGGATCGGTCATGGCGGCGGTGTTGACCGGCCGTGGCCATCGTGTCACCGGTCTTGACACCCTGTTCTTCGAGGGGTGCACGTTTGGATCGGACGGCCACGCCATTCCCGCGCTGAAGAAGGACATCCGCGACATCACCGTCGCCGATCTCGACTCGATCGACGCCGTCGTGCACCTGGCGGCACTGTGCAACGACCCGCTCGGCGATCTCAACAGCGACTGGACGGCCGACATCAACCACCGCGCCTCCGTTCGGCTCGCGCAACTGGCGCGTGACGCCGGGATCCGGCGCTTCGTGTATGCCTCGTCGTGCAGTCTGTACGGCGCGGCGAGCGATCAGGCCGTCACCGAACAGGCGGCCATGAAGCCGCTGACGCCGTATGCGGCGTCGAAGGTCCGCACCGAGGAAGATGTGGCGGCGCTGGCCGATGGCGACTTCTCGCCGGTGTTCATGCGCAATGCCACGGCCTTTGGGTGCTCGCCGCGATTCCGGGCCGACCTGGTGTTGAACAACTTCGTCTGCTGGGCGCATACCACCGGCCGCATCCGCATCATGAGCGACGGCACGCCGTGGCGGCCGATCGTGCACGTCGAAGACATTGCCCACGCCTTTGCCGAGGCGCTGGTCGCGCCGCGCGACGCCGTTCACAACCAGGCGTTCAACGTCGGCGCCAATGATGAAAACTACCAGGTGCGCGACCTGGCTGAGATCGTCAAGTCGCTGGTGGCCGGATCCGAGGTGCACTTGACCGGCGAGACGGGTCCTGATCCGCGCAGCTATCGGGTCGACTTTTCGAAGATCGGTGCCGCGCTGCCGTCGTTCACCTGCCGGTGGACGGCGCGCCGTGGCGCCGAGCAGATGTACCGCGCCGTCCGCGATATCAACCTCACGCTCGACGACTTCCAGGGCCGACGCTACATACGGCTGGCGCAGCTGCGCAGCTTGATCGACGGCGGGCAACTCGACGGTGAGCTGCGCTGGAGCTCGGCAGGGCCCGGCACGGCGTAGCGTTCGTCCGGCAGCCTTGGCACGACAGCCGCGTTACGCTAGAGTCATGTTCCCACCAAAGCGGAGCCTTCTTGGTGCGGGGTGCCTCGTGGTCGCCTTGTCGTGCGTGAACCGGCCTGAGGTGCATCCGGCGGCTGCCGATGCGATTCCGCAATCCGGTGCTGCCAGGACTTCGCGTCAGATGACGGCCGACGACGCCGACATCCTGGTCACCCAATTCGATCAGCGGACGAAAGTGCGGCTGGGGCAGACCATCGGCATCAAGCCGATGCGCGACGGCACGCGATGGCAGGTGTCGTACTCCAGCGATCATTTGCGGCTGCTGACGCCGTCGGACCGGATCGAGACGCCAGGTCCGGGTGGCTGGGTCTGGCGAACGGTTGGGGAAGGTGACACCGACATCGTGTTTACCATGGTGCCGGAGTGTCCCAGACCGCCGTGCGGCCCCAACGTGATGCAGATGACGGCTCCTCTCGAAGTAACCAAATGACGGGCGGACGGGCGAACAGGCGAACGGGCCGACGGGCGAACGGGCAGGCCACACTCGTGAGCGCGGTGGTGGCGGTTGGCGTGGCGAAGCTCGCGATCGACCTGTTCCAGACACCGCCGCGCGAGGCGCTTTCGGCGGTCCCGTCGACCATGCCGTTCGTTGAGCGTGCGCCGATCATTGCCCCTCAGCCGCCTGAGCTGCCGTCGTCGACGCCGTCGGCGCGAGCGGAGGGGCGCAGCGAACGCGAGCGGAAGGAGCACGGTCGCCGGCGGTTCGACAGCCCCGGCGAGGCGATGCAGTTCCGCTACAGCCGGCTGGTGGACGAAACCGGAGACATACCAAGCGGCGCGTTGATGCGCGCCAAGGCGCACATGGATCAGATGCGCGCCTCACAACCGGACGGGTTGATGGCCGCGGGCATCAATCGGGACTCCTGGACCTGGCTCGGCCCTGGCAACATCGGCGGCCGCATCCGCGCGGTGGCCATCCATCCGACCACCGCCTCCACGATTTTCATTGGCAGCGTGAGTGGCGGTATCTGGAAGACCACCAACAGCGGCTCCAGTTGGAGCGCCGTGAACGACTTCATGGCCAACCTCGCGATTAGCTCTATCATTTTTACGCCCGGCGATCCCAACACGATGTACGCCGGCACCGGCGAAGGCGGCTTCTTCAACTTCGATGCGATTCGAGGCGCCGGCATTTTCAAGTCGACCGATGGCGGCACGACGTGGGCGCAGCTGGCCTCCACGGCCGTCACGAACTTCAACAACGTGAATCGGCTGGCGATCTCCGCCGACGCCACCACGTTACTTGCGGCAACCCCGGCTGGCGTGTTCCGCAGCACCGATGGCGGATCGTCGTGGACGGCGTCGACCGGCGAAACGACGAACATGATGGACGTCAAGTTCATTACCGGCAGCAGCACCAACGCGGTCGCCGGCAATCGCAGCCGCCAGGCCTACTACTCGACCGACAGCGGCGCGACCTGGACGGCAGCCGCCGGCCTGACGTCGAGCTCAGGCCTGAGAGTCGAGATTGGCGTCGCGATCTCGACGCCGAGCACCGTGTATCTCTCGGCCGACACCGGCGGTGATACCGGCCAGATTTGGAAGAGCACCAACTCAGGCCAGTCGTACACGCTGATGGCAACACCGAGCCACTTGGGTGGTCAAGGTTGGTACGACAACGTCGTCTGGGTTGATCCCGTGGATGCGAATCGCGTGGTCGTCGGCGGCACCACGCTGTCGCGATCGACCGACGGTGGGACAACCTGGTCAACGCGCAACTATGGTGCAGGCATTCACGTGGATCAGCACGCCATCGTCCACGATCTCGGCTACAACGGCACCACCAACAAGAGGGTCTACGTCGGCAACGATGGCGGCATGTACGTGACGAGCGACATCACGGCCGGAACGGCGTTCTCGACGGTCTCGTTCACCGCACTCAACAACAACCTGGGCATCACGCAGTTCTACGGGGCGGCCGGCAACACCACCTCGGGCAAGATCTTCGGCGGCACACAGGACAACGGCACGTTGCTCTACACGCCCAGCACCGGCACGACCTGGACGATGCGGGTGGGTGGTGACGGTGGGTACGCTGCCGCGGATCCGACCAATGTGAATTATCTCTACGGTGAGTACCAATGGGGTGCTCTTCACCGCAACACTTCAAGTGGCACATCCTCGTCCGAGGAAATCTCAGGGTGGGTGGGTTCCGGCTGCAAGTCGGCGCCGTATGTGATCACCGACGTCTGCACCGCATCCCCGTTGACGAACTTCATCTCACCGTTCGTGCTCGATCCCAACAATGCCAGTCGGTTGTTGTTTGGTGGCCGGCAGTTGTGGCGGACCAACGACGCAAGAACCGCGAATACCAGTACGACCGGGCCATCGTGGGCCGCCATCAAGCCCGCGAGCGGCACCAGCAACATCAGCGCGATTGCCGTCGCGCCGGGAAACGCCGATGTGATCTGGGTCGGACACAACGGTGGCGCGGTCTTCAAGACCACCGATGGAACGGTCACCACGCCGACGTGGGCGCAGCGAGGTTCCGGCACGTTGCCGGGCAGGACCGTTGGCAGCCTCGCGATCGATCCGGCGAACAACGACATTGTGTATGCGTCGTTTACCGGATTTTCCACGACGTCGAACCTCTGGAAGACGACCAATGGCGGTACGACGTGGACGTCGGCCGGCGGCTCTGGCGGGACTGCGTTGCCACTCGCGCCGATCTACAGCGTGGTCGTGCATCCGACGATTGCCGATCGGGTCTATGCCGGCACCGAGGTCGGCTTGTTTGCCAGCACCGACGGCGGCGCCACCTGGTCGCTGCCGCACGATGGTCCCGCCAACGTGTCGATCGACGAGCTATTTTGGATGGGACTGCAGCTGGTTGCCGTGACGCACGGTCGCGGCGTGTTCATCAGCGCATCGACGAATCCTACCGTTCCCGGAGCGCCAACCGGCGTCAGCGGCACGCGAGGAAATGAACAAGTCACGGTGAGTTTCACGGCGCCCGCCGACAATGGCGGTGCCGCCATTACCGGCTATACCGTGACGGCCTCGCCGGGCGGAGCGTCCGCAACAGGGGCGTCCAGTCCGATTGTCGTGACGGGCCTCACCAACGGAACCGCGTATACGTTCACCGTGACGGCGACCAATAGTGTCGGCACCGGCGCCGCCAGTACCGCCTCCGCGGCGGTCACACCGGCGACCGTTCCCGGAGCGCCAACCGACGCCGCGGCGTCAGCCGGCAACGGCCAGGCGACCGTAAGCTTCACCGCGCCATTGAGCAATGGTGGTTCCGCAATCACCGGATACACTGCCACCGCATCGCCCGGCGGTAGTACCGGATCCGGCAGCGGCAGCCCCCTTACGGTGACCGGCCTCACGAATGGCACCGCGTACACGTTCACCGTGACGGCGACGAATGCTGCCGGCACTGGTCCTGCCAGCAGCGCATCCGCAGCGGTCACGCCGGTGCTGGCCACGATCACCATCGATCGTCCGACGTTGCGCTACCACGTGGTGCGGGGGAGCACGATGGCTACGCCGGCGCAGACGGCGACGCTCGGACAAACGGGCAGCGGGGCCCTGAGTTGGTCCGCGTCGTCGAACGCGTCGTGGCTGCAGGTGTCGCCGACCTCGGGCAGTGGTGCGCGCCTGCTTACGCTCAGCCTGACCTCCAGTGATGCGACGTTGCAGACGACGGGCACGCATACCGGCCGCATCACGATCGCGGCGTCGGGATCGAACAGCGTGACCATCGATGTCACGATGACGGTGGGCTCCCCTGGCACGACGCAGCCGCCGTTCGGCCAAGTCGATACGCCGGCGCAGCATGTGACCGGCGTGCAGGGTGCGATCGGTGTCACCGGCTGGGCGCTGGATGATGTGGGTGTGGCCAGCGTGAAGATTTACCGCAACTGTCTGTCGATCGATGTGCCGGCGGCGTGCACGGTGGTCGGCGGCCACAACGTGGTGTTCGTCGGCGATGCGGCGTTCGTGCCCGGCGCCCGTGTCGATCTCGAAGGCCCGTTTGCCAGCTCGCCGCAGGCGTATCGCGGCGGCTGGGGCTACCTGATGCTGACCAACATGCTGCCGCATGTCACCGGTGGACTGGGCTACGGCGGGCAGGGCCCGCTGACCATCTACGCGTTCGCCACCGACGTGGAAGGCAACCGGCGGCTGCTGGGCCGCGCCTGGTCCGGAGAGGGCTCGACGGGCCCGACGACGATCACGATGGCGAATGGGTCGATTGCGAAACCGTTCGGGGCGATGGACACGCCGTCGCAGGGCGGTGTCGTGTCTGGCACCTTCCCGAACTTCGGCTGGGCGCTGACGCCGGACAGCAATACGGTGGCGGATGCGTCCGACATCCTCGTGCCGACCGACGGCTCGACGATGCGGGTGGTAGTCGACGGCGCCGCGATTGGTAACGTCACCTACAACCAGTGCCGCGGCAACGTGGGCAATCCGGTGGCGGCCGGCGTCTTCTGTAACGACGACGTCTCGAACATCTTCGGCAATCCCACACCGCAGCCGACCTTCACCGCGCGCTCGGCGAACGCGACACGGTTCCGCAACCTCGATGCCGGGCGCTCGCCGATCGGGTCGTTCGACATCGACACGACCCTGCTGACCAACGGGCGGCATTCGATCGCGTGGGGGGTGACCGACAGTGCCGCCCGGGCCGAAGGCATTGGGAGCCGCGACTTCATCGTGCTCAACAGCGGGTCGTCCACCGCGTCGGCCGCGCCGGCATCGCTCGAGGGGCTGTTGGCGGTGACGGCGGAGCGATCGGCGGCGATCCTCGACGCACCGGCGATGCCCGTGGGCGTCGCCGCGGACATCGCGGATCTGCCCCCGAGCGACGCATCGGTGTGGGGCCGCACGAGCTTCGACTTTGCCCGGCCGCTGGACGTCGTCACGCCCGATGCGGATGGGGTGCGTCGCGTGACCATTCCGGAGCTCGGCCGGCTGGAACTGTGGCTGGGGTCCGACGTCACGGCGGGGTATCTGAAGGCGGGCGACGTCCTGCGGCCGCTGCCGCCGGGCAGCCGGCTGGATACGGCAACGGGCGTCTTCACGTGGAGTCCAATCGTCGGCTACATCGGCCCGTACGCGCTGGCGTTCCTTGACGGCGAGACGCAGCTGCCGGTCACGGTGACGATCGTGCCGGCGACGCAGCCGATCGACGGCCAAATGCGCGGCTACATTGATGCACCGACCGACCAGTCGACCGTGGGCCGAGGCTTCACCGTGACCGGCTGGGCGCTGGATCAACAGGCGTGGCACGGCAGCGGCGTGGGCGCGGTGCACGTGTGGGCAACGCGTGTCGATCAACCTGGCGGGTTGGCGACCTTCCTCGGTGCCGCCGAGGTGGGCCTGGCGCGGCCGGATGTGGCCGCCGCGATGGGGGCCGGTGGCGAGCGATCGGGGTGGGCACTGGCGACGGCCACCGATCTGGCACCGGGCCGCTACGAACTGACGGCGTATTTCTGGAGCCACCGCACGGCGCGGTTCGAAGACGCCCGAACGATCGCGGTCATCGTGCGGTAGGCTGCGCCGGTTCCTGAACCGCCTCGACGAGGCCGCGGCGACCTGAGTACCAATGAAAAACGCTCTAGCCGGCGCGTCCGCGCAGCCGCTGCACCAGTCCTCGCAGTTTCCAGAAGACGCTGCGTTCCATGTGAAGGATTCGATCGCGGGCTTGCGACAGCTGCAGCTCCGATTGTTCGAGGCGCTTGACGACGTCCTGGAGATCGTTGACGGCGGCCCGCAGTTCGTTGCGCTCGAGCGCCAGCTCCGCGTAGCGGCGCTCGTAGCCGCTGATCAACCGGGTCGGCACCGGGTCGCTCTTCCGAAAGCGCACCGCCCACGACGTCAGAAACGAGGCGTCGAAATCCACGTCGCGAAAGAACCCGTGGCGCGCGAATTGTTCGGCCCAGTACTCCGGTGGATGGACGTTGACGTGAGTCGCCTCGCGATAGTCGAGCGGTGATGAGGAAAACAGCACGTCGCTGGAGTGCCGGCAGAAGTTGGCGATCGCGTCTTCGGCCTGGGCCTGGGGCATGTGCTCCAGGACCTCGAGGCAGACGATCAGGTCGTAGCGCTCGGAGAGTTCGTCGGCGACCGAGCCCCGCCAGCAGTAGTGGCGCACCGACTCGTGCACCTGGCCGATCGCGAAACTCGACACGTCGATGCCGAACGCCTCGACCTGCCGGTTGCGCAGTGTCTCCACCAGCAGTCCGAGCGCACAGCCGGCGTCGAGCACGCGCCGTGGATGGATGTCGTGGACAATACGGGCCGCAATGCCGTCGAAGAACTGCAACCAACCGGCGTCGCGGGAGTACGGCCGGCCGCAGCAATGGGCGTAGTAGTAGCGGTCGAAGCTCGCCTCGTCGGGGGATGTGTCCGGCGCGCCAGGAGTTTGCATCTGAGCGGCCTAACGTTACCATGAAGATCCCGAGTGCTTCCTCCCGCCAGCCATCGAACGCCGTCCGCCTGGCGACCGCACGCCGCCGTGTTCCTGCTGATGTGCGTGCTGACGGCGATCATGGTGCCGTCGCTGATCCGCAATCCGGCCGGCATGACCGCCGGCAACGAAGGTGACAATCTGTTCGGCATCCACCAGTTGTGGTGGGTCAAGCACACACTGGTCGATCAGCATCGGTCCCTGTATGTCGATCCGAACGGCACCTACCCGCACGGCCACAACGTGGCGCGTGGCGAGCTGTTTTCCGCGGTGACGATCCCGTCGATTCCCGTCACCGCGCTGTGGGGGCCGGTGGTTGCCTACAACCTGGCGATGTTCCTGAGTTTCGTGCTGATGGGATTCGGCACCTATCTGTGGGTCAATCGGTTGATCGACCATCGCGCCGGTGCGATCGTCGCCGGCATCATCGCCGCGTTCCTGCCGTATCGCTTCGCGCACGTGCTCGGGCATCTGGATCTCACGTCCACGCAGTGGATGCCGTTCAACGCTCTACGCCTTCGAGCGGTTCCTGGCCGACAAGCGGCCGCGGCACGCCGTTGCACTCGGCGTGTGTGCCGGGCTGGTCATGCTGTCAACCTGGTACTACGCCTACAGCCTGACGCTGCTGCTGCCGTTGTACGCGCTGGTGAGAACCAGGCCATGGCGCCGGCAGTGGGATGCCAGCTGGTGGCGGGGCATCGGCATCGCCTCCGTGGTGACCTGCGTCATGGTGATTCCGTTTCTCATTCCGTACGTCACGCTTCGCATGCACGGCAACCTGACGCGCAGCCTGCGCGAATTCGATTGCTGGTCGTTGAATGCCTACGCGTTCTTTCAGCCGAACCGTCTCAACCCGATGTTTGCGGGATTCATGGAGCGCCACTTTCTGCGCGACACCATTGAATGGGTAGAGCGCGGCGTCGCGCTCGGCTTTGCGGCGATCGTGCTGTCGATAGTGGCGCTGACCCATCGCCACTGGCGCCGCGCCCTGGCCCCCCTCCGGGTCAGGCTGGCTAATCTGGTAACCTCCTTGCTGAGTGAATCGCGGAATCGGCGCTCTCGGGCCAGCGCCGCTCTTCTGTCTTACAAAACCGGCGTTGCGACAACGAAATGGTAAGTAGCGGACTTGTCCGCGAGGCAGCTCGGCCACCATGGATGTGGTGAGTCGCGATAGGTCAACGGATTGCTGAGCACGCTCACAACTCGGACCGTGAAGGGCCCTCGAGTCGGCCCGCTCCTGCGTTGGGGGCTGTCGCTGCTGACGGCCGCGATGGTCCTTCCAGAGGCGCACAGGCTCGTGCCGTCTGCCCGGCATGGCGGCATGCTGTGCACGCTGCTCGCCGATCCGCACGACAAGTTCACCTTTATCGCGCCACCAAATTTTTCCGAGATCGGCAACCTCCAAGACGCGCTCGGCGTGCCTCGCCTCAGCGGACAGGTGATTGAGGGGCCGACCAGCTCCAGCGTGACGGTGAACGTCACCTACACCAACTTCACTACGGCGCAGCGGACCGCTTTCCAGTACGCCGTTGATATCTGGAAGTCGCAGTTGACGTCGTCGATCCCGATCGAGATCACCGCCGACATGCAGTCGTTGGGCAGTGGGGTGCTGGGCCAGGCGGGTCCGTACATCTACGAAGTCAGCGGCAGTTGGTACCCAACCGCGCTTGCCAACAAGTTGCTGGGGGCCAATCTCAGTGGCCCTGACATCGTCGTCTCGCTCAACTCGTCTTTCAGCAACTGGTACCTCGGCACGGACGGCAACACCCCATCCGGACAGTACGACTTTGTCACCGTCGTGCTCCACGAACTTGGCCACGGTCTTGGTTTCAGCGGCTCCATGCACTCGAACGGCAGTCAGGGCTCGTGGGGCATCAGCGGAGTACCCGAAATCTACGATCGCTTCACCGAGAACGGTTCGGGCACACGACTACTGACGTTTGCATCGCCCTCAACGACGCTGCACGCGCAACTGACCGGTCAGGCTGGCGGCGTGTTGTGGAACGGGACCGGAGCGATGGCCGCCAACGGCGGGGGCAGACCGCGGCTCTACGCGCCGTCCTCTTTCATGGCAGGGTCGAGCTACACGCACCTCGACGAGTCCACGTATTCGCCGTCGGTGTTTCAACAGAACGCGTTGATGACTCCGGCGCTCGGTTCGGCGGAGGCGATTCATGATCCGGGCCCGGTGGCGCGAGGCTTGCTCAGCGATATCGGGTGGACGACGTCGGCAAGCTGCACCTACACGCTCTCTTCGTCCAGCGCCACTGCGGCCGCCACCGCCAGTTCCGGAACGGTGTCGGTGACGACGTCGTCTGGCTGCTCCTGGTCGGCGACCAGCAACAGCAGCGCGCTGGCCATTTCAGGCACGACGTCTTTTTCCGGCAGCGGCACCGTGAGCTACTTGGTGTCCGCCAATGCAGGGCGACCGCGAACCGGCACCCTGAGCATCGCCGGCCAGACGTTCACGGTATCCCAGAGCAGTACGCTGCCGACGCTGACGGCGGCGCCGTCCACGCTGTCGTTCGTCGCGGTCAACAGCGGCGGCGGCACGCTGACCGCCTCGACCGTCGCGCAGCCCGTGGCGCTCACTCAAGCCGGCAGCGGCACGGTGCCGTGGACGGCCACCACCAGCGCTCCATGGTTGCAGGCCTCGCCGGCCAGGGGCACCGGCACCGGCCTCTTCAACGTGAGTGTCGTCAGCTCGTCGGTGCTGCCGTCTACCGGAACGGTGACCGGCACCGTCACCATCGGCGCGCCCAATGCGCAGGCCGACGTGACCGTCACGGTGTCGCTGAGGCTGTCCGCGCCCACGACCACCGCCGTTCCATTCGGCCAGGTCGATACGCCGGCGCAGAACGCCACCGGGGTTCAGGGCGCCATCGGCGTCACCGGCTGGGCGCTCGACGACGTTGGCATTGCGAGCATCAAGATCTACCGGAACTGTCTGTCGTTCGAAGCACAGTCGAACTGCGTGACGGTCGGCGGCGTGCGTGTGGTCTTCGTCGGCGATGCGTCGTTCCTCACCGGGGCGCGACCCGATGTGGAAACGGCGTTTCCGACGTACCCGCAGGCGAATCGAGCGGGTTGGGGCTACCTGATGCTCACCAACATGCTGCCCGATGTCACCAACAGCCGCGGGCGGGGCGGGCAGGGCCCGCTCGTGTTGTACGCGTTTGCCACCGACGTCGAAGGCAACCGGCAGCTGCTGGGCCGCGCCTGGCATCCCACCCAGCCGGGCGTTTCGGACCCGACGACGTTCACCATGGCGAACGCCAGCATCGCCAAACCGTTCGGCGCCATTGACACGCCGTCGCAGGGCGGTGTCGTGTCTGGCACCTTCCCGAACTTCGGCTGGACGCTGACGTCGGGTACGGCCATGATGCCTCTTGATGGCTCGACGATCAGGGTCATCCTCGACGGTGTGTCGGTGGGCACCGTGACCTACAATCAGTGCCGCGCGGGTTCGACGAACCGGCCGCCGGCCGGGACCTGCCAGGACGACATCGCCACGCTGTTTCAGGGGTTCACGAACATCACCGGCGGCAGCGGCGCCATCGGGTCGTTCGACATCAACACCACAACCCTCAGCAATGGCCTCCACACCATCGCCTGGGGCGTGATCGACAACCAGGGCCGCGCCGAGGGCATTGGCAGCCGATTCTTTACGGTGCTGAATGGGACTTCGTCGATTGCGTCGGTTCTGGCCGCGCCCGCGCAGGCGCTTGGAACGGTGTCCGGTCTCCTGCAGCAGCCGCTCGATACCGGTGAGGTGTACGGACGGCATGGCTTCGATCTCGATGCGCCGCTGGAAACCGTCCCCGCGACGGTCGAGGGATCGCGTCATGTCCGGCTCGACGACTTGGGTCGACTGGAGCTGTCGTTCCAGTCACCAGTCGACGCGGGCTACCTTCGCGTGGGTGACGAACTTCGCCCACTTCCGCCGGGCAGCACGCTCGATGCAGGCCGGTTCGCGTGGGTGCCGGGCGCCGGCTACTTCGGCGCGTATCAACTGGTATTCGTCGGCGTGGGAGGTCAGTTGCCCATCGAGGTGACCATCGGCCCGAAGCCGGCGGCCACCAGTGGAGCGATTGCCGGGCACATCGACCTGCCGCAGGCCAACGCCGGCGTGGCGGGTGAGTTCCGCGTCGCGGGCTGGGCGCTCGACTGGCATTCATGGCAGGGCGCCGGTATTGGTGCCGTGCACGTCTGGGCGCAGCGGCGCGACGTGCCGACGGCCGCGCCCGAGTTTCTCGGCGCGGCTGATGTGGGGTTGCGGCGGCCCGACGTCGCGTCCGCGTTCGGCACGCGCGTCGACCGCGCCGGCTGGAATCTGCCGGCCGCGTCGCTGCCTCCCGGCGTGTACGACGTGACCGCCTATTTCTGGAGCAGCCGGCTGCGCCGCTTCGATGATGCGCGCACGGTGAGGATTACCGTACGGTGATGGTGATGACGAATCTCCGCGGCCTGAACGTGTTGTCGACCATTCGAGTAGTCGCGCTGACGATCGCCGCGCTCATGGCCACTGTCAGCCCCGGCGTCGTTGCGGCACAGCCACAGGCGCCGCCGCCGGCGGCGCCGGCCGATCTTCGCGTGGAGAGGGGCGACGGTACGGCGACGTTGTCATGGGCGCGCGTGGCGGGTGCCGACGGCTATCGCGTCTTCGTCGCCGCCGGTGACGGGCCGGAGATCCTGCTCGGATCGACCGCGGCGGCGTCGGCGATCGTCGAGGCACTGCCGAACGAGAACGAATATCGATTCCGCGTCATGCCGTTCGTCGGCGACACCAACGGCCCTTCGTCATTGACGGTCGTCGCCAGGCCGCTCGTCGGCAGCCAACCGGTCAACCCACCGGCGGCGGTGCCGGCCGCCGCCATGGCACCGCCGCCCCCGCCCGAGCCAGCATCCCAAACTGCTGCCATACCCATCGCGCCGGCCGTGCAGCAACCGCCATCCACAGTCGCTGCCATCGGCGTTGAGCCAGCGATCAACGCCGTTGCGGCACCCGTGCCGCTAGAAGCGGCGCCCGTTGCTGTCGCTGGGCTGAAGACGGAACGGCCGATGCCACGATTGCCAAGCCGTTCGGCGCCATCGACACGCCAAGCCAGGGGCAGACCGTGACGGGCACGCTCGTGAACTTTGGTTGGGCGTTGACGCCGGATACCGACTCGGTCGCCAACGACACAGACATCTTGATTCCCACGAACGGCT
>Ga0194131_10002946_pt1 | contig 27427 bp, 23 predicted proteins | sample TA2KigO120mmetaG_FD_148631 | JGI IMG/M metagenome (GOLD analysis project Ga0194131, IMG submission 148631) | Freshwater microbial communities from Lake Tanganyika, Tanzania - TA2015053 Kigoma Offshore 120m | ecosystem: Environmental > Aquatic > Freshwater > Lake | place: Tanzania: Lake... | reverse complement strand
CTTCTCCCGGCGGCTGGCCCGCCTATACCTTTCCTGTACCGCCGTCACGTACTCTTCCACGCTGCCTCGGGTCATCATGTCTACCTCCCCTTCGGTAACACGCATTTTGAGGCAACGTATCCTCCTTAGGTAACTTTTATTGTGAGTCAATTCGGAATGTTGACTTGGGGCGGCCATTCCTGCTAGAGTCATCCAAATACGGCACAGCCAAAAGAGGTATTAGGGATGGGACAGCACCTTTTTAAGGAACTGCAGCGGGCCTACGGCTTCGATGAAGTGGCCATTGTTCCTGGAGAGGTCACCATTAACCCAGACATGACCTCTACCAAGCTCAGCGTGGGCGGCATCAGCTTTGAGATACCGGTCATGGCTTCGGCCATGGACGGGGCGGTATCGCCCAGGTTTGCGGGGCTGATGCACGAGATGGGCGGCTTGGGCGTGCTGAACGCCGAGGGGCTTTACAGCCGCTACGACGACCCTTACTCGGTCTTGGAAGAGATTATCTCCATGCCCCAGGCCGAGGTGACCCAGTACCTCCAGAAGGTATATACCACGCCCATCCGGGAGGACTTAATTGCCCGGCGGGTGCAGGAAATCAAACAGGCTGGGGCCGTGTGCGCCATTTCTTTCACGCCGCAAAACGCCAAGCGCATGTCGCCCGTTGCGGTGGAAGCCGGCGCGGATATTGTGGTAGTCCAGTCCACCGTGACTACTGCCCGCCATATGTCGCGCAGCTACCGCGGGCTGGTGTTTTCCGAGCTAATCAAGTCCCTTGAAGTGCCGGTAGTAGTGGGCAACTGCGTCACCTACAATGTGGCCACGGAGTTAATGGAGACCGGCATAGACGGAATTCTGGTGGGGGTTGGCCCGGGCGCGGCCTGCACCACCCGCGAAGTGGTGGGGGTGGGCGTGCCTCAAGTTACGGCCACCCTGGAGTGCGCCGCCGCGCGAGAGGACTATTACCGGCGGACCGGGCGGTACGTGTCGGTGATTACCGACGGCGGCATCCGCACCGGCGGGGATTTGTGCAAGGCCATTGCCAGCGGCGCAGACGGCGTCATGTTGGGCACCCCCTTTGCCCAGGCGGCGGAAGCCCCAGGCCGGGGCTTTAACTGGGGCATGGCCAACGCCCACCCGGAACTGCCGCGAGGCACCCGCATTAAAGTGGGCACCAAGGGCACCCTCCGCCAGATACTGTATGGCCCCACCTCGGTGACGGACGGCACCCAGAACCTGGTGAGCGCCTTGAAGGTCTCTATGGGCATGTGCGGCGCTTACACCATCCGGGACTTCCACAAGGCCGAAATGGTCATCGCCCCGGCTATCAAGACTGAGGGCAAGTTCTTCCAGATGTCGGGTTAGGAAGGCTGGCCACAGGCAGCTTCCAGGGGAATACCTTCCGGGAATGGGTAGCCGAAGCTCCCCCAAGGGTAGGCGGGCGAGGCAGGTAGCCATCCACCGGCAGCCATTCCGACACCATCCCAGCTAGCCCCGGCTTCCGGGGAACTGGCGCGGTTGCTTGGCAGGCCAAGATTCCCTGAACTTCGGCGCCCCAGCCTGGGCTTTTCCTGCTAGCCGTCCTGTGACAGTGTTTCTAAATTCCCTCCACGCTGCATGATTTCCCCTTGGAACCGTCCGCACTCCTGGGCTTATACTGCTGGCCTGCGTTGGCGCAAGGTAAGAGTAGGGAATTGGTGATGAAAAGTTCTTATTTGGTGCACCGGCATTGATGGCACCGAAGGGTGGAACTAACCAGGCCTTGGCTCCGTCTGGGTTATGGCAGGGCGGGAGTGGGCAGCGCCAGCGGGCCGTGGGACGGCAGTATTACTTACTAAATGGAGGACTAATTCAGAGTCAGAGCAGCATCGTATAAATAGGGTGTGGATGGAGTGATTATGGTTGGCATTATTTGCCATTATCCGGCCAGCGTTGAACTTGGCCGGTTCACCTGATAAGTTAACTTCAAAAGGGAGAGGACGTTATGACGCAACTAGATTCAATAACTGGGGCTGAGACGCAGGCACAGGCCCCCGTGGGCTGCCGCCACTATTGGGTAATCCAGCCTGCCACCGGCTCGGTAAGCCAGGGCGTGTGCCAGACCTGCGGGCAGGTCAAGGAGTTCAAGAACTACGTGGAGGCTACCACCTGGGGCGACGACCGGGCGCCGGTCCGGGGCAGGCGCGGCCAGTCAATGGAGCCTGAGGGAGAGGAATTCCTGGAGGGCGAAGCAGCCTAGCCAGTCAGACAGCTTGTTTCGGCAGGGGCGGGCGCTGAGCCTGCCCCTTTTTGTTTGGCTTTGGTATGACGTGATTTTGCGGTCATAGCCGGGGCAAGAATAAATTCGCCCTGGGGGCTTGCCAAGGGGCTGGAGTTTATAATACTCTGCCTGTGAGGTGCTCATGTCCGCTTCGCCCGCCTCCGTGGGGTCTGCCAACCCCTTCACCCATCTCCACGTCCATACCGAGTACAGCCTGCTGGATGGCATCAGCCGCATCCCGGACCTGGTGGAACAGACCAAGGCCCTGGGCATGAACTCGCTGGCTATCACCGACCACGGCGGCATGTACGGCGTGGTGGACTTCTACGCCGCCTGCAAAGAGGCGGGCATCAAGCCCATTATTGGCTGCGAGGTCTATGTGGCCAAAGGCAGCCGCCTGGACAAGTCCGCCGCCGAACGCAGCCCCAATCACCTGGTGCTGCTAGCCCAGGACAACACCGGCTACCAGAACCTGATGCAGCTGGTGACTCAGGCCCATGTGGAGGGCTTCCACTACCGCCCCCGCATTGACAAGGCGCTGCTGGAGCAGAACCGCCAGGGCCTCATATGCCTCTCCGGTTGTCTTTCGGCAGAGGTGCCCAGCCTAATTGCCGACGGCAACATGGGGGAGGCCGCCCGGGCCGCCCGCTGGTACCGGGAGGTATTTGGCCAGAACTATTTCCTGGAGTTGCAGCACCACAACCACCTGCCCAAGCTGGCCGAGGTTAACAAGGGGCTGCTGGCCCTGGGCGAGGAACTGGGGATCTCGCTGGTGGTGACCAACGACGCCCACTACGTCCGGCAGAACGATTCCCGCTTGCAGGACGTTTACATCTGCATTCAGACCAGCACCACCGTCAACGACCCCAAGCGCCTGAAGATGGACGACGACTCTTACTACATCAAGAGTCCCCAGGAGATGGCGCAGCTCTTCCCGGAACTGCCGGACGCCCTGGCCAACACCCAGCGCATCGCCGAGATGTGCAACGTCACCCTGGGCTTCGGCCAGACCCACCTGCCCCGGTTCCCCACCCCTGACGGGCTGGATGCCGACACCTACTTGGAAAAGCTGTGTTGGCAGGGCTTCAAAGCCAGGTATCCCCGGCCTACGCCCGCCGCTGAGCAGCGCCTGAAGTACGAACTGGAGGTTATCAAGCACACCCGTTTCGCCAACTACTTCCTGGTGGTGTGGGATATTATCGCCTTCGTGCGTCGGAAGGGCATCCTGTTCGGCGTGCGGGGCAGCGCCGCTGCCAGCGTGGCCCTGTACTGCCTGGGCATTACCGACGTGGACCCCCTGGAGTACCGCCTGGTGTTCGAGCGGTTCCTGAACATGGAACGTAAGGAAATGCCCGATATTGACATGGATTTCCAGGACGACCGGCGGGACGAGGTGCTGCACTACGTCATTGAACGGTACGGCAACGACCGGGTGGCGCAGATTATCACCTTTGGCACCCTGGGGGCCAAGGCAGCCCTGCGGGACGTGGGCCGCAGCCTGGGCATGAGCTACGGCGACGTGGACAAGGTGGCGCGCATGGTGCCTTTCAAGGCGCGCACCCTGGAGGACGCCCTGCAGGCCAACCCGGAGTTCCAGTCGCTATATCAGGAAGATGAGGCCGTCCACAAGCTGGTGGACAACGCCCAGGGTCTGGAGGGCATCGTCCACCACGTTAGCACCCACGCCGCTGGAGTGCTTATCGCCGATGAGCCGCTGACCCGCACCTTGCCCTTGCAGCGCCCGGCCCGGGGCGATGAGTCCAGCCCGGTGCTGATGACCCAGTACGCCATGGACCCGGTGGCCAAGCTGGGCCTGCTGAAAATGGACTTCCTGGGGCTGACCAACCTGACCATTCTGGACCGGGTCATCAAGCTGCTGGACCAGAGCCGGGGCATTCGCATTGACCTGGGCCGCCTGCCCCTGGACGACAAGCCAACCTTTGAGCTGCTGGCTTCTGGCAAGACCACCGACCTGTTCCAGCTGGAAAGCGCGGGGATGCGGCGCTACATTAAAGAGCTGAAGCCCTCCAACCTGGGGGACATCGCCGCCATGATTGCGTTGTACCGGCCCGGCCCCATGGAGCACATTGACACCTTCATCAAGGCCAAGCACGGGGAGCAGGAGATCAAGTACCCCCATCCCAGCCTAAAAGCGCTGCTGGACGAGACCTACGGCGTAATTGTGTACCAGGACCAGGTGCTGCTCATTCTCCAGCAGTTTGCCGGGTATTCCCTGGGCGCTGCGGACACTGTGCGCAAGGCCATGGGCAAGAAAATCCCCACCCTGATGGCCCAGGAACGGCAGAAGTTTGTGGACGGGGCCAAGGGCAAGGGGTTTGACGAAGCCCTGGGCACGGCGGTGTTTAACCTTATAGAACCCTTTGCTGGGTACGCTTTCAACAAGGCTCACAGCGTCAGCTACGCCCTGATTTCCTACTGGACAGCCTACTTCAAGGCCCACTACCCTCAGGAATATATGGCGTCGGTGCTCAACTCCCGGCTGGACCACCCGGACAAGGTGGTCAGCTCCATCAACGAGTGCTTCCGGCTGGGCATTCCGGTGCTGCTGCCGGATGTCAACCGGTCTGGGGTGTTCTTCACCCTGGACAAGGACAGTGGCGGCAAACCGGCCTTGCGTTACGGCCTGGCGGCGGTGAAAAATGTGGGTGAGGGAGCGGTGAGTCCTATGGTGGAGGAGCGGCAGAAAAACGGGCCATACCAGTCCATAGATGACTTTTGCCGCCGCGCCTCCGCCGCGTCAGGAGGCCCGAACCGGCGCACCCTGGAAAGCCTGGTGAAGGCGGGGGCCTTTGACAGCCTGGCCCCGCGCAAGGCGATGCTGGATGCCCTGGACCGGGTGGTGGCCACTGCCCAACTGGAAGCCAGGATGCGCAATTCCGGCCAGACCAGCCTGTTTGGCGGCCTGGGCCCGGAGAACCAGCCGGCATCCACAGGGATAGCCCTCAGCAACGTGGACGCAGCCCCCGAAGACAAAGCCGCCTGGGAAAAGGAGCTGCTGGGGGTGCCCTTGTCCTACAACCCGGCGTGGGCGCTGGCTTCCGCCGAACCGGGACTGTCGTTCAATGCCCGGGACCAGTTGGATGAAGAGATGCAGGGCCAGCAGGTGTCGCTGCTGGGGTACATCTCAGGCGTCACCGAGCGGGCCACCCGGGAGCAAAGGAAGTTCCTGGTGGTGAACCTGGAACTGCTGGGCGGCCCGGTGGAGGTAATCGTCTGGCCAGACGTGCTGGAGCGCACCCAGGGCATGTGGGACGAAGGCAAGCTGGTGCGGGTGGCGGGCAAGCTGCGCAGCCGGGGCGACCAGCTTTCCATCGCCTGCGAGCAGGTGCAAGACTACCAGTTGGACCAAGCCCCTTCCGCCAGGCGTCCCGCCAATGGGGCCGCATCCACGGCCCCGGCGCCCCGCAGCGCCAACGGAAATGGCGGCAGCCGGCCCGCCCGGGCCAAACCCAACGGCAATGGCAACAATGGCAGCTACAGCGCAGGACGCCCGCGAGTGTTGTCTCTGGGCATCACCGAATCGGGGGACGCCTCCAGCGACGCCCACCGGCTGCGGGAGGCCGTGCGGGTGATGCTGGAGTACCCAGGCCAGGATAAGGTGAACCTGGAAATCCGCACCGGCGGCCGCCTGGTGGTCATGGACCTGCCCGTGGTGAGCACCGGCTATTGCGAGGAGCTGCAAAAGCGCCTGGAGGAACTGCTGGGGCCAGGCATGGTGCAGGTGCGGACGGACTCTGGCCCGGAGCCGGAGGATGTGCCGTTTTAGGAGTTTGTGTGGCTCTGTTGAAGAAAGCGGGGGTGCAGCCCCCACCGTCCTTCACAGGAAGGATGGGGCGTCCCCAGCAATACCCTTTCTTCCCCATTTCCCGCAAAGCGGGAGAGGGGGAACGGAGGAGTGAGGGCTATGCCGAGGGGCGCCTTGCCTGTTCAGGTGGGCTTTGCCCAAAATGTCATTCTCAGTTCCGATGCAATCTGGACTCAGGGTGACAATAATTGTATGCAAAACGTTACTAACTATCGAAATCCATACTTTTTGGGCAAGGCCGTTCAGGTGATTGATTTCAGCAGAGCTAGTTTGTGTCAAAAGTGGACCGAGCATGGTTCGACAAGCTCACCATGAGCGGAAAAAGCCGCTCACCACTAGCGAGGAAAAACCGCTTATCCCTTCGGCTGGCCCAGGGCAAGCGTTGAGCCTGGCGAAGGGTGGGAATGGATGTATTAGCGATCTTTTAACACAGGTTCTCAGGGATACCAAGGAATAGGTCTCTTTTCTGCCTATCCAGATGGGTGATATCAGTAAAGGTGAAGTAGTCAAAAATCCCCCCAGGCACCCTTTATAAAGGGGGCCAGGGGGGATTTCTCCAGTAGAGGCTTTTGAATGGCGCAAGAACTTGGCCGCATTATTCTGCCGGGCAGGGAACAATACCTGGGCAAGCGCATCCTTTTGCTGGTGCCGCTGCTGTACGGCCCCGGCGCAGAAGTCCCGGAGGGACAGGCCATCCTGGACCGCTACTGGAGCCAGGTGCTGTCCCAACTGGTGTCCCTGGAGCTGCGCCTGGGGCCCGTGAAGCATATTTACCACGAAAGTTTGACGGAAGGCGGCCTGCCTGCCCTGGCCCAGCTGGAGGAGTCGGGCTTTCCCACGGTGGCCGCGGTGCGGCGCAAAGTGGAATCGGGGGCGTTCCTGGAGGCCACGGAAAATGGCGAGCGGCTGCTGGAGACCATTGATTTGCAGCGCTGCCTGATGTTGCCCCTGGCCAGCGAGCCGGTGGCCCGCCGCCTCTACGAGTGGTTTGCCCAGAGCTTGCAGGCCCGCTACCAGCACATCGCCAGCGTGGTGGACCAGACCCTGCGGCCCGGCGAAGTGGGGGTGATGTTCATCAGCGAGCGGCACCAGGTGCAGTTTCCCCAGGGCATGGAGGTGTTTTTTGTGGCGCCGCCGGCCCTGGACGAGTACCACCACTGGCTGGAGGAGTGGCTGAAGGAGCAGCAGGCCCTGGCCCAGGCGGAGATGGAGGCGGAGGCTCAGGGACAGGCCTGAGGGCAAGCGTGGGTAGTGCATCAATTTGCTCAGGAACCTAACTCGTCACACCCACGAAGGCCGGTGTCCAGATTCGAGAACAAATAACGCGCCTTACTGGATTCCGGCTGCTGCCGGAATGACGAACAGCTAATTGATATACTACCCACAGACGGCAAGCTGGCAAGGCCGGTCATTTTGCGGTATATACATGGAACTACGCCTTACTGTGAGTTGAGCCTATGCTGCCCCGGCTGGCATCAGTGTTAAGAATCCCGCGAAGCCCGGCGACCCCGCTCCGTCCATCGCCGCGGCGCTTCAGGTGGCTGCGACTGCCCTGGGTCTCCCTTTCCATCGTAACGGTGCTGGTGGTCTGCGCTGCCTTCGCCCCGTGGCTTGCGCCCCATGACCCGCGGCAAATTGACATGAACGTCGTCAAGATGGCGCCCTGGGAGGACATGCGCTACCCCCTGGGCACTGACATCTTGGGCCGGGACATGTTGAGCCGCCTGATTTACGGCGCGCGCACCAGTATATTCATGGCCCTGGTGGCCCTGGGTTCTGGCGCGCTGACGGGAACACTGCTGGGCCTGATTGCGGGCTACCGGGGCGGGTGGGTTGACGCGGTAATCATGCGGGCCACGGATGCCTCCCTGGGCTTCCCCACGATTCTGGTGGCGATGGTGGCGTTTGTCTTGCTGGGGGCAGGCATGGAGGTCATTGTGCTGGCGGTGGGCTTGAACGTGTGGGACCGGTTCTCCCGCATGGTCCGGGGAGACGTGCTGTACGTCAAGCAGCTGGACTACGTGACCATGGCCAGGATTGGCGGCGTCTCCGCGCCGATGATTGTATGGCGTCACATCTTCCCCAACGTGGTCAACACCTTCTTGGTAATTACCAGCTTGCAGGTGGGCCAGGTCATTCTGCTGGAGGCTTCCTTGAGCTTCCTGGGCCTGGGGCTGGCCCCCGGCGCCCCGGCATGGGGCATTATGGTGGCCGAGGGGCGGGCGGTCATCCTGGACGTGTGGTGGCTGTCCCTGTTGCCGGGCATTGCCATTACCACGGTGGTGCTGGCCCTGAACTTTTTTGGCGACTGGATGCGGGACTCCCTGGACCCCAAGCTGCGGCGGGTGTAGGGGGGGAAGGGGGTGGGTAGCTATAGGTCGGAGAACTGCTGATGGTTACTCCCTAACTCAAAGTAATCTTGATCACCTAAGAGTTGGGCACAGAGTCAATGCGTAGCTATTACTTTACTTTCGCATACCTATTGCTCTGATTGGGAGGCGGCGTGAGGGATGAACCCGCTAGATGGCGCATATCAACGGCTTGATAGGGTGGGCGAACACCTGGCAGATTTGCGTCGAAGGGGTGCGGCTGTCGGTGAGGTGGTAATTGATAACACAGCCGTGCAGCACGTAGTAATAAAGGTCTTGAACCCAGATGGTTCCCCTTATTCCGTTATTGTCTCCCTCACGGCTTCCAGGACTGCTGCCTCGAAGGTGCCTTTCATCATTAGCACCATTGTCGGCGAAACCATCTATAATTTGCGTGCCGCTTTGGACTACCTTGTGTATGAACTGGCCCAACTAGACGCTGGTAAGATCGTAAAGAAGACACAGTTTCCTATTGAAGATACAAAGAATGGCTTCCATGGAAGGAGAAACACCTACCTCAGAGGCGTCAGTGACGCTCACATAGAACAAATTAAGCTCTTGCAGCCGTTCAATGGATGCAACTGGACTGGCACCTTGAGAGATGTCTCCAATCCCGACAAACACCAGCACCTTACCTATGCTACCGCCAAATTCAGTTCTTCTCTGCCTCCAGGTCGCGCAGAAACGATTATTGCCGGTGAGACTATGGGCATGAAGGGCGACCTCGCCGTTTACATAGCGTTCAGCGATGGTACTCCTATCATAGACACTCTTGAGCAACTGAAACTGAAGGTTGCCGATACGCTTGATGAGTTCAAGCCTGACTTTAAGTGAATCAGCTAATTGTTTCTCACTGATAGTTAGTCCACTTTGATTTGGGATGGACGCCCCGCCCCTCCGATGCTATATTGACGATAATCGTCAGGGCACCCAGGCATGACCCCCATCCTGGCCTTCCCCCTGCTGAGGGGGAAGGGATGTTCTCCTCCTGGCCAGAGGGGAGAAATGCTCTCCCCTTTAATAAGGGGGAGAGTTGGAGAGGGGGTAGTCCACCGGGTGCCTGCATCCAGGGAGACCACGCTATGACTACCACCCACGCCCCCGCGGAGATGCCCCGGGCTTATGAGGCCGCCGCTGTGGAGCAGCGCATTTACCAGCAGTGGCTTGAAGCGGGCTACTTCACGCCCAAAATCCCCCCAACCCCCCTTTCCCAAAGGGGAGCTATGGGGGATGTGAAGTCCTTCTGCATTGTCATGCCGCCGCCCAACGTCACCGGCGAGCTGCACCTGGGCCACGCCCTGACCGCTTCCCTGGAGGACGCCTTGACCCGCTGGCACCGCATGATGGGCGATTCGGCCCTGTGGCTGCCCGGCAAGGACCATGCGGGGATCGCCACCCAGTGGGTGGTGGAGCGGCTGCTGGCCAGCGAGGGCACCAACCGCCACGCCCTGGGCCGGGAGAAGTTCCTGGAGCGGGTGTGGGAGTGGGTGGGTAAGTACGGCGACACCATTGACCGCCAGCACCAGCGGCTAGGCGCCTCCTGCGACTGGTCGCGGCTGCGGTTCACCCTGGACCCCGGCCCCAGCAAGGCGGTGCGCACCACCTTTGTCAACCTGTACCGCAAGGGGTTGATTTACCGTCACGAGCGCATTATCAACTGGTGCCCCCGGTGCGCCACTGCCCTTTCTGACCTGGAGGTGAACTACCAGGAGCAGGATGGCAAGCTCTACCACATCCGCTACCCCCTGGCTGGGGAAAATCCCCCCTGGGAAAGGGAAATCCCCCCTGGCTCCCCTTTACCAAAGGGGGGATTGGGGAATTTCATCACCGTGGCTACCACCCGGCCTGAGACCATGCTGGGCGACACCGGCGTGGCGGTGCATCCAGAGGACCCGCGCCACCGGCATCTGGTGGGGCGCCAGGCCATGCTGCCCATCATGGAGCGGGCTATCCCCATTGTGGGCGATGCGGCCATCGAGCAGGGCTTTGGCACCGGCGCGCTTAAGGTCACGCCGGGCCATGACCAGGTGGACTTTGAAATCGGAGAGCGCCACGGCCTGGAAATCGTCAACATAATCGGCTTTGATGGCAACATGACCGCCGCCGCGGGCAAGTACGCCGGCATGGAGCGGTTCGCTGCCCGCAAGGCCGTTGTTGAGGAACTGGCCGGGCTGGGGCTGCTGGAAAAGGAAGAGGACTACCGGCACTCGGTGGGCCGCTGCCAGCGCTGCGACACCGTGGTGGAACCCCTAATCAGCCTCCAGTGGTTCGTCAAAGTGGGCAAGCACGACCAGCCGGACAGTATTGCCGGACGTGCCCACGCCGCTGTCGCCCAGGGACAAATCAACATTGTGCCCGACCGGTTCAGCCGGGTGTATCTCAACTGGCTGGAGAACATCCGGGACTGGTGCATCAGCCGCCAGCTCTGGTGGGGGCACCGCATCCCGGTGTGGTACTGCCAGGACTGCCAGGGTCTCACCGTGGCGGTGGAAGACCCCGCCAACTGCGCCGCCTGCGGCTCGGCGCGGCTGCAGCAGGACCCGGACGTGCTGGACACCTGGTTCAGCTCGGCCCTGTGGCCCCACTCCACCCTGGGCTGGCCGGAGAACACGGAAGACCTGAAATACTTTTACCCCACCTCGGTGCTGGAAACGGGCTACGACATCCTGTTCTTCTGGGTGGCCCGCATGATTATGATGGGCCTGGAAAACACAGGACAGGCGCCCTTCCGCACCGTGTACCTCCACGGCCTAATCCGGGATGCCCAGGGCGCCAAGATGAGCAAGACCCGGGGCAACACCCTGGATCCCCTGGCGCTGATTGACCAGTACGGCACCGACGCCCTGCGGTTTGCCCTGACCACTGGCACCGCGCCGGGCAACGACCTGCGCCTGGGCGAGGGCAAGCTGGAATCGGCGCGCAACTTCGCCAACAAGGTGTGGAATGCCGCCCGGTTTGTCATCACCAGCCTGGAAGGGGCCTCAGGGTTGGAAGGCTGGTACGACCTGGCTGGGCCCCGGCACCGGGAGGAACGCTGGATTCTCAGCCGCCTGGACCGCACGGTGGCCGAAGTGACTCGCTCCCTGGAGGCCTTTGAACTGGGCGAGGCCCAGCAGAAGCTCTACGACTTTATTTGGAGCGACTTCTGCGACTGGTACATTGAGATGGCCAAGCTGCGGCTGCGTTCGGGAGAGGGGCCCTCGCCTCTGCCGGCGCTGGCCCACGTGCTGGAGCGCACCCTGCGGCTGCTGCACCCCTTCATGCCCTTCATCACCGAAGAGATCTGGCAGAACCTGCGGGCGCGCCTGCCCCAGGAGGGCGGCCCTTCGGCAGGCTCAGGGCAGCGCCTGCCGGAGTCCATAATGGTAGCCCCCTACCCGCAGCCGGAGACTTTCCGGCAGGACCGCCAGGCCGAGGAGGAGATGGGGCTGGTGATGCAGGCGGTGCGGGCGGTGCGCAACACCCGCGCCCAGCTGCGCATACCGGCCCAGCAGGCCCTGGAGGGCGTGGTGGAGGCCAATGGCCTGCAGGCGGCTATGCAGGAAGAGTCGGCGGTAATCCGCAGCCTGGCCCGGACCGACCCGCTGAAGATTGTGGCGGGCGGGCAAGGCGACGCTGACCCGCGGCGGGGCGTAACCCTGGTGGTGACGCCCCTGGTGGTGCGGCTGCCGCTGGAAGGGGTGGTGGACCTGGCGGCGGAGACCAAGCGGCTGCGGCAGGAGCTGGAGGGCTGCGTCAAGAACCTGAACCGGGTGCAAGCCCTGGTGGGCAAAGCCGATTTCCGGGCCAAGGCCAAGCCGGAAGTGGTGGAGCGGGAAGAGGAGCGGCTGCGCACCCTGGCTGACCAGAAGCAACGCCTGGAGGAGATTTTGGGGCAGTTGGGCGGGTAGGCTGGGCGCTTCGTGGTTCGACAAGCTCACCACGAGCGGGTGGGAGAGGTTGCTCCGCTCATCCTGAGCTTGTCGAAGGATGAGCACCGGAGGTCGGCAGCACGCCTTGGGAGAAGAGAAATCCTCTCTAGCCTTCCTTATGCAAAGGGGAATTAGGAGGATTTCCTCGCGCCAGCCTTTTTGAAGGCAGGAATCACGTGCTTGCCGAACATCTCGATGGACTTCATCACCTGCTGGTGGCCGATGGTCTCCGTAGCCATCAGGAACTGCACCTGGTCCACGCCGGTGGCCTCGTGCAGTTTTACTGCCTTAATGCAGCTTTCCGGGTCGCCGGCCACAATCACGCCCCGGTCGGCCAGGGTATCGGCGTCGAATTCTTCCCAAATCTTGTGGGCGATGGCGCTGCCCCCGGACAGGTCAAATTGTGTTACAGCCGCCTCGGTGCGGCCTTCCACGTTGATGTAGCGGGAGAAGTTCTGCGCCAGGTGCTCCGGAATGCCGCCCCATTGCTCCAGCAGCTTCTGGTAAACGTCCTTCTGGTCTTGCACGTAGGGGCGGCCCGGCCCAAAGAAGGTCTTTAGCGACCTGGCGCATAGCTCTCGCGCCTGCCGGTTGTCCTCGCCGCAGTAGCCGAAGCACGAGCTTAGCCACTGGTTGTTGACGAAGGCGCCCACGGGCTGGGCGTCCTGGATGGTCTGCCGGTAGGCCTGGATGTGGGGCTCCAGCACCGAGGGAGCGTTCACCCCCAGCGCCATTACGCCGATGCCCTTCTGGGCCGCCAGTTGGTAAGTGGCAGGCTGCAAGGCGGCCACCCAAATGGGCGGGTGAGGCTTCTGGTAGGGCTTGGGCAGCACCTGGCGGGGCGGCACCTTCCAGAAACGCCCGTCCCACTGGAACATATCCGAGGTCCAGATTTGGGGGATCATGGTCAGGGACTCTTCCCACATGGCGCGGGTGTCCCGAGGGTCAATGCCCATGCCGGTCTGCTCGTAAGGGGCGGAGCGCCCGGTGCCAAAGTCCACGCGGCCGTGGGACATCACGTCCACCATAGCCACCCGCTCGGCCACCCGGATGGGGTGGTGGTAGGGCAGGATGACCACGCCAAAGCCCAGGCGGATGCGCTTGGTCAGGCGGCTCAAAGCGCCGAAGATGACCTCTGGGCAGGGCGACCCGGAGAAGGTGGTGAGGAAGTGGTGCTCCACGAACCACACGGCGTCAAAGCCCATCTCGTCGGCCAGGATGCACTGCTCCAGGGTCTCCTCCACCACCGCCTGGTCGTCCAGGGTGGGGCGTTGCATCTCGTAAGCCAGGCTGAACTGCATGACTCACCCTCCAGAAATTAGCACAATCTTACGCTGCACCGGAGAGGAGGCGTAGGGGCCGCTCTCCGACATGTAGCAGTCAATCTCCGAGCGGACGCCGAACTCCGGCAGGTAAATCCCCGGCTCAATGGAAAAGCCGATGCCGGGAATGATGCGGCGGGTATCGTGGGTTTCAAACCCGTCCAGGTTCACCGCCTCGCCGTGGACTTCGTAGCTGATGCTGTGGCCCAGCCGGTGGGTGAAGTAGCTGCCGTAGCCCCGCTGGGCAATGTATTCCCGGGCCACGGCGTCGGCCTGCCAGCCCTGTACGGCCACTCCCTTCTTGTGTGCCTCTTGCAAGTGTTTCAGAGCGGCGTCGCGCGCTCCTATGACGATGTTGAAAACGTCCTGGTTCTCCTGGGGAACTTGCCTTCCCACATAAGCCACCCAGGTGATGTCGGCATAGACGCTGCCGGGGGCGGTCTCCCTGGCCCATAAGTCTATGAGCACCCAGTCGCCGGAGCGGATGACGCTGCTGCCCTGGGCGGCTGGTTCGTAGTGGGGGTCGGCGCTGTGGGCGTTGGTGGCCACGATGGGGCCATCGGTGGTGGTCAGGCCCTCCTCCTGGAAGCGGCGGCGGATGAACTGGGCGACGTCGTATTCTGTAGGCCCCTGGGCCAGGGTTTGGCCGATGCGCTGGAAGGCCTGGTTGACGATAAGCCCCAGCTTTTCCGCGGCCCGTTTGTGCCCGCTTAATTGTTCAGGCGACCAGCGCTGGGTGGCGTACTGCATCACGTCTGCCGAGGAGGCCACCTCCACGCCCAGGCTGCGCACCAGTTCCACTGTGCCTGCGTCCACCCGGGATACGCGAGGCAGAGCGTTCAGCGGCGAATACTCCATTGCCACCTTGCTCACCCCAGAAAGAAGCACCTTCAGGGCCTCCACCATGCCTTCCCGGTTGGGATAGACCAGCAGGTCCAGGCCGCAGTCCAAGAACTTGCCGGCGTCCACGTGGTGGACCAGCAGCTGGGGCGCGCCGCTGGCGGGCACCAGCAGGAAGCACGGGCGGGTCACGTGGCCGGAGGGGGTCACTACTTGGCGGAAGATGGGGTTGGAGTGGCGGTAATTGTGGATTAGCCAGGCGGGAATTCCTTCCTGGGTCAGGAACTGTTGTGCGTCCTGGAACACTTGGTTTAATGGCATGGGGCCTCTAGACGCTTTCCGACACGGCTTGGGCGGCCGAGTATTCTGGCACCGACAAATACCGTTGTGGTGCGTGTTGCTTATGCTCGGTCATGAAGTGGTCCAGCTGTTCTGAAACTTCTGGCGAAATGTAGGCATCCTGGCATTGTTGGCACACATCGGCGGGGACATCTTTGATAACAATCAACTCTTTCCCCTTCCAGATTTCCAGGATGGTCTCACCGGGTTGAAGTGCACCACCACACAGGGCACACTGGTCCACAGTTGCACTCATTTTCATGCCTTTCGCGTCATATAATCGCTTTCCCACTGCGCGTTATCAGGCTCGTACACCGTTACGATTCTCAAAGCGGGTTCTGCTGCTCCTCTGGCGCAAACAACGTGAATCGGGTCTCCAGATGCCAGCCAACCCAGCACGAGGCAGCCGGGATACGGCTTGGCATCTGAGTGACGCTCAATGACTTCCCCGTTTAGCAAGGCATGTTCAATGTCAGCGATTGTAATGCCCCGCTCCAGCCGCTTGACGGTAGTGTCTGGTGAGCCGGCAGCGGCGAGTGCGGACATGGTCACGGATGAACCGCAGTCCGGGCGCTTCTGGCAAGAATTTTCTCCCTGCGAGATGGGATTGACCCTATCATATAGTCGTAGATAATGCCTAGACAAGGGGCTTGGGGCACCATTTAAGATTGAGCCAGCACCCGTACCTCTTGCTCAAGGCGTCCCCCCAGCCGGTCCTTGGCCTCCTCCAGATCGTAGCGGGCCTGAAGGTTTATCCAAAAGTGCGCAGAGGTGCTGAAGTAGCGGGCCAGGCGCAAGGCGGTGTCGGCGCTAACGGCGCGGATGCCGTGGACTATTTCGTTAATCCGGCGCGGCGGCACTGAAATGTCTTTAGCCAGCCGATACTGGCTGATTCCCAAGGGCTTAATAAATTCCTCTAGGAGCACCTCGCCAGGGTGAATAGGCGGAAGTTTGTTGGTTGTCATAGTGGTCTCCTGTGAGATGACACGTTAACGCTGTGTGCCCAGGGCGTCAAGCGCCTATTGCCCGCTCCCCCAGCCTGGCCTACCTTGGTCTGCCCCGCCGCCGGTGCTAGAATGCTTTCCAGAGGTATTTTTATGATGCGCCGTACCAGAATTAAGGACTTGCTGGCTAAGGAATCGGCTGGGGGAGAGGTGTTGGTGCAGGGATGGGTGCGCACCCGCCGGTCGTCCCGCAACGTCTCCTTTGTGCAAATTAACGACGGTTCAACCCTGCGGGACCTCCAGGTGGTGGTGGAGGAGTCCTGTCCGGACTTTGGCCTGGCGGAGTCCCTGGCCACCGGCTGCTCGGTGAGCATTGCAGGCGAGCTGGTGGACTCGCCGGGCCGGGGGCAGAAGTACGAGGTGCGGGCGCGCACCGTGGAGATGCTGGGGGCTGCCGACCCGGAGGAGTACCCGCTGCAAAAGAAGCGCCACACCCTGGAGTTCCTGCGGGAGATTGCCCACCTGCGGCCCCGCACCAACACCTTTGGGGCCATGGCGAGGGTGCGCAACGCCACCGCCTTTGCCATTCACAGTTTTTTCCAGAGCCGGGGATTCCTTTACATTCAAACGCCCATCATCACCGCCAGCGACGCGGAGGGCGCCGGGGCCATGTTCCGGGTCACTACCCTGGATGCGTCCAATCCCCCCAGGAAGGACGGGGCGGTGGACTTTGGCGAGGACTTCTTTGGAAAGCCAGCCTTTCTGACGGTCAGCGGGCAGCTGGAGGTGGAGACCTTTGCCACCTCCCTGTCGGATGTTTATACTTTCGGCCCCACCTTCAGGGCAGAGAACTCCAACACCGCCCGGCACCTGGCGGAGTTCTGGATGGTGGAGCCGGAGGTGGCCTTCTGCGACCTGGGGGGCCTGGCAGACCTGGCCGAGGACTTCCTGAAGTATGTGTTCCGATACGTGCTGGACCATTGCCCAGAGGATATAGCCTTCTTCGAGCAGTGGTACCACAAAGGGGCCGTGGCAAATCTGGAGGGCATCATCAACTCCCGCTTTGAGCGGCTGACCTACACCGAGGCGGTGAAGCTGCTGGAGCAGTCGGGAGAGACCTTCGAGTATCCGGTGAAGTGGGGCCTGGACTTGCAATCGGAACACGAGCGGTACCTGACGGAAAAGAAGATTGGCCGCCCGGTGGTAGTCACGGACTACCCGCGGGAAATCAAGGCTTTCTACATGCGCCTGAACGAGGACGGCAAGACGGTGCGGGCCATGGACGTGCTGGCGCCGGGCATCGGCGAAATCATTGGCGGCAGCCAGCGGGAGGAGCGCCTGGAGGCGCTGCGGGAGCGGATGCGCCAGGCGGGGCTGCATGAAGCGCCCTACTGGTGGTACCTGGACTTGCGGCGCTATGGCACCGTGCCCCACGCGGGCTTTGGCCTGGGCTTTGAGCGCACGGTGCAGTTCATCACTGGGATGCAAAACATCCGGGACGTGATTGCCTTTCCCCGCACCCCCAAGAGCGCCGAGTTTTAGGGGATTTCTTACGAGCGCCCTGCTCAACGGGCGTTCACCCTTCGACACGCTCAGAGTGAGCGGCGTTTCCGCTCGTGGTGAGCCTGTCGAACCACGAGCACCTTCGTGCACCCAGACATTCCTGAACTGGTAAACTTACAGAGGGTTCGCGGCGAAGCCAAGCCGTATCAGATTGGGCAATTCCTGCATTTGGTGGAGCGATACAATCTGCAACTGCGAGACTGAACATGGAACGGTATCACATCAACATTTTTTACAGCCAGGAGGACCAGGGATTTATTGCCGACATCCCAGACCTGGAGTTCTGCTCTGCTTTTGGCGACACTCCGGGGCAAGCCCTGGCTGAGTTGGCGTTGGCCAAGGCGGCCTGGCTGGAGGCAGCCCGAGCGGCGGGCAAACCCCTCCCGCAGCCGCGCTACCGCCCAATTATTTACCAGGTAGCGTCTTGACAGACTCGGGTTCTGACTCCCCACGCCAGAAGGTCATTCCCACGCGCCAAGAGTTCGTGGCGGCCCTGGGGCCGGCCAGCCCTACCTTTCGCCGCCTTTTCCCGGAGCTGCAAGCCCTCTACCAGCAAGTGGCGGAAGCCCCGGAAGTGGCGGTGCGCTACCGCCAGTGGCAGGCCTACCTGTCTATTGTTTACGGCTCGGCAGTGGGCGACCCGGCGCTGTTCATCCGCCACACCTACCTGTCGTTGACGGCCCGCCTCGTCGCCCGGCTGTTCCTGGAGCCGGGGGTGCTGCTGGCCCATCCGGAGGACCTGGCCGCCACCGTGGAGGGCGCCTACTTCCGGGAGCAGGGCATAGACAACTTTATCGAGGATGATTTCTTCACCTGGGTGCTGCATCCCGACGCCGCCGAAACTGGCATAGAGTTGCTGCGCCGCCTGGCCCAGGCCCTGGCCGCTTACGACTTCAGCCGCGCCCGGCAGGACCTGCTCAAGGGCCTCTATGAGGGGCTGGTGGACCCGGAAACCCGCCACGACCTGGGGGAGTACTACACCCCCGATTGGCTGGCCGAGTATTTGCTGGACGCCGAGCTGGGTCTGTCCGGGAACCCGGAGCGCAGTGTGCTGGACCCGGCCTGCGGCTCCGGCACTTTCCTGTTCACCGCCATCCGGCTGATTACCGCCGCCCGGCTCCAGCGGGGGGAAGACCAGTTCGAGGCGCTGATTCACGTGCTGGACCAGGTCATGGGCATGGACGTGCATCCCGTGGCGGTGACCATTGCACGGGTTAACTACCTGCTGGCCTTGGGCGACCTGGTGCGCGGCCCCCACCCGCCAGTCCTGCTGCCGGTGTATCTGTCCAACGCCCTGGTCTTGCCCGGCAGCACGGCCCAGGCCGAGCCGTTGGGCGGCTACGCCGAGCCGGTCCACACGGTGCACACCGGCGAGCCAGGGCTGGTGTTTGAGCTGCCCCACACTGTAGCCACCAGCCCGGAGATGCTGGACTGGCTGTTCAACCGGCTGACCCAGTACCTGGCCGGGGCGGAGCTGCGCAGCCTGGTGCAGGAGCGGGAGGAGGCTATCCAGGCGGTGCTGGGGGCTTTTCATAACTACCTGCGGTCGCCCAAGCCGCGCACGCCCATTCCGGAGCCGCTGAACCCGTTCGCCACGGAGATGATGCTGCGCACCGCCCGGCGGATTATCGAGCTGTGCCTGGACGGGCAGGGCCACCTGTGGCTGTTCATTTTGAAGAACCTGCCGGCCTCGGTGTACCTGGCCCAGCGCCAGTTTGACCTGGTGGTGGGGAACCAGTTGGGCCTGGCTGACGGCTTCATGGCCCGCTGCGCTGACCTGTACCTGAAACTGGGCGGGTTGGTGGCGATGGTCACGGCCAAGGCGGCAACCGCCGAGGCTTGTTTATCTTCTGGCAGCGCGGCGCTGAAGCTGGAGCGGGTGGTGGACCTGGAAGGAGTCTCGCCCCTGTTCAAGGTGCCTGCCTGGGGCCTGGTGGCGCAGAAAGTGGCGCCTGGCGCCCTTCGACAGGCTCAGGGCGAGCGGGGGTGATGAGTTAGAAATCCCCCCTGACCCCCCTTTGCAAAGGGGGGGAGTTACTCAAGCCCCCCTTTCTCAAAGGGGGTTGGGGGGATTTCGGCCAACGCCACTACATACCCAGTGCCCGGCGTGGTCTTCCGCGGCGATGTGCCTTACCGCAATGCTGCCTGGGCTGAGGCGGAGGTGCTTCTTGAACGTCAGCAAAGCTAAGAGCATCGTTAGCTTGGAATCTGGCGTTGGTGCAGCTGGCGGAAATAGACGCCCTGGAGCGGGGGCTGCTAGACTTGACTGAACAGCAGAGGAAGAAAGTGAGTCATGACTACCAAGGAGCAAATAGTTAAGGCCATCCAAGAGCTTCCTGATAACGCCACGGTTGAGGACGCCATGGAACGGCTCTATCTTCTCTACAAGATAGACTGCGGGATTGCCCAGGCTGATGCTGGAAAGAAGATGTCTCAGGCCGAGGCCCTTTTATGGGTAAGAACCTTGAGGGAAAGGCTCCAATCACGGTTCGGTACGTTTGATGTGGTGGAACTCCAGGACGAATCTCGAGGGAGTCACCCTTAACTCTCGCCAGTCATCTTCAAAATAGCATCCGCAAATTCCACAAGACAGAATACCCTTAAATCTCCGGCCTTCTCAAATGCCAGTCCGTGGCCTGCTGGTAGGCGTGGCCGATGCGCAGCAGGGTGGCTTCCGACAGGTGGGGGCCAATGAGCTGCATCCCCACGGGCAATCCCTCTGAGAAGCCGCAGGGCGCCGACAGGGCGGGCAGCCCGGCAATGTTCACCGGCAGGGTGCAAACGTCTATCAGGTACATCTGTACCGGGTCGGCGGTCTTGTCCCCCAGGGGAAAGGCCACTACCGGCGAGGTAGGCGCCACCAGAGCATCCACCTGCTGGAAGACCCGGGCAAAGTCCTGGCGAATCAGCGTCCGCACCTGCTGGGCTTTCAGGTAGTAGGCGTCGTAATAACCTGAGGACAGGGCGTAGGCCCCCAGCATGATGCGCCGCTTCACCTCTGGCCCAAACCCGCCCTGGCGGGTTTTCTCCATAGCCTCCCACATATTGCTGGTGTCCTGGAACGAGTAGCCGTACTTGACGCCGTCGTAGCGGGCCAGGTTGGCTGAGCACTCCGAAGGCGCAATGATGTAGTAGCAGGCCAGGGCGTACTTGGTGGTGGGCAGAGAGACGGGCTGCACCGTGGCCCCCAAGCCTTCCAGCGCTTTTATCCCTGCCTCTACTGCCTGCCGCACCCCCGGCTGCATGGCTGGGGTGAAATACTCCTCCGGGACGCCCAGGCGCAGCCCGCGGAGCTCCTGCTCCAGCCCGCTGGTGTAATCAGTGGCAGGCTGGGGCAGGGACGTAGAGTCCCGAGGATCGTGGCCGCAGATGCCGTTCAGAACCAGAGCACAGTCGTAGGCGTCGCGGGCCAGGGGGCCGATCTGGTCCAAGGAGGAGGCGAAGGCCACCAGCCCGTAGCGGCTAACCAGCCCGTAGGTAGGCTTGAGGCCCACCACGCCGCACAGAGCGGCGGGCTGGCGCACGCTGCCGCCGGTGTCCGACCCCAGGGCGAAGGGGACCAGGCCCGCCGCCACGGCTGCCGCCGAGCCGCCGCTGCTGCCGCCGGGGACTCTTTTGGTGTTCCAGGGGTTGTGGGTGGGGGCAAAGGCGGAGTTTTCCGTGGACGACCCCATGCCGAACTCGTCCATGTTGCCTTTGCCCAGCACCACTGCGCCCTGGTCCAGAAGCTTGTCCACTACGGTGGCGTTGTACACTGGCACGTAGTTTTCCAGCATCCGCGAGGCGCAAGTTGTACGGATGCCTGCGGTGCTAATCAAGTCCTTGACCTGTAAGGGGATGCCGGTAAGGGGGCAGGTCTGGCCAGTGGCAATGCGCTGGTCGGCGGCCTGGGCCTGGCGCAGGGCCTGCTCAGGGGTGATGGTGATGAAGGCGTGGAGGCGGCTTTCCACCTGCTGGACGCGCTCCAGGCAATCCTGGGTCAGTTCTACGGAGCTAATCTCCCGGCGCTGGAGCCGGAGACCCGCCTCGCGCACCGACAAATGCCATAGCCCGGCCATGCGCCTACTCCTCCAGCACGGCCTTCACGCGGAAAAACTCCCCCTCCCGGCGCGGGGCGTTGCTCAGCACCTGTTCCGGGGTCAGAGAGTCCTGGGCCACGTCGTCCCGCAGCACGGTGCCCAGGTCCACGGCGTGGCCGGTGGCGGGAACGCCGCTGGTATCCAGCTGCCGCAGAAACTCAAACTGCTCCAGAATGCTGGAAAGCTGCTGGCGGAAGCTCTCTGCTTCCTCGTCCGTAAGGGCAATGCGCACCAGGGCGGCAATGTGCCGGACTTCGGCCAGTTCCATGGTCTGTTCAGCTCCCCATGCAATAAAAAAGGTCGCGTGGCAAGGGCGGAGATATGATAACATACTCCCGCCCCTGGGTTGGGGGTTCCCCCAAGGGTTGCGGCATTTTGAATGGGTACGCCGGGGCACGGCCTGCCGAGCCCCAGTTAGGGGACAGGGCGCAGCAAGCAACGCCCCTACAGCCTTGCCGAGAATGAAACGAGCCTTGGCGTTGCCTGGCGCAGCTCTAGCCCAAGATGGAGGCACATCCTGCTGAAAAAGTTACTGGCCTGGCGGCCCCAAACGCCTTTTTATTACGGCTGGCTGCTGCTGGGCCTGTCCTTTTCCGCCACGTTTCCGGCCACCGGCTTGACCCAGGTGGTCATTGGCGGCGTGCAAAGCTACATCCTGGAGGACACCGGTTGGCACCGCAGCCAGATTGCCATCGCGGTCAGCGTGGGCACCTGGGTCTCGGCGGCGCTGACGCCCGTGTTTGGCCGCCTGGCGGACCGGCACGGCCCGCGATGGCTGATGCCTGTCGGTGCAGCCGCAGCGGGGGTATCGCTTATCTGGATAAGCGACAGCTTTGCCATCTGGCAGTTCTGGATTGCCTACGTCATTGGCCGCTCCATCAGCAACCCGGTGATGATTGGGGTGGTGCCGCGCACCCTGGCGGTCAACTTCTTCCGCCGCCACCGCAATATCGCCCTATCCCTGGTATCTGAGGCACGGCCCATTGGCGGCGCGGTGGTAATTCAGCTAGTGGCGTTGGTGGCCCTGTACTACGACTGGCGCACGGCGTACCGTTGGCTGGGGCTGGTGGGCCTGGCAATGATTATTCCCTTGATCCTGCTAATGCGGCGGCGGCCAGAGGACATGGGCCTGCTGCCTGACGGGGCCAAGGCAGCGCCGGCGGACGCTGGAACCGCCCCGGCGGGCCGGCACGGCAGGCGCGGCTGGGCTTCCAGCGCGGGTGAGGGCCAGGAGTTTAGTTGGAGCGCCAAAGAGGCCCTGCGCACCCGCACCTTCTGGTTTATCACCATGACCGCAGCCCTGGGCACAATGACATCCTCCTCCATTGGGTTTAGCCTGGTGCCCTACCTGGTGGAGGAGGCGAGCCTTTCCCGGGTGCAGGCGGCGGGAGTGCTGAGCTTTGGCACCATCTTGACCATTGCCAATTTGGGATGGGGGTTCCTGGCCAACCGGTTTACGCCCCGCCGGTGCCTGGTGGCTGCGCTGTGCATGGCGTCGGTGATGGTGGCTTATCTGTTTCTCCTGCGCTACGTGGCCCCTGGTTTCACTTTGTACCTGGCCTTTGCTTATGCCTTGCTGTGGGGCCTGGTCAATGGTCCCCTGGGCACCCTGGAACACATGCTGCTGGCCCAGTTCTTTGGCCGGAACTCCTACGGGACCATTAGCGGCGCGCTGGGGCCAATTCAGACCACCGCCCTGGGCTTTGGGCCAACGTTGAGCGCCCTGACCCGGGACATTTCCGGAAGCTACGGGTTGCTGCTGGGTTTGCTTTTGGGCCTGCACCTGGTGGGGGCTGCCCTGATTTTTCTGGTAAAGCCGCCAGAACTGCCGCCTCGGGCCAGGACTGAAGCCGCCGGTGCGGGCTAAGGGCGTGTGTGGGAATTCCGCTCGTGGCCGGCCTGTCGAACCATGAGCGGGCTAAAAGCTACTCATCCTTCGACAAGCTCAGGATGAGCGGGCTGGGTAGACGGCATTTCTCACACAGGCTGTAAGAGCTTATCCCAATAACTCACTGCCGAGAGGGCGGAGACCGCCGGGGTAATAGGAATCAGTCCAATCCCTCTGCGGCTTTTGGCCCTCTGCCGCCATTGCTGTCCCTTGCATTCAAGCCTGATCTATGCGGCGCCTTTACCCCTCACCTCGGTCCTCTCCCGCAAGGGGGGAGGAAGTCCTGGCACCCTCTCCTCTATGGGGGCGTTGCCTCAAAAGTCCCTGAATGCACTTTCGTTGTTCCGGCGAAAGCCGGAACCCATATCTGGATTGAGCCATCCTGGGGCCTGGGCACCCCGACGAGTCGGGGTGCGACGATTGGGTTTTGAGGCAAGACCCCCCGATGGGAGAGAGTTGGGGTGAGGGTGATTAGCCGTTAAATCAAGGGTCAACCGGATAGGCTTCAAGCGGGGTCTCCAGTAGTTTTTGATGCTCCGGCCATGCCCCGCCAGGCCAGGCCCTTGACCGGCGCAAAGAAGAACGCCAGCAAAAAGAACCCGGTGGCCACCAGCACTATGCTGGGGCCGGTGGGCAAGTTGGCGTAAAAGGACAGGTAGAGTCCAGCAATCACGGCGGCCAGTGCAACCGCCACGCTGAGGGCCAGGATGGCCGGGAGACGGCGGGCCAGCAGGGTGGCGGTGGCGGGCGGCGTGACCAGCAAGGCCAGCACCAGCATAATGCCCACGGTTTTGAGGGCTACCACTGCGGTAACGGCCACCAGAGCGGGCAGCAGGTACTCGACAAAGCGCACCGGCACCCCGGAGGCCTCCGCCATATCGGAGTCGTAGGCGGCAAAAAGCAACTCTTTGTAGAGAGCAAAGACCACCACCACCACGGCCAAAGCTGCGCCTCCGGAAAGGGCTACTTCGCCCCAGGATGCGGCCAGCACGTTGCCAAAGAGGAAGCCAAAGAGGTCGGCGGTGTAGTTGACGGCCTGGCTCACCAGCACCACGCCCAGGGCAAAGCCTCCGGCAATGATAATGCCGATGGCAGTGTCCAGGCGCAGGTTGGCCCGGCGGCTGATATAGGTAATGCCCAGGGAAGCGGACACGGCCCAGGCCAGGGCGCCCCAGAAAACGTTGCCGCCGGAAAGGTAAGCCACTGCCATGCCTACCAGGGAGGAGTGGGCCACGGCCTCGCCCATGAAGGCCATGCCTTTCAGCACCACAAAGGCCCCAATTACGGCGCAGGCAATGCCCGCCAGGCTGGCGGCCAGCAGCGCCCGCTGCATGAAGCCGTAGTCCAGGGGTTGCAACAGACTATCCAGCATGTGGGCCCCCAGAAAGGTGATAGTAAGGGCACAGCTTCATCTGGTCCGCTCCTTGCCGCCTGCCGGCACTGGGGAGGCTGGCTGGTCTGACTCGTGGGAGTGGTGCCGGTATGCGTAGGCCTGGCCGTCGCCGTGGACCAGCAGCAGGTGGGTGCCAAAAGTCTCGTTCAGCACCTGCTCATTCAGCACATCCTCCGGCTTTCCAAAGGCCACCAGGCGGCGGTTGAGGCAGGCAGCGTGCCGGCACCGGCTGGAGACGCAGGACAGGTCATGGGTGCTGAGGATCACCGTGGCCCCGTGGGCGGAAAGCTCGCCGATGATGTCCAGAAGGTGGTGCTGGGACGTGGCGTCCAGACCGGCCATGGGTTCGTCCAGGAGCACCACTGCGGGATTGCTGGCCAGGGCGCGGGCTAGCAGGGCCCGCCGCCGCTGCCCGCCGGAAAGCTCGCCGATGAGACGCTGTCGCAAGGGAAACATGCCCACCTGTTCCAGGGCGTGGCTGGCGGCCTCCCGGTCTTCGGCGGTGGTGCGGCGCAGCAGGCCGCGCCGGGCGGCCCGTCCCATGAGGGCCACGTCGCCCACGGTTACGGGAAAGTCCCAGTCCACCCGCTCCACCTGGGGCATGTAGCCCAGCAGCCGGCGCTGTTCACTGGAGGGACGGCCCAGCACCAGTATCTGGCCGCGCCAGGGCTTGACCAGGCCCAAAATGCACTTGAGCAGGGTGGACTTACCGGAGCCGTTGGGGCCGATGACGCCCACAATGTCTCCCACCGCCACCTGAAAGGACACGTCCTCCAGCACCGGCTGGCGGTTGTATCCGGTCCAGAGACCCTCTATTTGCAGCGCGGGCGGCTTTACGCCGTTAACAGATGACATAATTTCCTTGAGCGGTGTCACCGCAGGTTGTCTGCCAGGCTGCGGGCGTTGAACCGCATCATGTCTATGTAGGTTGGTACGCGGGAGTCCAGAGTATCGGAGTAAATGGCACCCACTTTAACGCCCGCGTCGCGGGCGGTCTGTTCCACCGCCTTTTGGAGGTACTGAGGCTCGGTAAATATGGCAGGGACGTTGTCTGCCTTGATGATGTCCAGGATGTGGACGATGCTTTCAGGCGTAACATCGCCCGCACTGTGGGGCACAAAGGCAGAGACTTGCCAGCCGTAGCGGCGGCCAAAGTGCCCAAAGGCGTCGTGGAAAGTAACCAGATGACGGCGCTGGGGCGGCACCTGCTCCAGGATGCCCGCGATCTCCGAGTCCAGTTGACGCAACTGCTGGATATAGGCAGCGGCGTTGGCCTGGTATAGGGAGGCGTTGGCAGGGTCGGCCTGGGACAGGCCATGGCGGATTTGCTCCACGTAGTGGATAGCCTGCAAGGGGTCTTGCCAGTGGTGGGGGTCCCCCTCCAGGTGTTCCGGTTCTTCGTGGCGCTCTTGGCCTTCCTCTGTCCCTGAGGCGCTGGGGATCTCCAGTTCCATTACCGGCAGGGCTTCCAGTCCCTGGGAAGCCACCACGTGAATGGCGCTGGCCTGGCGCGTGCTGGCCAGAGTGGCGTCCAGGAAGGCGTCCAGGCCGCGGCCGTTGGAGACGATGAGCCGCGCCTTGCTGATGGCGATGCTGTCTTCCGGGCGGCTCTGGTAGCTGTGGACGTCTGTGCCCGGCGGGATGAGCACCTGCACTTCCACCAGGTTGCCTCCCACGTTCTTAGCCATGTCGCCCAAAATGCTGGTAGTGGCCACCACTGGGAGGCGCGTTTCCGGGCCGGCGGAGGGGCCGCAAGCCAGTCCCAGGACGGCCAGCAGAATTAGGGCAATCCCACCTTGTTTGACGCCGAAACGGAAATCCCTCCAGGCCCCCCTTTGCAGAGGGGGGGTGTGGGGATTTTGCCGGTGTATGTCTTGAGCCATGTTCAACTCCTGAGGCCAATTAGCGTTGACATGCCATTGCCCTGCCAGCAGGTTCAGTCTTGCTTTCAGGAAGCTTTTAATACCTGGTATCATTATTGTATATAACTGATAGTTAGTATCAATTGATTCCAAAAAAGAGATTGGTTTCAGGCGGGCTGCTGCAAGGCCTGGCAACTCTGGCAGCGGCCGTAAACCTCCAGCCAGTGGCCGCTGACCTGGAACCTGCGGGCGGCAGCCACCTGCCTGAGCTGGTCCTCGATGTCGCAGCCCACCAGGTCTTCCGAGTTGCCGCACTGGACGCACAGCAGGTGATGGTGGTGGCCGCGGTGGCTGAGCTGGTAGTGCAGGTTGCCATCCTCCAGCAACACCCGGCACAACATGCCCGACTCCACCAGCAGTTTGAGGGAGCGGAAGATGGTGGCGCGGCCCACGCTGGGGAGCTGTTCGTGCAGTTCTTCAGCGGTAAAGTGGCGCTCCCGCTCGGCGATGGCCTGGACCACGGCGCGGCGCGGGAGGGTATCCCGGTAGCCCCGGTCTTCCAGGGTTTCCAGCAACTGTTCTGCCAGGGGACTGCCGCGTTTACGCACCATAGTCATTCAATGATACCTGATATCAATCAGTAAATATTTTAGCACAAGTTGGGAGTTGATGCAACTCTCCGAATTGACTCACAATAAAAGTTACCTAAGGAGGATACGTTGCCTCAAAATGCGTGTTACCGAAGGGGAGGTAGACATGATGACCCGAGGCAGCGTGGAAGAGTACGTGACGGCGGTACAGGAAAGGTATAGGCGGGCCAGCCGCCGGGAGAAG
>Ga0194131_10002943_pt1 | contig 27444 bp, 26 predicted proteins | sample TA2KigO120mmetaG_FD_148631 | JGI IMG/M metagenome (GOLD analysis project Ga0194131, IMG submission 148631) | Freshwater microbial communities from Lake Tanganyika, Tanzania - TA2015053 Kigoma Offshore 120m | ecosystem: Environmental > Aquatic > Freshwater > Lake | place: Tanzania: Lake... | reverse complement strand
CGTGCGGCGCGCGGATCTGGCGGGCGCGGTCAGCCGCGTCGTCGCGCTGCTCGCGGAGCGGATGCCGGCGCTGCGCGTGCACCTCACGGCCCGGCCGGCCATCGCCGACATGCCCGCCACGCACCTGAACTATCCCGCGGCCTCGGTGGCGGTCTCGGCCGGCATCCTGCCGCTCGTCGACGGCAATCGCTTCCAGGTGGCGCGCGCCGTCTCGGGCGCGGAGGCGACGGCCGCCATCGACCGCCTGCAGAAGCTCGCGGGCGTTCCCCGCTAGACCGCCGTGGGCAGCCTGACGCTGGCGAACCAGCTCACGATCCTGCGGATCATGCTGATTCCGGCGTTCGTGCTGCTGGTCGTCTACGGGTTTCTCGGGTGGGCGCTCGTCACGTTCCTGGTGGCGGGGATCACCGACGCGCTCGACGGCCTCATCGCGCGTACCTGGCCGGGTCAGCGCACCAGTCTCGGCGCTTGGCTGGACCCGATGGCCGACAAGCTGCTGCTGGTCACCACGTTCGTCGTGCTGACGCTGCCCGGCATTCCGCTCACGAACCACCTGCCGCTCTGGCTGACCATCATCACCATCAGCCGCGACGTCGTCATCGTCGGCGTGGTGGCGATAATCAGCCTGGCCGTGGGACCGAGGACGTTCACGCCGTCGATGTGGGGCAAGCTGGCCACGGCCACCTACATCGTCACCAGCGTGGTGTTCATGTACTACAACTACCGCGAGGAACGGTCGATCGTCGTGGACCTGTTCGTGTGGCTCTCGCTGACGGTGACGATCGTCTCCGGCGTGGACTACTTCACGAAACTGCGGAAGCTGGTGAATGGATAGGGCCGACGTAAAGTCGGCCCTTACGCCGGTCGTAGGGGCCGACTTTACGTCGGCCTTACGCCTGGTCGTAGGGGCCGACTTTACGTCGGCCCTTACAGCTGTTTCTTGAAGTAGTCGATCGAACGCTTCAGGCCTTCTTCCAGATCGACCTTCGGCTCCCAGCCCAGCAGCGTGCGCGCGCGCGTGATGTCGGGGCGCCGCTGCTTCGGATCGTCCACGGGGAGTGGCCGGTAGACGACCCTGCTCGTCGATCCGACGAGCCTGATGATCGTGCGGGCGATCTCCTCGATGGTCACCTCGTGCGGGTTGCCGATGTTGACCGGGTCGTTGGTCGCCGACGCCATCAGCCGCAGGATGCCGTCCACGAGGTCGCTGACGTAGCAGAAGCTGCGCGTCTGCGTGCCGTCGCCGAAGACGGTGACGTCCTCGTTGCGCAGCGCCTGCGACATGAACGCCGGGACGGCGCGCCCGTCGCGCAGCCGCATGCGCGGGCCGTAGGTGTTGAAGATACGGACGATCTTCGTGTTGACGCCGTGCACGCGGTGGTAGGCGAGCGTGAGCGCCTCGGCAAACCGCTTGGCCTCGTCGTACACGCCGCGCGGGCCGATCGGGTTCACGTTGCCCCAGTACGTTTCCTTCTGCGGATGCTCCAGCGGGTCCCCGTACACCTCTGACGTCGAGGCGAGCATGAAGCCCGCGCCTTTCGCCTTCGCCAGGCCAAGCGCGTTGTGCGTGCCCAGCGACCCCACTTTCATGGTCTGGATGGGCAGCTCCAGGTAGTCGATCGGGCTGGCGGGGCTCGCCCAGTGGAGGACGAAGTTCACCGGGCCGTCCACGTCGATGTGGCGCGTGACGTCGTGGCGGATGAACTGGAAGTCGCGGTCGCGCAGGTGCGCGATGTTGACCATGTCCCCCGTCAGCAGGTTGTCGATGCCGACGACCGAGTGGCCGCGCGCGAGGAGCTCCTCGCTCAGGTGCGAGCCGATGAACCCGGCGGCGCCCGTGACGACGACTCTCACGAGCAGGCAGCAGGCAGCGCGCAGCGGGCAGTGGATCCGCTTCGCCGCCATGGGGTCGATGGCGTGACGATGTTCACCCCGCAACGTCGAACGGCGTTCACTGCCGGCTGCCTGCTGCCCACTGCCGGCTAGTACGCGACGCCGCGCTGGAAGAGGCCGCGCACGAGCGTGAGCCACATGATCTTGATGTCGAGGCCCACCGACCAGTTCTCGATGTAATAGAGGTCGTACTCGATGCGCTTTTCGAGCGAGGTGTTGCCGCGCCAGCCGTTCACCTGCGCCCAGCCGGTGATGCCGGCCTTGACCTTGTGGCGGAGCATGTACTGCGGAATGCGGTGCTTGAACTGCTCGACGAAGAACGGGCGCTCGGGCCGCGGTCCGACGATCGACATGTCGCCGCGCAGGACGTTCAGGAACTGCGGCAGCTCGTCGAGGTCGAGCTTGCGCAGCCAGTGCCCCACCGGCGTGACGCGCGGGTCGTCGTCGCGCGCCCAGACGGGGCCGGTGGCGTCCTCGGCGCCCTCTTCCATGGAGCGGAACTTGTAGACGGTGAACGCCTTGCCGTCGAGGCCCATGCGCTCCTGGGCGTAGAAGATCGGGCCGCGCGAGGTGAGCTTGATCAGCGCCGCGATGATGCCGAACGGAATCAGCAGGACCAGCATGGCCGCGGCCGACAGCAGCACGTCGATGAGGCGCTTGATCCAGGTGTTGACGCCCTGGAGCGGCACGTCGTTGACGTTGATGATCGGCAGGCCGTCCAGGTCCTCCAGGCGCGCGCGCAGGGCGATGAACTGGAGCAGGTCGGGGACGACCTTGACGTCGATGCACTCGCGGCTCGTGATCTCCATCAGGTCCAGCAGCTTCGAGTGCTCGTCGAGCGGCAGGGCGACGTACAGGTGGTCGACGCGCTCGCGCTGCGTGATGTCGGCCACCTCGCTGAGCGTGCCGAGGAGCGGCAGGCCGCGGTAGCCGATGTGGTCGCCGCCCGCGCGGTCGTCGACGAAGCCGACCACCTGGAACCCGAGCTCGCGGTGCTGCAGCATCCGGTCGGCGACCATGCGCCCCAGGTCGCCGGCGCCGGCAATGAGGATGCGCTTGAGGCCGATGCCGGCGCGCCACCGCCGCTCGAGCAGCTCGCGCACGAACTCGCGCGACAGGTAGGTGAGCACGACGTTGGCGGCGAGGAACAGCCCCCACACGAGCTGCGACACCTGATAGGCGCCGCGCGCCCGCTCGGCGTCAGAGGCGTAGTACGCCTGGAAGTACAGCGTGGCCACGACGCCGAAGACCACCGCGAGGATGCTGCCGACGAGGACGGCGAAGAAGTCGTCCACGCGCGAGCGGCCGCGCCGCAGGCGGTAGATGCCCTGCAGGTGGAAGGCCAGCGGCGTCACCAGGCCGATGAGCGGCATGACGATGAAGTACTGCTCGATGGGCGGATACCCGCGCGTGACGGGAATGAGTCCGCTCTCGAAGCGCACGCCGTAGGCGAGGATGAACGCCCACATCGCCAGCAGCGCGTCGGTGACGACGTAGAAGGCGACGAGCAGGCGGTTATAGCGTCTTACCATCGAGCTCCCGCGGGCGCGGCGACCGTCTCGTCGATCACCGCCCGCATTGCCGTCTCATGCCGGTCGCGCGAGAAGCGCTCGGCGTGCGCGCGGATGCGCGCGCGGTCGAACTCGAGGCGCGCCACGCGGCCCAGGGCTGCGGCCAGCGCATCGACCGTCCCTTCATCGAACAACACGCCGGTGTCGCCGTCGACGACCGTCTCGAGCGCGCCGCCGCGGCCGAGCGCGACGACCGGCCGTCCACACGCCTGCGCCTCGACCGGGACGATGCCGAAGTCCTCCTCGCCGGGCAGCAGCACGGCCTGCGCCTGCCGGTACTCGTCCCGGATCTGCGCGTCCGTCAGGCGGCCGAGGAACTGCACATCGTTGCCCGCCTTCGCTTCGAGCCGCCTCCGGTCCGGGCCGTCGCCGACGATCCGCAGCCCCGCGCCCACCCGCGCGCACGCCTCCATCGCCAGCTCGACCCGCTTGTAGGGCACGAGTGCAGACACGATCAGAAAGTGGCTGCCTGGTGTGGTGTCGTCGGGATGGTAGAAGACAGTGTCGACCGGTGGATACACGATGGTCGCTTCGCGATTATAGTATCGGCGGATCCGCCCCGCAACGTGCGCGGAGTTCGCGACGAAGCGGTGCACGCGCGGCGCGGTCGCCGCGTCCCACCGCGCCAGCCTCGCCAGCACCGGCCGGTACACCCAGCGGCTCGCGAGCGGACCGACCCGGTCGGGGCCGAAGTACGCATCGAACTGATCCCAGCCGTACCGCATCGGTGAGTGGCAGTAGCACAGGTGCCGCGCGCGGCCGGTGGGCACGACCGCCTTCGCGGCGCAGTGGCTGGAGCTGACGACGAGGTCGTACGGATCGAGGTCGAACTGCTCGACGGCGAACGGAAAGAGCGGCAGGTAGCGACGGTAGTGCGAGCGCGCGAGCGGCAGCCACTGCACGAACGACGTCTCGATGCGGTGACGCTCGATGAGCGGCGAGACCGAGCCCTTCTGGTGGAACAGCGTGAAGATGTCGGCGCGCGGATACAGGCGGCACAGCACCTCGAGGACCTTCTCGCCCCCGCGCATGCCGGTCAGCCAGTCGTGAATCAGCGCGACTCTCACCGCGCCTCGGCAACCTCACGGTACAGATCGCGCGTGCGCGCCACGGACCGCTCCCACGAGAACTCGTGTGCGCGCTCGATGCCCTTCGCGCGCATGTCGTTGGCGAGCTCCGGGTTGTCGAGCACGGAGCGGATGCCGTCCACGATCGACCCGACGTCGTACGGATCGACGAGCACGGCGGCGCCGCCGGTCACCTCGGGCAGCGAGGACACGTTCGACGTGACCACGGGCGTGCCGCTGGCCATCGCCTCGAGCGGCGGCAGGCCGAAGCCCTCGTACAGCGACGGAAACACGAACACCGCCGCGAGGCGGTAGAGCACCGCGAGCGTCTCGTCCGGCAGGTAGCCGAGGAAGCGCACGTGCTTGTGCAGCTTGTAGTGGTGCACGGCGCGGCGCAGCGCGGGGAGCTTGGAGATCTCGTCGCCGATGATGAGCAGCTTCAGGTCGTCGAACTCGCCCTTGCGCAGCTCGGCGAATGCCTCGATGACGCGCACGAGGTTCTTGTGCGGCTTGATGGTGCCCGCGTAGAGCACGAACCGGTGCTGGAGCTGGTAGCGCTCGCGCACGCGCGCGACGTCCTCCTCCGGCGGCGCCTCGCGGAACCGCTCGTCGATCGCGTTGTAGACGACGACGATCTTCTCCGGCGGGACGTTGAAGAAGTGGAGGATGTCGCGCTTCGACGCCTCGGAGACGGTCAGGATCCGGTGCGAGCGCCTGGCCGCGCTCCACATCGACGCTTTCGCGTACGCATACGCCGCGCGGTTCGGCAGGTACTGCGGAAACATCAGGTGGATGCAGTCGTGAATGGTCACCACCGACCGGCAGCGCACCGCCGGCGGCAGCACGTAGTGCGGCGCGTGGAAGACGTCCGGCTTCACCCGCCCCAGCACCCACGGGACGTGCAGCTGCTCGCGGATGGAGTAGTTCGGCGACGGCTCGAGGACCCCGCGGAAGTTGGGTCCGAGCTGGCCCGCCACGTCCAGGTCGCCCTCGTGGCAGAGCAGCACGTACTCGGTCTCCCGATCGAGCCGCGCGAGGTGCCGCAGCAGGTTCCGCGTGTAGGTGCCGATGCCGAAGTCGTGGAGCTTGCGGGCGTCAATCGCGACGCGCATTACCAGCCCGTCCAGTCCATCCGGTGCTGGCGGCGCAGGTCGCGGAGCACGCCGGGATAGACGCCGGCCTGCCGCGCGACTTCCGCGGCCTTCAGCACTTCCGCGCGAATCGCGGCGACGCTGGTGCGCATGCTCGAGAGCCACTGCTCGCAGTCGTAGATCGACGTGGCGGAGATCGTGACGCCGTTCGGCTCGAGGACGGCAAACCACGGACGGTCGCCGCTGCGCGTGGAGCGCGTGACGCACGTCTGCGCGTACCGCGTCCACTGCATGTCGAGCTGCTCGCCGTTCCGCGAGGCCCACTCCATGACCTGCCGGTAGGCCTGTTCCCCCTGCTGCCGGCGACGGTCGCCTTCCGACGGCGCGCCGGTCAGCCGATTGAGCCCGTCGAGCGGCGTGGCGCTCTGGGCCGCAAGCTGGCCGTTGAGGAGCTGCGACGCGTGGTCGCTGGCGACCGCGAAGGCCACGCCTTCCGCCGCCCGCTGGCCCAGCGTGTTGATGCCGACGACGATGCCGCGCCGATCCACGAGCGGGCCGCCGCTGTTGCCGGGGTTGAGCGCGGCGTCGGTCTGGATCAGCGTGACCGCGCCGGCGCGGCGCACCGCGCTGATGATGCCGCGCGTCACGGTGTTGGACAGCACGCCGAGCGCGGAGCCGATGGCGACGACTTCCTGGCCCACGCGGATGCCGTTCACCGACCCGAGCTGCAGCGTCGGCTGGTTCGGGCTGGCGCCGGTGACGCTGAGCACGGCGAGGTCGTACCCGGTGTTCACCGTGGCGACGCGCGCGCTGTAGGCGCCGTCGCGCGCCTGGAGCTGCACCGAGGTCTGTCCCTGGACGACGTGCGCGTTGGTCAGCACGGTGTCGGGCCGGATGAAGAACCCGGTGCCACGCGACCGGCCGGCGGTGATGGAGACCACGGCGGGCAGCGTGCGCGCGACGATGTCCTCGAGCCCCTCGACTGCGCTCGGGGCAGGCCCCTCGACTGCGCTCGGGGCAGGCCCCTCGACTCCGCTCGGGGCAGGCTGGGAGAGGGGAGCCGGGGGTGGGGCCGCGGGCAGTGGAGCCAGGTCGGGGAAGATGTCGCCGGAATCCCCCGGAGCGTCTGCATCCGCGTCCGGATCATCCGCCGCGGGATCGTCAGCCACGGCGACTGCGGGTTGTGGCGGCTGCGCCGGGGCAGGCTCCAGCGCTGTCCGGAACGCGAACGCGGCGGCGGCCAGGATGACGCCCAGCGCGACGTACGCCAGCGGCTTGCCCGCGGTCCCGCGTGGAGCGGACGTGGCCGCGGGGGCCTCGACGAACGTCTCTCCTGGCGGCTGCCGGTATCCGCAGCGGCACTCGTCCACGCGGCCCGGCACGCGCCGGCCGCACGACGGGCACTCCCAGGCGCTCATGACTTCCCCATTATCGTCAGGTACGTGCGCAGCAACGGGACCCAGCCGGGATGGTGCTTTTCATAGAACGCGAGCTGGCTGCGCCGGTACGCCTGCTCGGTGGCCGCCGCCGCCGATGCCCGCGACTGCCCGCGCAGGTGCACGACCTCCGCGTCGGGCGTGAAGAGCACCGTACGGCCCCGCGCGCGGACGGCCGCGCAGAAGTCCACGTCCTCCGTATACATGAAGAACCGCTCGTCCATGAGGCCGACCGTTTCCGCGTCGGCCCGCCGCACGAGCAGGCACGCGCCGCTCACCCAGTCCACCTCCCGGGTGTCGCGGGTGGCGGAGGCCACCCAGGCGCGCGTCAACGGCAGGCCGCGGTCGTAGGCGGCGGAAAACGTCTTCCGCCGCAGCTCCACGACCGGGGAGAGCATCGAGCCGAAGGAGAGCTCCGTGCGGCCGGTCTCGTCCACCAGCCGCGGTCCGGCAATCGCCGCGTCGGGACGCGCGTCGAGCCGCGCCACGAGCGCGGTGAGCGCGCCCGGGCGCACCCGTGTGTCGGGGTTGAGCAGGAGCACCAGCTCGCCGGACGTCTGCCGGATGCCGATGTTGTTCGCCCGGGCGAAGCCGACGTTGCCGCCGGCATCGGTCACGCGCACCGACGGCCAGCGCTCGCGGACGAGCGCGGTCGTGCCGTCGGTGGACGCGTTGTCCACGACGACGATCTCCTGGTCCACGCGCGGCGTGTGCCCGGCAATCGACGCGAGGCAGGCGTCGATGTGCGCCTGCGAGTTGTAGGTGACGATGACGATGGAGAGACGGGGCATCTCCATCAACGCATCAGTTGGAGGGCGGCCCTTTACGGGCCGCCTGCTCGAGAACCTTCAGCACGCCGCGCGCGCATGCCTGCCACGAATAGCGCGCGAGCACGCCGGGCGCGATGGCGAGGCGGTGTGCGCGTTCGCGTTCGTCGGTGAGCGCGCGGTCGAGCGCGTCCTCGATCAGCTCCGGCTCCGGTCGGTCCACGTACATGGCGGCGTTGCCGTAAATCTCGCGCGCAATCGGCGTGTCCAGCACCACGATGGGAATGCCGCTGGCAAGCGCCTCGATGGGCGTCATGCCGAAGCCTTCGTAATCCGACAGGAACGCGAAGACACGCGCGTGCCGATGGAGCTGCCAGAGATCGTCCTCCGACACGTAGGACTGGATACCGATCCGTTCGAGCACCCCGCTCTTGCGCGCCAGGACCCCGAGGTCGATGCGAGGCATCGTGCGGTTGTCGCCGACGATCTCCAGCCGCACCCGCGGCATGCGGCGCGCCACGCGCGCGAATCCGTCGATGAGCTCGGGAACGTGCCGCCGGTTGAAGACGGAGCCGACAAACAGCACGACCGGGTCGGGCGGCCGCAGCGACTTCCGCGCAACGGGCGCGAGTGCCGTGACGCCCGGATAGACGACCTCGACCTTGTCGGGCGTCACGCCCAGGTGCTGCACGATCTCGCCCTTCGAGAACTCCGAGATCGTCAGGACGCGCGCGGCCCGCTGCGCGGCCATGCGCGTGAGGGTGCGGCGCCGCAGCCCCTCTTTCCAGTGGAACCACTCCGGATGCGACGCGAACGACACGTCGTGGATGGCGACCACCATCGGCACGGGCGGGCGCACCGGGCCGGAGTAGCCGGGGCAGAAGAGCACGTCGGCCACGGCCTTCCGCACGAGCCGCGGCAGCGTCAGTTGTTCCCAGAGGGTGCCGCCGCCCGACTTCGGGGCGAGCTGGACGAACTCGTGCTCCGCCGCCTCGGGCATCGTCTTCCAGACGTCGAGGAGCTGGCCGAGATAGCGCCCGACACCTGTCGGCCGGCCGCGCAGCTCCCGTGCGTCGATGGCGATGCGCATCAGTGCCGCTCCGCTGCGCGGATCACGGCATCCGCGTAGGCCTGCCGCAGTGTCGCGGCGGCCGACTCCCACGTGAACGTGGCCGCGCGCGCCAGGCCCGCCTCCGCGCGGGCGGACGCAAAGCAATCGTCGTCCACGAGGCGCTCGAGCGCGGCGGCGAGCGCCTCGACGTCGGCCGGCTCGACGAGCGTGCCGGCGTCGCCGACAACCTCCGGCAGCGAGCCGCGATTGGAGGCCACGACGGGAATCCCCGCCGACATCGCCTCGAGCGCGGTCAGGCCGAAGCCTTCGTCGAGCGAGGGCAGCACGAGCACCCGCGCGCCGGCGTAGAGCCGCTCGCGGTCCGCCTCCTCGACGTAGCCGAGACGGCTGACGTGTCCCGCCAGCGGGGCCGCGGCCATCCGCCGCAGCCATTCGGCGGCGTCGGGGGTCTCGCGCCCGGCGATGACGAGCGGCGGCGCCGACGGCCGCCGCTCCAGCAGCCGCGCATAGGCGTCGAGCAGCGCGCCGACGTTCTTCCGTGGCTCGAGCGTGCCGACGAACAGGATGCAGCCGTTGCGGGGCACGTTGGGCGCACGTCCGAGCGATTGCCAGGTGGGTGCCCCCGCGCGGCAGACGTAGACGCGATCCGCAGGGACACCAAGTTGTTCGGTCACCAGGCGGCGTCCATGTTCGGTCGAGGTGACGACGGCATCCGCGCGCCGCGCGTGTGACGCTGCCAGCGCCGCGTAGTCGCGGCGAATCTCCGCGCGCGTACGCGACGGGTCCGACAGGAAGAAGAGATCGTGGACGGTCACGACCTGGGCCGCGCGCCTCGAGGGGATGAGCAGCGGATGCGGCGCATGGACGACGTCACAGGCGCCGGCAAGGCGTTCGACGGGCGGCCACTCGAGGCGATGCCAGAGATAGTTGAGGACACGGACGGGAACGCGCCGATCGATCACCCGGACGCCGAGCTCGGCGGCGAGGCCGTGTGCCGGGCGGTCTTTCCACGAGCTCGTGAACACCGCCACATCGTCCGCGGTGGTCCGCGCGTAGGCGCGGACGAGCTGATGCATGTACTCGCCGACGCCGGTTCGCTCCCGGAGGGCGGGCCGGTAGTCGACGAGAATGCGCATCTACGGCTTTATGATAGCCTCAGCTGTTTGAGCGAACTGTGGGCGAAGGTTCCCGTGGAGGCGGATGAAGATCGCGGTTATCGGCACCGGGTACGTGGGGCTCGTCGCGGGGGCGTGTTTTGCGGAGAGCGGCAACGACGTGGTCTGCGTGGACAGGGACACGGCCAAGATCCGCCTGCTGCAGCGTGGCAAGATGCCCATCTACGAGCCGGGGCTCGAAGAGCTGGTCCGGCGCAACCGGCAGGAAGGCCGGCTGACGTTCACGACCACGCTGCCGAAGGCGGTCCGCGATTCGGCCATCGTCTTCATCGCCGTCGGCACACCGCAGGGTGAGGACGGCTCCGCCGACCTGCAGCACGTGCTCGCGGTCGCGCGCGACATCGCGAAGGCGATGAACGGCTACAAGGTGATCGTGGACAAGAGCACGGTCCCGGTGGGCACGAGCGCGAAGGTCCGCGACGTCGTCCGCCGGGAGACGACGCATCCGTTCAGCGTGGTCAGCAACCCCGAGTTCCTGAAGCAGGGCGCCGCGATCGAGGACTTCATGAAGCCCGACCGGGTCGTGATCGGCGCCGAGGACCCGCGCGCCGAGGCGATGATGCTGGAGCTCTACGCTCCGTTCACGCGCACCGGCGCGCCGATCATGGTGATGGACTGCGCGAGCGCGGAGCTCTCGAAGTACGCCGCCAACGCGATGCTGGCGACGCGCATCTCGTTCATGAACGAGGTGGCGAACGTCTGTGAAGCGGTCGGCGCCGACGTGGATCAGGTCCGCCGGGCGATCGGGTCCGACCGCCGCATCGGCTCGTCCTTCCTCTTTCCGGGTATCGGGTACGGCGGCAGCTGCTTCCCGAAGGACGTGAAGGCGATGGTCCGGTTCGCCTCGGACAAGGACTATCAGTTCCGCATCCTCGAGGCGGTCGAGGCGGTGAACGCGCACCAGAAGACGCGCCTGGTGGCAAAGATGAAGGCGCACTTCGGGTCGCTGAAGGGGAAGATCATCGGCGTCTGGGGGCTCTCGTTCAAGCCGCGCACCGACGACATGCGCGAGGCGCCGTCCATCCCGATGATCGACGCGCTGCTGGCCGCCGGCGCGCGCGTGCAGGCCTACGATCCGGGGGCGGGCAAGACGGCGAAAGCGATCTTCGGCAGCCGGATCGCGCTGGCGGCGGGCAACTACGAGGCGCTGAAGGGCGCCGACGCGCTGGCGATCCTGACCGAGTGGAACGAGTTCCGCCGCCCCGATTTCGCGCGGATGCGGAAGCTGATGCGCTCGCCGGTCGTCTTCGACGGCCGCAATCTGTTCACGCCCGAGCAGATGAAGCAGAACGGGTTCACCTACTATTCCATTGGCCGCGCCTAGCGTCGTCCTGGTCACCGGCGGCGCCGGATACATCGGCAGCCACACCGCCAAGGCGCTGCGCCGCGCCGGGCACGCGGTCATCATCTACGACAACCTCTCGGCGGGGCACCGCGCGGCGGCGCTCGGCGCGCCATTCATCCGCGGCGACGTCGGCGACGTGGCCGCCGTCCGGCAGGCGCTTCGCGAGACCGGCGCCACCGCGGTTATGCACTTCGCCGCGTGGCTGACGATTCCGGATTCCGTGCGCGATCCGGCCGGCTACTACCGCAACAACGTCGCCGGCGCGCTCGGCACGCTCGAAGCGATGGCGGCGGAAGGCTGCGGGCACTTCGTGTTTTCGTCGACCTGCGCCGTCTATGGCGATCCGCAGCACACGCCGCTGACCGAATCCCATCCGACCGCGCCCATCAATGCCTACGGACAGACGAAGCTGGCGGTGGAGCAGGCGCTGCCGCACTTCGAGCGGGCGTACGGCATCCGGTCGATCAGCCTGCGCTACTTCAACGCGGCGGGCGCGGATCCGGAAGGGGAGCTGGGCGAGGACCACTCCCCTGAGTTCCACCTGATTCCGCGCGCGTTCGACGCGGCGCAAGGCGGGGCGCCACTGGAGGTGTACGGCGACGACTACCCGACGCCGGACGGGACCTGCCTGCGGGACTACGTGCACGTGACCGATCTCGCGGACGCGCACGTCCGCGCCCTGCTGTGGCTGCAGCACGGCGGCGCGTCGGGCAGCTACAACATCGGGACGGAGCGGCCCAGTTCCGTGCTCGACGTGATCGCCACGGTCGAGCGGGTCAGCGGCCGGCAGGTGGCGCGCCGCGTGGCGCCGCGCCGTCCGGGAGACCCTGCCGCGCTGTACGCGTCGGCCGAGCGCATCCGCCACGATCTCGGATGGACGCCGCAGCGCCCGGACCTCGCGACCATCGTCGCCGACGCGTGGCGCTGGCATTCGGCCCACCCACGTGGCTTCCAGGTGGCGGCCTCCTGATGTCACGCATCCGCGGCGTGCTCAGCGATCCGCTGCTCTCGGTGGTCATGCCCGCGTTCAACGAGAAGGCGACCATCGAAGAGATTCTGCGCCGCGTGGCCGCGGTCTCGATCCGCACGCAGGTGATCGTCGTGGACGACTGCTCGACGGACGGCACCCGGGAGATCCTGACGAGGCTGCAGCCCGAGCTCGGCTTCACGCTGCTGCTGCAGGAACGCAACATGGGGAAGGGCGCGGCGCTGCGCCGCGGCTTCGAGGCCGTGCGCGGGGACCTCGTCGTGATCCAGGACGCGGACCTCGAGTACTCGCCCGAGGAGTTCCCGTCGCTCATCGAGCTGATTTGCCAGGGTCGCGCCGACGTGGTCTACGGCTCGCGGTTTCTCGGCCGGCACCGGGTCTTTCTCTTTACCCATTACGCCGGCAACCGGTTCCTGACCCTCCTCACCAACGTCCTCTACAACACCATGCTCACGGACATGGAGACCTGCTACAAGGTGATGCGGACGGAGGTGCTGCGGTCGATGACGCTGCGCTCGGACGGGTTCGGCATCGAGCCCGAGCTGACGGCCAAGATCTTCAAGCGCGGCTACCGGGTGTACGAGGTGCCGATCACGTACGATGGTCGCGGGTACGACGAGGGCAAGAAGATCAACTGGCGCGACGGGGTGGTGGCGCTGTGGGTGCTCCTCAAGTACCGGTTTACTGAGTGAAGGGGTTCTCGAGACTCTTCGCCTACGCCCGTCCCCACCGGGGGCGGCTGATCGCGGCGCTCGCCGCGATGGTGCTGTACGGCGCCGCATCGGCCGGGGTGGCCGCGCTCATCCAGCCGATCTTCGACGACGTGCTCGCCGCGCGCGAGAATCTGGTCCCGATCGCGGCGGCGATCCTCGCGGTCTACCTGGTCAAGGGGATCGGCGCGTACCTCTCCGGCTACCTGATGACCGACGTCGGCCAGCGCGTGGTCCGCGATCTGCGCAACGTGCTCTTCCGGCACATCCTCGGCCAGTCGGCGGCGTTCTTCTCGCTGCAGACAACCGGCCGCCTGATGTCGCGGATCACCAACGACGTCGGCCAGGTGCAGCGCGCGGTTTCGGAGACGATTGGCGATCTCACGCGCGAGTCGCTCGCCATCATCGGCTTTGCCGGGCTGCTCTTCTACTACGATCCCCGGCTGGCGCTCGTGTGCCTCACGGGCGCGCCGCTCGTCGTCTACCCGCTCGTGCGTCTGGGGCAGCGCGTGCGCCGCACCACGCGGCGCAGCCAGGAGGCGCTCGAGCAGATGTCGCACGTCAGCGCCGAGGCGTTCACCGGACACCGCATCGTGAAGGCGTTCGGCGCCGAGTCGCGGGAGATCGAGAAGTTCGAGCGCTCGTCGCACCACTTCTACCGGACCAACATGAAGGTGACGAGCGTGCTGTCCTCGCTGCCGCCGCTCATGGAGTTCATCGGCGGCGTCGCGTTCGTGGCCGCGCTGGTGTACGGCAGCCAGGAGATCGCCACCGGTCGCCTCTCCGCGGGAGAGTTCACCGCGTTCATTGCGGCCCTGTTCATGATGTACGCCCCGGCGAAGAAGCTGAGCCGCGTCAACGCCGACCTGCAGCAGGCGATGGCCGCCGCGGACCGGATCTTCGAGATCCTCGATTCGCACAACGAGGTGCAGGACCGGCCCGGCGCCGTGCCGCTGCCGCCGTTCCGCGAGCAGATCGAGTTCCGCGACGTCGAGTTCGTCTACACGGGGACGAGCGGGCGCGCCACGCTCGATCGCGTCAGCTTCACCGTCCGCGCCGGGCAGATGCTCGCCATCGTCGGCCGCAGCGGGGCGGGGAAGACGACGCTGGTGAACCTGCTGCCGCGGTTCTACGACGTGACCGGCGGGACGATCCGGATCGACGGCCACGACGTGCGCGACGTGACGCTGGCGTCGCTGCGGGCGCAGATCGGCATCGTGACGCAGGAGACGGTGCTGTTCGACGACACCATTGCCGCCAACGTCGCCTACGGCCGTCCCGGCGCGACGCGCGCGGAGATCGAGGCGGCGGCGCGCGCCGCGCACGCCCACGAGTTCATCGCCAGGCTCGACGCCGGCTACGAGACGCGCATCGGCGAGCGCGGGCAGCGGCTGTCCGGCGGGCAGCGGCAGCGGCTGGCGATCGCGCGGGCCATCCTGCGCGACTCGCCGATTCTCATCCTCGACGAGGCCACCTCGTCGCTGGACGCGGAAGCGGAGATGCTCGTCCAGGAGGCGCTCTCCAACCTGATGATGAACCGCACCTCCTTCGTCATCGCGCATCGCCTGTCCACCGTGCGCCGCGCCGAGGCCATCGTCGTCCTCGAAGGCGGCCGCATCGTCGAGTCGGGGACGCACGAGACGCTCATGGCGCGCGGCGGCGCCTATGCGAAACTCTACGAGTTGCAGCTCCAGGAAGAACCCATCGAGGAGCTCGAGGCGTGATGAAATCCATGACCGGCTTCGCCTCGCTCACGCACGAGGACGACCGGGCGTCGATCGGCATCACGCTGCGCGCGGTCAACCATCGCTTTCTGGACGTGCAGCTCCGCATCCCGCAGGCGCTGGCGGACCTGGAGCCGCGCGTGCGCGCGCTGCTGCAGAAGCGCCTCGCGCGCGGACGCGTGGAGCTGTCCATCTCCATGCAGCTCCGCCAGCTGACGACGCCGAGCGTGGAGCTCAACGAGGAATTCGCCAGCGCGTTGTCCGCGGCGATCGATCGCGCGCGTGAGCGCGGTCTCGTCGCCGGCGCGCTGACGCCGGGCGACCTGCTGCGGCTGCCGCAGGCGATCACCGTGCGCGAGAAGCCGCACGAGCCGGATCCCGCGGTCGAGGCGCAACTGGAGGCCAGCGTGCATGCGGCGGTGGAGCAGGCGCTGGCGGATCTCGACGCCATGCGCGTCCGCGAAGGCGAGCACCTCCGCGCCGACCTCGATCGCCGCAAACAGATGCTGGGCGAGCTGATTGGCAGGCTGGTCAGCGCGGCCGAGGAGGGCCGCGGCGACGTCGAGGCGCGGCTGCACGAGCGCGTGCGCGAGATCAGCGCGGAGCTGCCGGTCGATCAGGCCATGGTCGCGCAGGAAGTCGTGCGCGCGGCGGCGCGGTCGGACATCAGCGAAGAGGTCACGCGCTTCCGCGCCCACCTGGCGCACTGGGATGCGCTGGCCGAGGGCGACGAGCCGTGCGGCCGCAAGCTCGATTTCCTGCTGCAGGAGATGAACCGCGAGGTGAACACCATCGGATCGAAGGCCGATGGCCTGCGCGTCTCGGAGCTGATCATCAACGCCAAGGCCGAGCTCGAGAAGATGAAGGAGCAGGTCCAGAATGTCGAATAGCCGTGGTCTGCTCTTCATCGTGTCGGCCCCGTCCGGGACCGGCAAGACCACGCTCGTCGAGCGGCTGGTGCAGATCGTCCCGAATCTGCACATGTCGCGCTCCTATACGTCGCGCCCCGCGCGGGCCGGAGAACGGGACGGCGTCGACTATAATTTCATCAGCCGCGCGCGCTTCGAGGAGATGGTGAACGGCAACGCATTCCTCGAGTGGGCGGACGTCTTCGGCAACTACTACGGGACCTGCGCCGCCGACTGCGAGGGCGACCTGGCGCAGGGACGTGACGTCGTCCTCGTCATCGACGTCCAGGGCGCGAAGCAGGTGCGGGGCCGCGGCATCGAGAACGTCGGCATCTTCGTCCTGCCGCCCTCCGCCGCCATTCTCGAGCAGCGTCTCCGCGGCCGCAGCAAGGACAGCGACGAGCAGATCCGGAAACGGCTGGACACGGCGTGCCGCGAGGTCGGGGAGTACTCGCAGTACGAGTACGCGGTCATCAACGACGAGCTGGACGGCGCCGTCGAGCGCCTGAAGGCCATCGTGCTGGCCGAACGGGCGCGCGTGAAGGTCATGCGTCCCGCGTCCGAAAAGATCATCAGGACGTTTCATCAGTAGGGCGCACCCTTCGCGTCCGCCGGAACAGAGAGCACATGGTCAGAGCACCGAAAGAGAACCGATTCGAGTTCGTCACCCTCGCCGGCGCCCGCGCCAAGCAGCTGCTGAAGGGCGCGCTGCCGCGCGAGCAGGGTGACAAGAAGACCACCATCGCGCAGCGCGAAGTGCTGCGGCGCAAGGTTGTGAAGCTCGAGGACGTAGCTGAATAAATCCCAGATCCCAAATTGCAGCTATTGGGTTTTGGGATTTGGGATTTGGGATTTGGGATTTGGGTTTTGACATGTCCTTAATCGCCCTCGGCGTGACCGGCGGCATCGGCGCCTACAAGGCGGTCGAGGTCTGCCGCGGTCTGCAGAAGCGCGGCCACGACGTCGTGGCGGTCATGACGCGATCGGCGGCGAGGTTCGTCGGCCCCGTCACGTTCGAGGCGATCACCCGGCGCCCGGTCATCACGTCGCAGTGGAAGCCGGGGATGAATGCCGACGTCGGGCACATCGCGATCGCAGACCAGATCGGGTTGCTGCTCGTGGCGCCCTGCACGGCGAACGTCGTCGGCAAGTTCGCCAACGGCATAGCCGACGACTTCCTTACCTCGCTCTATCTGGCGACGAAGGCGCCCGTCCTCATTGCGCCTGCGATGAACACGAACATGCTGGCGCACGCGGCGGTGCAGCAGAACCTGCAGACGCTCGCCGCCAGAGGCGTCCGGTTCGTCGAGCCCGGCGAGGGGTATCTGGCCTGCGGCTGGATCGGCAAGGGGCGGCTGGCGGAGCCCGACGAGATCGTCGCCGCGGCGGAACAGGTGCTGAGGCGCGGCTCGCCCGCCGAAGCCTCGGCGAAGGCGGGCGTGTCGGCGCTGCGCGGCCGGCGCGTCGTCGTCACCGCGGGCCCCACCTGCGAAGACATCGATCCCGTTCGATACGTCGGAAACCGCTCGAGCGGGCGGATGGGATTTGCCCTGGCCGCCGAGGCGAGACGCCGCGGCGCGCACGTGACGCTGGTGGCCGGCCCGACGCCGGTGGAGCCGCCGGCGTCGGACGACTTCGTGCGCGTCCGCACCGCGGCGGAGATGCACAGCGCGGTGATGCTGGCCGCGCCGCAGGCCGATCTCGTCATCATGGCGGCGGCGGTGGCCGACTACACGCCCGTCAACCCCGCCGCCAGCAAGGTCGCCAAGGCCGACGCGCCGCTGACGCTGACGCTCGAGCGCACGCGCGACATCCTCGCGGATCTGGCGCGGCTGCCGTCGCGGCTGTCGTCGGGGATGCCGATGCTCGTCGGTTTTGCCGCCGAGACCGGCGACGCGGTCGCCAAGGCGCGCGACAAGCGGGCGCGCAAGCAGATCGACGTCATCGTCGCCAACGACATCTCGCAGCCGGGCGCCGGGTTCGAGGTGGACACCAACGCCGTGACCATCATTTCGGACGGTCGGGAGCGGCAGGTGAGCCTCCAGAGCAAGGACCGCGTCGCCGCCGCCATCCTCGACGAGATCGAGCCGCTGATGCGGACCCGGTCTGTCACGACCGCCTGATACACTCCTCTCCGTCGGTTCATGGACGATCTCAGGGCCCATCTGCAGTTTTTTGCGGAGCTCGGTGTCGGCGGCGTGCGCCGGGAACCCGAATGGTCGTCCCGTAGGGCGGGCCTTGTGAGGCCCGCCGAGTCGGCCGACCTGCCGCACGCGGTTCCGGTCTTTGCTTCCCAGGCCGACGCGCTCGCGGCGATTCGCGCCGACCTCGGCGACTGCACCCGCTGCAAGCTGCACACGCTCGGGCGCAAGCAGATCGTCTACGGCGTCGGGAACCCGAACGCCGACCTGATGTTCGTCGGCGAGGCGCCGGGCGCCGACGAAGACATCCAGGGCGAGCCGTTCGTCGGCCGCGCCGGGCAGCTGCTGACGAAGATCATCGAGTCGATCGGCCTGCAGCGCGAGGACGTCTACATCGCCAACGTCATCAAGTGCCGCCCGCCCGGCAACCGGAATCCCGAGCCGGACGAGGTGGAGCAGTGCGAGCCGTTCCTCTTCCGGCAGATCGACACCATCAGGCCGACGGTCATCGTCGCGCTGGGCAAGTTCGCCGCGCAGTCGCTGCTGCGGACGACGGATCCGATCACGCGGCTGCGGGGACGCGAGTACAAGTACCGCGACGCGATCCTCATGCCCACCTACCATCCGGCGTACCTGCTGCGGACGCCGTCGGCGAAGCGGGACGTCTGGGAAGACATGAAGCGCGTTCGAGCGCTCCTCTCAGAGCGCTGATTGCGTTTCGTCTCCGTCGCCGTCCCGATCCCGTATTTAGAGGCGCTCACCTACAACGTTCCTGGCGAAGGCCCGCTGCCGCCGGTGGGCGCGCGTGTGCGCGTGCCGGTGGGCAGCCGGACCGTCACGGGCTGCATCGTGTCCCAGGGCGCAGCCGTGCAGGGCGCCGAGGCGAGGGACATCGCCGCCGTTCTCGACGAGGAGCCGTTCCTGCCGCCGGCGGTCGTCGAGCTCTGCCAGTGGGTGGCGGACTACTACATGGCCGGCATCGGCGACGCGATTGGCGTGGCGCTGCCGCCCGGCGCGAAGCACGAGACGGCCGCGTTCAAGACGCGCCGCGTCATGACCGCCACTGCCCACGGTCTGGCCGCGTTGGGCCGACTTCAGTCGGCCCGTCACATCCGAGGGTGTAGGGGCCGGCTTCAGTCGGCCCGTCACATCCGAGGGTGCAGGGGCCGGGTTCAGTCGGCCCGTCACATCCGAGGGTGTAGGGGCCGGCTTCAGTCGGCCCGTCACATCCGAGGGTGCAGGGGCCGACTTCAGTCGGCCCGTCACATCCGAGGGTGCAGGGGCCGACTTCAGTCGGCCCGTCACATCCGAGGGTGTAGGGGCCGACTTCAGTCGGCCCGTCACATCCGAGGGTGCAGGGGCCGACTTCAGTCGGCCCGTCACATCCGAGGGTGTAGGGGCCGACTTCAGTCGGCCCGTCACATCCGAGGGTGCAGGGGCCGGCTTCAGTCGGCCCGTCACATCCGAGGGTGTAGGGGCCGACTTCAGTCGGCCCGTCACCGCGAAACAGCGCGCGGCGCTCGAGACGCTGGCCGGTGTTCCCGGCGGTCTGACAACCGCCGAGCTGCGCGACCGCGGCGTCAGCACCGACGTCGTGAGCCGCCTGCTGAAGCACGGCCTCGCCGTCGCCCGCGAGGAGCGCGAGGACCGCGACCCCTTTGCCGCCGCGCGCCATGTGCTGGGGGCCCCTGTAGACGACGCCCGCACGCTGACCGCCGAACAGGCCGCCGCCCTCGACCGCCTCGCCGCGCTGGCGGACGAACGCGCCTTCCGCGTGGCGCTGCTTCGCGGCGTCACCGGCAGCGGCAAGACCGAGATCTACCTGCGGCTCGCGCAGCGCGTGCGCGACAGCGGCCGCCAGGTGCTGCTGATGGTGCCGGAAATCGCGCTCACGCCGTCGGTGGCGGCGCTCTTCCGCGCATCGTTCGGCGGCCGCGTCGCCATACAGCACAGCGGCCTCTCCGACGGCGAGCGCCACGACCAGTGGCAGCGCATCCGCCGCGGCGACGTGGACGTCGTCGTCGGCACGCGCTCGGCCGTCTTCGCGCCGCTCACGCGTCTCGGCCTCATCGTGGTGGACGAGGAGCACGACGCGTCCTACAAGCAGGAAGAATCGCCGCGCTACAACGGCCGCGACGTGGCCGTCGTCCGCGCCCGGGCGGACGGCGCGCTGGCCGTGCTCGGCTCGGCGACGCCGTCGATGGAGAGCTTCCAGAACGCCGCCAGCGGCAAATACGAGCACGTCACGCTGACGCGGCGTGTGCTCGATCGGCCGCTCGCGGCCGTCCGCATCGTCAACATGCGCGAGGAATACGCCGAGGCGGGGCCCGACGCGGTGATCAGCCGCGATCTGGCCGCGGCCGTCGAGGCGGTCCTGGGCCGGGGCGAGCAGGCGCTCGTGCTCCTGAACCGGCGCGGGTACTCCACCGCCGTGTTCTGCCGCCAGTGCGGCGACACGTTCGAGTGCCCCAACTGCAGCGTGTCGCTGACCGTCCACAGGGCCCGGCACGGGTGGCGCGCGCGCTGTCACTACTGCAACTACTCGATGGACGTGCCGACGACCTGCCGGAAGTGCGCCGCGCCGTACCTCGAGCAGGCCGGCTTCGGCACCGAGAAGGTCGAGCAGCAGCTCCGGGAACGCTTTGCGGACGCCCGCATCGGCCGCATCGACCGCGATTCGATCCGCCGCAAGGGCGCGCTCGCCTCACTCCTGACGAAGTTCGCCGCCGGCGACATCGACATCCTCGTCGGCACGCAGATGATCGCCAAGGGGCACGATTTCCCGAACGTGACGCTGGTCGGCGTGATCTCGGCCGACATCGGCCTCGGCCTCGCGGATTTTCGCGCGAGCGAGCGGACGTTCCAGCTGCTCACGCAGGTCGCCGGACGCGCCGGGCGCGGCGAGCGTACCGGCGAGGCCATCGTGCAGACGCTGTACCCAGAGCACTACAGCATCCAGCTCGCCTGCCGGCAGGACTATCCGGCCTTCTTCGAGCGCGAAGTGGCCTACCGCAGGGCGATGCGGTACCCGCCGCTCATCGCGCTCATCAACCTCGTCGTGCGCGGCCGCTCGCTCGATCACGCCATGAGCACCGCGGCCGACATCGTCCGCCGCCTCGAACCCGCGGCGGCGGGCACGTTCGTGGTCCTCGGCCCGGCGCCGGCGCCGCTCGTGCGGCTGCGCGGCGAGCACCGCGTGCAGTTGTTCCTGAAAGGGACACGCCGCGCCGAGATGCGCGCGGCGCTGAAGACAGTACTGGCGGAGATCCCCGAGGTCAGACGGCGGGTGACCGTGGACGTGGATCCGCTGACGGTGTTGTAGGCGCCCCTTTACGGGGCGCCGAGCTTCGCTTCGATCGAATCCGGGCCCGACACGAGGTCGAACGGCTCGATCGGCGTGGGCGTGAAGCAGACGACGAACATGACGAGCGCGGCACACGCGAGCCACCGGCGCGCCGGGTCGAGCGGCACGTCCTCGTCGATGGTCCTCGGATGACGCGGTCCGAAGGCGAGCAGCATCACGACCGTCAGCACCGTCCAGACCAGCCAGGAGCTCGACATGAACGTCAGCCCGATCAGGCAGATCACCGTGCCGAGTGTGACGACGGTGCTCCTGCGTCCGAGCACCGCGTACGAGATGTGGCCGCCGTCGAGCTGTCCGATTGGAAACAGGTTCAGCGCCGTCGCCAGCAGCCCGAACCAGGCGGCGAACGCCATCGGATGCATGTTGATCGAGTAGCCCGCCGGCGGGTCGCCGAAGAAGAGCCACGCGGCGCCCTTGAAGAGCAGCGGTTCGCCGAGCTCGACGAAGCCGCCGGTGTCCGCGGGCAACGGCGTCACGCGCGACATGGCCATGCCCAGCAGCAGCACCGGAACCGCCACGACGAAACCGGCGATCGGGCCGGCGATGCCGATGTCGAAGAGCTCGCGCTTGCCCGGGATGATCTGCCGGATGCGGATGAACGCGCCGAGCGTGCCCGTCAGCGGGAACGGCGCCGGGAGAAAATAGGGCAGCGAGGCATCCACGTTGTAGTAGCGGCAGGCGTAGTAGTGGCCGAACTCGTGGGCGCCGAGGATGGCGAGGATGGACGCGCTGTACCAGAGGCCGTTGACGAGCCGATCGGTGAACGACAGGTCCATCCGGGCGTTGCCGAAGTCGCGGTAGAAGGCGGCAAAGTGATCGGCCCCGACGATCGTCGTCGTGAGGCACGTGAGGACGAACAGCACCACGTGCCGCCAGAACGGCGGACGACGCTCCGGCTCGTGCTCGTACGCAGGAGAGCCCATGACGGGCGATTACCCGATATTCTGGAGGTCTTTACCGGGCTTGAAGCGGATGGTGCGGCCGGGCGGGATGCGCACTTCCTTGCCGGTGCGGGGGTTACGGCCGATCCCGCGCTTCCGGGGCTTGACCTGGAACACCCCGAAGCCGCGAAGCTCGATCCGGTCGCCGCGCTGCATCGAGAGTCGCATCGCATCGAAGACGGCGTCGACCGCCACCTCAGCCTTGACCTTGGTGATGTCGGCCATTTTCGAGACTTCGTTGACGATGTCGACCTTGATCATGACGGCAGGACCCTCAGCAAAAAGTCTGTAACTACTATAAAAATAATCACTTAGCCCTGTCAACTCAGCGCGTGAAACCCCCTCGGAACGCCCCGCCGGCCGCAAAAAAGCGCCCGTTCGCGTCGGTTGTCCTCGTCGGACGGCCGAATGTGGGCAAGTCCACGCTGTTCAACCGTTTGAGCGGAACTCGGCGCGCGATCGTCACGCCCATCGCCGGAACGACCCGCGACGTCATCGCGCTCCCCGCGGAATGGCAGGGTGCCCATTTCGAGCTCGTGGATACCGGCGGCATGTTCGGGGCCAGCGAAGACCCGCTCCACGAGCTGGTGCTCGAGCGCGGACGCCGGGCGATCACGGACGCGGATCTCCTTGTCCTCGTGGTGGATGGCCGCGAAGGGCTCGTGCCCGGCGACCTGGAAATCGCCAGGGTCGTGCGCGCCGCCGACAAGCCGGCGATCGTCGCCGTCAACAAGACGGACGACCGCCGCGCGCGTGCCGGCGCCATGGAGTTCCATCAGCTCGGCTTCGACACGGTGATGGAGGTCTCCGCGGAGCACGGCGAAGGCGTGGGCGACCTGCTCGACGAGGTCGTCAGACTGCTCCCTACGGGCCGCGCGAAAGCGGAGGCCGACGGCGGAGACGGTGTAGGGGCGACGCATGCGTCGCCCGAACTGGGCGTCGCCATCGTCGGGCGGCCGAACGCCGGCAAGTCGTCGCTGGTGAACCGGTTGCTGCGCGAGGAGCGGATGATCGTCAGCGAGATGCCCGGCACCACGCGCGACGCCGTGGACGCCGTGCTCACCTGGCACCGCCGCAGATTCCGCATCGTCGACACGGCCGGCATCCGGCGGCCCGGACGCGTGGCGCGCGGCGGCCACGTGGAATCGGTCAGCGTGCTGCTGGCCCGCCGCGCGATCGAGGCGGCCGACATCGTGGTCATCGTCATCGATGCCGCGCAGGGCGCGACCGACCAGGACGCGACCATCGCGGGCGAGGCCGACAAGGCGGGCCGCGGCGTGATCGTCGTGGCCAACAAGTGGGACCTGATGAAGGACCGCGGCCCGGACTTCGTCAAGACGTTCGACGAACAGCTCCGCCGCCAGCTCAAGTTCCTCGACTACGCGCCGGTGCTGCACATCTCGGCGATGACGGGCGAGCGCACGCCGAAGCTGCTCGAGGCGATTGACCGTGTCGCCGCCTCACGCGCGAAGCGCGTGAAGACGCCGGAGCTGAACCGGTTCATCAAGGAGATTACCGCCGCGCATCCGCCGGCAAGCCCGGGCCGGAAGCACGTGCGTGTGCTGTATGCGACGCAGACCACGGTCGCGCCGCCGACGTTCGTGCTCTTCACGAACGTGGCGACGGAGTTTCACTTCTCGTATCAGCGGTTTCTGATCAACAAGCTGCGCGACGAGTACGGCTTCGAGGGGACGCCGATCCGCCTGCAGGTTCGGCGGCGAGAGCGTACGCGGTAGGGCGAGGCATGCCTCGCCCGTCAACCTACGAGCGCCTCATGTTCTTCACGATCACCGGCGCCGCGGCGTAATCCTCCAGCGCCAGCGTCTTCGCGGCCGCGTCGGTGCCGATCTTCGCGGCGAGCGACGTCTTGGCCTCGCCGGCGCCGCCCTTCGGGATGCGGATCTCGAGCACGGTGAAGCCGTAGGTGGTTTCCGGGGCCGGCGGCGCGGCCCTCCACGCCGTCAGCTCGTAGGAGCCGAGCGGCTTGTCGGTCGCGAACACGATCCGCTCGGCGCCGTTCGGCAGGGTGCCTTTCCATGCGTACCGGACCTGGTAACCGACGCTCTCGCCGGTCCAGACATAGCCCTGTGTCGGCATGCCCTTGAGCACGTCGAGGAGCGCGGTATCACCCTTGGCTGCGGCCGCGGTGACCTTGTCGCGCTCGGCGTCGGTGGACCAGCGGATGACGTCCACGCTGAGGGTGCGGCCGGCCTGCCCGGCGACGTTGACGAGGGTGCCGCGGAAGCCGTCCACGCGGGCGACCTGCGCGGGAACGGGCGAGGACACGGCGACGAAAGCGACGACGATGAGGAAGGAGAGGGCGAGTTTCATGGCTATTTTCTTATCGGAAATCGCTCGGCCATTTCAACCCGCAGGGAACCGCACGTTATACTGAACGCCGTGACGCCGAAGCTGTACAAGGCCGCGGACGTCTGCGAACTGGCTGGGCTCCAGCCGTACGTGCTGCGGTCCTGGGAGAAGGAATTCCCCGGGATCGGCGTCCAGAAGTCGCCCGACAGTCCGCGGTTGTACCGGCAGGCCGACGTGGACCAGGTGGTCCGCATCAAGCAGCTCGTGTTCAGCGAGGGGCTGACGCTGGCCGGCGCGCGGAAGCGTCTCGAGGACTCCCCGGCGGCCCCGTCGACCGCTGCGTCGCGGACGTCCCGGCCGCCCGTGCTCGCGGCCGCGGAGATGGACGAGGACGAAGTGATGGACGTCCTCGGCGCCGACGCGCGCGCGCGGATTGCGACGGTGCGCTCGGGCCTGCGGTCGCTGCTCGACGCGTTGTCGAAGGCGCCGGGCACGGTGGCGATTCCGCAGCTCAAGGCGCGCAGCGGCAACGGAAGCGCAGCGATGCGCGGCAAGGCTGCGGCGCAGGCGATGCCGGCGAAGCGTGCCGTGCCGGCGAAGCGCGCATCGGCGGCACGCAAGCCGGCAAAAGCCGCGAAGCGCAAACGCGCATCGGCGTAGTTCCACGTTCCGGGTTCCGTGTTCCCGGTTCGGGTTCGATGTTCGCGAGTTCGAACCCGGAACCTGGAACAGGGAACCTGGAACGCTCGAGATTCGGGATGTAGCGCAGCCTGGTAGCGCACCTGACTGGGGGTCAGGGGGTCGTGGGTTCGAATCCCGCCATCCCGACCAATTCCCTCACTTCGTTCGGTCTTTGCTCGGTCTGGCGTCTTCTTGGCATCGCACGCGGCGCTCCGCGCCGCGTGACTTGGCGCGAATCCCGCCATCCCGACCAATTCCCTCACTTCGTTCGGTCTTTGCTCGGTCTGGCGTCTTCTTGGCATCGCACGCGGCGCTCCGCGCCGCGTGACTTGGCGCGAATCCCGCCATCCCGACCACTCCTCAAACTCGGCGGACGATGCTACGCTGAGTCGTCATGACGGCGGACGAACGTCGCCGCTACCTCGAGACAGTCCTCGACCAGCACGCGGCAGCGGCGCGCCGGTTTCGCGAGAGCAGCGACGCGTTCGACCATGCCGTTGAGGGTTTCCGCGCCACGATCACGGCGATACACGAGGCGAACGAGGCCCAGCGCGAGGCGATGGACGCCATCATCGCCGCGAACAACGCCGCCCTCGCGCTGTCCGACGACAAGCCGTAGCATCTTCACCGACGCTGGGACCAGGCTCGACGTGTCGCGGCTCGAGCGGGTCGTACCCGTCGACATCGTGAGGATGCCTGATAGCGGCGACGCCAAGTACGCCCAGATGACGCGCTATCACCGGCAGGGGGCGCTCGAAGCCAACGGCGCGCCGCTGATCTTTCTCACGCCGGAGCATGTCCTCGCCACCAACACGCTGAAGCGCATCGTCGAGCTGCGCGACGCGGGGTATCGCGCGGTGGTGGGGCCGGCGCTGCGGCTGGTGTGGGAGGCCGTCACCGCGACGAACCAGCACGCGTTCACGCCGCGGCAACTCGTGGCGACCGCGCTCCAGCATCTGCATCCGGTCTCACGCAACCACTTCCTCACGGTCGGACTGCCGCACTATCCGACGCACGTGTACTGGGAGGCGCCGGGCGGACTCCTCGCGCACTGCCTGAACGTGTATCCGTACATGGTCGCGCCGGCGACGAAGCGAATCTCGTCGCCTTCGAGCTCACGCCGCGCGCGATCGCTGACAAGCGCGCCGGCGGCCGCAAGAAGTGGACGCCGTTCTGGCGGGTCGCAAGCGTTGCCTGCCGGTGCGATCGACATCAGCTCGCCGTCTGGCAGCAGCCAGTGCACTTCCACACGACCGATCTCGACGCCGCATGGGATCCCGTGCGGGCCGAGGCGGCACGGTTCGCGTCGCGGGTGGCGCGCAGTCTCCCGATCGCCCGCCGGATGTTCCCGATCATGAACGGCCTGCGGCGCTGGGAACAGCGCGTGGAGCACCAGATGCTCGTCTGGCGGCGCCAGCGCATGTCCGCCCGGTAGTGAACAGGCTGCTGTACCGGTTCGGTACCGGTCAGGATTGATGCGAGCGGCGCGGCCCTGTCGGTTATAGAAGCGCGGCCGCGGTAAACTCTCACCCCTCAGGAGGAGCAGCTGTGCTGAGAAGCCTCGTTCTCGTTGCAACGTGTGTCGCGGTCCTGACGGGAACCGCGATGGCCCAGGACGCGAAGACCGTCATTGCCAACGCGCAGAAGGCGCTCGGCGACGTCCGGTCCATCACCTATTCCGGGTCGGCAAGGGACGTGGCCTTCCAGCAGTGCGGCGCCAACGCCGCCGCGATGATGTGCCAGGGCACCCACGACCCGATGCGGCCGATCGCCAGCTACGTCCGCGTGATCGACCTGGCCGCGCCCGCGTCGCGGCACACCGGCGGCACCAACAACATCGGGCCCGGCGGATCGACGACCGTGACGCCCGGGACGTTCTTCCAGCAGGTGACGCCGCAGCAGGCGGATCTGTCGCAGCCGTGGGGCGGCTCGGTGGAGCTCTACATCACGCCGTGGGGCTTCCTGAAGGGCGCGGCCGAGAACAACGCCACGGCCACGCGCCGCGGCGGGAGGACGGTGATCACATGGAGCCCGGCGGTGAAGGCGCCGTCCGGCCGCAACTACGTGATCAACGGCTACCTGAACGACCAGAACCAGGTCGAGCGCGTCGAGACCTGGCTCGGCGAGAACATCATGGGCGACATGCACATCCTCGCCACCTACTCGGGGTGGAAGGACTTCGGCGGCGGCGCGATGGCGCCCGCGCGCATCGTGCAGACGCGCGGCGGCTGGCCGTTCTTCGAGGTGACCGTGACGGCCG
>Ga0194131_10002941_pt1 | contig 27467 bp, 24 predicted proteins | sample TA2KigO120mmetaG_FD_148631 | JGI IMG/M metagenome (GOLD analysis project Ga0194131, IMG submission 148631) | Freshwater microbial communities from Lake Tanganyika, Tanzania - TA2015053 Kigoma Offshore 120m | ecosystem: Environmental > Aquatic > Freshwater > Lake | place: Tanzania: Lake... | reverse complement strand
CCTGCTGATATGCTTTCATAAACTCAGTAAATTCTTTTATATCTTGTTCATTTTCTACATCATATTCTTCAATATCATCTTCATTAAGAGGATTGCCACTATCGTCTACTATTTTAGTCTGAGATAAATTGTTACTCTCTCTTAATATGTCAATTAATTTAATCATAGTCCTAAATCTTTCAATTGTTGTATTGTGTCAGCCGCACTTTTATGATGGATACCAATTCCCCCTTTTTCTCTCCACATACGAATATTTGGTTCAAATCTATCATCAATTAATATTTTTCCTTCACCTGATTGATCTGCTTTACGTTCTGGAGAAACTAAAATTAATTTAGTGCCTGGTAGATATTTTTTAACCCATAGGCGTTTACCTAAACTGCTTGATTCAGATGCTGAAGGAGATGATAATAAAATTGGGTTATATTTTTTAATATAGTCCCAAAGTTGATGCCCGTCTGGCATCCAAGGAATGCCAACCCAAAAATTAACACCTATATTATTATCAATTTGGTCCCAAAATGCTCTTTTACCATGCTTATCTTCATATTCTTGAGGAGACATTCCAAAAAAATGATCAAAACGAGCCTCAAAATCAGCAATAACTCCATCCATATCACAATAAATTTGATAAGGAGTAATACCTTCTGCTTCTAATATGTGTTTTAAACTTATCATAGCTCAAATATCATTGGGTTTTTTTGTCCATAATTTCTCATTAATATACCTGCTAAAGCATTTGCTTCATTTTCTATAGACGATCCAGTTTCACCCGAAGATGTGTTAAGTTTATTAAGTTGCATCTGGTGTGCATGAACCATTTCATGAGCTAATGTTCTTAATATATCAGCTAATCCTCTTCCTTTGATTACTACAGCAATTTTGTTTTGCATTGGTTGATATCCACCAAAACTTTTCCATTTTTGAGCAAAATCAGGAGAATTGATAACATGTATTTTAGGAACATCTTTTAATTGAAGTTCATTTGATGAAAAATTAATAAAATCTTTCATAGTGTGAAAAAAATCAGGAACATATTCTTTAATAATGTTTTTTTGTAAACGCTTTTTATTTAAATAATTTTTCCAATAATTTTCTTTTAACATACCTAACTGTTTAATAATTTGATTAGCATTATTTTGGAACAAATATGATGTTCCCCCTTCCATCTCCCATTCAGCTACATTATCAGGACGATCATCAATTAAAATATTACCTCCCTTAGCGTATTTCTTTTTAGCTGATTTATTATTAACAAATATAATTTCTTTAAGATAGGGGGATAAACCATTCTTTTTTAACCATTCAAGTTTGCCTTGTTTTGTTTGTTCATTTGTTCCTGCTGCTGATAATATTGATGGTTCTTTATCTTTAACAGCGTTAAATATTTTCATTCCTTCAGGAATTGGTTTTAGGTTAGACCACCATTCCTCAGGATTACTATTAATTTTATTCCAAATAGCTTTACCATCATCCTCAGATACACCTAATTGTTTAGCAGTATCTTTCAAACCACCTTCATAGTCTGCTAATAAACCATCCATATCAAGATAAATCTGTGGCATTATTTAAGAAATCCTTTTAATTTAGTTGCTAATTCATCAAATGCCACAAAGTTAGCATCTTCAGTTTTATCAATAAGTGTTTGAATACGTGCTTCTATTTTTACTTTATCTTCGTCAGATATTAAAGCCCAGATTTTAGATTTATCAAATAGATGTTCTATGTCTTCTAGGTTAAAACTTTTATTAGCACCTTGAGGATCGTTATCTATTAAAGCAAAATTATCAGCACTAAATAGTTGCTCGTATTGTTCTATATTTTTAATTACATCTTCCCAATTTCTAATTACAATACCTGGATCTAGTGATCTATCTCTACCCATATTGCGGGATAAAGTAGTATATGGTGAAGCGTATAGCAAAACCATCATTACATCATAGCCTTGTTTTTCTAATTTTTCCTTTGTTTCTTTTACTTTGTTAAAGCTACCACCTGTAATATCTAAAATAACTGGTTTTGTGCCAATTGCTTTTTCTAACTCAGATCTGTATTGTTTTACAGCTACCGCTTGTGCTTTTGATGCTGCTGATAGTTGCTCAGGGGAAAAATCCTTCATATTCATTGAACCACCACCAATTTTAGCTAATTCGGGTTCATAAAATTTATCAGGATTTAATATATATTTTTGATATTCAGTAGGAATAACAGATTTAACAAATGTCGACTTACCCACGTTAGAGGGACCAGCAACTAACACTGCTTTTAAGTCTTTTGGCGCTTCCTTAATAACTTTTAATTTCATGGCGAATAAAGATAAATAAAATTAATGGTTTTCCCAAGGAAAACCACCAATAAATATTCATCATTTCACTATTGACTCATTTTAATACTGGTAGGTAATGTTTCAGTTAAAGGTTTAAAGTCAGGATTTTCGAGCTTGTATATATCGTATATATTTAAAAACATTTTGAAGTTATTTTCAAGGTTTCCGCAGTTCTTCAACTGCCACCCATTTCCCTGTATTTTGTCCTTAGAAGCGCCTCTAGTGGATGCTTTTAACCATAAAATACCGGTCTCATCAATCTTTTCGTTATGTGTTTCTGTCCATGCCTTAGCATAAGCAGCTAACTGAAGGTTGTACGAGGTATGCAATGAATTAGATGTTTTAATATCTAATAACCATAATTTATCTTGAAAACGACAAACTAAGTCAGCTGTGCCCGCATAACAATGTTCGTCTGAGAATAAATGATATTCTGTTGCTACTAATTCTGGTTTATGTTCGTTCCAAAATTCGGCAAAATGCAGAATCATTTTCCATGTTTCAAGACTATATTTTGCAGTTCCATCTTCATTAATCCAGTTTAATTCATTACCTAATAAAAACCATTCTACAGCGCTGTGCACTATAGTGCCTTCAGTTGCTGCTTTAGAAGCTATAATATCACTATTATGTCCTACATCTTTTAACCAATTATGAAAAAATTGATTTTTAGGAAAATAATTTAAGATTGAGGTTACTGAAGGATAATATTTACCATTTCGTCTGTAAAAACGTTGATCTAATACATTAATTTGTTTGTTGCCTTCAGTATATTCAACAATTCTCTTAATTTTAGGATCAAGAATAATGTTAGAATTTTTTTCTATCATGCTTGATTTAATTTGAGAGAAAAGAATGATGAAAAAGTAAGCGGTACTGATGTTTGTACTAAATTAGTAAAAGGTTCGAATCCCATTTCACTGGGGTCTTTATCCTCCATTTCTACTATGTAAACTTCTTTTCCTGAGTTCATTATTTTCTCGGATAATTTGAGGGTATCTTTTATGGCGTCTTTATCTAAAGCAATATAGACTTTTTTGACGTCATTGGTAACGATTTTTTGCATTAATTTTTTAGAAACAATTTTACCAAATAACGGAATAGCATTTCTTTTAATAGTAATAGCATCAAATGCCCCTTCACACAATATAATAGGAACATTCCAATTGATTAGGTTTTCAAAACCAATAATGTTTTTACTTGTGACGGGGGCATCGAATTTTCGTCTAGGGTCTTTTTCAAAACTACGTCCTACAAAATATTCTAGTATGCCCTTTTCATTATATGAGGGAATGATAACCATGTTTTCATAACGTCCTGATTCACAATACCCAATATTGTATTTAATAATATCTTCTTTTTTAATTCCTCTTTTCTTTAGATAAATAACAGCCTGTTTTGCTTGGGGTGTTGATTTAGCTTCATATAAGGGAATAAATTCTTTTGGTAATTCTACTTTAATTTTTTCGTCTTCATCTTTTCGTTTCTCAGTAAAACCTAATGTTGATCTAAGTTCAAATGTTTTTTCTTTATCAATCTTTAATTTTTTAAATAAACCAACCAGCGTTTTACCTTTAGCATCACACACCCAACAATGCCATGGGTTTTCTCCCTTAATAGTTGGGACCATATTTATCTCTAATTTCTTTTTATGGTGGTTGCAAAAAGGGCATTTATAAGAATAATTACCCCTTGCTGTAGGAGAACCTTTCCCCAATACGCTATCCACTAGCCCAACAAGCATTGAATTAATCATAATTTCAATATACGAAGTTATCCTTAGATAACAAAATCTTTTTTAAAGAATTTTGCTAACACATTATCATTATAAGATAAACTAGAAGATAATAAACATTCAAATTTACATTGATAATGCATTTCGTAGTATGTAAGTTGTTTTTTGGTTTTGCAAGGTTTAAGTATCATACACTCAAAATGATCTTCACCTAATACTTTTACATCAGCAAGTAATTCTTTAGATGAGCCCCAATATGTTTTCCAATCACTTTCTATTTTGATTATTTCAAAAGTAGATTTGCGACCAGGTCCGGTTTGTTCAGAAAGTTGCTTTTTAGTAAATTTTTTCTTTTTGTTAAACCAAAAGTATTTTTTACCAATATAAAATTTGCCGTCGGTTAAATTCGTAATTTTATAAACAAAACCTAAATAATCTTTGGGATTTAATTTATCCCAATATAACCATTTTCCTGTATTCATTATGTATCGTATTTTATAACAAATGTTGTATCAACCATGTTTGAAATAGGTATAGGTTGAGACAATTTTCCAACCATCAATAATTCATTTACCTCATTATAAATACCAACAGTAGTTACATAAGGTTTAAAATTAGAACCTGTAGCCCAAGAAATTAAATCACCATTACTACCTGTAGTAATAGTAGGGTTTTGAGATTGGTTGAATTCATTTTCAGTAAGGGTGCAACGTATTTCATTTTCATAAAGAATATATGTATTTTTAAAACTCATTTCAAATGAACCTGTATGTATTGAAGATATTGGCATTTAATTATAAATATTTTAAGATCCACTCATAGCACTATAATTTATATTTACTATATAATTGAAAGTACCTGTTACATATAAAGGATTAGATGTAAAACTAGCCTCTGTAACTCCTGAAAAAGTTGTAGGTCCAAACAAATAATATGTTGAAGATTCATATCCAACAGAACCACTAGTAACTGCTACAGTTGCAATAATGTCTACTTGTGGGGCTAAAGCTTGATTAAGTGAAGCACTTACTGTATATGAACCTACTCCAGGAGATGCTGGGATTAGGTGTAAAGAAGAAGTAGTAGTTACACCGTTCCATACTAAATTAAAATTTGAACTAGTAACTGCTGCTCCATATTGATATTGAAGCTGGGTGGAAGATATTACTTTAATTGGATTATTATTAATAGTAGTGTTTATACTTTTAGATACTGCTATAGGACAAGGGTCAAAATTATTTATCCATCCCCCTGTTCCTGTTCCTAATCCAATATCTCCATAATTGCCAATTCCATCAGAATAGCTACCTACAGAAGCTGTTGTTGTTTGAGCACAATTACTCCAAATTAAAGCATCTATATTTCCATTTGCTGCTAATAATGAACTAAGATTTGTTATTGTTGAGGATGCAGTAGCGCTACTTGCAAAAGAAGATGATAAATAAAATATTGTGGGGGACCCAGAAGCACAATTACAAACATTTGATGAAATACTACCAGTAAAGCATACTGGGATTTGTTGTACTACTTGTGGGGCTAAAGATAGATAATATGAAGGACTATAATTTGAAGATGTACAATTATTATTATCTGTTCCTAACAATACCCAGTTAGTAGATGCAGTTAAACAAGATTGAGTTAATAATAGTTGTTGAGTAGATGTTGTGGAAGCAGTTATTGTGTATTGTAAACTTAATCCAGCACTTGAACTTAAATATAATGAAGCTGTATAACCACCACCTGTATCTAAAGTACCTCCTTGAAATGCAAATCTAATACGATAAGGACCAATAGGTGAAGATAAAGCAGCCTCTCTATCTATACTAAAAGAAGATGATTTAAATTCGGTGGGTTGATTAACAGCATAAGGACCAAAAGTATAATAACATCCTGTAGCTGAATCTGTAACAGTTAATGTATAACTACCTGTATTTAGATTAATAATATTTACACTATTTGAAGTAAACCCACTAGGGCCAGTAAATACAGGACTTAAACTACCAGATCCTCCAGTTAGAGAACCTCCAGTAATGCTTCCACCACCACCACTTCCATAACATGAAGAAGAGGCAATAGTAAATCCTGTAAATCCAACAGCGGTGACAGATCCTACTGTTATAACACTTGAAGTAGTATTATTACATCCTGTACTATCACTTACATATAATTCGTAGTTTCCAGCAGATAATCCTACAGGATCTTCTACAAAACTTACAAATTGGTCTGCCGCGACGTTCTTCCATCTATAATTGTATAAACCAGATCCTCCAGTTACACTAACAGCAATACCTCCATTCGGTTCTCCTGTACCTCCAGGGCAATCTGCTTCAACTGATTGAAGGGAAATATTAATTGGGGGAGGAGTTGTAATAGTAATATTAGAAGAAGTAGTACAATTATTATTATCTTTCCAAGTCACAGTATAACTACCACTATTTAATCCTGTAAACACATAAGAACCTCCAACTAGTGGAAAATATCCACTATTATAGGAACCTGATTGATAACTTGCTGATAAAGCATTTGTTGGGTTTCCACCTGTAGCACTAGCAGATATAATACCTGTACTTCCATTTATACAAGTATCTAAATAACTTGGGTTTGGAACTATAGGAAATAATTGCGTGTCTAAAGAATAAGAAATAATAGTTCCTTCTACATCTTTAAGATAAACATTAACGTTATCTGCTGTTGGAACAGATAAACTTACAATAGGTTGATATAAAGAAGGACATCCACTAAATCCAGTATAAGTTATATTATCTAAGGAATAGCTATATGGAGGAATACCTAAATCAAGTGAAAAAGTTGCTGATTGGCTTGATGCGATACCCCAGCATCCTGAAGTAAAAGCAATGAGAGATGAAGTTAATTTACTTGATAATATATTTAAACTACAAGTGGCTAGATTACTTGTTGCTCCTTTATCATTATTTACTGTGTATAATATTTTATATACACCAGGAGTAACTTGTAAATTATTAGCACCGCAGTCAGTAATATGAATATCTCCACTTACAATTGAAAATGAAGGAAAACTATATCCTGTTAAAGGATAAGTCATCACGGTTGAATCATCAATATTATTACAATCATCAAAATCATTATCTAAAATAGGTAATACTTTACTTTCAGAAACGTTTAATATTGTATAGTTATCATTTAAAGCAGCAGGATCAGAAGGATAAAAACATAAGTAATCTGGATTTGTTACAATAGCAAATCCTGGGGAATAAACTATATTTCCAACATATATTTTTGTATCATTCATCCCGGCATACCAAGACCCACTATAAGGGTCTTTATTATAAATCGATCCTGAGGTTATATAATCCCATAGATTACCTTGGCCATCATCTTGTATGTAGTAAGTAGAACTTGAAATTATAAAGGTACCGGGCTGAATACCATTACCATAAATGTCTTGAGGAATAGAAATTACTCTAATTTTAGGTTGAGTAGCAGATGAAGTATTAGTATTAAAAATTTTTACTACTGTAGCATCAAAAGCACCAGATGCTAAGGTCGTTTGGTTATAATTTTCATATGAAGAAGATACGAAAAACGAACCTGATAGTGATCCTGAAATATAATTTTGGTAATATAATTTTTGAATTGAATCAAAAATCAATCTTCTGTAATAACCATTATTTTTTACATCATTAATAGGATCAAAAGCATTATAAACTGTTCCGCTTATAATATATTGAGGATCGTATTCACCAGTATAAACTATTATTCCAGAGCTAGATAAACTATTGCTCGGAAAGGCATATTGCTTATTGGCAATATACGGCGATATCGAAATATCGGATCCTTTTAATGTTTTGTATGCAAAACTCATTCATTAGAAGTCTAACTTAACACGAATATATATTTCTTTTGTGAAATCTTTTGGTAAAGCTTTTGACAATTTAGCTACTGCTAATAGTTCATTATTATCATTATACAAACCTACTGTTGTTGGGTAAGTTTGAGGATTATTTACTAATGATGGATATATAAATTCACCACTACCACTAATAATAGAGGGGTTTGTTGAATAATTAAATTCTGAATTTATAGCTCTTATAAACACATAATCCGAGCTGATTTGTTCTTCACTATTAATTTGAAATGAACCAGAAGATAATGATCCTGAAATTGATTGGAATAATCTAGCAATTGAGCCAGAAGGTCCTGTTAAATCACCATTGTAAGTTGTAGCAACGGAAGCTGAATATGGTTGAATGTTTACACCTCCTGAAACAAAAGGCAAAGCTAATGCTCTTGGATTTAATAAAATTAAACCAACATCAGGTAAGTATTTACCATAAGAACCAGAAGGAGTATAACCAGCAGAAACTCCTGGAAAGGATGCTGTTGTAATAGCAGTACCATTTGTACCACTTACAATATCATAAACTCTACCAGCATCACAATAAGTAACTGTTGATACGTTATTGCTGTTATTTGTTAACACAATAGATCCAGTATGAGGAGTAGGTAAATCACCACCACCTCCTAAACAAGATAATCTTAAATTAAATGTACCTAAAAATAAATGATCTTTGTAACGAGCTCTTTCAATATTAATTACATATAAATCTACTGAACTTGTGTTATTTAATCCAAAGTTAAAGTTTGTATTTTCATCTCCATTAACTAATGTTCTATATTGTCCATAAGTTACTCTTGTAGGAGTATTATTAGGAACTAATAAATTATAAGGAGCTGAACCTGAACTATCTATACGTCCATAGGCAATTGAGAATTGAGTTGCTGCACTTGCCGTTAACGCAGGATTTGATTGGTATACATTTAAGTAATTAGCAGAACCAGTAGTAGTTCCACCTACTCCTGTTGATGAAGTAAAAAATGTAGTTAATGTAGGAGTAGCATTTGACCATAGTGTGGCTGTAACTGAATCTGCACTTACTACAAAATCTTCAGGATTTAATTGTATATAGCTCATATTTTATTATTGTGTTACTTTTGTAATGGTTACGGGGATTGTTAAACGAGCACCTGAATCTCTACCTGTGATAATTAATTGAGTATAAAGAGCAGTTGCTGAAGAACCAAATAAGGTATTAACTGTTGTACCAGTCATATTAATTGTAGTACCGATTACTGTTTTACTTACGATGGTTCCTATTGTAGTAGAAACATTTAAAGCAGTTACTTCAGGTGTATTAATACCTACGCCATTAAATTGAGATAATGTTCTAACATCACCTATAGTAGCTGTATAACCAGAAGATTCAAATGTAGTAGCAGCACCCAAGTAATTTAATGTTTGGGGGGTAATTGATAATGTAGCCCCTTGTTTTAAGGTAATTGAAGCATAACCAATATCAATTACAGGTAATTTAGCTGTTCCACGAGGAGCAGTAAATAATTTGTATTTGCAGATTTGCGTTTCATCGGGAAAAGCTTCAATAATTGGCATTGCCTCAATAGCTTCACCGTAAAAAGCAGAACCAGAAGGATGGTTAGGGTTGTATAAAGTATAATCAATCTCGTCATCAGATAAAGCAAATTGAGTAATTCTAAATGAACCATCATTTGCAGCTAATAACTGTCTACCTTTTGTTGTTAATATTGCATCTACTGTTACCGTAGTTGAATTTAAATATCCCATGTTTTAATGTTTACTATATATAAATATAATGTTTTTGTATTTCTAAATTAAGTTTTGTGCTTTAAGTTGTTTTACAATATTACCTGCTTTATCTCTTAATGATGTAGGAGCATCCGCTGGTAATATAATACCATCAGAAGTTAATCCTGGTTGTTTTTGATAATCAAGAGTAATATTAGTTTCATCAGGTGTTTTTTTCATTATAACAAATTTTTGAACTTGATAACAAGCGTCTGAACTTGATGGGTTTAAATAATCATAACATGCCCTTGGATCAATTTGTTCATCAAATTCAATAATCATTCTTTTACCTGCAGAAAATTCACCTGATGTGGGAACATATATACTTTTTACTTCACGTTCAAGAGTTTTTGGCCAGCTATTACTAGCAGCTTCATAAAATCTAAATAAATCACCTCTATTAATTGTAAATGGTTCTTCAATAAGTTCATATCCACTTTGAGACATAGCTGCTGATCTTGATTGGATATATGTTCCATACCAATAAGACATTGAATCAGAAGCTGTAAGATAATTAAATGAACCTGATAGATCTCTTTTAAAGAAATATCTGTGACCTCCACCATCAAATCCAGGATCTATTGCTCCTGAAATAATTTGGGTTACTAAAGAAGTTGCTTGTTGAGTAATGGCATATGCTGAACCCGCGCCACCAAGATTAGCTAATGATAATGAGTTTGGACCACCATATGCAGTATAAGTAGCATCATAAAAATTAGTACCATTGCCATTTATATAAATGTATAAAGGACTAGCTACATATGTTATTGAAAGTACTCCTGCTGGAATAGAAATTGCAGGCAAATCACCATAAAAAGTTCCATATACAATAGTGGAAGGAGAATATGATTGAGAAACCACATTATTTAAACTATATCCTCCTAAAAAAACCATTGGAGTTACAGGCATATTATCATTCCAATGGCCAAAAGTTACTTGAAAAGAAGATGAAAAACCTACATAAACATTAATAGAGCTAGTTAAATAACCTCCAGCGCCGGATGAGGCTAAATCACCTGTTCTAGTTACTGAAAAAGTAGGATAAAGATTCATATATCCTGAAATGTAAGGGTAACTAGATCCCCAGTTCATGCTGCTTGAAATTCCAACACTTGCAGGCACAACTCCTGCAGGAGCAGTAGCCGCAGTAAATATTCCTGTTTCCCCCGTTGCTGTAGTAGATATTACTATAGAGGATGTAAGGTTATATTGTAATGAAGAAGCGGCTAATGGATTATAAGAAATAGGAGAATATTTAAATCCACCAGCATATATATCTTTTAAACCATCTAAGAATTTTTGATTTGATGGTTGTTGATTATTAAATAATGAAATTACAGCTTGTTGATTATTATATATTTCTTGAACTTCAAAAATGTTTTTATTTTGTTTTGTTAATTCAAGTACATTTGATTCAGCATCAATAAGATACTTGATATAAACATTACTGATATAAGGGGTTAAAGAAGATGTATTTACCATCATACTAGAACCTGTTGATATTACTTCTTTAAAATAACTAAATAAAATAGAATTTTTATTAATAACAGGAGATTCACCATATGATATATCACCTACAGAGTAAGTATTATAAGTTCTAGCTATAAGTTTTACACCATCATATCTAGAACCAATTATTGGAGTAATAGTATAATTACTATCTTGAATAGGGGCATTTAAGAATGAAGATGATTGTTGTGATAATACAAGTGATAATTGTGAGTTTGGAGCAGCCGCGGTTGAACCTGTTAAACTACCCCCAAATCTACCTGTGATAAAACTATTATTTACAGCAATATTTGGATTAGATGAATAATCTATATCTAGGTGTTGGGTTGTTGTTCTAGCATTATTAACTGTATTTAATGTCGGTAGGAAAGGTAAAACTGAGTATGTAGTAGCAATTGCTATTTCTTGAGCATCAGGAATATCAAATAAATCTAATTTATTAACTTCCATTACCATACTAGAAGTAGGTTGAGTATAAGTTATAATTTCACTCCCACCATACTGACCATCAAATTGAGATCTTTGATCAGTAATAGTATAAGCATATATTCCTGATTCATTAGTAAATAATGACTGGGATGGATTATTATGGGGAGGAACATTTGGTGCTACATCATTATGATTTGAATTAAATGTAAGTTCATCTACTTGGTAGCTATAACTACCAGATATTTCTTCCATTGGAATGGAACCTGTATAATAACTACCTGTATAAAAATCAGGCTCAAATCTTTGAGTTTTAACTCTTTCGAGCAAGTTAGGTCTAATAATAACCCCCGAAGCCAAAGCAGCACGACCAGGAACCCAATCCTTAATCATTTTGAATAATGAGTTATCGAAATATCCTAATAATCTCATTATATCAAGAACGTTATATTTTTGAATATATTTTTTAAAGTAATAATTTCTAAATGTATTAAGACTTTGATAAAAAGTGCTTTGAGCATCTAAAGGATTACCTATATATTCATCAATGTTCCAATATCCTAATTGATTAATAATATCATAATCAATTGAATTTTGAGGAGATAAACTTATATCTAAATAAGGAAAATCTGGGGTGATTGGATTAAGTTGTGGTTGTGTTATACTTATAAAAGGTGATAAAGTACTTCCCGTTATTAAATTTTGTTCTATAATTCTTATTTTATCATCAACGGGGGAAATAGCACCTATATTAGGAGCTGATTGTAAAGCATAGTATGTAGTATCACCTTGGCTTCCAGAGTTATTTATACCAAAAGAAAGTGTGTATAAATCATATTGTGTAGAGCCTGTGTAATAACTACCACTATAAAAAGAACCACTATATGCCCCTGTTGGACTACCACTTAAAATAAGTTGGTATGTACCAACATTATATAAATTTATAACATATCCTGATGTATTAAGAGGAAATATAAATGAGGCTGTTGGATTAACAGTACCTGTAATTGCTGGATGAACTGATTGTAAGTAAGCATCTGATGATGTATATGAGGCTGTTAAATAATAAGCATTTCCATAAGGATCTACACTATAAGCACTACCTGTAAAAGTAAGACCGTTAGGAGTAGCCATTAAATCGTTACCTAGACCTAAACGAAATATTAAATCGTTATAAGAGTCATTTGAACCCGAAAATTGGTTATTTTGAATTGACATTGGGTTCAATACGTGTTTATTAAATGATTCTAACCCAAGTGTTCTTCTCCAATATCTTAAATCTTGAAATGAACCTGTAAATCCAACTCCGTTTGGAGCCAACACATTATTACTTCCAGTACCACCTAAATAAGCATCAGTAGGAATTAATGATGCTGAAGCAACAGGAGTAGAATTATAATAGTTCCATGAATTGTTATAAGAAGACGAAACAGCACCCATCACATAAATCGATGATGATGCTTGAAAACCAATTGTGGTTCCATCTTCACCTTGGTAAATAGAGTTTTTAGCTACTAACCAATATGTGTTATCTGATATGTTGTCAGATGCTGGATTTTCTCTGTATAATAAAATACTCCACCAATTTCCATTAAAAAAGGGCAAATAAATAGGAGCACTATAACAATATCCTTGAGAGCCAGACATCGCTAACTGCATTAAACCATACTCTTGGAAATTATTTCCTAGTCGTTGTCCATAATATGGTGAAGCAGGAGATGTAATAGTTCCACTTACATAGTTGTTATATGATTGACTATAAGCAAGTTTGACACCAAATCTAAAATTAGAACCTTTACCTACTTGGAATACTGGTTCTGTAAAACTTCCTGTTGTAGGAATGCCTGGTGTTTTTAATCTAAATTCAATAGCATCAGGCATTAGATTTGGATCACCTGTATCAATAAATTGTGCTAATGAAGGTAACCAAGGAACATTAATATTACCATACCCTTCAAAATCAGTTTGGAAAGCAAAACGTTCAAAATATGTTTCTATAGAATCTGTTGTTTTAATATTTCCACCATATTCATCAACATGAAGCAAGGTTGGAGGAATACCAAAACAATTCATTAATATTCTTAAACCATTATAAGTACCTTTTGCTTTTAATAAGTAAGGTAAATTATGGTATAAACGTTTATATCCTTCAGCTACTAAATCACTATCTGGAATAGTTTGATAAGAGGCTGTTACATAATTAGTAATTAATAATGAACCCGTTGAGGGTAATAATGAACCTGAAGGTGTTATACCTAAAAGAGCAGTATAAATATCTTCATTATTGCGATTATTGCCATATAATTTGATACCAAAAGATTGTAAAGCAGCCCCTACTAAATCTTTTGAAATACCATATTCTAATCTGTTATCTCCACTTTGAATATCAGTAATTGCTTTAATATAAGTCCACAAATAATCATAGTGTTGACCTAACATTGAAATAAACAACTGAATAATTGCATTTTGAGGGTCAGTTGTTATGTAAGAAGGCATTGTATTCCAAACATAATTGGAATTTAAATTATCATAAATTGAAGCAGATAAATATTGACCTCCATAGTAGGGTTGTCCATAATTGTCATCACCAAACCAAGTTAATGCTGTTGAACTTGTTACTGAGTATAAAACATAAGGTTGACTACTATTTACTTTGGGCCATGCTGCTGATGATGAATTATAATATAAAAAATATTCATAATTATCAAAATGCTTAATTATTTCATCAATTTTAGCTTGTATAGGAGCTTTACTTTGAGAAACATAAGGTGAAGCAATGACAGTATCTAAAGCATTAATATCACTTTGATAACCTTGTATTAATGTTAATTTATATTTAAAATTTGTTAAACGTTCAGCTGCGGAAGAAAAATGAACAAAATTTGCAAAAGCAGTTGAGCCATCAGGATTTTCATACTCAATATTAATGTCAACACTTGTTTCATCAAATAAAGATACTAATTGTTGTAATGAAGATGTTACTTCTGTAGAACGTAATTCATCTAAACTAAATTTTTCAGTTGATAAATTTGGTTTATCTTCAATATCAATAGTAATATTTGGACCTCTTAATTGGGTTGATTCTATTACATTTACAAATTCTTGTTGAATTGTAACTTCATAAGTAATAGGATCAGATACTTCTTCTACTAACCAAAAAACATCATTAGTATCAAACTGAAGGGGTAAAGGTTCGTATAATTTAATTAATAAAGTAGGAACTAAACTATCTTCAAAAGCTAAATTAACGCCAATTAAGGTAATATTATCACTAAAATTAAGTACAAAATCACTATAATAATTTCTAGCATTAACTAAATTTGACCATGCGATAAAAGCTAATTGTAAATCATCTACGGATACTGATGGTAAAATAACACGTAATTCAGTTCTATCTGAAGAAATATCTTTAATTAAAAACTTTTGAAATGGAGAACTACTAAGTAATTTTCTATAAAAATAATAAATTGAATTTACTGTACCCTGATTAATGCCCTTTGATTTGACATCATCCTCAGGAGACATGTATAATTGATTAAATGTACCTGAACCTTCGTAAGTAAGATATACTTTATAATTGTTAAAATTATAATTTGAAGATAGTAATTCACCTGAGGGAGAATATATAAAGTTTTCAATATAATCAGTATCTAAACCAAAATTTTTAGTTATAAAAATTGAATTTAATACCCCCTGATCTTTAGGAGTATATTCTTGGTTTTCAGGTACCTCTATGTAATTTATATTTTGAACATTAATATTTTCCATTAACCCGCCCTATTTATCGTCAAATCTAAAATCGTTTTGTTAGCATCTAAAAGTTCTTGTCTTAATGAATTAATTTCCTCTAATAATCCATTTATTTCATCATTTTGAACTGTTGCTCCAATATATTCAGAACTTCTAGCTACTAAATAAGTATGAGAATTAATATCTCCTTCTATTGGAATTTCATAAAATAAATTATCATATGCTTCAAAAAATTCAGGAACTGTAAGAACGTTAGGAACTGAAGCAGTAGGAGGTACTAATTGGGTAAAGTTAGTATCTATAATCTGAGGATATAATCCTCTTCCATATACCTTTTTAGTTAATTGGACTTCTTGACTCATTATCTTACAACTTTAAAATAATATGATGGATTATCAATAATTATTTCCTGTTCACCAATTTGAGTTTTAATCAATATTTGATAATATCTTTCCGGTTCTAACCCATTCATATAAACATTAAAATAGTTATATTCTGGGGTTGAACTTAATCTTGTACAATTGCTAAAATCAATTATAACTTCTTCTGTGTTTAAATCAATTAATGACCAAAAACTATTTGTTGGTAGAAGTTTTGTATTTAAATATACTGATTGGGTTTGGAATGAACGGGTGGGGAATTGGTCTCTTGTATATATATTAAATCTATATATTGAATTTTCAGGCATTTCTTCTTGTAAATTACCTATAGTAGTAATAAATTGATTATTATTTACAATTGATGAAGAACCAGTATTAAAAGTATAATCAGGCCATTTAAATTCCAAGGTTGGAGGATAAATGGTGTGAGTATCCATTGAAAAGAAACTTAGTTGTTGAATACTCGCTGTATTAAATTCTTGACTTCCAGTGTATCTAATAATAAATCCTTCATTACCAAAAGATTCACCAGGTAAATATCCCTGACTATGGCTATACCAATATTTAACCATTTGAGTGACATCAAAATTAGTGTCTTTATCTGAGGTGTAGTCAAATGTTTGGGAAGAAGAAGGTACTATAAACCAGTTACCACCTCCTCTTTGAATACCATTATCTGAGGAAGTTACGTTGGCTTGAAAACTTGAAGTTTGCCATTCAGCAAAAGAAGCAGAAGCCAAACGATAAGTCCAAGAAACCCCATTTGTTGTTCTTGGTCTATCTGCTAGTCGTCCCGTACCCATTTCCCATGATTGAGAAATAGCGTTGACTACTAAAGTATAATTTTGAGGTAAATTGGAAGCGTTTGCTAAATATAATTGAAAAGAAGCAGTTAGTTGAGAAAAAGCACTATCTTGATTAACTAAATCTATTACTTGATTTATTTGAGAAAGTGGAAACTTAACTAATGCTCTGGTTGCTGAGGGTAATGTATTTAAATTACCATTTATTACGGAAGGGTCATTATACGTTGAAATTTCAAGAATTTCATCGCGGCCTGTATTTTGAACAGGCTGTTCATTCCACATGAACGCATCTTTTTCGGGGAATATTTTATAGATTGCCATAAGTATACTTAATCCTATATAAATATACTTACTTAATACTTTTTAGAAAGTAACTACTCTACCTTGAATATCATTTCCTGGAAATTTTACTTCAAAAATGCTCGGATCTAATGAAGGATAAATAATTCCATTAATTGTAGCTGCTTTAATATCGTAAGCATATTTAGAATATCCTGTTGATTCTCCTACAATATTGTAAACATCAACGTTTTGTACAGTTTGAACACCGTCTATTGTATCAAGTAAACTATATATGGTGGCAAGAATTATAGGTTGGTTTATTTGCCAATTTTCTATAGAAAAATAATCATTTAATGTTGTTAAACATCTATTTAATACATCTCTATTATTGTATTTTGGTCTAACAATTATATCAAAATCTATACCAATATTTATAATAAAGGCATCAAGAATATTAACAGCATCTGTTAACATTCTATACTCACCTAAAAATGTTTTTAAATTTTGTTTTAATGCTAATGTAGGTGATTCAAGTTTGTTTTGAATATTTCTTGATAGTACATACAAATTTAAGGCAAATGGGTTATTTTCTATTTCCGCAAACGTGTCTTGTGTAACTGCTTTTTCTTGAGTAATATATGCCTTAGATACAATACCATACTTAGGATTCATAGATAAAGCCCTAATTAAATAATCATCTTTAGTTACAGTACGTAATTGAGTAGGATAGGAAGCAAGAGTATTTAATCTTAAATCTTCATTTGTATCACCATCACCACCACCTGTAGCCGCGATTGGATTATTAAATACTAATGATTGTTGAACATTACTAGCAAGGGAAGCATTTAAATTACTTCCATAAAATGAAATACTACCTGAGGCAAGTAAACCTAATGTATTTGATGGAATATTTGAGGCCACCCCCCTACCTACAAGATATTGAAATGTTAATGTTGTATTTGAAGGAGCAATACCATATGTTTTTGTATACATAAAGTTAGAGGGATCGTATGCTGTAGTCATTTTATCAACCCCATAAGGTAAACCTATACCTACGTTTTCTGGATTTGGAGTAATATATTCGTCAGCAGCATTTGAAACACCTGCTCCAAATTGTATTTGTAAGGTATCATCAGATAAGAATCTACTAACAAAACGTTTTGGAACTTTTTGTAATTTTAACAAATATGGGACTTGATCTCTATATTGATATAAATTAGGATCGTTTAATATTGTATTTTCCTCAGGGGTAAATATTGTTTCTTGAGCTAAATAAGGCACTTCATACCATTTATTTCCATCTCCATCTACTACATTTACTATCTCTATAATTTGATTATTATTAATTGTAACAGTTGGAAATTTTTCAGGAGCACCAAAAGTAAAAGTAGTTGATTGTACCGTTCCCGCTACAGCTAATGCTTGTTTTTTTAATAAATAAAAATCGGGTTGGTTTAAACTATTGAGGGAACGAACGGTTAATTCAGTTGGGTCTGACGAACCTGATTGAGTGAAATCGATTTTGTTTTCAATATAAAATTGAATTGAAGGATCATTAACATATGAAAGTTGAGCACCTTGTTCAATAATTAAAGCATAATCCCAATTAGGAATAGATTGACCAAAAACAATTTGTGAAGGAATAATTTGATATATATCTACTAAAGTAGTAGCGGCAGCTGTTACCTTAGGAATATAACCTCCTCTGTAAGCAGCAGCTAATAAACTTCTTCTTTGTTTAGCAAACTGAACAAAATTTTCTTGAATTTGATTATCAGAATAAAATGATAAAACATCTCCTACATAAGAAGCTTGCTCAATAAACATCATACCAGGTGAGGCCTCAGTAAAATCATTGTATGACTGTGGGTAATACGTTTTAGCAAAATTAATAAGTTGTTGTTTAAACGTATCAAAATCTTTATTTATATATGATACTTTTTTAGATGTTGGCATTTAATGTGGCATTTTGAAATGTTACTTGAATTTCATCTTCTATATTAGTTAATGCTACTGAATAGCGAAAATATATTTGGATTGTATTTTGGTCATAAAAAGGAGTAATTTTTAAATTTTCAACTATAATATTTGGAAAGTAAATGGCAATTTCATTTGAAATCATCTGTGTTAATTCACTAGTAGTTGAAGTAGTGATTTGTTCAAATAACATGCCTCTTATACCTGACCCAAAGCTAGGATTAAATACTCTTTCTCTATTATCAGTTAAAAAATAATTAAGTAAATTAGATTTTATAGCTTCTTGAGTAGTAAATGTTTGATTAATACCTGTTGGGCCATCAAATGGTAAAGAAATACCTACCCCAGTACTTGGTCTTTTATCACCATCTAGGTTATTATTAAATATGTAATTTACAGTAGGCATTATATTTTACCTTTTTCTTTTAAAGTACCCATCATTTTACTAAAATCAGGAACAGCATTAATTTGTACTCTGTTAATATCCTCTGAAGGCCTGGCTGATGCTAACATTTGATCTACTGATTGTACAACAGGAGCACCCCCAAAAGCATTCATCATTTCAGAACGATAACTATTAACATTATTTGAATCAAAGTTACCTATTGATTTCCATTCTTCACTGTTCCCTTCATTTAACATGCTTAATTTTGTTTCATTTAATAAATCAAGCATTGGATTGCCCGTAGCTTCAATAACTGGTTGTTTAATTTTTTGGTCCATTCCTTCAAATAAACCACTAAAGGCACGTCCTGGTTTAGCTACCCCTTCAGGTTGTTTAGTAACTTCAGTAAGTAAAGATGGTAATTCTTCACGAAGCGCGCGTTTTACCTCTTCTCTTATTAATTTTCTAAATGTTTCAACTTTCATATATATAAATATTTATAAAACCATAATTTATTTACATTGGTATAATGGCTGATTGGCTAGCTTTCCATGCTTCTTCAAAATCAGATTCGTCAAATTGGTCAAATCTATTTTTATTTAATACTTTAGCTTTAATTTGTTCTTTAGTTAATTTTTTACCAAAAATTACTGTTGTTCTTAATCTTTTAACTACACGTATCAAACGTCTAAACTTACGTTTATCTTTTTTACTACGTTCTTTTTTAAGATTTTCTTCAGCAGGAATCTGTTTAATTAAATTATCAATTTGTGCTTGAGCTTCAGCAGCATCATCTATTTGTTCTTGTTCACTTGGTAAATCAAGATCTGCAAGAATTTGATTTTCTTCACTTATTGTATTTTGAGCAATTGGGTTTGCATTAAGATTATTTGCATCAATTAAATAACGTAATTCATTTCTTATTATATCAAGATTAGTAGCAAATGTTAATTTAGTTTGAACAACTACTACTCCTCTTGCATTTAAAGCAACACCATATCTTCTATTTATAGAAATACCTTCATCAGTTACTTGTTCTTCAATAATTTCTAAAGTAAATCCTTTATATATAATCTTTTTATTTGGATTAGTTTTTGGTAAAACATCTTCTAAAGCAGCTAAACTATTTTCTAAAACTAACGTTGCTGCTTCTAATTTTTCAGTTATAGGAAGATTAGTTGTTTTTTTACATTTTTTGAGGTTTTGTAATAAAATTCTTAAATCTAAAACTAATACAGCTAATTTTCTATTAATACCTGATATTATAGAAACAAATGTAGATAAGAAATAAGATACTTGAGATAAATCAGAAGATATTTGTTTTACTTTTTTTTCTAGCTTATCTGCTATATTGCTGAGAGTGACAATAACACCAACTGTTGCCCAACGGGCAGGAAGAGGTAATTTACGAATATATTTAATTAAAACTTCAAATACGTTTACAATTATGCTTAATGTTTTTACAACAGTAGTTATTTTACCTAAATAACTTGTAATTGTATTTAAAACTTTACTTAAAACTTCAAGTGATTTTACAATTTCGTTTAATGCAGGAATAATTTTAACAGGATTTAGTTTATCCTGTAATTTAGTTATGGCATTTTTCGCTTGAAATACTGCTAATAAATCAGCAGGATTTTCAGCACTTGAAATACCGGATAATATATTTTTTAACTCAGAAAATGATTGAGTAATTTTTTGTAAATCCTGATTAGGGAAATTACTTATATTAGTGGGAATTTGTTCATTAATTCTTTTTAATGAACTTAGTAATTTACCTCCCCCAGGAATTACTCTTAATACTGGAGTAGGGATATTTAAACCATCAATAAGTCCCTTTACTGAACGTATTGCATCTAAAGTACTGCCTATTGTAGCAGAAGTTCCATTATTTCCTCCTATTACAGATTGAACAGCTGGGGGAGGGGGTGTATTAAATGTTCCACTGCCACCATAATTTGCGTTTTGAGCAGCTATGTTAGTTGGAGCAGGTGCCCCACTATTTACATTAGTAGTTGCACTAGATGAAGTAACACTTCCTGTTAAAGCATTAGCAGGAGGAGCTATAGAAGATTTAGTAAAAGGTTGATTAACAATTTTTTGTTCTGTTTCTTCTATTTTCTGTAATAATTCACTAGCTTGATCTTTTACTTTTTGGAATTGTTGTTCTACATTAGATCCTGAGGGTAAAGCTTGTGTGAGAAAATAACTTACTAAATTACATAAATCAATTTCATTTATTGTTTCAACTTTGTCTGATGCTTTAACTATTACTTTCTTTATGTCTTTACTTATTTGAATAGCTCGAGTAGTAGCATTTTGTAAAAATTTACCCATGTTCGAAGCATCATAAGGGTAATCCATTGGAGTTATTCCTTTAAGTTGTCTGATTACTTCCCTTTCTTTTAATCTTAATTTTTTTCTTTTGGTTCTTTTGGTGTCAAGTCTAGCAACTACTTCTTGCATTTCTTTTACGTTTGCCATCTCACCTGTAGGAATGTTTTGCTTATTTAATGCAAATACCTCTTGTTGAGAAAGAGGTTTTACTGCAGCCGCAGGTGTAGTTGAACCAGCCGCTGGAGAAGGAGTGGGTGCAGCAGGTGGAGTAGATTGAATTGGTGCCTGATTAGGATTAGGGTTAGTATTTGGAGTAGGAGGAGAAGGCATTTATAGTGTAAAATTATTTTTTGATAATAAACCATCTACTTGAGTAGATAGTAATTCAATTGTTTTTAATAAATCAGCTCCCGCAACGTTAAGAGCCACAAAAGTAGATCCATCTGGAAGAATTCTTACTTTCGATAAAGCCTTAGCTAATAGAACTAAAGAATCATTTAAATCTCCTAAATAATCAGCTAATCTTCCCCCTCTAACTAGTGGTTCAGTTGCATTTAATCCTAAATAAATTTTAGGTGAATTAATAATACATGCATCATCACTATCAAAATTAATAGTACCAGCTGAAGAAAAACCTATTGATTTTTTAGCAAATATAAACACAGAATCATCCTTAGCATTTAATAATACTCGCCCTGATGTTATAATTGCTTGATCACCTTTATATGGAAATTCTGGAGTGTATGCCATTTTATACTACTTTAATATTTCCTAAATCATATGTTACACCATTAAGAGTCATAGTTCTTTTGAAATTAGCATCTGCTACTCCTTTTAATTTAGCGTATGGTCCTTTTTTTGCTAATTGTGGATGATATTCCCAATGCCAAGTTTCGGATCGTACTGTTCTAAAAAATCCATATTTCCAACCATTTAAAGCCATCCATACAAATACATTAGTTAAAGCAGTTGTGGGGGGTAATTTAGATGGGAATCCACCAGTATTAATATCAATAGCAATTCCATCTCCATGTCTAGATTTACCAGGAGGAGCAGTTTGTGGAAAGAAACACCTAGGAGCAGCTTCCCTTCTTTGTTTTTCATCATATGTTCCACATATACTTCCAGCATCTTGCCATCTTTTAAGGTTTCTCAATTGATATTGATCTATAAATGTAAGATTTACACCTTTGCTAGATTTACACTTAACCTCTTTCCATGGAGGTCTATATCCACTATTAACTAGAATAGTAACATGGGCGGCTTTAGCAGCAGCAGCCATTACTATAAATGCTTTAGCTGCTTCGATTTCTACTACTTGACTACCTACTACAGCTAATGTTATTGGATTACCATCATTGTTAGTATAATTTCCAGGAACTATATCTAAACCAGATTTAGCAGTTAATGTTTTAGCTCGTTCAAGTTGTTCAGGAGTTAAATTAACTTCTATAGTAGTAGTAGCTCCTGGTGGTAAAGGTGGTATAAATTCTTCTAATTCCTTAGGGATAACAGTAGGTGGTGGATTTGTATCCCAATATTGAGACTCATCTTCTTCTATTTGAGCATAATTTTCTTGATATGATAAAGGCATAACTTCTTCACCCGCCCACGTTAATGGTCCTAATTTAGATTCAGGAATAGGTTCATATTTAGAAGAACCAGGACCTGATGTAGGTGTTTTTTCTGGAGCGGGATTTACTGATGAAGTGGGTGGAGGGTTTTGAGTTGTTGAATTATTACCTGAAGTTCCGCTTGTGCCTGAGGAACCTGAAGTTCCGCTTGTGCCTGATGAACCTGAAGTTCCTGAAGTACCTGAGGTACCACTAGGTGTTAATACATCGACAGGAGTTTGAGACGCTAATTCTAATTCTTTAGCATCTGATTCAATCATTGGTTGATTTTGAGGTTGTACTACAACATTAGGAATTTGAACTACTGCTGCTGATGCAGTAACGACCATATTGTATGATGCTAAATTTTTAGAAGCAAAAGTCATATTGATCTCCTGCCCATTAGTAAGATAAATTGATGAAGCATCACCATCAATATCTTCAAATATAGGAGTCCACCTTATAGATGGAGTTTGTTTTGTTTGTCCATTGCGAATAATAGTAATTGGACTTGTATTTTTTCCTGTTTTACTCCAAGGACTTGTTACTGATTGAGAGGGAAATATTGATGTGTGGGAAAAGCGGATTGAGTTACCAAAACGCCCTTCAATCATGGTATCACCCTCAACAGGATATAAATTTCGAATTTGTGGATCTTCAATAAATGTATTTCCTAAATATAAATCTTTAGGTGAATCATCTTGTTTTTTTACTAACCCATTTTGAGTACTTAAATACCCAAGTAATACCTCAGTTTTTTGTGTTGCCGATAAGTTTTGTAAATCAGGAAAACCATTATGATGTACACTATTCCAAACATTAACATTATTTAGATAATAATATTTTTGCGCTTGAGGATCTTCGTTTAATATATCTGTTGATTGTATTATTAATACAATTTCATTAATTAAAGGTAAACGCCTAATGTTTACATCCATTGGCGCAGCTATTAAATTGGCTTGATTATCTGTATCAACAACCGAATATAAAGGATGGAAAGTAATATATCCTATAGAAGGATATCCTTTATTTAGAGAAAATAATGAGTTAGGGTTCGTACTAGGTTGTAATACAATATCCTTAACCCTAGCAGGGAAAATTTGTGGTTTACGGCCACTTTTGGTTTGACGGCCAAATCCAGCAACATTGCCCCCAAAATTAGGAATTAACGACATCTACTTCTTTTATTTCAGTTTGTTTAATATTTGTACCCAAGTCATCTAAACTTTTAAATAACATTTCCTTATCGGCGTCACTTAAAAGTAAATCCTCGTTAGCACCAGCATTCATCATAGCACGTTGAACAATACCAGCCATTTTGATTAATGCCTCGTCGTTTTTAACGGCTATTTCCATATATTCTTTAATCAATGGAACAATGAGGGTAGCATCCCCTGGAGATTCGATTAATGGTTTTAAACCCTGAATTAAAGTAGAAATTTGCTTCTCTTTATCTTTGGAATTATTATAAATTTCTTTTAGTAAGTCGGCGAACGTTTTATTCCCGAACAATATTACTTGATTAAAATCCATACACGTTTTGACAATAAATATTGTCTTATAAAACTTTTAGATATTAATTAAACTATCATGCTCAAGATATTGAGAAAGTAACGTTTTATATATTGTTTTTAATTTTTTAATTACCTTAGTAATTTGAGGAGTTGATTGGTTTGTTATCTCTCTTATATAAATGTATATGCCTTTTTTATTAAGTATGTCTAAGTTTTCACGTCTCCTAAATAATTCTATTACCGCATCTGCTGTTTTAGCATCATCCTCTTTGGGAAAATATTTATATAAATTTTTATCAATATGACTAATAAATACATTAATGAAATTATTGATAGGCATATTATTGTGTTCTTCATTCATTAAATTAATAAGAATAGATTTATCTTCATCTACAGCATTTACTTCAGCTTTTTCTTTTAACTTTTTATAATTAGCAACATTATATAAAATTAAATAACGCTTAGCAATTGTGCCAAAATATGAATATGCTTTACCCTTTTCTTGCTTATACAAATGTAATTTTTCAAGCAAAAACGCTACCACCTCATGTTTAAGTTCATCAATTGTATTTACTTCAGTATAATAAAATTTAAACGTATGAATAATGTTTTCTGCTAATTTATGGAAAGCATAGTTAATACGTTCATTAAAGATTTTATTACGTTTAGCAGGATTTTTTGTCTGTAAATACTCTAAAATTGCTTCTTCAGTATCTGAAGTAAAGTAAATATTTGATTCTTTTGGTTTGCGTTTACGCACTGTACCTCGTTTTGTGAGGGTTACACTGTTGTCCTTTAATAATTCATCAATTGTATTTTTTATCATTTATTATTTTCTTATTTTATACACGTTTAGTGTTTCAGACATTTGTTTTAGGCTATTGAAGAAGAAACCTACTTCATCATCGCTTGCAAATGTGCCTCTATTATCAACTTCTTGCAAGCGTTTATTAATATTTTCAACCACCGCATCAAGATTGTTAATATAGATATCTCTTTCTTCAACTAAACTAGTTAATCTTTCGTTTTGAATCATTAGATTACGAATAATGTAACCTACAATTGTTGCTACCCAAAGTATGATAGCTATTATTCCCCAAATCATAGTGATATATTTTTTAATATGTTAGATAAATTTTCGTTACCCATTGTTTTAAGTGCTTTTTGTATTTGTGCTGATTGACCTGATTTATTTAGTATAAATTCTTTTTTAGGAGTGGATTTTGAAGATTTATTATTCATCAATTTTGGTAACCACTCACGCTCATATTCAATGCGGGCAGCCATTATATCAGCATGATGTAAAACGTAAAGTAAAGATGAACGAGGTTTAGTTTCAGGCATATAAGATAACAAATATGATTTATTTGCTTCATCATACATACCATCATGTGTTTTAATAGCAATATATTCGTTTTCAGTCATATTAATACCTACTGAAAATAAAATATGTAAACTTCTATCTGGGACAGACATGTACGTAATATTAGTATTAAACTTATATAGTTCACCTCTATTTTTTATTTCCCATTCATTATCATTATCGAAAACAGATGTTTGTTCTAGAGTTCCAAATTTACCTAAATCGTGATTGATAGCAGCAAACACTAATTCTTCAGTTGTATAGGTATTAGCCATACCCATTTCTCTCCAAACCTTATCCAATTTAAGAGAACATTCTATAACCCGCAGCACATGGTCGATGTAACCGCCTGGAAAACAATTGTGATAAGCTTTTTTGTGAGAAGCAGGAAGCAATACAAATCTATCTTCATATTGCTTATAAAATTCGAGTAGCCTATCCTTGCGTTCGCCAGTGATATGCATATCGATTATGTTTAGGAACGTGTCCCAGTTTTGTTTAATTTGTTCAGCTTGAAGCATAACGTATTTAATTATATATAAATATACGTCCTGCTTGGAGGGTTTCCAAATTAGTCTTTAAGTAATTCTTTTAGTCGAATTATTTGTTTGTTAATTGTATTTTCGAAATAGAATAAAGTTTCATTCATATTAGAACCAGCACCACTAGTAGATTCTATAAAATTAGGGTCTCCATGTATAGTGATAAAATTATTTCCATCATCTATTTGAATAGCTGGGTATCTATTAATACCAAATCTTTGAGTAAATTCTTGAAATATATTAGGATGAGTAATATCTGAAAAAGTAAGAACTTCGAGTTTTTCATTATGTACTAGTTCATGTTCTAATACTTCACATAATTGACATCCTTCACGTACTATTAATATAACTTTTTTATTCATATAAAAACTATTTTTTATAAATTTTACCCTACATTTCAGTCCAAATTGGGTAGAGATCTCTTGCCTCAGCCTGACTAGATATTATATGGTTAAACTCGGCTAGCTCTGCAGTGATTCGGCCTGTATCGCCATATTGATCAGGACTTTGACCATACCACGTTTGCCAAGTTCGTTGGATGGGATTTTCATTTGTTTGACTTCTATTTCCTATAATCAAATTAAGAAAAAGTAAATTGAAATTCTTCGATGATTTCCAAGTTACTTGAACTAAAGAACCATTTGATTTTGAATTAGCTAATATCCAAATGTCTTGAGTAGAGGGCATATATGTAGGTGTTATCCTAGCTTGGTAGAGGGCAGATGTTGGAATTAATGAACTTGCTTGGCTATCTATATAAGAAAATAAACTATTATAAACCTGGATAAAGTCTGTAAGTCCGCTCTCGGGGTCTAGAGGGGTTAATCTATCTAATCTTTTTGTTTGAGGCGAAAAAACATATTCATTATAAGGGGTTT
>Ga0194131_10002940_pt1 | contig 27474 bp, 30 predicted proteins | sample TA2KigO120mmetaG_FD_148631 | JGI IMG/M metagenome (GOLD analysis project Ga0194131, IMG submission 148631) | Freshwater microbial communities from Lake Tanganyika, Tanzania - TA2015053 Kigoma Offshore 120m | ecosystem: Environmental > Aquatic > Freshwater > Lake | place: Tanzania: Lake... | reverse complement strand
CCGCTCTCTGCCAACTACTCAGTTGGTGGTGGTATGACCTCTTCGCAACTTGAAAAGCGTGGAGAGTCAGCAACTCCATTCTCGGAAATGTCATTCACCATTGACAAGGGAACGGTAACTGCACAGGCTCGCGCTCTGAAAGCAGAGTACACCACAGAACTCGCACAAGACCTCAAGGCCGTTCACGGACTTGACGCTGAGAGCGAACTGTCGAACATTCTTTCGACAGAAATTCTCGGTGAAATCAACCGCGAGATCATCCGTACTGCTTATCTCACAGCCGTCACAGGTTCAAATGTTGACAACAATGCGAACAACACAGGAAACGGTCGTTGGATGGTGGAACGCTTCAAGCACTTGGTGTTCCGTATCGAGCAAGAAGCCAACACAATTGCCAGAGCAACTCGCCGCGGCAAGGGCAACTTCCTCGTATGCAGCACCAATGTTGCATCCGCTCTGTCGCTCGCCGGTCTGCTTGACTACAGCAGCCCATTCAACGGCAAAAGCGTTGCAATGCCTGACGAAACAGGTGATCTGTTCGTGGGTACTCTGAACGGCCGCATCAAGGTGTATGTGGATCCTTTCGTAACCGCAGACTATTGCATGGTTGGTTACAAGGGAAGCAACCCCTATGACGCAGGTTTGTTCTACTGCCCATATGTGCCGCTACAGATGGTGCGTGCAGTTGACACCAACACATTCCAGCCCAAGATCGCGTTCAAGACTCGCTACGGTATGGCAACAAACCCATACAATGTTTCGGCGAACAATGGAAACATCGACATCAATGTTGGTGGAGTGACTGCGCTGACCCGCAACAACAGATACTTCCGTATCTTTGCGGTAAGCAACATCTCTGGCTGATTGCCAAGTTAAGTTACTGAAACTAAACTGGCGGGGGGGAGAAATCCTCCCCGCTTTCTTTTTGGATACATAGAATGGAGAAACGATGGCCAACTTCAACAGCAGTAAACCGCAAGTAGAGAACTACCTGTATCCCACATCGTTTAAGTTCACGATGACGCGCATTCCAGGCGTGATATACAATTGTCAAACTGCAAACATTCCAGGCGTGTCTGTGGGAGAAGTTACTACCAATAATCCGCGCAGCGGTAGAACACTAAAGATTCCTTCTCAGAATCTGCAATTTGAAGATTTACAGATCAAGTTTTTGGTGGACGAAACCATGAACAACTGGCTAGAAATATACAACTGGCTTCAAAGTTTGCGAGTGGTGAATGATTGGGAAACCGTAAAGCCCCTTGTTAAAGATGTAAGGAACAGCCTAAACGGACAACTAGACGACGGCACAATGTTTGTCTATAGTAGTGCCAACAATGTGGTTCGTAGATTCAAGTTTCACAATATGTTTCCAAAGGAATTGTCCTCTTTGGATTTCGATAGCGGTAGCGACAATCCTGAAGCAATGACTGCAACTGCCACAATTGCATTTGAGTACTTTACAGTAGAAACACCTTGACTTGTTTGCCGTTTGAGGTATACTTTCATAATGAAATTAGAAGAACTTCGTGCCATGGTCAAAAAAGATTTGACCGTTGATCCAACAGAACTCGACATTGCATCTCTCTTGGTGCCTCAATTACACTCCAAGTATTTGAATCTGCTGATGGATGAGAAACTGATCCTTCGCAAACTGAAACTGGAACTCTCTGCGCTTAAACGCGAAAAGTGGGAGTACTACTCTGGCAGAATAAGCGAAGAACGCCTTAGAGAACTTGGATGGGAACCTTTCCATCTGAAAATTCTACGACAAGACTTGGACAAGTACTTGGATAGCGATGCAGATTTGGCGGCCATTCTTACCAAACTTGCTTTCTCTGAAGAGAAGGTGGAGTTTCTTACAGGTGTTATCAAAGCGGTCGGAAATTTGCATTGGAACATCCGTAGTGCGATTGACTGGAAAAAGTTCACACACGGAGCATGATGCAAACAATCACAGGATTTGTTGGAGAAGGAGCGGTATATGCTTCATATCTGAAGCAAGCATATCGTTTTGCTCAACATAGTCCTGATCCATCAACGCAAGTTGGATGTGTCATTGTACATTCAAAGATGGGAGTTATCGCAGGAGCATCCAATTCTATACCTGAAGGATTGCATCATACACAAGAAAGATTAGACGATCCTTCACACAAAAACATATACATGGAACACGCTGAGAGAAACGCTCTCTATCGTTGTTGCCAAAGTGTATTGTCTACCACAGGATGTCATGCGTATGTGACTCTGGCTCCATGCATAGACTGCGCCAGAGGATTGATTCAATCGGGAATCACTCAGGTGATCGCTCACCGAGAAATGCTTGATTTGTATGCTCCTGATGCATCAATGCATAGGCGTGCGAGCATTGAGCAAGGATGGAATATGCTATGCGAAGCAGGAATCAAATGTGCATTATGGTCTGGAGTGGTGTTTCAAGTTCAAACAGTTTCCGTGCGCGTGAGAGGGAAACTATGGACACCCTAAATACAACTATGGAGAGCATTATTGTCAGCAAAAAGAACTCCGTGTATTTAAAGGTTGATTGTGGAAGCAAGAGTGTTGCACAAGAACTGACAGACTTCTTTACATTCAAGGTGCCTGGATTCCAATTTATGCCTGCGTATCGCAGCAGAATGTGGGATGGTAAAATTAGACTGTACAATCAGCATTCGCAAGAACTGTACTGCGGACTACTTGAATATGTAAAGTCGTTTGCGAATGAGCGGAATTATTGGATAGGTGTTTCGTTTCCTGAAGCACAAGACATATGGACACACGAAGATGTCTGCAAGTACATGAAAACCTTGAAATTGGTAGCGGCCGGTAAACCCATTGATCCCCACCAACACCAAGTGGATGCAGTATGCCATTCGTTGAACCGATCAAGATGTCTGTTACTTTCTCCTACTGGCTCGGGTAAAAGTCTCATCATTTACACGCTGATGCGTAGACGCTTGGAAGAAGACACACGAAAGGTTCTCATCATTGTTCCCACCACATCACTTGTGGCGCAGATGGAAAACGATTTCATTGACTACTCTTCTGGCGACAAGTCTTGGAAAGCGCAGAAGCACATTCACAAGATTTTCGCAGGACAGAGCAAAACTACTGAAAAACGAGTGGTCGTTACCACCTGGCAGAGCATCTACAAGCAACCAGTAAAGTGGTTTCAACAGTTTGGATCAGTATTTGGTGATGAGTGTCATCTATACAAAGCAAAATCGCTGTCAACCATCATGTCTCGCCTAATCGACTGCGAGTTCCGCGTAGGAACAACTGGAACGCTCGACGGCACTCAAACGCATCGTCTTATCATCGAAGGACTATTTGGTGCTGTTCATAAGGTCACAAGTACCACAGAACTCATTAAGCAGAAACTACTCAGCGAGTTTACTATCGACTGTATCACGCTGAAGTATCCTGACGAAGACTGCAAGGCAGTGAAAGCCATGCGTTATCAGGAAGAAATAGACTTCTTAGTTTCGCATCCCAAGCGCAACAGGTTTATCGTAAACTTGGCTTGCAACACCAAAGGCAATACGCTAGTGCTGTTTCAGTATGTGGAGAAACACGGTAAATCTCTGTACGATATGATTCTTGCACAGGGTAAACCTCTTGGGAAAGAAGTATTTTTTGTGTATGGGGGAACCGAGGTGGAACAACGCGAGTATGTGCGTACACTAGCAGAAACCAAAGATAATGCCATAATTGTAGCGTCTTATGGAACCTTCAGTACTGGAGTTTCCATTCGTAGACTACATAATATAGTGTTCGCATCCCCATCCAAGAGTAGGATCAGGGTGCTTCAAAGTATCGGTCGTCAACTCCGCAAGTCGGAGCATAAGGAAAAAGCCAAACTATATGATGTGGCAGATGATCTGCGGTGGAAATCCAAAGTGAACTTCACTTTGAATCACTTTTTGGAGCGTATGAAAATCTACGCAACCGAGAAGTTTGACTACAGCACAGTCACAATTAAACTATAGGAGGCGCAAATGGAATACAGCGATCCAACCATAATCAAACTAAAGACAGGTGATGATATCATTGCAACTGTGCGTGGTATCACCAAGACTCGAATGGTATTAGAAAATCCATTCACATTAGAAACTCTTACGCTGATTGACCAAAATGGAATTCCCCGCGAAGAACGGATGCTAATGAAAAAGTGGACAAATTGGACAAAGGATGGAATCATCTCTTTGCCCAAATCGCACATCTTGGATTGTATGACACCAAGTAATAGCGCAGTTGCTCATTATCTCATGGTATTGAAGAATGGTGGCATCTTTAAGATCAGTAAGAAAGAACAGGCTGATTTGGAAGCAGGAACTTCATTCATGGAAGAATTGCTTGATCAAATTAAGCGTGGTGAAATTACACCCGATATGATTGAAGAAAGTCGTCTTGAAAGTGAACGCATGGAAGAGAATCGCGCATCTGACCCCACCCCTGAGCAACTCCCTAATGATGAAAAGAATGGTGGTGCTGGTAAAGAGTATGGCAATAAACCAAATGATTGGTCGCCCGATCCGCGTGACTACTTTTAATATATTATGGTCCGTGAAACCTTCACTCTATGTAGTACAGGTGTAAGCAATGCCTGCGAGAAATTTAATACTTTTCTTACAGACTAGCGCCAGTGGAAGAATGTGATATACTTCTGATCGAAATGGAGACATATTATGAAGAAGCGTAAAGTAAAACCAAAAGCAGAAGATGAACTTGATATAGATGCCGCAGACATAGAGAAAGATGTTGAAGAAGAAACACAGTCTGGGCATTACATTGATAACAAAGTGTTCTATGCAGAGATGGTGAAGTGGAAGGCGTTAGTTGATACTGAACGAGCAGCAGAGAGAAAGACGCCGCCTGTAACTGACTACATTGGCAAATGCTTTTTAGATATTGCCAATCATTTGTCGTATCGACCAAATTTCATCAACTATCCATACCGAGAAGAAATGATTGGCGACGGCGTAGAAAATTGCCTGATGTATGCCAGTAACTTCGATCCAGGCAAGTCCAAGAATCCGTTCTCATACTTCACTCAGATCATCTACTTTGCCTTTCTACGCAGAATTGCCAAAGAAAAAAAGCAAATGTACATCAGGTACAAATTGCTAGAAGCGGCAGACAAAACAGGCAAAGTTAGACGCAATTTATTGGACTCATCAAACGGCGACACCAACGATCCTGTTGCCGAGTTCTTTCATCTATCACCAACAGATATTGCCAAGTTTTCCAAATCAGATACTAAGCGAAGATTAGGCAAAAAAAGTAGGAAGGTAACACGCAATCGGCTTGACGATGTGTGAATTGAGTGTATACTTCTATGTAAGTAGTTCGCTATGAAACTAGCCATTATCAACGATACGCATTTTGGCGCCAGGTCTGATTCGCCAGTATTTGGTGAGTACTTTTTCAAGTTCTTTGATGAAGTGTTTTTTCCTTATTGTGAGAAACACGGCATCGATACCATATTGCACTTGGGTGATCTTTTAGATCGCCGTAAGTTTGTAAACTTCCAAACGCTGAATCAGGTACGCACTCGTTTCATGGAACCTTTGTTACAGCGCGGTATGACCGTGCATTGCATTCTAGGTAATCACGATGTGTACTACAAGAATACCAACTTAGTGAATGCTCCCAAAGAATTGTTTGGAGAACGCTACACCAATTTCAACATTTACGAAGAGCCGGTTGAGTTGCAGTTTGACTCCCTGCGCGTTGCGATGGTGCCTTGGATAAACAAAAACAATCAAGAAGGCTTTCTACGCTTCATCAGGAAGAGCAAGTGTCCCGTGATATGCGGACACTTTGAACTGGAAGGTTATCAGATTATGCGTGGAGTGAAGTTTGAAGGTGGTGGTATGCCTGCTAGTCTACTCGCTCGTTATGAAATGGTTCTATCGGGCCACTTTCATCACAAGCATGGAGGAGGAAATGTGCAGTACTTGGGTACACAATATCAGATCACTTTTGGTGACTTGGAAGACCGCAAAGGATTCCATGTGCTTGATACTGAAACCCGCGAATTAGAGTTTGTAGAGAACCCGCATAGAATGTTTCATGCCATTCGATACGATGATTCGCGGCATGACTACAGCAAACTGCTAGAGAACGCAGACTTCTCGCGGTATGCAAACACTTTTGTAAAGGTGTTCGTGGACGCCAAGACCAAGCCATATATGTTTGACAAGTTCTTGGATGGCATCTATACCGCCCCTGCCATGGGTGTAACCATTGTGGAGCAGAACCCTGATACCAGTACAGGCGAACCCGCAGCAGATATGGCACTAGACACACTTGGTCTAATCAACAAAGAGATTGATGGCATGGAAGAAGTGCATGACAAGCCCATGCTGAAGCGCATTGTGCGCGATCTGTATATGGAGAGTATGTCTCTATGATTACCTTCACGAAGGTTCGATTCAAAAACTTTGGATCGTTTGGAAACAACTTTACTGAGATTCAACTGAACAAAGCCAAAATGATTCTTGTTTCGGGCAGCAACGGACATGGTAAGTCATTTGCTTTGCTTGATTCTATCACTTTCGGATTGTTCGGAAAGCCATTCAGAAAGATCAATCTTCCTCAGTTGGTGAACAGCATCAATGAGAAAGATTGTTTGGTAGAAGTGGAGTTCAACATCGTCAATGATTCCTACCGCGTGGTTCGCGGCATCAAACCTAATCGGTTTGAGGTGTGGAAGAATGGTAATTTATTGGATCAGCACGCCACCACAAAGGATTATCAGAAAATGCTTGAAGAGCAGATTCTGAAAATGAATTACAAGTCATTCACTCAGGTGGTGATTCTAGGTAGTTCTTCATTTGTACCATTCATGCAGTTGCCGGCATCTGATCGCCGCGCGGTGATCGAAGATATCCTTGATATCAATGTGTTCTCTACCATGAACACCATTCTCAAGGCGAAGATGTCTACTCTCAAAGAAGAGATTGCAGATAACGAACGCAAGATCGCTATTCTCCACGAGTCTATCCGCGCCCAAAAAGATTTAATCGCAGGACTAAAGAGCAAGACTGATGAACAGGTGCAGGGGAACTTGAAAGAGATTGCCCGCTCTGAATCGCTGATTGAAGAGAGGCAGGAAGAACTGGTTGCCCTAAATGAGCAGATTGAGAAAGTAAAGGTCAAGTTACAAGGCAAAGTTGCTTTGCTGAAACAGATCACCAAACTGGAAACCTTTCAGAAGCAACTAGAGTCCAATCGCAAAAAGATAGGCGAGGAGTTGTCATTCTTTGACAACAATGAGGTATGCCCCACTTGCCATCAATCCATCGACAAGGCTAGTCAGCCTATTCACGGATTACTATGCAAGAAGAAAAGCAAGCAGGGTGAACTGAACGAAGCAGTTGGCGCCATTGTCACCGAGATTCAAACCAAGCGAACGCAGATCGAAGAGTACGAAGAGGTATCTACCGAACTAGAAACGCTAAACACGCATACGATGGAGGCGAACAGCACCATTACGGCGTGCAACTCCTACATCGGCAAACTCAGCAAAGAGAACAAAGCCATTCAGAGCAAAGAAACTGAAGACACAGATCATCAAAAGCGATTGGTGGATTTTGAGGGAGACTTGAATAAGAATGAGGCATCCAAGAATAGCCTGGTAGAAGAGATGCACTACTACAGCGTAGCGGCATCGCTGCTGAAAGATAGCGGTATCAAGGCAAAGATCATCCGTTACTATTTGCCCATCATCAATAAAACTATCAACAAGTATCTGAACACAATGGACTTCTTTGCAAACTTTACGCTTGACGAAGAGTTCAACGAAACCATTAAGAGCAGACATCGTGACACTTTCTCGTACATGAGTTTCAGCGAAGGCGAAAAGATGCGTATTGATTTGGCTTTGCTACTTGCTTGGCGTGAGATTGCCCGCATTAAGAACAGCGCAAATACTAATCTACTCATCTTGGACGAGGTGTTTGATTCGTCACTCGACACCGCAGGAACCGAGGAGTTTATGAAGATTCTTTACTCCTTTGGTGTCAATGCAAATGTATTTGTGATCTCCCACAAGGCAGATCAGTTGGTAGATAAGTTTGAACATACCATGTTGTTTGAGAGGAAGAACAATTTCAGCAGGATTGCACTATGACAAACTTTCAAGAGAACTCATATGTGTTGGGAGATGCCTTTGACTATATGCCCAACATTCCATCGGAATCGGTAGACTTAGTATTCACTTCATGTCCTGACCTGTCCCAAACACCATTTAGCAAAGACGAGACTGACTCATATCGGCAGTTTCAGCAGAAAGCAATGCGAGAGTTTGCTCGTATTGTGAAACCTACTGGCTTTGTTGTGGTGTGCCAGACAGATCGCAGGGTGAACGGGTTCATTCTGTCGAACCATATGTGGTATGCACAATGCCTAGAGAACGAAGGATTGCGCCTGAAAGATTACAAGGTTGTGGTAAGAAACGAAGTGGGCAAGCGCGATATGTACTACTTCACTTTCCAACATATGCTCGTATACACAAGCGAGGGAGTGATTCACCGTAAGGGCGATTGGTTGCGCGACATTTATGTGGATCGGCAAGAGAAGGTACTGAATCAATCTGTGTGGTCGCAAGATTTCTGCAAGTATGTGATTGAGAATCTTACCAAGCCAGGTGATTTGGTTGTCGATCCATTCGCGGGGGTTGCTCCTGTTCTGCTTGCTGCCAGCACTACTGGGCGCAGATGGTGGGGATGCGAACTGGAAGAGAAGTTTTACGATCCAACATTCAGCCACTCCAAAACAACTCTTCCGCTATGAATAAACAAATTGATATGCAACAGGAACATGACTTTCTCAAAGCATTTCCTGCCCATGTTCTAATTCTCTCTCCCGTTAAGATTATTGGGGGAATATGGTACAAGAGAGATGATATGTACACTCCTTATGGGGGTGGAGATGTGAGCGGAGGAAAGGTAAGGCAGGCCATTAGTTTGTTGTATCCCTTACGAAATTTTCTCAAGGAACACACCAATGGGGTAGCGACTCACACACAGGTGCATTCTACCACAGGAGCAATTATTGCCAGAGTATGCAAGGAGTTAGAGATTCCTTGTGTCATCTGCATTGGTGGCAGTTCGCCAGAAACCATCGACAATCATCACATGATGCGATATGCAAAGTGGTTGGGTGCAGATATTCGTAATGTGTGCGGGACGGGAATGCACGGTCCTGTGCTTGCACGGATGCGGGAGATTGTAAAGTCTGAAAAACTATACGATGCAGTCTTTACTCACAACATCGAAAACAGAGAAGACGCAATCATTAATAGTATTGAACATCAGGTAGAAAATTTACCAGACGAGTTGGATCAGTTGGTGGTGCCTGTGGGTAGCGGGGTTCATTTTGCCGCCATTCTCAGAGGCATTCATCGGTACAATATAAATGTAGGCAAAGTAATTGGATTGTGTGTTGGGCCTAAACGAACCGAAAACATCAACAAATGGGTGAATCCAATGGCAGGATATCCTCTGCCAGAATATGAGTTGCATTGTCTAAATACGGTGTACGGAAAACCCCTTGTGGAAAAGATTGCAGATGGTACAATCCTTGACGATCTGTACGAAGCAAAAGCACACAAGTGGATGCGTGAGAACCTTGACTTAACAAAGCGTACTTGTTTTTGGATAGTTGGGCGCAGACTAAGCGAAACTGAAGTACAACAAAGAATGGAAGCATAATGGAAACGCTACAAGCACATAAAACTTTCTTTGAGAAGAACACGCATCTTCTCACCCATCCAGTAAATGTCACATTTGAAGAATTGTTAGAGATGGACGCAGACAAGTTCCGCGAGTGGGTTGTCAATATGCGTAACACAGTTGTGGATATTTGGGACAACAAGGGATGTCCTCCACGCATAGGAAAGATTGAAGAAGATATCATCGAAGAGTGGAACAAGATGGCGGAGTATCCAGTGAAGTCTTTTGAATTCGATGATGAACTAGAAAATATTGGCAAGGATGTGATTCTGAACAAAGCAAGACTTGGTTCTGAAGCGGATCAATGGTTCCCTACCATGATGAAGACTCGTATCAACTACAGCGAGAAGGATGATGGATATTCCATCTACGAACTATTTGCCGAAGATCAGTTTCTTGAACGCATGGTGAAGGGATCAATGCGACACTTCCGTAGAGACTCTCTCTATATGCACGCCTTGTCGTGCTTGCGTAACAATCCGAAGCCTGCTCTCGTATCTGTACCCGATGCAATGGCATGGATCAAGGCATTCCAAACCAACAAGGAAATCTTCAAGGGTTACGACTTCATGCTTGAACAGGTGAAGATTCGTGAGGGAAACAACACAGGATACTTTCAACTGAATCAGTCTGACATTTTGAATCTCACGCGAGAGCAGGTGCAGCAACTGAAAGATGAAGGGGTATTACAGTACCGACACTTCTCTACATTTGATGTGAGCGCCATGCCCGATGATAGGGTGTACACTATTCGCATTTACAACAAGGGTGAGCGTGTGTTCCCGAAGGGATTTGCTGCATTCCGTATCGGATACATTCAGGTGGCACACAACTTCCCACCGATGACTGCCAAATATCTGTACGAGCGGTTCACAGAACACGCCAAGGAGCAGGAGACTCCGCTTGTGATCTACGATCCTTCATCGGGGTGGGGTGGTCGTATTCTTGGCGCCATGAGTGTGCGCGATGATCGCAAAATTCATTACATTGGAACTGATCCAAATCCTGAACTGTACTACATTGATGAACACACAGGTAAAGAGCGTTCTCGTTACGCTGATGTTGCAGACTTCTACAATACCAAGACATACAGAGGCAATCCGTTCTTCAGCGAAACTAACACATACGAAATCTACAGACTAGGTTCTGAAGAGATTGGCAAAGATCCGCGTTTCAAGAAGTACAAAGGCAAGATCGACATGATCTTTACAAGTCCTCCGTACTTTAACCGCGAAGCCTATTCTAAGGACGAGAATCAATCGTACAAGAAGTACGGTTCCTCGTATGAGAGTTGGCGAGATGGATTCTTGCGCCCAACGCTAAAGACCTGTGCCGAGTTTCTGAAGCCTGATCGGTATTTGTTATGGAACATTGCCGATATCCAAATTGGAGGAGACTACCTTCCTCTTGAAGAAGATTCAAAAAGATTTCTTGAAGAGTTTGGACTTGTGTATAAATACAAGGTGAAGATGGCGATGGAATCTATGCCTGGACAGAATCGTCTTGACGAAGAGACAGGATTGCCCAAGTGTAAAAACTATTGCAAGATTAGTGGTGACTACATGAAGTACGAACCTGTTTATGTGTTTTACAAACCAAAGGAGAAATCATAATGGCAAAGAATAAGCATGAGAACGAGAATACCGAGAATACCGAGAATGCGGAAACAGTTGAATATCCACTTATAGCGGATTGGGTGTATGTTTGGTTGGATGCTGACGGTGGTATTCGTAATGCTAACTACACTTCATTTGGCGAAACTCCCAAGATACAGAGGTTTAATGGTTCTGCTTGCAAGCAGGCGTCAACCGATAATGCTGATCTGTTCTTGGTTCCAGTTCGTACTACGAAAGATTCATCACTCGGACGGAGCAATATCGTGCTATGTGAAGTGCAAACTGCCGATGGAACTCCTCACGCATCTAATGCTCGTGCTGATTTGTGTAAGTTTCTCAACAATTCAGCAAACACTGGCCTGAACGCTGTAAAGATTGGGTTTGAGCAGGATATCCTATTAATTGATCCTGACACCCGCCAGCCGTATCGTTGGCCAACTGGAAAGAACGAAAAGGGAGAAACCCAAGTGGTATTCCCTGGTCCGCAAGGCAGGTACTATGGTGGTTCTGGCGACTTTCAACGAGGCAGGGAACTGATTAATGCTTTCTACAATCGGTGTGCATGGCAAGGGAAGATTGCAATGCGTTCATACAATGCAGGAATCTGCTTGTCACAGTGGTCGTTTGTTATTCAAGAAACCGATCTACTGACTGCGTGTGACAATCTGATCATCTCTCGATATCTGTTGGAGAATGCGGCAGAAGGTCTAGACACGCCCCGTTGTGTGGTCAGTTATGCGCCAAAGAGTTTCCCTGGCACAGACTGGAATGGTAACGGATGCACCATTCGCCTGTACATGGACAACTACATTAAGTCTAGTGGAAATGCAGGACTTGCCAAAGCAATCTGCGAAACCATTGGAGAAGATCACCGCGAACACATGGTAGCATATGGTGCCGGCAACGAGCAACGCCTAGTTGGAAAGACTGGTGGAACCAGCGACTACAACAAGTTTACTTGGGGATTTGGCGATCATACTGCATCTTTGTCTGTGCCTACTGTTCCTTTGAACACGGATGCAGCACATCTGCTGTATATCGAAGATCGACGCCCAGGCGCCAACATAAATCCATATGCAGGGGTTCTTGCCCTTTCTCGTAGTCTTGTCAAGGCTATAACCTTGAAACCATCTGCAAAGAATGAGGCATTTCAACCTAAACTTGTGAATTGACTTGACTCGTATCTGATTCATCGTATACTTACGGTGAGATGAAAGACTACAACAAAACGCTTCAGCGAGCATATGGCTCCGAGCCAGTTTGGGGAGCAGCGTCTTGCGCTACAAAAGATGAGCAAGACTCTGCTCTCCAACGGGCTATTAATTGGTATTGGGGCAAAGGCACCAACCGAGACAAAAAGCGGTGGGTGTTAGACTACTGCAAGCATTCCAAGATGGATGCCGAAACAATCAAGTGCATTGCACAAAATGGCATCAAGAGTTATTCTGGCATAGGATATCTGTGTAGAATGCTCACCCGTGGCGCGCCGTTGCCAGATGAAACTAAACAGAAGATTACACGCGAGATTGGGGATATGAAGCGAACTGGTGCTGCCATCCTCGCCAAGCGTCAGGGCACCGCTATACCGTCCATTCAGGAGCGCACCGAACAGAAGTACCGCGAGTACTTGGGAGACATTGATGCTATTGTGGATTCGGTGGTAGACGCCTGCACAAACAAGAATGAAATGAAGTTTGATCCTGCCGGGTGGGCAACTACCCACGGAGTCAAGGCATTGCATTGCGGTAAAATTGCCAGTTACATTGAAACCACCTATCTGCAAGAGATGGCAACAGCATATGCAGGCAAAGACGAACAACTGGTCGAGGGATATTCTTTTCTGACCAGGCCGCGGTTCAAGAAACTCATACAAATGCTGTCTGAAACCGCCAATGCTTTCCGCACCTTTGCAGATGAAAAGCGATCTGAGCGGAAGCCTCGTAAGAAAAAGCAGAAGACTCCAAGCCAAATCACTAAGAAAATGAAATACTTGCCCGAGTCAAAGGAGTACGATATCAAAAGCATATCGCCAGAGAAGATCATTGGCAGTGAAATAGTGGTTGTGTTTAATGAGAAGTATCGTACACTAACTGTACTCTTTGCAAAAGATCCGCGTGGACTCAGCGTAAAGGGAACCACCGTTATCAACTATGACGAAACCAAGTCTGTATCCAAGAAACTCCGCAGGCCAAAAGATGTGCTGAACAAACTTACAGGGGTTCGTATGGTGCAAAACACGCTGAACTCCATCAAGACCAAACCCGCAAAGATAAGCGGGAGAATCAATGAGAACTGTATTCTCATTGGAGCCTACTAATGATTCTAATCGATAACAACCAAGTACTGTTAGGAAGTCTGTTCGCCCTTACGAAGGGCGATGCCGCTCAGTTTTCTGAAGATCTGTTACGGCATACGGTGCTAAACATCTATCGCACATATCGACAGAAGTTCCGAGATGCCGGCGAAATTGTTCTTTGCCATGAGGGTGGTAAGTGTTGGCGAAACTCTGTGTTTCCTCATTACAAAAAGAACAGAGCCAAGGCAAAGGCGTCTTCTGATGTTGATTGGAAGACAATCTACAGCATGATTGACGGAATCCGCGAAGAGATTCGTGATGTGTTTCCGTATCGCCATATGCGAGTGCCAGGAGCAGAGGCAGATGATGTGATCGCCATCTTGACCAAGCACCATTCTATTAACGAAAAGGTCATTATCGTTTCTAGCGACAAAGACTTTCAGCAGTTGCAAATTTACCCGAATGTTCGGCAATGGAGTCCTATTACAAAGGGATTTGTGGTGTGTAAGAATCCAACCGAGTTCTTAGTGAACCACATTCTTGGAGGAGACTCGGGTGACGGCATTCCGAATATCCTGTCGGACGATGATTGTTTCATTACTGACGGCAAGCGTCAGACGCCTCTGACTAGTAAGAAGTCTGCTGCTATTCAAGAGCAGATTCTTATTGTGGGTAATCTGTTTGATGGTACAGCAATTATGCCAGACAAAGTAAAAAGAAACTGGGATCGCAACCGCTGCATGGTGGACTTCAGATACATACCTATAGAGTTGGAGCAATCCATTCTGCAACACTATGCAGATTTCATTCCGATTCGTAGAGGAAATATCCTTTCATATTTAATGGAACACAAGATGAAAAATCTAGTTGAGGTTGCTTCGGAATTTTGACATGAGTAAAGAATGGAATAATTGGGATGATGCAGGTTCTTTTGAACGCTTTCACAAAGATCGCGGAATAAAGAAAAAGCAAAAGCGCGGAGATCGCCACTCACATAAGCAAAAGATGCGAGAAGCATCTTCTGATATTGAGCGTTACGAAGACGATTCGTTTGAGGATTATCGTGATGAGCGACCCCGCACCAAATAAACCAAATAAAAGCAAGAAAATTGTTGCAACAGGTGGTTGGGCAAAGGGAGGGGCGCCTGCTCGGCGTCCTTCTGCTCCAACACCTGAAGTAGGACCTCAACACCCACCTTCTCTACTGAATAAGGTAAAGAATGCGGTAGGGTCATACGCTTCACGCGGAATCACCCAAGATAAAAGGTGTGATGAAGAAACCAAGAAGGTTCGTTCAATCTCATGCCATGGAGACTCTGAAAGAGGAATTGCTCCTTGCGAGGCTAGACGAGACAGCAAGGCAGAAGAAGGAAGATTCTACTGCGGTGAGTGTGGTTGCGGAGACAGGGCAGCAACTTGGTTGAATGCCAAGCAGCCAGAAGACTACACCAAACTAGACTTTCCAAAAGTTGTTTGTCCTCTAAATATGCCTGGATTTTCAAACTATACTCCGGCATCGGAAGAAACTGTTGAGCGAAGAATGAAATATAACTTTACTCGAAAGGAGCAGATTGAACGGCAAGTAGACCTGACAATCAAGAAAACAGATGAGAAGAGTTAATCGTCCAACCCGAATCGATACTCGGCAAACACCATCGCCAAATAAACCTGCAATCAGTCAGGAAAGGCAAGTAAACTCTGCACCACCTACCCCACAGAATTCACAAAAATCTAAAGGTTGTGGTTGCAAGAAATCAAAGTGATTGTATATTTGACACACCCTACATAATGGAGACATATAATGAATGCTACTGCAACTGAAAATGAAACTGGTATGAAACTATCTCAAGAAACTCTCGCGGTTCTCAAGAACTTCGCCTCTCTGAACTCTAACATTCTCATTCGTCCAGGCAATACCATTGCCACCGTGACGCCTGTGAAGAATGTCATGGCTGAGGCAACCGTAGATGAAACCTTTGAAACCGAGTTTGGTATTTGGGACTTGAACAAATTTCTTGGTGTGATTTCTTTGTTCAAGGAACCGCTGCTGACTTTCGGAGAGAAGTCTGTGGTAATCTCTGATGCGGCTCGCAAGAACGCTCCGAGCGTGAACTACTACTACTGCGAACCTAGCCTGTTGACTGCTCCCAAGAAGAGCATTACTATGCCCGACATTCTTGTGTCATTCAAGTTGACCGCAGACAATGTTGCTGAGATCATGCGCGCCAGTTCGGCGCTACAAGTTGGTGACATCTCTGTGCGTGGCACAAAGGACAAGATTGAGGTTGTTGTGTTCGACAAGGCCGACAAGGGGTCCAACACTTATTCCATCGTTGTGGGAGAGAACAAGGCGAAGACCAAGTTCGATATCCACATGAAGGTTGACAATCTGAAACTCATGTCTGGTGATTATGATGTGCATATCAGCAAGAGCATTGTCGCCAAGTTCTCACATTGCAGCAAGGATTTGACTTACTTCGTTGCGCTTGAGGCAACTTCAAGTACTGCCTCTAAGGAGTAAACATGACTGCTACGGCAACCGAATACCTTTGGGTGGAGAAGTACCGCCCAAAGGTGATCGCGGATTGTATTCTTCCATCCACAATGAAAAAGACTTTCACCGATATGGTGGAGTCAGGAGAGGTACAAAACCTACTGCTATCAGGTGGTGCGGGATGCGGAAAGACTACGGTTGCCCGTGCCTTGTGCAGCGAACTAGATACCGATTGCATCATTGTTAACTGTTCAGAAGACGGAAACATTGATACTCTCCGTACTCGCATCCGAAACTTTGCTAGTACGGTATCCATGTCAGGCAACAAGAAGGTTGTGATTCTTGACGAGTTTGATTACTCGAATGCTCAAAGCACACAGCCTGCTCTGCGCGGATTCATGGAAGAGTTCAGCGCGAACTGCCGGTTCATCCTGACTTGCAATTTCAAGAACAGGATCATTGAACCGCTGCACTCGCGGTGTACTTGCATTAACTTCCAAATCCCAACCAAAGAACGCCCTACACTCGCCAAGCAAATGCTTCAGCGAGTCAAAGGCATCTTGGATGCCGAAGGTGTCGCATACGATGACAAGGTGCTTGTAGAACTCATAATGAAGCACTTTCCCGATTTCCGCCGCATCTTGAATGAGTTGCAGCGGTATTCGGTGTCTGGCAAGATTGATGTTGGTATTTTGATCCAACTTGGTGAGATCAAGATCAAGGAACTCATCTCTGCCTTGAAGGGTAAGGACTTTACATCGGTTCGCAAGTGGGTTGTAGAGAACTCTGATGCTGATTCAGCATCTCTGTTCCGCAAGATTTACGAGTCCATGTACGATTGCTTTGCTCCGTCTAGCATTCCGAAGTTGGTTCTGATTCTGGCAGAGTACCAGTATAAGGCAGCATTCGTTGCCGATGCAGAAATCAACATGACTGCTTGCCTCACCGAGATTATGATGGAGTGCGAGTTCAAATGAGCATGAGGCCTATTGGTAAGTGGGTTGCTGTACGCACCGATCTCGGCAAAGAGAAAAAAACCGAGAGTGGAATCATCTACAAGGATGATAAGACCAAGGGCCACTTTGTACTTGCTGAAGTGGTTGCGGTTGGATATGGAATCACCGAGGATATTCGTGTGGGAGATACGGTGTATTGGGAGTTGGCTGTCAACCATGATAATCACTACGGTGATCTAGACTTGGTGCATCAAGATCACATAGCATTGGTGGTGCGAGATGACGCTTAAACTCACAGACTATCTGAACGCCATCAATGTCAACAAGGAGTTGAAAGATGTCAAAGATTGAACTGATGCAAGGTGATTGTTTGGAGAAGATGAAGGATATTCCTGATGGGAGTGTTGATTTGGTATTCACATCTCCACCGTATTTTAACGCCAGAGAATATTCGACTTTTGATTCGTATGAATATTATTTAGATTTTATTGGGAATTTTATGTTACAGACATTTCGTGTTTTATCCGAAGATGGTTTTTTTGTTTTCAATACATCACCAATATTGGTTAAAAGAAAGTCAAGAAACGCTGAAAGCAGTAGATTGCCAATCCCATTTGATGCATTTAATTTAGCCCAAAACAGCGGGTTCAAATATATTGATGATATTATATGGGAGAAACCAGATGGTGCAAGCAATAGGGCAATAAAATTTGCACACCATCGCAGACCAATGGCATATAAACCATTTACGATAACTGAATATCTGTTTGTTTTTAGGAAAAAAGATGCCCCCCTTATTGATAAGGGAATAAGAAAACATAGTGATGAAACGATTCAGCAATCACTGATAACTGGTAAATATGAGAGGACAAATATATGGCGATTGTCTCCTGTAAGAGTTAAGGGACACCCCGCACCATTTCCTGTCTTATTGTCAGATAGAGTTATCCAGTATTACTCTTATTGTGGAGATTCGGTTCTTGACCCATTTATGGGTTCAGGAAGCACAGGAATATCTTGTAGAAACCTCAACCGCAATTTCATCGGCATTGAACTTGATCCAGAGTATTTCAAAATTGCAGAAGCACGGATCAAGGAAGCCGTTCCACAAACTTGAGGAACACGCATGACCTACAGACTGTCTGATTATCTGAACGCCATCAATGTCAACAAGAACTCGTTGTGTGATGAAGAGTATGCTGAGAGGGGATATGTTCCGTTCTTAGTGAACCGAGGACTGTCTTACTTTCCCGATACCATCATGCAAGCAAACGAGATGAATCGTTATGGTTCTCTGCGTAAGCGAATGCAGTTTGATTTTCTGCGGCATAGCATCCGCTCTAGGAAACGGTTCAGCAAGTGGTTTAAGGCAGAAGAAGCAGAAAATCTGGCATCTATCAAAGAGCGGTATGGGTGTTCTGACGCCAAGGCAAAAGAGATCATGCGAGTGCTGACACCCGAACAGGTTGCGAACATTGTTCGCTCTACCTATCGGGGTGGTGTCTAAGTTAGCCGGTTCCTACATATCTGGAAAACATGAAGCATACTCATTGGCATGGAGTGCATAAGCATGGAACACCAACCGAAGATTACTGTTGAAGAACTAGTAGAGATCACGCTGGCAAAGCCAGACGATTTCCTAAAGGTAAAAGAAACTCTGACCCGCATTGGGATTTCCTCTAAAACCGAAAAGAAACTATATCAGTCTTGCCATATTCTACACAAGCGAGGCAAATACTACATCGTTCATTTCAAAGAACTGTTTGCGCTTGACGGTCTTCCATCAACTCTAACAGAAGCAGACATTGCCAGACGCAATACGATTGTAACTCTGTTGGATGATTGGGGACTGCTGAAGATTGTGAACCCCACACAAGTTGCAAGTGTTGCATCGGGTCTTGCTCAAATCAAGATTATTCCACACAAGGAAAAGGGAGATTGGGAACTGGTTCCCAAATATCATATCGGCAAAAAGTTCTAAGAGAGTGACATGAAAATTGACCTTCGTAATGTACAAACTAGATGGATCAATCTAGACCGAGCAACTTTAAATGCCAAGCAAATGATTGAGCAATTTGATCGCTTGGGATTCACTTCGCATATACGAATCCCAGGCCGAATCATTCCACCACCAAAAGACCTGTCCGCCGCCAGACTCAGAGCGTTTGGCAAACACTACATGGGATGTGGACAAGCGCACATTGATGCCTTGCTATCAGCAAGCAAGGGATCTGTTCTTGTGTTGGAGGACGATGCTCTTGCAACTGAAGCATTCGTACCTGTGATAGAAGTGCCAAATGATACTGATGCCGTGTATCTTGGTATTTCTCATGGAAATAAGAATCAAGCAATTGTTGACTTGAACAATGGATGGTACAGAATCTTCGGTATGCTCGCAGCACACGCAGTACTGTATGTGTCCGAAAGATACAAGAACTATGCAGTAGACATAGCGCATATGTGTTTGTACACCAAGAAAATTCCTATGGATAATGGATTTGCCGCAGCACAGAGTAAGTTTAAAGTGATTGCTGCCTCTACCCCAATGTTCATACAGTCCGCCGAACGGGAAAGCCAAAACAAATGGCAAAGTCTTACTGATCGTCCACTTGTTCCGACTCATGTGCAAGCATTGAATGAACTGATTCCTATTCCCCCCTATTCCCTCTAAGTAATGGAGACACAATGAAATTTGGTTTTTATCAACTGTATGCGAACGCATCACTTCCCACATACGCAACTGAACATTCCGCTTGTTTTGATTTGGCAGCACACCTGATTGATGCAGAGGGAAATTTCAGAATGATAAAGTCGGTCGATCAAAATAATGTCATCATCGATGATCAGCAGTTGGATCCGATCCTACTGCGCTGGTGGCCACGCTATGATAAGAACATACTGATTTCTCCAGGCACTACAGTTCTTATTCCAACTGGACTAATCGCCAAGATTCCTAGTGGGTATTCTGTTCGAGTGCATATGAGATCAAGTGTTGCACTAAAGCGTGGACTTATTCTGCCGAACGGAGAAGGTATCATTGATGCAGACTACTTTGATGAGGTGTTCTTGATGGTCAGGAACATATCAAGTACCACGGTTACTGTGAAACATGGCGAAAGAATCTGTCAGGGAGAACTCGTACAAAATGTACGGTTCCCGATAGAACATATACATACTAGACCCGAACAAACCACAGATCGTATAGGTGGGTTTGGATCAACAGGAAGGTGATTACATTATGACTCGTGATGAACTATTAGCATGGCACAAAACAATCTGCGAATCTGGCCGCACCCTTATGGATGCAAAGAACCGAGACTACGCAGGCAATGACGGACTAGAACCGTTCGCAAACTTCACAAGAGTAGAATCAATGGGCATCTGCTCCACCGAACAGGGATTCTTGGTTCGTCTTACCGACAAAATGAGCAGACTCAGTTCTTTTGTTGAGTCTGGTAAACTTCATGTTTCCAATGAAAGTTTCATGGATACTTGTGTGGATGTAATTAACTACATGGTTCTGTTAAGTGCTTACTTGAAAGAGAAAGAGAGAGTACAAAATGGCAAGTGATGATCGCATTTTCATTCAGATTGCAGCGTATCGTGATCCTGAACTGGTTCCCACCATCAAGGACTGCTTAGACAAGGCCAAATATCCTGAACGCCTACGCTTTGGAATTTGCTGGCAGCATGAGTCTAAAGATCCATGGGACTCGGAACTATTAGAGTTCAAGAAAGATTCTCGCTTCAAGATCATTGATGTTCCATGGAGTCAAAGCAAGGGAGCGTGTTGGGCACGCAACTCTATTCAAGAGCAACTGTACGATGGAGAGGAATACACTCTTCAACTGGACTCGCATCATCGTTTTGCCCAAGATTGGGACGAGGCTCTGATCGGGTGGATCAAGGAGTTGCAGGCCAAAGGACACAAGAAACCACTTCTTACTAGTTATGTGTGTTCTTTTAATCCTGCGAAGCACCGCGGCCGTCAGCATGATGATATCTTAGAAAAGGATGTTGCACTATACTTGGAGTTTGACCGTTTTACCCCCGAGGGATGCGTGTTCTTTAAGCCGCACTACATTGATGGTACTTGCTACTGGGCAGGCAATGGAAAAGGATATACGGAGTTGACTTCTCCTATTCCTTGCCGATTCTTCTCTGCTCATTTTGCTTTCACTATTGGAGACATGGTGCGAGAAGTTCCGCATGATCCCAACTACTACTTTCACGGAGAAGAGATTTCATTGGCAATGCGGTGTTTTACTCATGGATATGATCTGTTCACCCCACACAGAAATGTGGTGTGGCATGAATATACCCGCGACTATAGAACTCATAAGCATTGGGTAGATCATGTCGATCAGAACAAAGATAAACTAGTTGATGGCATGAATTGGGTTGAGCGCAATAATATCTGCCATCATCGAAACCGAGTCCTGTTTGAAATGGAAACAGATTCAAACATCGTGTTTGGTAAGTATGGAATTGGAACTGAGAGAACTCTTCAGCAGTATGAAGAGTATTCTCAACTGGATTTCAAGAACCGTTGCGAGCGACTGCCAGAAGGTAAGATTAGAAATGCTACACTATTGAGTTGGGAAGAAAAGCAGTTTCATCAAGCGAGCGACCTAGAATTTGTTGTGTGTGCTATTCACAATGATGCCAATGATACTCTTTGGCGAGAAGACTTCAGACCCAATACAAGGCCTATCATGTGGGACAAGTCTATCAAGTCTAAGGACGATCTCCGCGAAGGGCACTCTAAACTGGCAGTATCTTTTGTGAGTCCTGTGGATAGCAACCCCTCTAAGTTTGTTCTCTGGCCTTATAGTAAGTCCAAAGGATGGCTCAATAGAATTGAGAAACCAATTTCTTTAGGATATTGAGTCAATCTTGGAGTAAACTATGTCCTCACTCACAATCGTAAGTGGGCTAATCAATATCGGCCGGGGAGAGATGGGAACATCTTTCTCACGATCATTTGATCATTACAAGGAAACCTTTGGCAAGTTGCTTCGGGCAGTAAAATGTCCGATGATGCTGTTTATCAGTCCTGATTTGGAAGAGTTTGTTTGGCAGAACAGAGACAGAGGCAACACTACTCTGCGGTATGTAACCGCTGAAGATTTGCGTACCAAAATGCCTTTCTACAATCAGATACAGAAGATCAGGACAGATCCCAAGTGGTATGAACAGAAAGGATGGTTGGCCGAAAGCACACAAGCACGCCTAGACCTTTACAATCCGTTGGTGATGTCCAAGATGTTTTGGTTGAACGACACCACAATTTTCAACCCATATAATACAAAGTATTTTCTTTGGTTAGATGGTGGTATTGTTAATACTGTTCACGATGGTTTATTTGGATCTCGTTTTGAAAGTGAAGTCGTGAAGTATATGGAAGATGGCGCGCTGTTTCTATGTTTCCCATACGAACCTGATGGAGAGATACACGGATTCAAGTCTTCTGCGATGAATGACTTCGCTCGCGGAGCCAAAGTGGTTCGTGTAGCGCGAGGCGGATTGTTTGGAGGAAGTAAAGAAGACATCAACAAACTAAACGCACGCTACTATTCCTACCTAAGTGATAGTCTGAACAAAGGCCTGATGGGTACTGAAGAGAGTATTTTCACCCTGCTGACATACAATCATCCTGATTTGTGTAATTACGAGATGATTGGTTCCAATGGACTAATTGCGCCGTGGATAGAGAAGATCACCAAAGAGCCTAGAGAAAGTAGAAAGAATACTAAACTATGCACATTCTCTGTATGTTTCAATCTGCCAGAGCAGTTTTCTTTGTGGGTTGCGTCCATGGAAAATCATGCATCTATATTCAAGGCTGCCACCAAGTATGTGATTAACAACTCAACCGATTCAAAGACTGATGACAAATTCAGGAAAATCTTTGTCAATAACTCGATGATAGAGATAAAGAAGCCAAATAATCTTGGAATATGTGGAGCAAGACAGTTGAGTGCAGAGATGTTTGATGAGTCTGAGCATGAATACATGGTCTTCTTTGAAGATGATATGCTTCTGTGCGGAAGTTCTGATCTACCATGCAAAAACGGGTTGATTCGCTACGATAAGAAACTATTTCAGAAGTGCATGAGCATCATGGAGAAGGAGTCCTTGGATTACCTGAAGTTGTCGTTCAGCGAGTTCTTCGGAGACAACCACCTGAACTGGTCATGGCATAATCTTCCAATGGATAAAAAGGAAGAGTTCTTTCCAGGTCCACAGATCAAGGGAGTGTGCAACAAGACCAAGATTCACTACACAGGATCGGTGGAAGGACTTTCATACGCTGTTGGAGACTTTCACTACTGCAACTGGCCAGTCATGTTCAACAAGCAAGGAAACCGAAAGGTGTTCTTGGACATCAAATGGGCGTATCCACATGAGCAAACATGGATGAGTCACGCTCATCAACTAATTAGTGCGGGAAACCTGAAGGTTGGTTGTCTGTTGGCAACTCCAATCAATCACAATCGGGTTCACCATTATGATGGATCAATTAGAAAAGAAAATGCAGGATGAATCCTCGCCGTAGATGGTCAAGCATTGTCCCATGACCACCGCCACCACGACTATCCCCGCCTCCGTCAGAGCAAACATTGCATTCTATGGTTCTCACAACTCAGCAGTTGCTGTTGAACATGATGGAAAACTAGTAACTGTGATTGAGATGGAGAGATTTCTCACAGTAAAGAATGCAGGATACTCCCAATATCTTACATCTTACAGTAGACCATATCTTCTTACCCATGTCTTGCAGTACATCAAAGAGCAACATGGAATAGAAGAGTACGATACCTGTTACTTTATGAACACCGATAGTATAGAAGGATCAGAAAAGGTGTTCTATCAAAATCGGATTCCTGCCAAAGAGTATAAGGAATGTTTGCATCACGAATCCCATGCGGCGTGCGCGTTCTATCAAACAGATTATGATAAGGCGCTGATTGTTTCGTTTGATGGTGGAGGAAACGATGGTTTCTTCAATGTCTATCACGCATCTGATAGAAACACAATGACTCTAGTGAAGAAGATCAACCTAGACATGGGGTTCCCGTATATGTCTTTCGGAGATTATCTTGGAGATATCCGCAAAGAACCTGCCTTGAACATTGGTAACTTGGTGTACTCTGGCAAAATCATGGGACTTTGCTCGTATGGAACTGCGAACCATAAATGGCTTCCTCATTTTGAAAACTATTACAGAGCAAGACCTCATGGACAGAACTATCTGCATCTTCTCACAGAATTAGGACAACAAACAGGACTAACATTCGATACCAATGCTAGAATGAACGGACAACTTGGATGGGATGTTGCCAAGACTTCTCAGATTGCTTTCGAGAATGTGTTCATGGAAAACATGGCGTCAATCTTTGCCGAGTATCCTGATATTCCTGTGCTTATGGTTGGAGGTTGTGCATTGAACATCCTATTGAATACCAAACTACAGCAAGAACTTGGAAGACCCGTATTCGTTCCTCCAAATCCAAACGATTGCGGTCTTGCAGTAGGAATGATTCTCAATCACATGAAACCAAAAACTGCCGTTGATGTGACATATGCGGGAGTCGAAGTGATCGACAGAAATGTTCTCATGTCTCATGTGGAAGACCGATGGGCAGAATCATTGGAAACAACCAAATTGGTGGGCGATCTTGCAAGAGGCAAAATTGTTGGAGTTGTTCGTGGAAACTCCGAGCATGGCCCTAGAGCATTGGGAAATCGAAGCATTCTTTGCAATCCTGCTTTTCCTGCCATGAAGGATATACTGAATGCCAAGGTAAAGAACAGAGAATGGTACAGACCATTTGCTCCAGTATGCCGATTGGAAGATGCTTCCAAATACTTTGACATGAATTGGGAATCGCGGTGGATGAGTTTCTGTCCTACGGTAAAGCCGGAGTGGAGAGAAAAACTGGTATCAATCACCCATGTGGATGGAACAGCAAGAGTTCAAACTGTAACGCAGGAGCAAAATCCTTGGCTTTACAACTTACTTACCGAGTTTGAGAAGAAAACAGGCATCGGAGTGTTACTGAACACTTCGTTCAATGTGAATGGAAAGCCAATACTTTCTAAATATGCGGACGCATTGCTTGTATATGATAAGACACAACTAGATTGCTTAGTTCTGGCAGACTTTTACTTCAGAAAGGACAGGGGTAAGTATGGGTAATCGCCGCCGTGTTCGTGGCGCCTGGCGCCGCAAAAATGACCGTGCGGGGCCCGGCCGCGCCAGATATCTCCCTCCAGCCACAGACACAGAGAAAGCCGAGCAGATAAAAGAGTCCGTACCAAAGCAAACTTTTACTTCAGAAAAGATAGGAAGGAGTAACACGAACATTCTGATTAACACCATATGCTTTATCAATCGAGACAAGCCGGGCGCAGAGATTTATCTCAAGTATGCTCAAAGACTGGCAAATGATGTACTCCAAAAAACACCATACGATTTTCGCATCTGTACAAATGAGCCAGAGGCGTTTGATAAAGTAGTAAAAGATTCTAACGGTAGAGTGTCAGTACTACATGATGATCTGCGGAACAATAGAGTATGGGTGAGTTATTCAGGAATGACATTCAATCAACTACTGAAGCATATTGCGTTCAGGGAAGTTGATTCTCGTTATGATTGGGCGATGTATGTTGATTGTGATATCGGAATCATAGCCCCCATGAGACTAGATTTGATCAAATCTATGATATCCAACATGGAATCGGTTGGAGAAGATGCATTAGGTGCAATTAGTCATGGCAAAGTCAGACCTTTAGTTGAACGATATGAGGAATGGCTGACCCATAAGCACGACAGAGAACCGTATTCGTGGGAACACCTCTTTGCACCCAAGTTTAAATTTTACGAAGTTAGCACCACTAGTTCCTCAGATGATTGGCTAGAGGCATATCCTCCACAGGAGCATTTGTTCATGCTGCGAAACAATGAGAAACTTCCTTTGTTTTACGAACACTTCAAGCAGTTTTGCAAGAAGTTCGAGACTCAAGATAGAGTAGATGAAACTGGAACATTTGTTCCATTTCAAACAGCAGACATGGAGGCGTTTGAGATTGGAGTTTCTGCCAGCCTTGCAGGATATAAGTGGAAAAACTTAGACAGTTGGATTCATCACGATGTGTTGGGATTCAAGTTTAATGGAAACAACTGGGAGCGTATAAAACTATGAAGAGGGTGAAGGTGTGTTGCAACTGGACCTCTACTGAGGAGGTAACAAAAAGATTATTGCTTCAGTTTGGACACCACAGATTTATCCCTGTTGAGTTTGTCCATGATAACTCATATGATGTGCTGTTTATTCTTGGTCATATAGACCATTCAGCAGGCGATTGGGGTTCTCGACCTGCTTATTTGTTCCCACAAGAACCATCATGGTCGGGAAACTATCAGCATTCATTTATGGGTGTCAAAAATCTTACAGTTTATGGATATCGTGATGCCGAGCATACTGTATCAGATTCTGTTAGGATCATCCCGATGCACTCTTTGATGTTTTATGGTGGGTGTGGTCCTCACCGCGAGGGATGGGGCACATGGTGCTATAAGAATCTACATAACCTGAAAGGACCCAAGAATAGATTCATGTCTTCTATCGTTTCTTCACTATCCAATAATTATGGAAGCAAGTGTTTGTATCCACAAAGATTTAGTCTAGCCAACAGATTGCGGGACGAAGTAGATTTGGGAATAGATGCGGGTGGGTGGGATAAGAAAATTGATGGATTGCGAGAGTACAAGTTTTCTCTTGCCATAGAAAACAGTAATGAGCGAGACTATGTTTCTGAAAAGTTTCACGACTGCATTTTATCAAACACCATACCAATCTACTTTGGATGCAAGAATATCAGAGATATCTACCCTAGTGGTGGATACATCTTGCTTGATGATATCAAAGATCATGCAGCAGTTATTGCTCAACTTGCTCATATTAGAGATCATGCAGATGAGATATACCGTGCAAATTTACAAGGATTGTTAGAAGTGAAGCGTAAGTTTCTAGAAGAGAATAACCCCCTTGCGTTCATGTTGGCTTTACTCAAAACTGGCATTTAGATGCATACCTATAACCGATGGATTTAAGATTTGGCATGCCAATTTTGTGAGATTCTGCAAATCTTTATTGATTGTATGGATAGTGGTGATATACTAATAGTATGATTCGTCGCCTTCTACTTGTATCGATTGCCTTGTTTGCCGTTGTTTTCGTTTCTTGGTCTGCACCCTCTGTTGCTCTCGTATGCCCACTCTTTGAGGCTATTGGCGTCGGATGCAATTGCTGTACCCTGTGTAACTCCGCTAGTAATAGCGAAAGTGGTAGCGAGCATCCGACAC
>Ga0194131_10002937_pt1 | contig 27480 bp, 19 predicted proteins | sample TA2KigO120mmetaG_FD_148631 | JGI IMG/M metagenome (GOLD analysis project Ga0194131, IMG submission 148631) | Freshwater microbial communities from Lake Tanganyika, Tanzania - TA2015053 Kigoma Offshore 120m | ecosystem: Environmental > Aquatic > Freshwater > Lake | place: Tanzania: Lake... | reverse complement strand
AAAGCTTCATCCAATGCCCGTTTTCACGACTCAGCACCGACCAAAAGTATCTGCCCAGTCTTGGTGCATACAATTTTATGCACCAAGCACCAAACCAAAAGGCTGATTCGGTGCATAATTTGGGTTGTACGAATCCCCAGGATCATCGATCGTCAGCATTTCGCTGAACTCGGCTCCCGACCGTAGTCGCCTGCCGGGCGGGGGAATGCCTGGCGGTTCCGCGGTCGTCCCGCCCTTCACCGAGATTCCGGGAATCTGAATCTCGGCGAGGCTTCCGCCGCTGCCGAATCCGCTTCCGTCCGAAGTGCCAGAGCCGCCCCCACCCGGTGTTCCTCCGCCTGGAAGACCTCCGTCACGTCCGTCGAGCGAGCCGGCGCGGTTCCCGTCTGGCGAGATTGCGAACGCACCGCTTCTGTTTCCCGGAGGAACCTTGATTCCACCGGGACCGGGCAGGCCCGGATTGGCACTAAGCACCAGCAGGTTCGCCAGTTCGGATTTGAGGCCCGTTCCCTCGACCTGAATCACCGGGCCCGAATGGCCGCCGTCCGAGGCCATCTGCCATTCCGGCGAGGCCACCGAACGAAGCATCAATTGGGACTCCCGGTTGGCCAGATCGGTTTTTGCGATCGTCAACTGCGAAAGATCCTGTTCGATGTTTTTGAGGTCGGCATCCGGAGGACGAATGGCGGCGGTGGGAGCATTCAGTTTGGCAGCGACCAATGAAGTTACTTGACGGCTCGCGATCTCAATGGACTCCACCTTGGTCTCTGGAACGTTCCAAGCTACGATGTTAGGCATCTTCACGTCGTGTTGGATTCGAACGTCAGGCGTGCGCGACTGAACGATCGTTTGGGCAGCATTGTCGGGATTGGGCGGAGACGACTGGATGGTTTGCCTGGGATGATACGAGGTGCTTCCAACGGGCGGGATGATTCCCTTTTTCCGCCCCGCCGGGTCTTTGAAACCGTCGCTCATCGATTTGATTCGCGGAAGCAGGTCTGAGGGCCGGTAATAAGTGATCTCAAAGTTTCTCTCAAGCGCCGCTCGAGTAAACGACAACGGTCGCTGAAATGAGATCCCCGATAAACCATAAAGCAAGGCGATCGTCAAGACGTGCAACAGCGCTGAGACCGCCAGCGACCTGAATGGGTACACCCTCGGAACCCAGATTTGAGAGAATACGATCAGGTCTTCCCGGTGGCCAAGACGCACGGCTGCCAGAAGCCGGTCCAGATCCAGATCGTCCAGCTCAGAATCGTCACGAGGGACAGAAGGCACGAGCGGCGCCTCGCTCATGGCGTTCTCTTCCGCAAAGAATCCCTCCCAGTGCTGCGTGCACTCGGAGCAGACTTCCGCCCCGAACGCGAACCAGCGTATTCTCTTCCCACACGTGGAACAACTTCGCATCGGAAAACCCTGGGCACCCACGCGCTACAATCCTTGCTACACCACGAAGGCAACGCTCTCGAAAGTTTCATTACTGCCTTGCGCGGCCATCGCACTCAATCCAACCAGCTGATAGCCGTCGAATCTTTCCGAGACCCAAACCACGCGGCCAACGGCCCAGTCTAGTGAAAATGCGTCACGAGACCGGCAGATGAATTCGAGGTTCCTACCTGCCGAAATCGGCCTCATCAACAGGAAGCAGAGACCCTCCCGGCTTACGTTGACGACCTGTGCCCGCTCCCGAAAAGGTGCCCCAAACATGTCGAGGCCTCGCACAGAGATCCCGACAACTTCCTCCAGCCGTGGGAAAGACCTGCGATCGATGCGCATTTTCATCTCCTGATTGAATGAGCCGCTTCCTGAAGGGAACACAGTTTTGTAATTGGCAATTCCCCTGCCAATTCATCGAGGTTACTGGCGACCTGGACCATAAGCTCCATTTCTTCATGCGTTTGACTGCTGAGCGACTCCAGGCAACGCTTCTTTTTGGACTCCGGCTCTGAATCCGAGATGGAAAGACATTGTGTCCACTTTTGGGTAAACGCTTACAGAGAAATGCACTCTCTCGTTATCTGGGCAATCATTACTAGTCCTCGAGGGCCTGGTAGATCAAGGCGCGAAGTTTGCCATGATCGTCCACGTTCCCCGCTGGAATCAGCTGGGTGAAGTAGACCACGACCAGCTGCTTCTGGGGATCGACCCAGTAGCTTGAGTGGTACGCGCCCCCCCATCCGAATTCTCCCAGCGAGCCAGGCACGCCGCGCGCTCCCAGGTCTTTGACGACCGAAAACCCCAGCCCGAAGCCCACCCCATCGCTGATCTTCTTGTCTACGAGATGATCGACGGTCATCAGTTCGACGGTCTTGCGACTCAGAAGCCGTTTGCCCTCCAGTTCTCCGCCGTTCAGCATCATCTGGAGGAATCGTGCGTAGTCCATGGCGGTCGAAAGAATCCCTGCTCCAGCGGAAAAGCTCTTTCTGGGACCCTTGAGGTAGGCGCCCTGGCCTACACCCAAGCCTGGATCAACAGCTCGCTCCAGCTTGCCAGACTTTGTAGCCGAATAGACGACCGCCAAGCGGTCCGCTTTGGAAGGAGGAAGATAGAAACAGGTATCCTCCATAGCGAGGGGATGAAAGAACGACTGATCCAGAAAATCGGCCAGAGATTGCCCGCTAACCTTTTCAACAAGCGCACCCAGAATGTCGGTGGCATATCCGTAGACAAAGCGTTCGCCAGGCTGGGCGTCGAACGGCAACGCGGCCATGCGAGACACCGTTGCCCCTACGGGTTCGTCCCGGTCGGCGAAGTACCACCCTTGGATTTTCGCAGCCTGCCAGCGATCGCGTGCAACTCCTTCCCCGTACCCTATGCCCGCTGTATGAGTCAGCAGGTCGCGAATGGTGATAGGGCGCTTTGCTTCGACGACGTCATACCCGCCTCCCGGTTGCGCGACAGCCACGGTCGTTTTTTCGAACTCTGGGAGGTACTTGCCGACCGGATCGGCAATAAGCAGCTTGCCCTGCTCTTGAAGCATCATGACGCCGACGCTGGCGAGTGCTTTGGTCTGCGAGGCGATCCGAAAGATGGCATTGTCGGGCATCGGAGCATTCGCTTCCCGGTCGCGCCTGCCAAAGGCCTGCAGATACGCAATCTTGCCACGCCGGGCCACAAGCACGACAGAGCCTGGCAGCTTGCCTTCAGACACGTAGGACTCGAATGTGCTCGTCAGCCGGGCCAGGCGTTCTGCAGAGAATCCGACTTCCTCTGGCCGCGCTTTGGGCAGGGCGCGCGCGGTCAGAGATGAGGCCAGGGTGAGGCTGAGGATCCAGCCAAATAGCACGCGAAAGCGGAGGAAGCGCATAGTCACCTCGATAAATTTTCGATTCGGGTTCCTCGCGATGGGAGAAGATGGAACACTAGCACAATGTCACGTCGGAGAGTAGTTGCAGAAAGAGTGGTGACGGCTCCTGAACAGCCGCGCGAGTCGGCTCACTAACCCGCGCGTTGGCCAGGGCTCAACCTCGACTGAAGGACCTACAAGACTTTGAGGGCCTCCTGAGACAGCCGGCTCGCAGCAAGCCACGATGAGACCGTGGCACTCATGAGAGGGGTTTTTGCTAACTGCGTCAAGCGTCATTGGCGACTGGTCGGCGGGACCAGGCTATGGTATGAAGCCGTTGGAGGTTCCCTCAAGAGCTCGTTTGGAGCGCATTGATCTTCATGCCTGGGTTCCATATCTACCTGAGCAATCGTTCGGAAGTCCTGGTTGACGAACTGGCCCACGTCGTCTCGACACCACCGCTGCCTCCCCTGCAGAAGGAGATCATCATCGTCCAAAGCAAAGGTATGGAGCGGTGGATTGTGCAACAACTGTCGGCCCGTTTCGGGATCTGGGCCAACGGGGCCTTCCCGTTTCCCAACAGCGCGATGCATGACCTGTTTGACGCGGTGCTGGGCGAGCTGCCGGTGGAAAATCCGTTCGCACCTGAACTGCTTGCCTGGCGCATCCAGCGCCTTCTGCCGGGCTATCTCGATCGACCGGCGTTTGCAAGCCTCAAAGCCTTTGCTGAAAGCGGCAAGCGCGGCTTGAAACTGGCCCAGCTTTGCTATCGCGTAGCGGATGTTTTCGACCAGTACACCATCCATCGGCCGGAGATGATCCTGAGATGGGAGCGGGGCGAAGAGACCCACTGGCAGGCACAGCTTTGGCGGGCATTGGTTGACGAGTCGGCGGCCGCACATCGGGCTGGTGTCCGCCGGCAGTTCCTGAACAAGCTGAAGGACCGATCGTTTGTTCCATCCCGACTCCCAGCGAGAATCTCGGTGTTTGGACTGTCGGCTTTGCCTTCCTTTCACCTGGAGGTTCTGGCTGCCACCGGCGAGTTTGTCGATGTTCATCTATTCTTGCTCAATCCCAGCCGGGAATTTTGGTCCGACATCCTTTCAGAGAAAGAACAGGCGAAGCGGCGCCAGCGCGAACGACGCCAAATGCAGCTTGCGTTCCCAGCCAATCCTTACTTCGAAACCGGCCACCCTTTGCTGGCATCCCTTGGAAAGCGGGGCCGAGACTTCTCCGCCGTCCTGTTAGACAGCACCGAGGGACAGGAATGGAGCCATTACGAAGATCCTGGCGAGGAGACCTTGCTGGCGTGTCTTCAGTCCGATTTCTTGAACCTCCGTCATCGAGGGCGGGATGGGTTTCGCAAAACGATCGAGACCACCGATACCTCAGTTCAGATTCACTCGTGCCACAGCCCGATGCGGGAAATGGAGGTTCTGTACGACCAGATCCTTGCCTGGTTCGAGTCTGACCCAGCTCTCAGGCCGGGCGATATTCTGGTGATGACTCCTGATATCGAAGCCTACGCTCCCTACATCTCCGCCGTATTCGCCAGCGGCCGGCCTTCGCAGGGCCACCTTCCGTTCTCAATCGCCGATCGGGCGGGTCTCAGCAGCAATCCGGTCACGCGCGCGTTCTCGAAGTTGCTGGAACTGGAAGGCAGCCGCCTGGCAGCGCCGGCAGTCATGGATCTGCTGGATATTCCGCTGGTGAGGCGGCGTTTCGGGATCCGGCCTGAGGATCGTGAGTTGTTGCGACGCTGGGTGGACGAAACCCGCATCTGTTGGGGTATCGATGGCAGCGATCGCACCCGGCATGGCGTTCCGGCGTTTGAAGAGAACAGCTGGAAAGCGGGCCTCGAGCGCTTGTTGCTTGGCTACGCTCTCCCGCAGCAAGACGATGCCTGCTTTGCTGGTGTGCTGCCGTATGACGAGGTAGAAGGGAGCGAAGGCCAAACTCTCGGCCGCTTTGTCGAATTTGCCTGGGTGTTGTTTGCGGCCGCGGCCGATTTGCAGCGCGAGCGGACTCTGTCTGAATGGAGCGACTGCCTTCTGAGGCTGATGGACCGCTTCCTGGCTCCGGATGAGGATCTCGAACAAGAGTTCCAGTCGTTGCGCGCTGCGCTGAAGCGCCTTGGAGAGCTGCAGCGCAACAGCCAATTCGAGAATTCAGTCGGCCTCGACGTGGTGCGCTATGCGCTGTCGGATCGCCTGGCGCCCGCGGAGATGGGTGCAGGCTTCCTCACGGGAGGCGTGGCTTTTGGTGCGATGTTGCCCATGCGCTGCATTCCGTTCAAAGTGGTCGTTGTGGCGGGCTTGGGCAACCGGGCTTTTCCTCGAACCCAGCGCCCCCCTGGCTTCGACCTGATTGCGAGCCACCCCAGGCCCGGCGATCCGTCCTCGCGAGCGGAAGACCGCTACTTGTTCCTCGAAGCCATTTTGTCTGCCCGCCACAGGCTTTACGTCAGCTATGTCGGCCAAAGCATCAAAGACAACAGCGAGATCCCGCCGTCGGTCGTCGTAAGCGAGTTGATCGAGACAATTGAGCAGGGATTCTCTCTCACTCCGCCAGGCGGTTCGATCCTCGATCATGTCTGCATCCGACATCGCTTGCAGGCCTTCAGCCCCTGTTACTTCGAAGGTTCACCTGGGCTCTTCAGCTATTCGGAAGAGAACCTGAATGCGCTCAGAGCCAAGCGTGCCGCGGCCTCAGCGGTCGCGCCCGCACAACCGTTCGGGATCGGTTCTCCTGGTGCTCTTCCTTCCGCTGGCCACTCCCGCAGCTTGGATGCAACCAGCTCATCGGTAACCGTGTCGCCTCCGAGGAATGTCGCAACACCGTTTGTCGCTCAACCGTTAGGCGAGCCGGCCGGGGAGTTTCGAAATGTCGATCTTGCGGAGCTGCGCCGTTTTTTTCGGAATCCCACGGCTTACTTTCTTAGGAAACGCCTGGGCATCCGGCTGGAGGAGGAAAAGGAACTGGCGGAAGGACGGGAACCCTTCTCGCTTGGCGGGCTCGACGCCTACGAGCTTGAGCGGGATCTGGTCGCACGAAAACTGGCCGGACAAGACCTGCTGGCCGCCTATCCAGCGATTCGGCGCCGGGGAATACTGCCTGCCGGGGCGGCTGGCGAGCTTGTTTTCGAAGATGCCGTTGCTTCGGTGCAGTCCTTCGTCGCGTTCCTCTTGCCGTTCCTCGAGGGTGATCCTCTGGCGTCCGTGGATGTTGAAGCAGCGGCAGCCAACTTTCATCTGACCGGCAGGGTCGATCGGATCTGGCCGCGGCATCTGGTGCGCTATCGCTGCGCAACGGTGAAGGCGAAAGACAGGCTGGACCTGTGGATCGATCATCTGGTGTTGCAGAGTCTGGGAATTGCCGGCTACCCGAGCCACAGCGTGTTGGTTGGAAAAGATGTACGTTCGACGTTCGGGCCCTTCGCCGATCCCGGGCAGGTATTGCACCCGTTGTTGGACTATTACTGGGAAGGGCTGCAGGCGCCCCTGCCTTTTTTCCCGCAGACCTCGTATTCGTTTGCAGAGTGCCGCCGGCGTGGAAAGAAACCCGAAGATGCGCTGAGTATCGCTCGGAAAACCTGGGACGGCAGCCGCGAGTCGCGCGGTGAGGCTGAAGATCCCTACTACCAGCGCAATTGGGGCAAGCTAGACCCTCTGGGCGAACGCTTCGCGCAGCTGGCTGTCGCCATCTTTGGCCCGTTGTTGCAGCATGAAAGAGAGATCGAGTCGTAACTCAGCAGGCTGAGGAAGAAACGATTACGGACCAGTGCAGGGATGTGCCGAGGGCGAAGCCGTGGGTTAATGAGACGCCAAACGGAAGACTTGCAAGAAATGCCTTCAATGCTCACGTGGCGATACCGAGTTTGCGAAGAAGACCGGGCCTGTCGGCGGATAGAGTTTCGTTGCGATCGTAGGAAACGAGGGTCGTTCCCCACCCATGAAATCTCTTGACCTCTCCAATGTCAGCCTGGACGGCTGGAAGCTCGTCGAGTCCAGCGCCGGAACGGGCAAGACATACGCCATTGCTTCGCTCTATGTCCGCCTGCTCTTGGAACGAAGGCTGGGCGTGGGGCAGATTTTGGTTGTGACTTTCACGGAAGCGGCAACCGAGGATCTGAAACGGCGAATTCGAGTCCGCATTCGAGAGGCCATGGATACCCTGGCAACCGGCAAAGGAGAAGACGAGTTCCTTGATGGCTTGTTGAGAAAGACGGCCAACCCGACGGAGGCGCACCGCGTCCTGGCCGACGCGCTGCGGACTTTCGACGAGGCTGCTATCTTTACGATCCATGCTTTTTGCCAGCGCGTCCTGCAAGAGAACGCGTTCGAAAGCGGTTCTCCGTTCGAAACGGACTTCGTCACGAACCAGGAAAGCTTCCTTCGGGAGATTGTCGACGATTTTTGGCGCATCGAGCTCTACCCGGCTTCTGCGTTGTTCATTCGGCATGCCTGGAGGGACGGCTTGACGCCGGAGTCGCTGCTCCAGTTCGTCAAACAATGCGCTTCGTGGCCTCTGTTGGAAGTCATTCCTGAGGGTCAAAAGGCGTGCGCCGAAGTCCAAGCGAGGCTGGAAGAAGCTGTCTGGCAAGAGCATCGGACGCTGCGAACGGCTTGGGAATCGTCAAAAGCAGCGGTGGGCGCCATTCTTTTCAGGGATGTTGGCCTGAACCGAAGTATTTACCGGTTGGAAACGATCGAACGCGACCTGCGAGATCTGGAGGCATATCTATCCGCTGGCGATCCGTTGAACCTTCCGGCGGGTTTTGAGAAGTTCTGCTCCAGTAAGCTAGTCAGGAGCGTCAAACGGAATCAAGCCGCTCCGCGCCCATGCCTTTTCGACCGATGCGAAGAGTTTCTCGGAACCTGCAAGGAGTTGCGGGGTTTGTTTGACCGCTCTTTGCTGGCGTTGAAGGCCCGGCTCGTGCACTTTGCGCGCAACGAGCTGCGTGCGCGCAAGCGGGAACGGAACCTTCGTTCGTACGATGACTTGCTGCTCGATCTGCATGAGGTCCTCAGCGGACCTGGGCGCTCCGGGTTGGCTGCTTCGCTTGGCCAACGCTACGCGGCAGCGCTCGTCGACGAGTTCCAAGACACCGACCCGCTGCAATATGCCATTTTTCAGAAGCTGTTTTCGGGTGGTGAGACTGGCGTGTTTCTGATTGGCGATCCGAAGCAGGCGATCTATAGCTTTCGGGGTGCAGATGTCTTCGCCTATATGCAGGCAGCTCGAGAAATCGAAACGCGGCTGACCCTCGATCGGAACTGGAGATCGACGGAAAAGTTGGTGCAGGCGGTGAACCGGATCTTCCAGAACGTGCCTCACCCTTTTCTCTTTCCCGAAATCGAGTTTCGCGCGGTGCGAGCCGCAAGCGGCTCCGACGGTTTTGTCTGGAGAGGAGAATCGAGCCCGGAGCCTCTGAAGATTTGGGCGATGGAACGTACGCAGCCAGACCAACCGATCAACAAGAGCCAAGCTTACGAGGAGCTCCCGGCCGCTGCCGCGAGCGAGATTGTGCGGTGGTTGCAGGCGGGAAACGCCGGCGAGGCACTCGTCGAAAACAAGCCTTTGACGGCGCACCACATCGCGGTGTTGGTGCGTACCAACGACGAAGCCCGCCGGATGCAGACTGCATTGCAGAGGGTGAACGTGCCTTCTGTGATCCATAGCGATGAGAGCGTCTTCAAGTCGCCCGAGGCTCTAGACCTGCTACGGGTTTTGGCGGCGGTTGCGGAGCCCGGCAATGAAGGCAGAATTCGAGCGGCTCTGGCCACCGAGATTTTCGGTGCAACGAGTGGGGAGCTGGCAGAGCTGGCTGAGGACGAGGCGCGCTCGGACTTCTGGTTAGAGACTTTCGCTTTCTACCGCGACCTGTGGATCGATCAGGGATTCATGACGATGGCCACCTGCCTGATCGCCCGGCAAGAGGTGCGCGCGAGGTTGTTAGGCTTGCCGGGTGGCGAGCGCCGGCTCACTAATCTGTTGCACTGCTGCGAGCTGCTGCACCAAGCTGCGCTGGAAAACGGGCTGGGTGTGGAAGAACTGCTGAAATGGCTGGCCGAGACACGACAACAAAGTAGCGTTGCAAGAGTTGAGGAGCATCAGATCCGGCTTGAGACTGACGAGCAGGCCGTCCAAATTGTGACGGTGCACAAGAGCAAAGGGCTGCAATACCCTATCGTCTTCTGTCCTTTCTGTTGGAATACCGGCGCGAAGCGGGATGAAGTGCTGTTTCACGACCCGGAGAAGCCGGGTACGCTGGTCATGGATATTGGCTCGCCTCAGCTCGAAGCCCACAGGGAGCTAGCCGAAGCCGAGGACTTGGCCGAAAATGCACGGCTGCTCTATGTCGCATTGACCCGTGCCAAGTATCGTTGCGTTGTCGCGTGGGGCGGTATTCGCGATGCCGGGGCATCGGCTTTGGCGTACCTGCTTCACCCTCCGCCCGCTTTAAAGGCCGGAGCGTTGGGAAGTCGCAGCAATGGCCTGGATTCCGAGGGTAAGTCTCCCGGCGAACCGCTGAAGCACAGGAATTCGCCGAGCGACGGGTCGTCACCAGGTTCGCCCGCACACTTCCTTCGCGGCTTCGACGGCAATACGGTGAAGGAGCTGAAGTCGCACTTCAACGGACTGCGGAGCGATGCAATCGACCGTGACCTGCAGTCACTGGCAGGGGATGGCCATTCGGGAATTGCCTGGTCGAGGATGCCGAAGCCCTCGGCGGCGGCTTATGTCTCGCCAGTCCAGCAGATGGCCGAACTGAGCTGCCGAAGGCTCACGCGAGAGATTCCCAGCGGCTGGAGCCTCGCCAGTTTTAGTTCGCTGGTTGCGGGCAAGGCGCGAGAAACAGAACTCCAAGATCGGGACTCCGTTGGCAGCCGCAGCGGTGAAGAGACCGAGCCTCACTTGCCGGCACGCGCTCGAACGTTTGTCGATTTTCCCCGTGGCCGTCGCGCGGGCACAGCGCTGCATGAGCTGTTCGAGGCGATCGATTTCTCGCTCGAACCCATGGAGCCTGTACGCACGGTCGTTCGAGAGACCTTGGCGAAGTTCGGTTTCGAAAGCGCCTGGCAGGAACCGGTTTTGCAAATGCTTCGTGACGTGCTGACGACTCCTTTGGATCCTGAGGCCGCGAACTTCTGCCTTTCCTCGCTTCCTCCAGAGCGGCGTTTGCACGAACTTGAATTCACGTTCCCGCTGGATCTGCTGACTTCAAGAAGACTGCGAGCCGCATTCGCGGTCCACCGCAGCATCGACTTCCCAAAGGCCCTGCCGCAGGCCCTGGAACTGTTGGACTTTGTGCCGGTCCAGGGGGCGATGAAAGGTTTTATCGACCTGGTCTTCGAACGCGAAGGCCGCTTCTACCTGGCCGATTGGAAATCCAACTTCCTAGGGCAGGGTCCGGAAGCTTACGGGCGTAGAGCGCTTGACGACGTGATGATGGGCGAACTGTATGTCTTGCAGTATCACCTGTACGTCGTGGCTCTGGACCGCTATTTGGCGTTTCGGCTTCGGGAGTACGAATATCAAACGCACTTCGGAGGCGTGTACTATCTTTTCTTGCGTGGCATCGGTCCGCAGCACGGGCCCGCTTACGGTGTGTTTCGAGATCGGCCACCCGAACCCTTGATCAGGGAATTGAGCCGTTGCCTGCATGCGGGAAAAGCGCGCTAGAGCGAGTCTTGCGCTAGCCTGAACGATTCACCGAACCCGCAGGCGGCAACCCGGAGCAACGGCTTAGAGCCGGCGTTCCTTCCTTGTCAGGCGGCAAGCGCGGAAGGGCGGAACGCCACCCGAAGCGAGCAGCGCAAGCCGCGCGACCGTCGAGACCATGATTCCTGAAGCCTTCGAACAACTAGATCGGTTCACGGAGATCGACCGGCATTTTGCCCACTGCCTGTTACGGCTTGAAGGGACGGAGAGTCCGCATCTGTGGCTGGCAGCCGCCCTGGCCAGCAACGCAACTCAACGCGGGCATGTGTGCGCCGATCTGCAGACAATTACGGGAGGCCCGCTTGACGAAGGGAAAGGGAAGACGGGCCGCGTCTACGCACCGGGTTTTTCCGAATGGGTGAACGAGTTGAGACGTTCGGCAACGGTTGGAGAGCCCGGCGATCACCGGCCGCTCGTGCTGGATCGGGCTGGGCGTCTTTACCTCTATCGGTACTGGCATTACGAGCAGCGTATCGCCTCGGCGCTCAAAAAATTGGCGTCGGCAGCGCTGCTCGATGTCGATATCGCTACACTCAGACAGGGCCTTTCGAAGTGGTTTCCACAGGAGGTTTCCGACGAGCCAAACTGGCAGAGTTGGGCCGCCGTGACCGCGGCCCTGCGGTCGTTCTCGGTAGTGACCGGAGGACCTGGAACCGGAAAAACCTCCACCGTGCTGAGAATACTGGCGCTGCTGCTGGCGCAGCGGGGCCACGAGCGGATGCGAATCGCGTTGACGGCGCCCACGGGAAAGGCTGCCGCGCGGCTGAGAGAAGCCATCAGACAATCCAAGGGAAGTCTCGAGGCTGGTAGCGACGTGCTCGCGCGCATTCCGGAGGAAGCCTCCACGCTACACCGTCTGCTTGGCTTGAAACCCAGCTCGCGACGCTTTCGATTCGGCCGGGCAAATCCTCTTCCGTTTGAGATCGTCGTCGTGGACGAAGCGTCCATGGTGGATCTGCCGTTGATGGCAAAACTTCTGGATGCCCTGTCCCCAGGGACGCGGCTCCTGCTGCTGGGCGACCGCGACCAGCTGGCTTCCGTCGAGCCGGGAGCTGCGTTCGGAGACATCTGCGCCGCCGCCGAAGCGGCCGGCTGGTCTGAGCCGTTTCGGCAGCGCGTCCAGCTGCTTTTGCCGCCTCTTCAGGCGTCTTCTTCGAACGGTGAAGGGCTGCTGCAAGATTCGATGACGGTGCTGCAGCGGAGCTACCGGTTTGGCCCGGAATCTGGCATTGGGCAATTGAGCCGTAGCATCCAGGCGGGAAACCGCGATGCGGCCCTGCGACTGTTGAGCACACCATCGGCTTCCGACGTCGTTTGGGAAGAGATATCGAGCCCCGCCGCTCTGGAGCGCCGCCTCGAACGATGGGTGCTGGAAGCCTATTCAGAGTGCCTGCAAGCGGCTTCGGCAGCAGAAGCGTTCGCGCAGTTCGACCGCAGCCGAATTCTGTGCGCCGTACGTCACGGACCATTTGGCGCTGTCGCACTGAATCGCCTGGCCGAACGGATTCTGGCAAGCCATGGGCTGTGGCACGGGCGGGGCGCCTGGTACCGTGGCCGCCCGGTGCTCGTTAGCCGGAATGATTACCAGCTGAAGCTCTTCAACGGTGACATCGGAATCGCTTGGGATGACGCGCCGAGGCGAGAGACGGGGCGTGCATCGTTGGCGGTGATGTTTTCTACGGAAGGCGGGGCGCTAAGACGGATCGTGCCGTCCCGTTTGCCCGAACATGAGACCGTCTATGCCATGACGGTGCATAAAGCTCAAGGGTCGGAGTTCGACCGCGTGTTGCTGATCTTGCCAGACAAGGATCTGGCTGTACTGTCTCGCGAGCTCCTCTACACCGCACTGACGCGAGCCCGGAAGCGCGTCGAGATCTGGGCGCGGCGGGAGGCTATCGAAGCTTGCATCGCGAAGCGCGTCACCCGCCACTCCGGACTTCGCGACGCGCTCAGCGAAGGTTGAAAGAACAGGCCATGGAACGCATCCGGTTCACTCAGTTGGTCGATGAAGCACTGGGGCGGCTGCCCAAGAGGTTCAAGGATAAGATCGAAAACCTGGCTGTCATCGTCGAAGACTACCCGGACGAGGAGACCCAAACGGAGTTCTCTGGAATCGTTTTGGGTTTGTTCCGAGGCGTTCCGCGAACGCAGCAGTCGTTCAGCTGGGCGGCTCCACCGTCACAGATCTACCTGTACCAGAAAAACATCGAATCTATTTGCCGCAACGACGAGGAGATTGCCCGGCAGATTCAGAAGACCCTCGAGCACGAGATTGGGCACTACTTTGGGCTTTCAGAGCGAGATCTCAGGCGCCGCGGGTATTGAACGTTCCGCGCCTGCCTGGAGGTTCCACATTTCTAAGCCACCCACGCGCTCGTTGTACCGCTAGCAGTGCGGGCACTAGAGTTCTACAAATCCGAACAGCGCCTGCGCGTGACGCTCACCTGCTTGTAGTGCCGCACGCGCGTGCGACCCTGGTGTGCTTCACTGCGAGGGCGTGCCCTGGTAGTCGTGAGATTCGAAAGGTGCAAACCCCAGCGTCATAGAACCAGAGACAACGGGGATCGCCCTCATGGTTCAAAGTGGTGTCGCACTGCGTTTGCACGAAGAACCATGTAAAGAGAACCTGCAACAGCGCCATGAGGGCTAGCACAGCCGGTAATTGACGGCAATGGAAGCGCCCTCTTGAGCAAAGCGAAGTGCCATTGCTCGACCCAACCCGCGGGACGCTCCGGTGATCAAAGCAACCTTGCCTTCCAAGCGTAATCGTTTCTCGCTCATGAGCACCTCCGCCGACCTCTCGATGCGCTGACAGAGTATACAAACACTTCCGGGAGTCACATAAGAATGGTTCACGCTATTTCGCGTGTTTCCCGAACCCGACCGGGCCTTGCGCGATGGCCTACAGTGCGAGAAGGCCGGGGGGACGGCGCCGATTGCTGTTGTTCTTTGGCGTCATGGTCGTCGCCCAAGGTGCTGCCCTTGCCGTTTGGATCGCTTATAGCCTTTCATCAGTCTTGCAGGCTGTGTGCTGGATTGACACCCCCCGGTGCTTTACCTAGACTGCTGGCACTGCTCCAGGATGGCCCAAGTTTTTGCGGGGAGGCGAGGCTATGACCAGCCGGCGGATGGTGTTGCGTCAGTTGTTAGCATTGTTCGCAGGTTCGCCGTTGGTTGGGACGCGCCTTGGTGCAGGCCAAGAAGCGGGCACGGTTTATCCCCCGGCGTACAGCGAAGAGGTCATGCGGCCGGTGAACTTGCATGAGTTTGAGCAGGCAGCTCAGAAGAAGATTCACAAGCTGGCGTACGATTTTATTGCCGGGGGTGCGGAAGACGAAGTGACGTTGCGCGCAAACCGTGAGGCGCTGAACCGAATCTTTCTGCGCCCGCGCGTCATGGTTGACGTGAGCAAGATCGATCCGTCGGTCGAACTGCTGGGCAAGAGGATGGATTTTCCGATTCTTCTGGCTCCCACGGGTGGGAAAAACCTGGTGATCCCGGATGGCGATCGCATCGCCGCCCAAGGTGCAGCAGCCACGAAGACGATTTACGTCGTTTCGGGCGGCGCCTGGATCGAGAAGCTCGATCGCACGGGCGGTCCTCCGCTGTGGTGGCAGAACACGACGGGGCAAAGCTCGAGGAGTGCCGCAGAGAGCTATGCCCGGCGCTCTGAGGACTCTGGATGCGCGGCGATTTGCGTTACGGTCGACAATCCGTACCAGTCTAACCGTGAGCGGAACAACCGGAATCGCTTCGACTACGGATACATGCAGACCGGCGTTCCAGGCGACGAGGTAAGCCGGCAGAAACCCCGTTCACCAGCCGTGGCGGCGATGTTGCAGCCACACAACCCGAACATGACTTGGCGGTACGTCGACTGGTTGAAGGGGGCCTGCAGCCTTCCGGTGGTGATCAAGGGGATCTTGACTGCCGAAGATGCCAGCCTGGCGGTTGCCCATGGGGCGGATGCGATCGTGGTCTCCAATCATGGCGCGCGGCAGCTGGATACGGTGCTCCCTACGATTGAAGCCTTGCCTGAGGTCGTGGCCGCTGTTGGCGCCAAGGTGCCCGTTCTGATGGATGGAGGTATTCGCAGAGGGACGGATATTCTGAAGGCTCTGGCGCTCGGCGCCAAAGCCATTTTGATCGGAAGACCCTACGTGTGGGGGCTGGCAGCGTTCGGCCAAGTGGGTGTGCAGCGCGTCGTCGAGTTGCTCAGCGCAGAGCTGGTGCTATCGATGGGCCTGGCTGGCAAACCCAATGTGGCGTCGATTGACCGAAGCTTGGTGCGCCCAGCAGGAGGACTTTAGGCGTTGCGTGCTGGTGTTGCGAGACTTTAGCAGAACCCGCTTGCGGAGCCTAGGGAAGCGAATGCCGGCAGAGCGCCGACGTCACGTGGGAGGACGATCGCGCCTTCTGCTGGCGCATTCCAGCGGGCGAGTCAGTTGCATCTAGAGAGGTTCCAGCTCCAGGCCGCTGGCCTTCGACCCGGGCCCACAAGAGGCTGGAATTCGTCGCGACTGGCCAAACTGCGCTCTCTTTGTATTTCGTTCTCCTTTTGTAGACACGACCACCGTAAGCGGCGTGGTGATCCTCGCTACTGATGCCCGGATATTAGGGCCGGCAGCCCTCGCCTAGCGGGCTCCTTTTCGTCGACTTCGATCCTTCGATGAACTCCAATCCGTCGAAAGCCAACGATCAACCGAAGAAGAGACTCACCCTGTTTCTACTAACCCTGCTTTTTCGGGTTACACTCGTTGCCGGCGAGAAAACCAGCGACTTCTGCAAGGTGTGCCACAGCGACACAGTCACCGACTTCCTCTCGCATGCGCATTCCAAAAACGGGCTGGATTGCGACACGTGTCACGGGGCCAGTATCAAACACCGAAGTTCTCAAGGGCATTCGGAACCCGACCAGATTGCGGCGCCACACGAGGTTCCAGCATTGTGCGGCGCCTGTCATACCGGAAAGGGCAGCACGACGATTGCCGAGCAGTACGCTTCGAGCAAACACGGCCAGCTCGTCTTGTCCAAGGCGAGGACTCGGGCTCCGCACTGCGGCAGTTGTCATGGAGTGCACGGTGCCCTCGGTCCCCTCGAGATCTTGGCTCAATGCAAGCGCTGCCACACGAAGTTGCCGGAGAGCTGCCGGGCACGTTCCTCGGCCGCGAAAGCCTCGGTTGGCTGTGCGGACTGTCACGCCGCGCACGGGTTTGCTGTCAAGAAGTGAAGGAGCCGTGGATTCTTTATCCCTGGATTTTCCGCAGGCGCTCGATTTCCAAACGCACTTTGCCAGCGTTGGGCGCGTCGGGAGCCATCTTGAGGAAAGTCTCAAACTCTCGTGCAGCCTGTTCGAACTGTCGCTTGTTTGCGAGGACAGTGCCCAGCAACAGGTGTGCCTCGGCGCTACTGGCGTCGGCTTTCAGCAACTCGTGAATCTCAGCTTCTGCAGCGTCCCACCTTCCGTTCTTCAGATGCGCTATGCTGTTCTGGGCCAGTATGCGGGTGAGCATTGCGCGGGCTGCGGTGGAATGGCTGTCGAGCTGCAGCACCTTTCGATAGCTTTCCGCCGCTTCGGCTCGCAAGTTTTTCTTGAGTAAAGCGCTGGCCAGCCACAGATGGGCTTGGGCCAGGTCCGGCTTGGCCTGGACGGCTTTCCGAAACTGCTCGAGTGCCGAATCGACGCGTCCCGCGTTGAAGTAGGCCTGGCCGGCAACGAGGTAGGATTCGGCCCCCGGCCGCGCCTTCAGCAGGTTTACAAAAAGCTCGGCTGCGCTGCTATCGCGCCCGGCGTTGAGGTAGAGCAGACCCAGTTCGAGATAGGCAGGGAGCATACCAGGCTTAAGGCGGATGGCTTGGTTATAGGCGTCCATGGCCTTGTCTTCTTTGCCGAGCCGCTTCCAGGCAATCGCCAGGTTCACATAGGTTTCAGGGGCATCCGCCTTCTCCCGCAAACTCTGCTGGTACTCTTCAATCGCTTTTTCCGGCTTGTCCAGACTGAAGTACGCCGCGCCCAGGCTCAGGCGAAACCGCGGATCGCGCGGATTAATGGAAATCGCTCGGCTAAGTGCCGACACCGCCTGGTCGAATTTTCCCTCTTGAAGTCGCTGCGTGCCTTCTTTGAAGAACGCCTCGGCCTCATGCAGTTGTCTTTGGGGCCAGTAGTTGCGCGCACCGAAAGTGACGCCGTAAGCCAGCACTGCAATCGAAGCCAGCTGCATGGCCAGGTTCTTTCCAACGGCGATGCGTGATGGACTCCGGCTGGGAAGAAGCGGATCGTCGCCAGGGTTCATTAACGCGCTGAGCAGCATGCCAGCCAGCAAGCCGCCAATGTGGGCGTAATTATCGATCTGCGGATGCGAAAACCCAAGATAGAGATTGAGCGCAATGAAAGGCAGAGCGCCCTTTCCAAACGATGACGCCATCTCGTGAGGGATGGTCTTCTTGTGCTTGAAGCCATAGACCACCATCACGCCGGCAACGCCAAAAACCGCCCCGGAAGCTCCAACCGAAAGTGACTGGGTTGCGAGCCAGGAAACGACGCTTCCAGCGATACCGGAGCAGAGGTAGAGAAACAGAAAGCGTGTTGGGCCATACAGCCGCTCCAGAACGCTGCCCAGGTTGTAGAGGCCGTACATGTTGAACAGGACGTGCAGGTAACCAGCATGCAGGAAGGTATTGGTGAGCAGCCGCCAATATTGGCCGTCGCGAATGAGAGGAGTGAAACGCGCGCCGAATTCAATCAGGACCTGAGGATTGCGCGATCCTCCGTTCCATTCCAGCAGAATGAAGAGCAGCAGGTTGATCGCGATAATCAGATGGGTGACGCGAACTTTGCGTAGGTGGAGCTTTCGGATGAACTGCAGTTGTGCCGAACTGAGGGAAGCGCCTGATGAAACGGCGGCGGCTTCTCCAGTTGGGGTTTCACGAGGTTCAGAGGACAGAGCCGGCCAGCTGCGGGGCGGCGCTTCGGCTGCGAGCGATCCTTCTTCCAGAGATGCGATGGAGCCGGCTGGTCTGTGTTCGCTGGCTTGGGCGACCGGGTCGCCGCAAACCGGACAGTGGGTGCTTTGGGCGGGAAGCTCGGCAGAGCTCTGCAGACAAGCCATCAGCTTTCCGTCGGGGCGTAGTAGCCGCGTTTCGTTCGGGCCACCAGCTTCTTGGCGCCCTTGGTCGTGTTCAGCTTCACGTTGACAGCGCGCCAAGTGCCGTCTCTTCTAGCGTTGGAGGGTTTGTAGCCGAGAGTGTACTGGTTGCGGATGTCGTGGGCAACCTGCGTGCAAAGGGCTTCAACTTCGTCAGCCGATTCCGGGAAGAAATACTTGCCGCCGGTCTCTTCGGCCAACTCTTTCAAGTTATTCGCAGCCTTCTTCTGGGCGCGGGACCGCTCTCCCTCCTTATCGAACAAGCCGATGACGTAAATGCTGGCAGGCGACTCGCGGGCGAACTCCAGAACGCTGGTGAACTTGTAGCGGCTGTCGCGGTCTTCGCCGTCCGAGATGAGCAGCAGTGCCTTCTTGTCTTCCTTTCCCTCTCGGATATGCTCCAGCGAAAGATACAAGGCATCGTGAAGGGCCGTGCCTCCGCGAGTGTCGATCGTATCGAGGGCTTCAGCCAGATCGTCTTTGTTGCGCGTGAACTCCTGGTCGATGTACACCTGATCGTTGAAGTTGATCAGAAAAATCTCGTCTTGTGGCTTGCAGGTTCGGGCAAACGTGATGGCCGCTTTGTTCACGCGTTCGCGCTTGGTTCGCATGCTGCCACTGTTATCAATGACCAGTCCCAACGATACTGGAACGTCTTCCTGCTTAAAGAGGGAAAGCTCCTGCTGGATCTTGTCCTCGAAAACCGAAAAGTCCTCTTTCTTCAGATCCTTGATGAGACGGTCTTTCTCGTCGAACACCGAGACGTGCAGCGTCACCAGATTCACGTTGACACTCAGGGTGAAATCGGAGTCTTTGGTTTTCTTGGGCGGCTCTTGGGCGACGGAGAACGCCAACGCCAAGGACATCAGCAGCACGGTTGCGAGGCAAGCCGCTTTCTTCATGACAACTCCTCTCAACCCGTGGGGGCGAAATATCCCGTCTTCGAGCGAACCGACAGAGAAGGCAGGCCCTTCGGTGCGTTGAGCTTCACTTTGATCTTGCGCCAGCGCCCATCTTTGGCAGGATTTGTGGACGTATAACCGAGGACGTACTGGTTCTTCAATTCGATGGCGATCTTCGTGCAGATGTCTTCCAGTTCGTACACCGAATTCGGAAAGTAGGCTTTGCCTCCAGTGATCTCGGTCATTTCTTCCAGGACTGCGCGACCGGAACGTCCCTGAGCGAAATCGGAGTAGTGTGAGTTGACAATGCCGATCGCATAAATCTGGACACCCGACTCCTTGACGGCATTGCGAACGTTAACCAGGGAATAACGACTGCGAGTGTCTTCTCCGTCCGTGATCAGCAGGATCGCCTTCTTTGGGTTGTGGCCCTGCTTCATCTTTTCCAAGCCCAGGTAAACCGCGTCATATAGCGTCGTCGAACCTTTGGCGCCTTTGTAAGCCAGCCGGTTCTGGATGTCGGAAACGTCATTGGTGAACTCTTCATCGATGCTGGGCCGGTCTGCAAAAGTGAGCAGGAAGAATTCGTCGTCCGGATTGCTGGTCTTGAGAAAAGCGATCGCTGCGTCTTTCGCACGGGCGATCTTGTCGCCCATGCTGCTGCTCACGTCGAAGAGCAGTCCGATCGACGTTGCGATGTCTTCGTTGCTGAACTGCACGATCTTCTGTTCGACCTTGTCTTCGAACAGCTGAAAATGATCCTTTTCCAGACCCGTCACGAACCGATTGTTCGGATCCGTCACGGTCGCGTTCACCAGCACCAGGTCAACGTCGATCTTAATCGAGGATGGTCCGCTCTTGCCCTGCTGCGACTGGGGATTCTCAGTCTCTTGTCCGAAGAAAAGCAACCGGCTGGCCAGGAAGGCAGCCATGCCCAAAAGTCCCGCAAACCCGTAGCGCGCCGGCTGGTCGTGCAATCGGTGACGTATGCTTCTACCCATCGAGCAACTCCCGGAAGAAAGGCGTCAACTCTGAAGGTGAGGGATTTCGACGTCTTTGAACCAGTCGAAAAAAAGTATAGAACGAAAGCACGGGGCTGGCAACTAGTCGCTACCCGGATTTTGCGGGGATTCGCACATCCTCGGTGCCGGTTGGCGCGAGCCGGCTATCTCCGCTATTTTCAGGCTTCAGGCTGGCGACCTGTTGGCTCTGCGATGCCCTCGAGGCCTGATTCGCTCCGCGCCCCGTGGGATTCTGCCCCGTCGAGAGCGCCTCTAGATCGACAGGCCGATGCGGGCTACGAGTCAGAAAGAAACCCTGTGCCATTGCGGCCAGATGCCGTGCCAGCCAGAATCGGGCCCGAATTCCAGCTTGGCCGACTCTAACGGACTGGGATTGAACGCAGTGATTCTCGCCGTTTCTGCAGCTTTGGTTTCACTGAGACACTCCAACAAAATCTTCTTGATCTTCACTCTGAATTGAAGAAAGATGCCGACCGGTTTGCCTGAACATTTTCTGCGGTCAGGTTCGGGTTTTTGGACATGTCCGCGGGTTTGCAGGACGAGAGACCGACGAGGCGCCTGGTGCCAGTCATTCCGGATCCATGAATTCCCTGAAGTGCGTCGCCATCATCCCCGCCAGGTTCGAATCCACCCGTTTCCCCGGAAAACCCCTCGTTAAGATAGCCAGCAAGGCAATGATTCAACACGTTTACGAGCGTTCGCAGCAGGCGAGAAGCATTGCCGAGGCGATCGTGGCAACCGACGACCTTCGCATACTGCAAGCTGTCCAGGAGTTTGGAGGGCAGGCGCGCATGACTTCTTCGCTGCATCGTTCCGGCACCGACCGTGTCGCTGAAGTCGCCGCTCAAATCGATGCCGAGATCATCGTCAACGTGCAGGGCGACGAGCCGTTGATCGAACCGGCTGCCTTGGATGCGGTAGTGGAGCCGTTTCGTTCGGACTCTGCCCTGATGATCTCGACCCTCAGCGTAGACGGCGCGCCGGGCGAGCTGGAGAATCCGAATGTGGTGAAGGTGGTGGTCGATCGAAACGGCTTTGCCCTCTATTTCTCCAGATCTCCGATACCGTTTTTTCGGGACCCAGCCTTCACTTCGGAAAGAGGGCGACGCTTCTGGAAGCACGTTGGGTTGTACGCTTATCGCCGAACCTTCTTGGCACGGCTGGCAACCCTGGAGGAATCTTACCTGGAGAGGGCAGAGGCTTTAGAACAACTGAGATTTCTCGAAAACGGTTACCGCATCAAAGTTATCAACACCTCCTACCAGTCCTTGGCCGTCGATACGCCGGAAGATCTCGAACGTGTGAATGCGTATATCCAGGAGAAAGATCGCACATGCCAACCAAGTTCATCTTTGTGACGGGCGGAGTCGTTTCCTCATTGGGGAAAGGGCTGGCCGCAGCCTCGATTGGGCGGCTGCTCGAGAGCCGCGGCTTTCGGGTTGCCCTGCAGAAGTTCGATCCTTATCTGAACGTCGATCCCGGTACGATGAGTCCTTACCAGCATGGCGAGGTGTTCGTTACCGACGATGGCGCCGAAACGGACCTGGACCTTGGGCACTATGAGCGCTTCACCCATTCCCGCTTGACGCGTGACCACAACTTGACCACAGGCCGAATCTACGAGTCCATCATTCAGAAAGAACGCCGCGGCGACTACCTCGGAAAGACCGTCCAGGTGATTCCCCATGTGACAAACGAAATCAAAGCCGCGATCAAGAAGGTGAGTGTCGATGCGGATGTCGTCATTGTCGAGATCGGCGGCACCGTGGGTGACATCGAGTCTCTGCCGTTTCTCGAAGCCATCCGCCAGTTGCGCCAGGACGTGGGCCGGGAAAACTCGCTCTTCGTGCACCTGACGCTGGTGCCCTATATCGGGGCCGCTGGCGAGTTGAAAACGAAGCCTACCCAGCACAGCGTGAAAGAGCTTCGTGCGATCGGTATTCAGCCCGATATTCTTCTGTGCCGTACTGACCGATTCCTGTCGAAGGAGCTTAAGGCCAAAATCGCCCTATTCTGCTCGGTGGACGAGGAGGCCGTTATCACCGCCAAGGATGTCGAATCGATCTATGAAGTTCCGGCCGTGCTTGGAGCCGAAGGGCTTGACGAGATTATTCTGAAACAGCTGAACTTGCCGCTCCGTGAATCGAATATGGCCCAGTGGCAGCAGCTTATCGAGCGCATCAAGCACCCGTCCGATGAAGTTCGGATCGCAATCGTTGGAAAGTACGTTGAATTCGAGGAGTCGTACAAGAGCTTGAAGGAAGCGTTGGTGCACGCCGGCCTGGTTCAGAACCTGCAAACCGTCATTCGTTGGATTGAGGCTGAAGGCGTGGATGGCCCGGATTGGCAGGAACAGCTGCGGCCCTACGATGGGATTCTGGTGCCCGGTGGCTTCGGCAAGCGCGGCATCGAGGGCATGATCAGAACGATTTCCTTCGCCCGAACCGAGAAAGTTCCATTCTTCGGCATTTGCCTGGGAATGCAGTGCAGCGTCATTGAATTCGCGCGGAACGTTTGCGGCCTGGCGGACGCCAACAGCTCCGAGTTCAACCCGGCCACGCCGCACCGGGTGATTTACAAACTGCGCGAGCTGCGAGGCATCGACGACCTTGGCGGCACGATGCGTCTCGGCGCTTATCCCTGCGTCCTCGTTGCCGGCTCGAACACGCAAAAGGCGTATGGAGAGACCGAGATCTCGGAACGACACCGCCACCGCTACGAGTTCAACCGGGAGTATGAAGACACCCTGATTGCCCATGGGCTGAAAATCGTTGGTACCTCTCCCGATGGAAACTTCGTCGAAGTTGTGGAAGTAGAAGGCCATCCGTGGTTTGTTGGGTGCCAGTTCCATCCCGAATTCAAATCCAAGCCGCTGACGTCTCATCCGCTGTTTAAGGCCTTCATTGAAGCTGCCTATGCCCACCGGCACGGCCGCCAGGAGCATCCCGCTGGCGAACGTGTGGCTACTCCGGCGGCACAAAGCCGTTAGTCCCTAGTCCAGGCATCCTGGGTGGCTACCCGTGTTTAGCGGTGGCTGCCGGGGTGTCGGGTTTGTGAGTATCCTGGCAATGCATTTGACCCGATCGTTTCAAATCGGCTCCGTTTCGGTTGGCGGGACTGGGCCGCTTTTCTTGATTGCGGGTCCCTGTGTGATTGAAAGTGAGGAGCACTGCCGCTGGGTTGCTGGGGAACTCAAATCGATCACCTCGAGGTGCGATGTCCCCTTCATCTTCAAAGCCTCGTTCGACAAAGCAAACCGTACCGCGGCCAGCTCCTTTCGAGGTCCGGGCTTGGAAGTGGGATTGGAGGTCCTGCGCTCGATCCGCCAAGAGCTTCAGATCCCTGTGCTGACCGACGTTCACGAAGTGGGCCAGGTCGAACGGGTGGCTGCCGCAGTTGACTGCCTGCAAATTCCGGCTTTCCTTTGCCGGCAGACCGACCTGCTGATGGCGGCCGGCCGGAGTGGGTGTGCGGTGAATGTGAAGAAGGGGCAGTTCTTGTCACCTTGGGATATGGAGAACATCGTCAAGAAACTGGAGACCTTCGGCTGCCAGCGGCTCTTGCTCACCGAGCGTGGCGCCTCTTTCGGTTACAACAACCTGGTCGTCGACATGAGGGCGTTTCCCGTCCTGCGCCAGTGGGGTTGGCCTGTGGTCTACGACGTCACGCACAGCTTGCAACTGCCGGGAGGACAGGGATCTGCTTCAGGAGGTCAACCGCAGTTCATCGAGTATCTGGCTCGTGCAGGCGTGGCCGTTGGCCTCGATGGGTTGTTTCTGGAAGTTCACGAGAATCCCGCCATGGCGTTGAGCGACGGTTCGAATGCGATGCCTTTAGACCGGCTGGAATCCCTTCTGCACACCGTAAAACAAATCCATGCGGTGGTGGCCGATTCGACCGCGGTGCGGCCTTCGAACCCATGATGACAGGCTCATGAACGACAGGGTCCACTTCAAAGACATTCCCAAGACCTCCGCTCTTTTCCTCGACTATCTCCATCGTTTCTCGAATCTGGCCGCGTTCTTCCCATTCCCCTATGCGTTGGACCTTTTCAGGAAAGAAGCCTTAGCCGGTGTGTCGTTGCCCCACCGGCAGCAGCTCTGCCAGATACTGGAAAGGCAGAACCGGACCTTCGGCGCGGGCGCCCGGACTCTTGAGAATCTTGGGAAGCTGCGAAAGGCCAACTGCTTCGCCGTCGTTACCGGCCAGCAGGCGGGTTTGTTTACCGGCCCCGCCTACACGGTCTACAAAGCGCTGACGGCGGTGAAGCTGGCTGCCCACTATGCGTGCCGCGGCATGAACGTGGTGCCCATTTTCTGGATGGCTACGGAGGACCACGACCTGGCTGAGGCGGATCATACCTACACAATCGACAATGATTCGCGCTTGCAGCTGTTTCGCTATGCCAGTGGGCCCGAGGCTGCGGCGAGACCGGTTGGAAAAATTCGTTTTACGCAGGCCATTGAGCCTTGTCTGCGCCAGTTCCTCGAGGCTTTGCCGAACTCTGAGTTCAAAGTCGAAATCGAATCCCGGTTGTCTGCCTCGTACCGGCAGGATAGGACCTTTGCCGACGGGTTTGGCGAGACCTTGTCGTATCTTTTTCCCAACTATGGGCTCATTCTCGTCGATCCGCAGGATGAGCAGCTCAGGCGGCTGGTCGCGCCGTTCTTCGAAAAGATCCTGCTCGACACCGACCGTTACCGATCGATGATCCGGCAATGCAGCGACGAGTTGATTGCAGCCGGCTACCATGCTCAGGTAGCGGTGGAGGAAGAATCGACAGGGCTCTTCTTCGAGGACGAAGAGAAGCGTCGTGCGCTGACGAGGGACGGCAGTGGAGCGATCAAGGTCAAAGGGACGCCCCATCGGCTGACAGTTGATCAGTTCCGGCAGACTCTGCACGAGTGCCCATGGAAGTTCAGTCCTAATGTCTTGTTTCGTCCTCTCATCCAGGACTTGCTGCTTCCCACGTTGGCTTGTGTTGCAGGCCCTTCCGAACTGGCCTATCTCGCGCAGATCGGCCCACTGTACGAAGAATTCGGACGCAAGCCGCCCATCGTGTTCCCTCGTTTCAGCGTCTCGGTGATCGAACGAAAGATCGGGAAGATCCTGGAGAAGTATCAGCTGGGGTTCACGGATGCGTTCCTCGGCAGCGAAGCGCTCATCCAGAAAGTCGTTGAGCAGAACCTCGACCGATCGCTGGCCGAGAGATTCACCGCGTTGGAGCAGGAGTTTGGCCGGCAGCTGGCCAACCTGGAGCCCGTGTTGAAGGCGGTTGACCCAACTCTGGCTGATGCACTTCGAACGACGCAGCAGAAAGTGCAGTATCAGGTAGCCCATTTACGGACCAAGTTTGTCCACGCCGAAACGCGAAATCAAGAGACCATGACCAAGCAGATCGAGAAAGCTCTGGCGATTCTCTATCCCCTGAAGACTCTCCAAGAGCGGCGTATCAACATTTTCTATTTCCTGGCCCGATATGGCATGGACTTCCTCGCCAGGTTATACGAACAAATCGACTTGACTGACCCTGACCATCGACTCTTCTTCGTCTCCTGATCCGTGCCCGGACGAGACTAATCGGAATGCCGAATTTTGCCGAAGCTATGCGCATCGCAACTTGTGATTTTGGGGTACTGCTATGCCTAAGTTCGATCAAACAGCGGCGCGCCAGGATGAAGGCTCGAAGGTCCTGGTGAAGTGGACGGACACCGAAGGAAACGCGTACACCGAAAAGACCGAGACTCGCGACATCAGCGAAACCGGCATCTCGTTCTATCTGAAAACTCCCATCTGGCTTGACACCCACCTCACCTTGACGATCGGGTTAAGCGCACTCTTCGGCCGCTTGCACACCATCACCGCCAAAGTCGTTCGAGTCCAGACCGATGCTGCTGGACGCCAGCTCGTGGGAGCACGGTTTGACGAGTAGCCTGTCGGAACCGGCCTTGGGAACTCGTGCCCTGCCTGCGCAGCCCATGCGACTCTGCGACTCCCGTCGATTGACTGCCTTCTTCAGCTAGGGTAGGCTGCGTCCAAGCGTTCTGAGCGCGCAGCGTTGCACCGCTTCGCACGCTGGTGCGACGAAGTTCCACACTAGCGCTGTTGCTGGAGCTGTCGTCTGCTTCATGTCTGATCCGATGACCTCATCTTCACGAGACCCTGAAGGGACCGCCGAAAAACCCACATCCAGCGAAGAAGACACTTTCCTGTTCATGGGCACCCGCATCCCACTGGCAGGGCAAGCGGCCAAGAAAGCCAAGCCTCGAGAGAAACAGGAGTTGTCGCCGACTGGACAGCCGACCCCGCAGTCGGATGCTGCAATCGCGGGCCTCGATCAAGAAACCCATTCTTCGAAGCTGTCCTTCAACTTGGAACCGTTGGCTGGGGTGTCGAAAGCCAGCTCCTCGGGCCGAATTTTTGTGCTTGGAGGCGGGTTGTTGCTGGTCGTGGTCGCGGCACTCCTGGTTTGGCATCGGCTGGGGTCCAATGAGGCACGCATGTTTCGAGCCGCGGCCGCCGGACAGCTCTTTGTTCCCAGGGGCCTATCAGCATTCGATCACTACCAAACGCTCAAAGCCGGCGGGGTGAGCCCTGTGACCAAGGACCGATTAAAAAGCGAAGTGCTCCCCCAGCTTTCTGAAGCCGGAAACGAGCTTCTGAACAAGGTCCGCGAAGGCGCAGACCTCACGGAGGCGGAAGTCGAACGGCTCGCCGCCACCTACGAATGGGCTACCGAGATCGATCCGCAAGACAACGGGCTACAGGCACGGCGCGCCTACGCCGCCGCTTGCCGCGCGTCGTTCAAGAAGGCTGACTCTGAGGTCTTGGCGGCGCTACGAGAGGCGTTTCAGACCGATTCGCAATGGGCTCTCCCGTTTCGCGATTTGGCCCGGCTGTACGGGCGGGCAGGGAACTACGCCAATGCCGAGTACTTCTACCAGCAAGCGGTGCTGTTGGATCCGAAGTGGATCTTGCCTGGACTCGAATTGGGCAAACTGGCCCTGGATCGTGGCCGGCTGGCAGAGGCAGAACTCGCTTTTCGGCGTTCGATCGAAGCCGACCGCGCGTCACCGCTGCCCTGGGTGGAGCTAGGGACTCTTTACGAATTCCAGAAGCGAAAGGTTGAAGCGGTCGCCGCCTATGAGCGGTCGCTGCAACTGGCGCAACAACGGCAGTCCCCCGATTTCGATTCCGGCCAAGTGGAAGCGCGGCTGAAGAAACTGAGGTAGTTGCAAGATCAGGGCCGCCTGTCGTTGGCAGCCTAGTCTAGCGTCCCTTAAATAACTAGACTATTTGGGAGTCCCGTGGTATAAGTCCACGGCATGGCGAGAAACGGTCGGGTGATCGATCTGTCGGTAGAAGATCAAGCACAATTAATCGCATGGGAGTCGGCCCAT
>Ga0194131_10002935_pt1 | contig 27492 bp, 30 predicted proteins | sample TA2KigO120mmetaG_FD_148631 | JGI IMG/M metagenome (GOLD analysis project Ga0194131, IMG submission 148631) | Freshwater microbial communities from Lake Tanganyika, Tanzania - TA2015053 Kigoma Offshore 120m | ecosystem: Environmental > Aquatic > Freshwater > Lake | place: Tanzania: Lake... | reverse complement strand
TATCTTATGTTTTCTACAGGCTACATCAATACACTGTTAAAACTGGGAATGAAAGATGCGGAACAAAACCACAAGGCCCTTGAGGAGTTTTTTTCTACCTGAGAAGGAAAAGAATCTATCAGATCTAGAGAAAATACTGCCCATTGGGCTTTGGCCTTAAGCAAATATTATCGATAATTGAGCCAATCCATGCGAATTATCAAATGAAACTCCAAGAAAACTTATCAAATCTCATAACCTTGGTCCTCTATAAGTCGTTGCAATTTAGAAAAAAATATATCGGACCAGCCTCTTAAAAAGCTCACTTAAAGGGAGCAGGTATGAAATTGTCCCGTTAATGATTCTCCACAATGGGCTACCGTATCTGCCTCCATCTCGCCTGGAACGGCTACGTTTCTATCAAACGGCTTCATTGGAATTTTGTATTTTAAATGCGCCGCCTGAGTTCCAGTCATTTGTTTTCTTCCTGCTTCTGCTCGATAAGGATTCTAAAACCGTTCTAATTAGCATGGCTCATATTGAGCAGCTTTTTCTTTATAAGAAGGCCGTACCTCTTTGCCTGGTAATTCTCTAACCAATGGGGCATCATTGCAGCCATTCGTCTGCCACTAACTTGATTCCTCGAAAACCAAAGACGTTTTAAATGGTATCTAACCCCCTAACTGTAGCTCTTTTTATGACCTCTTTTGGCTGTGATTTTTGCTTTCTGATTCAGCGTTCTAATGGCATGCTTTCGATGAAATCCAGTATCTCGACCCAGCTGATCAATGATCATAATCTTCACATTTCTGCATTGGATGGTTTGGTAACGTTGGCTGAGAAAATTCAAATAAACGCTTAAGCGTCAGATTCATGGCTTTTACCTCGTGTTTTTAGGGGGTTACCCGAAAGAGCTTCCGGTAAATCCATTATGAGGCCATTCGCAGCACAATTACAGCACAATTATATGTTTTAATCGAAGGTAGTAACTCTTTTTTGCTATGAAAACACTTATACTGCTTTATTTGCTGTTTATAAACTTTTTGACATCTCCTACTTGGGGATTAGGCCATGAATGGCTTTGCACTGAAGAGGCCAGCCAGAGAAAGGGAAATTCAATTTATAGCTGCGGTGTTGGAGAGGGTGAAGATGAGAACTCAGCCAGGTCCAAGGCTTTCGACAACGCGAAATCTGAATTTTTAAAAATATGTGATTCCTCAGATGACTGCACAGGCCGAACTGTCTCGGTTCATCCTCAAAGAACCGCCTGCGAGAAACTCGAAAGGTATCGGTGTTATAGACTTATTGTCTTCGTTGTCGGAGAAAAAATCAAAAATGCATATCCGTCTTCAGTAACGAGTGCCATTACATCCCCTGACAATCAAGATCATTTTCATCCTTTTACTTACAGTTCAACTTCACACCTACCTAAAATAAAATATGGAATGACAAAACCGGAGGTGTTTAAAGCCTTTGGCGTTCCAAGAGAAATTGTAACCAATCGAGATACTCAGATTGCTAAATTTAAAGGCACCATGTGTGTTGGTGAGAAAGTTCATGGGCTTAATACTTGCTGGGTACAGTTCCTCAACGAAACTGTTAAAAGCTACGGTAGCTTCGATCCGATTTACACTGAAGACCTAAAATAAGGCATTCATCTGTATGTCCAAAGAGCGCGAAGCGCTGATATAGGCAGTTAATGGTAAGTGGTAATAGGTAAAAGTTTAGTTCCCATATGCGATTTCGCGCCGGAACGAAGTAGCCTCTACCCCAATCGAGCGATTTGTTACAGATGAATGCCTCAGTCACTCGATCCCAATCGAGTGACTAAAAAACTAGTGGATGCAAGACCGCTGGCCACATCGGAACTTGTGGTGAACTCCGTAACCAGTAATCAATTGAACTACCGAAGGCTGCAAATAACTGGTTTGATAAGTATTTTGGTGTCTCGTTGTCGCAAGCAAATACTCTTCTTGGATTAAGCAATAAATAGTTAGAAGACTAACATGAGCCTACGTCGTGTCTTAAGGCGTTGAATTATATTGTTCTTGTTAATTCAAAATGAAATTCGAAGGGAGGCATAAAGCGATTTTGGCTCGTCTGGAATTGTGGAAATGGCAAGGACTGGTCCTTGCACTTCTCCGATGATCCATAACGTTGCGGTGAGAGCTTGAACTAAGGAAGATGCAATTAAAAGTCCGTCGAATCCCTCTCTTTTTTCCTCATGACCTAACATTAGAAGAGGACCAACGACCGGGATCAATGAATAAGAAACGAACTCGCCAGCAACTGAGCGGTAGGAAAAGAAAGCAGTTCCCAGGATGGTTGCCCCGTAAGAAGATAAGAAGGTTATCATTCCAACGGTGGCCAATCGATTTCTTTTCAAAATTTGCGGCTTATTAATTGTGACAGCTACTGGTTGAGGGACTTCCTCTTTTCCGATATCTTGAATTTCTTGCCAATTAAGTCTTTTCTCGTTTCCATCGCTGAGTCGGATCTGAATGTACTGGTTGAACCGTTGTTCGAGCACCTGCCCTCTATAAACGTTGCCGCTCTTCATACGGACAACATCTTGGCCGAGTGCCATGGAAGAAGATAATAATATGAGTAAGTAGAAGAGTGGAAAGCGCATTGTTGGCCTCGCTTCAAAAAACTTAAAAATAATAATAATTGTACATGAGTAGTATCCCAATTCATAGGTGTCCACGCCGTAATTTCTAGCATTATTAAATGAGAACGTACATTGTCAGGTTACATGAGTTCATTCGGACTCAGACCATTGTTGGAGCGTAAGCTACTTTGGCCCGGCGAACCAAGCTCTTGTGAACCTTCTAAGTTTAGCGCATTGCTCTATCGCAACGATGCCTAATTCGTTCTCGCTGGCCTCCGGCTCGGGTGTTTTTGGCCGTCATCTCCCGAGGGCGCGTTGGTATACTCTTGAAAGCGTTGGCCTCGCGGTTCGTCGACTCTCGCCACTAGACTTGTGGCCACTTTTCTTTTACCGTTCAGCTCGAGCTATTTCTAACACAACCTGATACAGTTGTGGGACTAGTCTGTGCGACGTCATTCGTATTATTTTCATCACTTATCGATTCTATACCGGCAGTATCCGTTGGTACGAGCGATCTTCCCTAAGGCTATGACAGGAGAGGACAGCGGCTTAAATGGTCAACCTAAGAAAAACTCCGGCACCGTTTCCGAGGCTGCCCCCAAGATCATCTCTTTAAAAAAGAAATTATTGGAAACCCCTTCTTTATTGATAAGAACTCTTCGACAAGTGTGTTTTGTTTCGGAAACAAGTCCGGCCGCAGGGTAGACGACTCCGGAAGTGCCTATGGCAATAAAGATATCCGCTTTTCCAACTGCGGTTGATATCTCAAACATAGAATAGGGCATCTCACCAAACCAACAGATATGAGGCCGCAGTCTCCCGTCTGCATGACCAGATTTGGGATGTGGCGTTTTTAATCCAGTATCCCCTTTCCATGGAAAGACTTCACCCGTATCAAGACAGCGCACTTTAGTAAGTTCTCCGTGCATGTGAATGATATTTTTGGACCCTGCTCTCTCGTGAAGATCATCAACATTTTGAGTGATGAGAATAAATCCACCCGTATGATTCTTTTCAAATTCAGCAAGAGCAAGATGGGCGGCATTAGGCTCCACCGTCTTTAGCTGCGCGCGCCTCATATTGTAAAACTCATGGACTAACTTTGGGTTTTCTTGAAAAGCTTCAGGCGTCGCAACTTCTTCTACTCTGTGACCTTCCCACAAGCCATCCGCATCTCGAAAAGTTCGTAATCCCGATTCAGCGGAAATTCCCGCTCCAGTGAGGATAACGATGTTTTTGCCAGCGAATTTATTCATCAGACTTTATTAACTCTTCTTGTCGTGACGGTTAAGGACTCTCAGTCTCAAATTATGTTCCATTAATAATAATTTCTCCACAAATGATATTGCCCCTGCCGGTGGGCGTGGTCGTGGCACTGACGGCGGAACTCATGGCCGTACAGAGACTCGCGGCGGCAGGGCTAACCCCGTAAGGACCCATTAATTCGCTGTTTATTAGTTCTAACTTTATTTACGGCCTTTATAACCCAATAAAAAATGGGTTTTTATCTCTTCTATCCGTTTATGAAGAAAACACCATTTTTGACGGCTTGATTATGCAGTATGACTTGTAAATTCAAAGGCTCTATTTTCCGAAATCCGCCTTTAACCAGTTTGTTCTTTAAATTTTCAAGATTGAGTTTCAAACGAGAGTTGAACATACGGCCCTCCGAAACTATTGACTCTACTTCTATAGTACCAAAAAGATGTGAAGGAAATATGTCGAAACTAAGCGGGAGGGTCAGACATAGCGTTAACGAATTAATGCATATCTTGTAAGTCAGCCGCCGATGACATCCGTACCAACAAACGATGTCCGACGCTATTTCTCCAATTAAAAGTGTTTTGTAACACTACTACTGCGATATTGCGTTCTTTTATAAAACCAATATAGGTTGTGTAACCGGCCACTAAACCGATTTGGTAGTGGATTTTTTCTCCGCCAACTTCATCGACTATCCATGCCACAGCAGCGGCCTCACGTTCTCGTGGATAGCGCACGGTTAAGGTGTCCTGCATTGCTTGACTCAACACACTGTCGGTCAAACTTAAATGCGCGGCGGTATATTGCAACAAATCTTCGGCATTGGAATACAACGCAGCAGAACCTTGCATAAAGGGTGTAAACGTCCAGTCCGGCGTTGGCTGACCGCGCAAAATCATTTTGGGTTGATCACCGGCGTAACCAACTGCACGCGTGGCAAAATTCGCTAAATTGTGCGGTTGATAGGTTGTATTGTTTAATTTCAAGGGCCCTAAGACATGCCGCGCTAATTGCACATCTAAAGTTTGTTGGCCTACATGCTTTACAACCCAGCCAAGTAAACCGTAACCAATATTGGAGTATTGCGGAACTCTTTCGCTCGGTGTTTCATATGATGACAAATATTCCAAAATATATTCATCAGTAAAATGGTCATAGAAACTATTACCAGTAAAAAGATAGGCAACAAATTTTGCCAGTGTTTGCAATGTCATCGGTTGCCGCGGCAAACCCGAGGTATGCGTAGCTAACTGCTCTATCGTAATTTTTTTCGCGTCGGGGCTAAAGGAAGCCGCTTGTGGTAACACTTCTTCTAACGTCATATCCCAACGCAATCGTCCGTCAGCCACCATTACGGCAACAATATTCGCCAAAAAACCCTTGCTGACTGAGCCAATAGCAAACAAAGTTTTCTGATCTGGCACTTGGTGCGTTTGCTTATCGGCTTCACCAAAACCAAAAAAATGTGATTGCCCATCTCGGGTTTGAACTCCCACCATAATGCCCGGAGTAATCGAATCAGCAACCAACGGCTGAGCGAGATCCTGTACTTCGATGGCTATATTTTTCTGCCTAGCCAATCTTTTGGCAGCGGTTAAGTCCGCATCATATTGAATCGAAGATAGAGTGCCACAAGCGGACAAGCTCAAAGCAATGCATAAGCAATAAATGCTGTTTAAAAGACGACAGTACAAAATAACTCACCTCAAAAAATATTACTCTCTCAATCTTTTCATATCCTAGCGTGCCCAGCCAATTGAACCCACTAGGTCATTTTGCGTATTCAGTTTACCATTCACCTCATCGAAGTTTTTGCAATTTTCTCAACTAAGAATATCTACCTGATACCTGAAAAGATAAAAGCCCTGAGCTCACCACGACTTTGCCCCCTCATAAGGAGGGACTTTTTAAGACTTTCATGACGTCTCTATGAGTACGTGCCTATCTCGTACAAAAATGGCGTTCCACTTCGATGCTTTTGGCCTTCGTTATCCACCGAAGTCTCCGTTGGTATACTCTTTAACGCGTTGGCCCCGGAGCCTACCGTCTCTCACCACTAGGCGAATGACTGCTATATTTCATGGTCCATTTCGCTAGCTCCTTTAGCATTATTATTCTTCTTCGTATAGATCATGAACATATCTGATAGATATTAAATACCTCTGGGGAGCGCCGAAATTCGAAGTCCCGACTTTGTAATAATTTGTTTTTCCTTAACTCGCATCTAGCTTTATCCGCGTTGGAAGGTTATGCAGCTTCGCTCAATGCGTGAACAATTCTTGCAATATTATCCAAAGTTGGATTCCCTTTTGGGGATAGCATCCTAAAGAGGGTGCGTTTTGGAATTTTGGCTTTTGAGGCAAACCGCTCTTTATTAGTCACACTTAAATGAGCAGCCAGGATTTCTTTAAACGCATCAGCATCTCCATCCTTAAGGGCCTGAATGAGAGCCTGACTCACAAACTCCACATTTGAGAGTTCTTTTGCAGCAGGGTGAGCCGTTAACCGAACTCCTTTTTTTAGTTTAACCTCCGGAATATTTTCGAAGGAGAAGCCTCGCTTGCCTGATATCTTTTGTTTGGCCATTTTTATTTCCTCCTAATACCAGTAATACTAGAGATCCCATTAAATCTCGTATGCGTGCAAAATAGACGCGTCGACCACTCTTCCACCGTAATTCAGCTATACCATTCCCTAAATCTTTGGCGTCGCCAAAATACCCGTCGTCTTGAATCTTTAATATACGCATCAATTTGCGCACGTCCTTTGGCATCTTGTTTCTCAAACCAAGTAACGAACTCTTGAATCCTGACGATCCTGTATTGCACACCCTAATAGTGCCAGATATGGCACTACTAATCAAGTACAAGGTTAGAGGGTATAAACGGCGCTCCCAATAATTTACCTGGTAGTAGCTTTGTCCTTGAGATAACTGTTACTTCGCCCTCACTCAAAGAGGGGCTCTTCACTTTCACAGTATTTCTATGGTGAACGTATCCATCCCGTTCCAAAGCGGCGTTCCGGTCCGATGGCTTCTGGTTCTCGTTACCCAATGGAGAGGCCGTTATTATTTCACCCTGGCGCCTATCGTCTCCGGCCATCGGATTAATGGCTGAGATTTTTCACGGTCTGCTTTTAAAATAGATATCCATATTTATATACCTGCTCCCTTTGAGTGGGCTTTTTAAGAGGCTGGTCCGATATATTTTTTTTAAATTGCAAAGACTTATAGAGGACCAAGGTTATAAGATTTGATAAGTTTTCTTGGAGTTTCATTTGATAATTCACCTCATCGTCTAACGGCCAATAACTTTTAGCGCCTTAAAATTAACTTCATGGCCGTTTGAACCTCTTAAAAAGCCCACTCAAAGGTTAATTTTCGAGTATTGAAATCGCTATGCTTTTTGAGGGGCAGATTGATGGGGTTTGTTGCGGAAGGCTCTTTCTACGGTGTCACGACTGACGCCTAACTTCTCTGCTATTGCTCTATTACTCAACCCGCTGCTCTTCATTGCAATGATGTGGCTACAGTCTGCTTTGGGTCTACCGAGCTTTTTCCCTTTTGCTTTTGCATTGTTTAACCCAGCCTTCACGCGCTCTTTGATAAGAGCAGCTTCAAACTCACTCATCGCCCCGATGATCTGCATTAGAAGGCGACCCGATGACGTTGTTAAGTCGATCTGATCCTTCAAACGGAATTCATCCGTAGACACACAGGCACTGCTGATCGACCGATTAATTGAGAACGCACATTATCGGACGGTGATGAGGTTTTGTAGCAGAGTTGAAAGAGATATGCTATTCATCCGCACACGCTGGATCGTAAAACAATGCGGCCACTTACCTGGGTGTTTGTTCTTCTAAGGCGTAAGAGGTGGCTTTAAACTACAAAACTCAAATCCCTCATTTCGCAATAAAAGAATCAGGCTTTCAATAGCGACCAAAAAACGCTCAGCACGTTTACCTGAGTGCGAATCATGAAGCAAAACAATATCGCCGTTTCGAATGTTTTTCACTGACCTAGCAACTGTTTGAGTTGTTAGTCCGAAAAACGCATCATAATACCTGAACTTCCAGAGCACATGCGGAATATTAAGTTGGTTGAGTGTCTCAACTAAAATTGGGGTCCGAACACCGGCTGGCGACCTAAAACCTACTGGTTTTTCACCTATAAGCCTAGTTAAAAGATTTTGCGAGTCTGTAATCCAATTCTTCAATTTATCTTGCGAGGAAAAAAAATGCTTGTACCGGTGATCAAGCGAGTGATCCCCTACCGAATGTCCTAGCTCCATCATTCTTTTTAAAGTAGACACTCTCTTTGCAGCTTTGTACCCAATCACGAAAAACGTCACATTTACTTTATGCTTTTCCAACAGTTCGAGAAGTTGTTCTGTTACGGGCTCTTCTGGCCCATCATCAAAGGTCAGATAAATACGTTTTCTGTTTGGGGATGTTGATATCGTTCTTACACACTTCCCCAAAAAACTATCTAGCATGGTACCCGCCATTCAATTCTAGAAAAACTCCCATTGGGTTTTACTAACTCTAAAATGCCCGCACCCCTCTTTTCTTCCAGCTTCTTTGCAAGTTTCTCAACCCCATCGGATTCATAGGCCTCGCCCTTATCCCATTGCCGAATCTCTCCGGTTCTAAAACACCTAATCTTAAGGTCATGAACCATTGGCGTCACACCAAGCCTGCTTATCAATTCATCAGAAGCTAAAACAACTGCACCGGCACCTTCGGCTTGTATGTAGTTTTCAGGAAAAACACCCAGGAGTTCCGTCTGAAGAAATGAAGACAATGCATCAACACCAACGGCAATACATAAATCTACACAGCCGGTTTCAATTACGTCACTGGCAAGTTCTAAAGCACCTTCGCCCGAAAAAAAACGCTGGCTCGTTGTTAGCCCAAGCCCCGTCATCCCAAAAACCTTTGTTAAAAATCCCGTAGTCGAATGATGCAGACTATTTTGAAAGAATAGAGGCCTGGGCACCCCACTTTTTTTAAACTCTTTTAAGAAATCAACTGTAGTAGCTAATTCCCCATGGCCGGTCCCTACCACCAAGCCACTTCTGCTTTTTAAGGCCTCCCAATTATCTTTTATCGGCAACAAAGCTTGCTCTACAGCCAAATAAGCCATCATCGAATTGCGAGAGGCTCTTCGAAATTCAGGCTGAGAGACTAAACGTTCAATTGAAGAAGATTTAGAATATCCAACACTCAGTATGCATGATTTCATGTGTTTGTTTCTCTAAAAAACACCAGGGCCCCATTGGCGCCGCCAAAACCAAGGCTGTTCTTAAGAACATAACGAACAAAAGCTGGTTTACTCTCTCGAACCAGAGGCAATTTAATTTCAGGATCTACATTTCTCAACCCATTGGTCGGAGCAAGCCTCTGTGCTTTTAGCGCCTCAAGACAAATCACACTTTCAACCGCGCCTGAAGCTGCCAAAGTATGTCCGTGTATCCCCTTCGTAGAGGAAACAGGGGGAATATTATCATTTGAAAACAATCGAACGATGCCCCGTGATTCAGATATGTCATTATGTACTGATCCCGTGCCGTGTGCGTGCACCCAATCCACATCCGAAGGTTTGATACCAGCCATTCTGACCGCAGAAGCCATTGCAGAGTAACTCCCATTCCCTTCAGGGTGGGGAGCCGTGGGATGAAAAGCATCACAACTCATTCCATACCCAGAGATGCCAAATACATTTTCCCCATTAGAGTCTCTTTCTAAACATAAAAAAGCTGCTCCCTCCGATAGATTTATCCCTTTACGATCGCGATCAAATGGTCGTGCAGGTTCCGAAGTTAACAACTGCAAACTTTTAAATCCCTCAACTATTAGTTGAGGCAAAACATCAACCCCACCCACGATACATCGGTTTACTTTTCCCTGAGCTAACCATGAACACCCCAATGCAATAGCGTGAGTTGATGCACTACATGCGGTGCTAATCGTTTGTCTTCGTCCGCTAAAGTTAAAATAACTACAAATTTCTTCTGTCAAAACCCCGAGCGGCTCCCACTTAAAGAAATCAACGAACTGTTGTTTTGTGATCTTTCCAGTGGAGAAGTCCATTAAAGGCCCTTCCCAAACGGGTAACTGCCCTGCGGTTGTTCCAATAATCAATCCATCATCTTCCCTAAGTCCTTGCCAGCCAGCTGAATCCATTGCCTGCGAGATACACCTAACGGCAATATCCATAGTTCTGTTTGAACTATGTTTTTCATTAGAAATGAATCCTAGTCCATTTGGCAGGGATTGCTCTGGCCCGTTAACTGCAGACCACAGAAGCTCTGGAGAGTCACCACAAACAGTAGAACATGCATAACCAGTAATGTAGGTTTTATGAACCAGGTTTATATTATGCTGTTTCAAATTTTGCATTTACCCAAATAAAATCTACTAGAGAGCCAATATTTTTAAAAATCTGTTCGCCCTGAGTTGCATCTCCTATCTTGATCTTATATTTTTCCTCAATCGCTACAATAATCTCCAACAAGTCGAGTGAATCTAACTCTAGCCCCTCTTTCACGATTTGGGTCTGCAGATTAATTTCCGCACGATTTCTATGATGAAGATTTACCGATGAAATAATCAAGCTTACAACATCTTCAGCTAACTTTTCCTTAGTAGGTGCTAAACTCAATCAGTCCCCCTTATTGCGTCTTTACTTCGATTTTTCTTATTATACTGAACCGCATGAAAATATCTCAATCTTTTGTTCTAACTCGTGCTATCTTATCTCTATGCTGGTAAGGATTCAGCTTTTTATTTTAATTGCTTCTTCGCTCGCCCAAGCATCGTCAACTCACCCCTTAACAAAAACAGAGTTAACCAATATTTTAAAGCTCTACAATAACACTAAAACCCTCTCTAGTCATTTCAAGCAGGTGAAGCGAATTTCTGATCTTAACGTTTTTATTGAGTCAATAGGCGACTTAGAGGTTATTTATCCTAACACTGTGCGCTGGACAATTACCAAGCCTTCTTATTTTCAGGCAGTTATTCAAAACGGGGTGTTAACTCTCGGAACTCAGAATTCGCAAGCTAAAGATGGACAAAAAAAGGAAGTCGCCCGGGTTGACTCACCATCTCTCACAAAGAACCTTGCGACCCTGTTGATGTGGTTACGACTTGATATAGATAGTCTTTATTCCAGTTACTTCTTCTACAAGCAACAGACTGGAAAATACACCTGCACTCCCAAAAAGCAAACCAATGACATCTTTAATAAGATGTCATTCAAAATAGACCCCAGTGGTTTTTTAAGTGAACTCACTCTGAACGAAGTTTCCGGAGACATCATGGAAATATATTTCAGCTCCCCCAATCTAAGCAGGTAACGATGCGCCTGCTATTTTATATTTTTTTCTTTTCTCATTTTGCACTAGGGGCCCAAAATTGGTTGGCTCAAGACGAATCTATTTTTTTTCCACCGCAGTTAGCAAGTAAAATAACTTCAATCAGAGCTTATCCAAATACATGGTGGAACTTTTTTATCCTTGATTACAGTGAATTACCGCGAGCACTCGATGAAGCCTCTTTAGCCTGTCAGATTTTAAAAAACAACCCATCAGTAAAACGCGCTGAATGTCTGGATGACATTTCAGGATTTCGGAAAATTGTTGAAAGTTGGGCTGTTCACTTACCCAACCGCACAACACTTAAAAACCCTACAATTGAATTAAACTCAACACTAGCTAAGCTGTCTCTTCCGATGCCGAGAGATATGTTTGATTTGGTACGGAGAGATCCTTTTAACTCAATCCAAGAGCTAAAAACCATCGCGGAATTACGATCCCTATTAAAATTACAGAGGCACAACGGATTTCTCATCGATACCAAGGCACGTAAAATAGTTATCCCCGTATTACCAACGGCTCCCCCTCAGCAACTGGAGTTCGTTACTAGGACCCTGAAAGCGCTGAATAATGATAAAACAGATCTCATTTGGGGTGCTATAGGCCCCCACGCCTCTGGCGAAGAGAATAAAACTCAAATAATTGCAGATTTAAATAAAGTTTCTTTGGTTTCGTTGATCGGGTTGCTGTTTTTCACTGCAATTGTAACCCTGTTGGGCTTTCGGAAAATTGCATTCATCGTCCCGCCAATTTTCGCAGGAATATTTTTAGGGGCAATTACTACAATTCTCTTTTTTGGCAACATCCATGGACTTGTGCTCTCTTTCGGCAGCGCAATCATTGGTCTTTCAGACGATTATGGACTGCATGCATTTTTTCACAAGAACTCTAATAAAGGATGGCAATCAAGCTCAATGGGATTGCTCACCACTCTAATTTGTTTATTCGTTCTTTCCTTCAGTGAAATCCCCCTTTTGCGACAACTTATGGTCTTTTCTATCTGTGGATTCATTTACACTTTTTTAATTTTTTACTTTCTCCACTACATTTTCCCGAATTGGCACAGTGAAAAAACCATTGATTTTGTGTTCCCAATAAGTCCTTTGGGGGCACTTATTCCTGCGTTACTTCTTATTTTTGCTGCTTTTGGCGCAATTTATCTGCGGCCAAGTCTTGAACTTAATCAATTTAACTTTCAGGGGACTCACACCAAACATCTTTATCAATGGTTCACAAAATCAGGAACGCACTCTCCGCCTTTGTTTTTGGAGGATGAATTCACGACCACAGAAAACATCATAAATACTTCTAATAATTATTGCCAGTGGGCAGCAAAGACCCATATAGCGGTAGAAACAATTCGAAACTATGTTCCCACATTATCGGGACAACAACAAAACCTAGCCACATGGAAGGCTGCGGTTTGCTCACCAACGACGAGATCTTTTATGAAACAACCACGCTATAACGTCTTTTTGGAATATTTCAACTCAATTAGTTGCGATAAATTAACTCCTATTGATCTTTCGCAAGGCTCAATTCCACAGTACGCCCACCATCTGAGCGCGAATAACAAGTGGTTAACTATTTGGCTTCCGAAAAACAATAGCGAAGCAGCCACAATATCCTCTTCATTTCCGAAAGCCACTAAATTAGGGGATTTGGTTAACAGCTTTCCGAAAATATTATCAAAAGAACTTGCGGTTATGTTTCCCGTTTCTGTTGCACTCATATTCTTTATACTTCTTTTATATTACCGTTCTATTTCTTACTCACTGTTAACATTTATTCCCTTCTTAGGAGGAATAGGGCTTAACTCCGTTATGGCACTTATTTTTAACTTTAGTTTTAGTTTTGTAAATGTAATAGGGCTAATTATGCTTTTAGGTCTGAGTATCGACTATGGCATTTATATTGTTGACTGTTTCATTGAGAATAAACTTAGTTCTTCCACAAACCAAAAGACAACCGAAAACCAAACCACATCGAGTATATTATTTGCAGCAAGCACCACCCTAGCGGGCTTCATCCCCCTGCTTTTTTGTTTTCATCCAGTTATGCTTCAGCTGGGGCAAACCCTATTGTTCGGAATTCTTGGAACTGTAGGCACTGCTTTTTTTGCTATCCCACTTTTAATTAGGAAACTGATTAAATGATTAGATTTTTTTTTCTTTCAGTTTTAATTTTGATTACTTGGGCTACCGTTGTGCTACATCGCGGGGTTTTCCCATCTCCCTCTACATCAATACATCCGAACAGCGTTGATAAAGCATTATGGATCCCCAAAGAAACAATTGGAATAAACCAACTCTTCTTATTTGGAGCTCCTCAAGATCGCGGATATCAGGCAGGGAAAATAACAAAACAGCTATTAAATCGGCAAGAACGCGAACTTGCAGCTATCATGGACAACTTTATTCCCAGTCGAATATTACAGCGTGGATTATATATTTTACTCATGCGCTGGTTTTGGGGGATCGAGACATTTTTTGAGCCTGAGTTTGTGGATGAAATGTGGGGGATTTCTCAATTCACCACTAACGAATTGAACTACATAGCCGACCCCCTAACTCGCCAAGTTGGCTATCTCGGAATTCATGAGGTTGGACAAATGTTTGTTGACATGCATCTGGTAGATATGGGCTGCACTTTGTTAGCTGCACCAAAGCGTGGACAATCGAATTCATGGATAATAGGCCGCAATTTTGATTTTGAGGCTGGGCGTATTTTTGATGAAGAAAAAATTATGAAGTGGGTGTTTCCAGATCAAGGGTCTAGCTATCTTTCAGTAATTTGGGCTGGAATGGTAGGGGGGGTAACTGGCGTCAATGAGCACGGTGTCTATCTTTCAATTAATGCCGCAGGCAGCAAGGATTTTTCTCGATATGGGACTCCTTCGACCCTTGTTTTAATCAAAGCGCTCCAATACGCACGAACAGCGGAAGAGGCAATTGAGATAATAAAGACCTCACAACTATTTATTACAGACATATTTGTAGTCGTTGATAAACTCTCACCTCTGTATCGAATCGAAAAATCGCCATTAAAAACTCGTATTATCCCCCACGTAGACGCAACAATTATTTCAAACCACCTAATTCACGCTGACTTTAAAGACGACCCTGTTAACAGGTTTAGAAAAACCGAGTTAACCTCAGTCCAGAGAGAAAAACGTGGAATTGAACTTCTCCATAGACATCCAAATCCCACTCCCGCTGAGATGCTCACGATGTTACGAGATAAACAAACAGCCTCCGACTCACCGATCCTTTTAGGAAATCGCGCAACGATTGATTCCCTGATAGCTACTCATTCGGTTATCTATGATACCGAAAAGCAGACGTTTTATGTCTCTAAGGGACCATCTTTGGTCGGCGAAAGCTTAGGTTTCGACCTCAAGCGCTCGTTCGCTTTAAAGCACCCAGTTTTAATTAACTCTTTACCCTCAGATCCTACAATTTCGGTAACCCGTTATTTCGAAATTAATAGTTCTTTAAAACAGCTAGAAACTGCCCTGGCACTTTTGCGAAAAGGGAAGTGTCTTTCAGCTAAAGCCCTCATTTCACAATCTACATCAGCCAACAATCACTACCTCTATCATTTGGCTCAGGGGAATTTATACGAATGCACCGGGGACCTGGTATCGGCAAAACTTTCATGGCAAAGAGCAACGTCTTTAAACCCTAGTTACTCGAAACACATGGTGTACCTGAAGGGCAAACTAAATTTATGATTTTCTTGAGAGCCGGCTTTAGATTCTTGGTCTTTTCAGCGTTCTTTTTTGTCCTTGGTTGCAGTTCTTTTTCAATAAAGAAAGCGCTACCACTAAACAGAGCACTGCTGTTTCCGTATGGACTCTACAAACATAATGTGACATTAAATTTAGCAAATGGACAAGGATACAATTTTTCAGGACTAATCTTAACAAACCAACAACTCAACTCCATAAGAGCTTTTTCTCAATTCGGAAACACTATTTTTAAATTACAACACAACAAACTCACAAACAAACTTGATTTAGACGTTTACTTTGAGCCCCTTAACAACCACAAAAAAGAATTGTCCATGTTCTACGAATTCTTAAACTTACTGCTAAATACCAGAATGACGGAGGAGGATTCCATCTCTTTACAGCCTACTGGCAATGCTCAAGTTGTTCTTGTCGATTTCTCTGATAGAGATACTAATAAAATACCAAGAATCTTCACTCTAAAGCATCCCCAATTTAGTTTGCGAGCCGAGGTGACCGACTATGATTTGTAGATGGGTAAACCGTGTCGCAATGTTTTTTTTGGCATTTTGGTCAATCGAAATTCTGTGGCGCGAGCTAATCCTCCATCAGTTCCCTTCACAAATTCCTAAATGGAGTGTTTACACAATCGTTTTAATAAATTTTATTACCGTCTTTCAGTGGGTTAAATCTACTTTTAATTGGGCACCAGGGACCAAACGGAATAAAAGTTAAACCACTGGTCTGGATATTTTCTAATGATTGCCTCTAGGCCCGAAGCAAAATCGCAAACTCGAAGCAAGCATGGATCAGTTATTACATCATCGAGCTCACCCTTTGATACATCAGCAATTGCTGTCATCAGTTTATAGTTTTTGTACCCTATTCTGACACCGAAAGAATATACCAATTGCTTTTTTGTGGCCTTAGCCACTTTGAACGGTGTTATGTCGAAAGGGGTGAGCTTACCTAAGAATAAAACCAACTCACAATGCTTTAGTGTTGGGCGATCACCCATAATCCCTACTGGGAACCCATTGTTCAGGGTTTTGTAAATTTCCAAGACCGAAAAATTATGCTCATTGGTATAAAGAGAGTCTTTTAACTTGTGGTATTTTTCTCCCTTTTCTTGTTTAGCTTGCTCAGTGTCACGAAACTCTACAGTTTGTATATTTCGTTTAAACCCCCTAGCCTTAATTTTCCCCAGCGCAATTTGCCAAGCACCTACGTGTGCGGTCACAACAACCAATCCGTTAGCTCCCGTCAAAGACTCTCTTATTTTATCAAAGCCTTCCGACTGAATCGTAAATGGCCGATTATTGATTTCACTGTAGTAGTATTTATCCATTAATACCTGACCAAACTTATAATAGTGCGCCAGAACTCTAAAAGCTCGTTTAAGAAATCTTTCATTAGGATATAAAATTCTCCAATACTCATGTGAAGCACGGGTCGCTTTTGGAGCGAAAAAATAGAAATAGGGAACCATTCCACACAAACAGAGATATCCGGCTGGAACCCCGCCAACTTTTAAAATTGCCTTTATAACTTTATTTCCTAATATCCCGCCTCGACTTTTCCCAGTCCAATTTTTTTTTGTTTTCGAGCTAAATCTCTTTGATAAAACAACCCCAATTCCGAAGGCAATAATACCGGCTAGCCCAGCAACCATGACAGATCCAAACAAAAATATTATTAGTTTAGATAAACTCGATAATGCAGACAGTTCCGTTTGGGTTCCACTCATAAAAACCATTCCAGCTTTAGTTCCAAGCGTGTAAGACAAAGCCGTAATAACGAGTATGAGTGGCGGAATTGAAACCATAGTTCCCAACAACAACAAAAGGAAATTTAATCTGAACAGAACCGACAAACCAACCACAATAAAAGTGTGCAAGCCGTATAATGGAAGACAACCCACAAAAGCCCCCACTCCAAGCGCTAACCCTGCTTTGCTAGGACTAATACGGCCTTTTAACAAAGAAAGAGATATGAATAAGATGTTTAAGATGGTTATCCTTAAATTGTCTCGAATTTTTCGAAAATGACTTACCCTTTGTTCAGCAGGGGGATAGAACACTCTAACCGGGATCTCAACTACCTCAACTTTTTTCCAAATTAACCGAATTAATACTTCCAACTCGAAATCGTAACGCCGAGTAAAAAAGGTTAAGTTCTGCACATGAAACAATGGGTAACAACGGAGCCCACTTTGCGAATCTTTTATTCCAACGTCGGTCTCAAACTTCACCCAAAAATTCGAAAACCCCTTCCCAAATTTGCTTAATCTGGGAATGTGAGATTCCTCCATAATTCGATTTCCAATAATAAGCGCCCACGGATGGTTTTTAGCTGCGATAATAAGGGTATTGATTTCACATGGCGGATGCTGACCATCCGCATCGATTGTAACCATGTGCGTGAGCCCCTTCGCTAACATGGTTTTGAAACCTTCTTGAATGGCAATGCCCTTACCCTGGTTGGTTTTTAATCTCAGAATTTCGACTCTGCCACTTTCTATCGCCTCAGGAATATTTTGGCTCAGAATCGACTCAACAGGAATACTTGAACCGTCATCAACTACCAAAACGAAGTTGGAATATTTATCAAGGCATTCCTTCACAACAGAACTAACGGTCTCCGGATTATCGAAAGCCGGCACGCAAATTCCGATTCGAAGTTCCATTATGAATTAGCTCTCCCAAAACTCGAGTAAACGGCCAATACAGCATCAATTTGTTTTTGAACATATTTTTTCAGTTCTTCCGCTGAAGAAAACATACTCGAATTGATGGGTGGCAAGGATTGAATCCGTATCTTATGCTTATATGCCACGCCAACTTTTCCTTTGGGCCAGCCTCCATCAGTATCACAGAATACTATCGGCACTAGTTGAGCACCAGATTGTATAGCTAACCTAAAAGGAGCTAGCGCAAAATGATTAGTCCCAGAGGTGCCATATTCCGAACGAGTCATCTCTGGGAATATATGCACTATATCTCCTTGTTTCAACGCCGAGAAGGCGTTTTCCAAAGCGCCAAAATATGAACCAACATCTTTTGTTTTAACTTCAAAATCACCCATCATCTTTAAGAAGGGCCAAAGCACAGGATTTCTGAACAAACTCTCCTTTGCAACAACTCGAATTCTCGGAAGACTTGCCAGTAAAAAAAACATATCTAGGTTTGACCTATGATTTGAAACAGTGAGTACTCCAACTGAGTTTGCTTTATTGCGCTCCGGAATTTTTATATCAACCTGTGCATTTAGCCATGGTTGTATGCCCAACAAAACTCTTACGCTGAAAGCGAAAAAATTAGATGAAAAAGAATATAAAGGCCTGAATATTTTTCCAGCACACCACAAGGGAAGGCACACTGCACCAGTTATTCCGCCAAGAAGGCCAATAGAAAGGAAGAAATACATCAACCAACTTAGAAATAAATTTGGAGTCTTCACTGTATCTTTGACTTGGCTCTCCATGGTCAGTAGTCTACCATTTAAAAGTACAAAATGAGAATGCTTAGTCTATGGAAAAACTAATTGCTTTAGTTACCGGTAGTGGATCAGGAATCGGAAAAGCTGTTGGAATTCGTCTAGCCAAAGATGGCTTTCATGTCATATTGCATTATAACAATAATTCTCTAGGAGCTCAGGATGCACTCGAACAAATAAATAAAATGGGTGCGACTGCCGAGTTAATTAAGTTTGATATAACGAAACCTAACGAAATCGAAGATTCCCTCCAAACCCTATTTTCTGACAAAGCAACCAGAGCTCCCTACGCACTTATTAATAATGCCGGCCGTAATATCGATAACCTAACTGGAATGATGACGGACGGAGAATTCGATAAAGTTATTCGCACAAATCTCTATGGCCCATTCTATCTATTACGATGGTGTGTGAAACGCATGATTAGAGATCGCAGAGGTAGTATTGTTAACATAGCATCACTTGCAGGGCAGACAGGCAATGTTGGCCAGATTAACTATTCTGCTAGCAAAGCAGGTTTAATTGGCATGACGAAGAGCTTAGCCCTAGAGCTAGGTTCTAGAAATATTAGAGTCAATGCTGTGGCTCCAGGGTTAATTGAAACAGAAATGATTAAGGATATTCCTGGTCTGGAAGATTTCAAAACAAGAATTCCTCTTAAAAGATTGGGCACACCTGAAGAAGTTGCAGGTGCGGTTTCATTTCTGTGCTCAACTGATTCGACTTACATCACGGGGCATACCGTCAATGTAAACGGAGGCATTTTTCCATCATGAAAAAGTGGGATGTAATTTTGATTGGCTCCGGGATATCAAGCCTAACTTGTGCAGCCATTCTGAGCAAACACGGAAAATCTGTTTGTATTTTAGAACAACACTCTTTGCCTGGGGGTTATTTACACTGTTTTAAAAGATTTGGTCTTAGATTTGAAACTGGCGGGCATTATATAGGAGCCATGGGGCCAAACCAGCCGTTTCGACAATTATTAGATTATGCTGGAGTTTTTGATGAGAATGATTTCGAACCTTTAGACAAAAATGGTTATGATGTTTTTCACTTTCCTTCTTTTAGTTTTTCATTTCCGGTCGGCTACTCGGCTCTTTTCGAATCGTTAGTTCAACTATTTCCAAAAGAACAAAATTCAATTAGCCGTTACCTTGAAATAATTCGGAATACTGCTCAATTGTTTCCTACCTACAGTTTACAGGACACGTATGACCAAGATGCAGTTAAAACGGCGATGGAGACCCCGCTTTCTCAGGTAGTGGAATCATTGACATCAAATCCAAAATTACAATGTCTGCTCTATTCCTACTGCACAATACATGGCGTTGCTCCCCAAGACATATCTTTGGGACTACATTCTCTAGCTTCTGATTCGATGATCACCGGACCCTACGGCTTCAAAAATGGGGGGGCCGGCCTGGCAAACTCCTTCGTAAAAACTATTCGAGCTAACGGTGGAGAGCTACTAACAGCCAATCGAGTCACTCAGCTAGTTTTAAATGGTAACCGCATTAGCAAAGTAGTGCTTGAATCTGGAGAAGAGCTAGAAGCGGAGTGGATCATTTCAGGCATTCACCCAAAAGCAACCTTACGATTACTTGATGACTCCGCTTTCTCTCCCGCTTTTAAATCTCGGGTAAATAAATTAGAGGAAACGATTTCCTTCATGGGTGTTTATGCCAGCTGCAAAGAACCAATGCTCCTTGAAAACAAAAAAAATTACTACTGTTTCAGAGCGGAAACTCCCAGCGAACTTTTCCAGGAACTCCCCCACACCTCTGCCCCAGCTCAGTTATATTTAGCAAGAACCGATCGGGTCGCAACTGGCAAATCTAATTATCCGGTAACATTCCATTCCCCTAGCCCATATCGATGGTTTTCCGAATGGCGGAATTATTCTTATGGCAAAAGACCTCAAGAATATAAGATTTTCAAAAACAACCTAGCTCAAAAGGTTTTTGAATCTGCCGAGATCTTTTTTCCCAACATCTCGCAGTCCATTGAGGAATTTGATGTATCCACCCCCCTTTCCAATTTACACTTCAACGGAACTGAGCAGGGATCGGCCTACGGAATTTATCACTCCATCCAAAATACGGGAGTTCGCGCATTAGGCCCCAGAACTTCAGTTTCCAACCTACTGTTAACAGGACAGAACTGCCTGGCTCCTGGAATGCTTGGAGCTGCGACTAGCGGTCTAAGAACCGCAGGTTCGTTGATAGGAATCAAACCATTAATTCGAAATATTCGGAGGGCAACCCAGTGAATGTCGCAATCACCGGAACTGGTATTGTCAGTTCTTTGGGCAATTCAGTTTCGGAAATGTTTGAGAACCTAATCCTGAATAAAACCGGAATAAAAGCATTACCTGATTGGCAAAGGTACAATGGTCTTTACTCTTACGTTGGAGCCCCAGCACATCAATACGATGAAAAACAAATTCCGCGAACAACTCGTCGAAGCATGTCCCGAATGTCTGAGATGGCCACTATTGCTACTTTTCAGGCCATTTCTCAATCAGGTCTTCCCCTTGAAAAATCAAATTCTCGAGGATTAATTATTCTTGGCAGCACTAGCGGCAGCCCAGAGACGCTTGAAGCCTACTTCACAAAACTTATTGAGAAAGGTGGTCCAGAGGGACAGTTATCGACTTCTTTTTTCAAAGTAATGAATCATTCAGTAGCGGCTAATGTGGCTCTAGCATTAGGTTTCAACGGTCCTGTTTTAGCACCGTCATCCGCATGCAGCACCTCTACTCAAGCAATAATATTAGGCTGGGAATTGATTCAAACTGGGCTTTATGATTTTGTTATCGCAGGGGGGGCGGATGAACTTCACTTCACCAGTACATCAATCTTCGACATCGTTCTTGCTGCTTCTCGCTCTTTCAATGATGCCCCTGAAAATGCTTCCCGTCCGTTTGATAAAAATCGAGATGGTTTAGTAGTTTCAGAAGGAGCTGGTATTTTAGTACTGGAATCAGAGGCCTTTGCAAGAAAACGAAACGCTCCGATTTTGGGGCTTATCGGTGGTGGAGCGTACCTGTGCGATGGTGAACACATGGCTCATCCCCAGGCTGAATCCATGTTTTCCACAATGCGGTTAGCGCTTGATAGATGCCAAGTTTCACCTGAACAAATTGACTATGTGAGTGCTCACGCCACAGGAACAGTGGTTGGCGATACGCAAGAGGCTTTGGCAACTGGTAAAATCATTGGAAAGGATGTCCCTGTCAGCAGCCTCAAAGGACATTTTGGACATGCCTTAGCAGCTTGTGGTGCAATCGAAATTATTGCTTCAATGGAGATGATTAGAAGAAATTTAGTGATTCCCACACGAAACCTAAATGAAATTGACGAAAACTGTAGTACCATTTTCTTACCCAAAACTATTTTACAGAAAAAACTTACTAGGGTTTTATGCAACAATTTTGCTTTTGGAGGAATGAACTCTAGCTTGGTACTGTGTTCACCTTAAGGGGAGAGATAATGATGAATCAGACAGACATTATAACTCGAGTAAACACCGTTTTAACGGAGGGTTTCGAAATACCGCCTGAAAAACTTCAACCCGAATCAACGCTATTTCAAGATCTAGAGCTAGATAGCTTAGATGCAATAGATTTAATCGTTTATTTGGAAGAAAAGTTAGAACTCAAGGTTGATACCGAGCAGTTTAAAGACATCAAAACACTAAATGATGTCTACCAACTTGTTCAAAGACTGCAAACGAAAACAGTCTAGTTTACAAGGCATGCGCTATTCAAAATGCATTACAAGTTCGGCTGCTCGATCTTCCGTGTCACCACCTATGACAAACCAAGTGGTAACCCAACGCCCGACTGGCTCTCTTAAAAGTTGGCACCGAATTTTCATCAGAGGCTTTATCGGTCTCAAAAATTTGGCCTTCTTAATAACAATCGTTTTGCGCCGGGTCTCAGGAGAGATTCGATGTATCCATTTAAGAGTACCTTCAACAACTGCAAATCCGGGAAGAATTGGATTTCCAGGAAAATGCCCCTGGAAGTACGGAATATATTCCGATAGTTCTAAATTCACTTCCCAAAAAGAAGATGAAACCTCTCGAGGCTCAATCTCAAAATATTTAGCTGCTGGCATTTCCATATTCAAAGGTTACATCAACACATGGGAGTAAGACAATGAGTCTATCTCTTCTAGGATACAGTGCGTCTAATGCAGCTGGAATAACGGTAGATGAATTCTGGGGTGCGCTCAAACAAGGAACTCCGCTTAAAGACCCTGATCTACATTTTTGTCCTTGGCCTGTCGGAAGGAACTTTTCAACAGCTCAGGAGAGAATCAACTATCACCTCCATAAAAACTGGGAAAGTATTTCTTCTGATCTAATAGATGAAGTTCGGGGGGCTGGTTCAATCGGGGTAATTCTGGCCACTACCAAAGGGATACACGAGGACTTTATTTGGAATGCAACTCCAAACTCAATTACCAAAGACTTTCTTTCACCAATTCTCTCTCGATTTATCGCAGAAACGCAATTGGCAGTCGCACACTCAACCGTTGTAAGTAACGCTTGTGCATCCACTCATTCCGCCATTTTTTTAGCTGATTTGTGGATTGCATCTGGAAAGGTTTCCCACTGTATCATTCTTTCCTGTGACCAAATTGGTAAATTTGTTCTCGATGGCTTTAAATCGCTGGGAGCTCTAACAGCGAACTATGCTCAACCATTTGGCAAGGAAAGAACAGGACTGCAGCTAGGAGATGGAACTGCTATCATTGTGCTCTCAAGACCTCAGCCTGGGAAACTAAACATTGAAAACATCTCTATCGTTACAGAAGGCACTTCGGTGACCCGTCCAGCGATTCACGGAGAAGGATTGAAACAGGCTTGCCTTGATGTTCTTAATAACAACCTAATTGTTGACCTAATTATTGCCCATGGCACCGGTACAATTTTAAACGATAGGGTCGAGAGTTTAGTACTTGGAAAGCTTTTTCCTAATAAAACCCCTATAACCTGCACAAAATGGGCTATCGGACACACATTGGGAGCCAGTGGCGCAATGGACTTAGTTGCTGGTGCTGAGGCGTTAATTCGACAAGACACATTTAGCATAGCCACTACTACGGAACCTGACCCCTCTTTTCCCAATTACTTTTTGTGCGGTAGCAATGCTAATTCTTCTTCTGATCTCAGACGAATCTTAATCACCTCCCTTGGATTCGGTGGCATAAATGCGGCACTCACACTAACGATGAGACACCAATGATCACGATCTCCAAACAATATCAATTTGATTTTAGCTACCCTTCCAATAGCATACCGGAATGGAGTACCCGAGTAGACCGATGGTATCAATTGGATGCCTTTTCATATGGTTTGACCGAGGGATATTGGCGATGGAAGAACACTAGCACCAACCTTGTTTCTCCGGATTTTATCATTTTAATTTCTCGGACCGCGTCAAACGCCAGTGATTTAGCGTTTGTTGAATCGAATTGTACAAGCGCACATCGTTTTGCCCACACGCTGCCAAATGTTAGACTTGCACCACTGCTGGAAGTAATGCACTGGAAGGGCCCGACGCTCTGTCTACAAATGAGTACCGATTATCTTGAAAGAGCTCTAAGAGAGGCTTATGATTTACCAGATAAGTACCACCGTAAATGGGTAATTACAGTTGAACCAAAGGCGTGGGAAATAAACGGTAATTCGGTTCACTTGTTTTCAGCCTGTTTTTTTGAGCTTTTAACAAAATAACATGCGTGATTTTTTAATAACGACAAAGCCGACATCGCTAACTTCTCTTCTAACTTTTCTCAGAGATGATAAAGGTGCGACGCTGACTGTCTCCCAAGACTGCCTTAAAACGATAAATAAGTCTCACGAGTGTCTGCAATTGGTTTTGGAAACAGAAACTCCCTTGTACGGGGTTAACACAGGGTTTGGTGACAGCCTTTTCAGATTCATCTCGAATAATCATGCTGAAAAACTCCAACAGAACTTAATATCTTATCTGATCTGTGGCGTTGGAAAGCCCTTTCCTAAGTCCGTAGCTAGAGCTGTTATGGTAACTAGACTACTTTCTCTAACCAGAGGGTATTCGGGAGTTAGTCAATCTCTAGTTGAGCACCTAGCAGATCTTATAAACCGCAATTGGACTCCTCTCATCCCTCAACACGGTTCCCTTGGAGCGAGCGGAGACTTAATTCCACTTGCTTATCTTGGCCAACTTATTCAGGGCAAAGGAATGGTAGAAACTCTCGAGGGAACTTTTAAAGCTGAGGAACTCTTTAAAAAATTTGGTGTTACCAGTTATATTCTAAAACCGAAAGAGGGTTTAGCTATTGTAAACGGCACATCCGCAATGGCTGGAATATGTTTACACAACTTACAACATGTTCGTTTTCTAACAAAACTTTCATTGATTGCTTCATCTTGGCTCTGTATCGCGTTACAGGGACGCACTGATGCATTCGGTCCATTAGTGAATTCAGAGGCAAAAACACACCCTGGACAACACTTAGCAGCTAATTTTATCAGCTCAATGTTTTCTCAAGAAGATTATCGAGGACATCAATTAAACGAAATCAAGATCACAAACGGACAAACAGTTCAACTCGTCCAAGACCGCTATTCATTGCGCTGCTCGCCTCAGATTTTAGGTCCTATCATTGAGTCCATAACCCAAGCAGAGACGTGGATTGAAAATGAAATTAATGGAGCCTCAGACAATCCCCTTTTTGGTACCGATGGAGCGATTGCCAACGGCGGAAATTTTTATGGTGGGTATCTTGCCTCTGCTATGGACTTTCTTAAAATTGGGTTGTGTCACATTGCAGACCTTATGGATCGGCAGTTAATAAGCTTGGTTGATGAAAAATCTAACCGTGGGTTACCTCCAAACCTAGCTAATTGGCCCGGAATTAAGGAGTCTGAACGACCGCTTCATCATGGTTTGAAAGGCCTCAACCAAGCAGTTTCAGCGCTAACCTCCGAAATAATAGCAAAGGGTGCTCCCGTCAGTATCTATTCGCGTTCTGCCGAATCACATAATCAAGATAAAGTTAGTTTGGGGATGTCCGCTGCGCTTCAGTGCGGAGAGGTTATAGAAGCCCTTTATAATATCAGTGCTCTTTATTTAACCTGTTTAGCTCAAGCTTTAGATCTTAGAGGTTTTTCCTTAAGAGGAAAGACTTCCAAGCCGCTCTTTGATCGCATTCGAAATAGAGTTGCATTTATTGAACACGATCAACCTACAGGAGACCAACTTCAACTTTTGATCGAAGATCTGAAACAATTAGGAAACAACCAAATATTAACCATTAACCAAGAGCTAATAACATGACTACTTACGATGTAATTATTATCGGTGGCGGGCCCGGGGGGAGTGTTTTAGGTACTATTTTATCGAAGGCAAACCTGAAGGTGGCTCTTATAGAAAAAGAAACATTTCCCAGGTTTCGCATTGGAGAATCTCTTCTTCCCAATACAATGGATATTTTTAAAGAAATTGGTTTTTTCGATAAGTTAAACAGTGGCAAATATATTCCCAAGTATGGTGCTCAATTTGTAGATACAAGAAAAAACGAAGAAATCTATTTCGATTTTAGCAACAGCCCTAATTTTCGTAACCGACAGGCATTTGAGGTTCCCAGAGCCGATTTTGATTCTGACCTACTCGACCACGCACAAGAATCTGGAGTCACTATTTATCAACCAGAAAAAGTTGTTTCGATTGATTATGAGGATTCTTCAGTTTTAGTTCATACCGACAAACAAACTTTGAAAGCATCATATGTAGCTGATGCAACAGGTAGACTAGCCTTCATTGGAAACTCAATGAAAATGCGGCACGCAAATAAGGACCTTGTGAACAATGTTGCAGTGTTTGCCCACTTTGAAAATGTGAAACGTAAAGCTGGAAGACGGGAAGGAGATATTATAATCGGAGTGCTTCCCAACAATGCTTGGTCTTGGACAATTCCGTTTCAGGGAAATCGCACATCAATTGGAATAGTTTCCGAGTCACAATATCTCGATAAAGATGCTCTGCTAGACAACTGTATTCAAGATACTCTTACTTGTTGTCCGATATATGCAGATATGCTGGAAAACGCTAAACGAATATCCGAAGTTACAGTTCTAGCTAACTACTCTTATAGTTGTGAGAGCATGGTCGGACAGCGTTGGATAGCTCTTGGCGATGCTGCCTCCTTTCTAGACCCAATTTTTAGCTCCGGCGTTCACGTTTCGGTCAGCTCAGCCAAATTCGCATCAGAAGTGATCATATCTGCCTTAAAAAACAACTCCCCAATAAACACCCCTGAGCTTGGGCTGGCCTATGAAAAGAAGTTACGAAAGGGTGTTACCAGATTCCACTTATTAATTCGTTTATTTTATGACACAGACTTTGTCACTGACATGACAAAAATTCTAACGCGGCCTCATTCTTGTCGCGCTTTTACCGATGCAATTGCGGGAGATGTCTGGGATGATGAAAATATCATGTTCACTCTTGGAGCACTTAAGTGAGTGAGACCGTTATCTGGAGAGGGTATCACTCCAAAAATATTTTTGAGTTAGTGAGGCATACTTGGAATAACGATCGCCTGCTCATTCTTCATCCCCCTACAGTTTCAACGATTGACTACTTGTCGGCGCTACCCAATTACCCAATCTCCTTCGAAGGGGATTGGGGTTCTACCCCATCAACTAATGGAACAGCAACAAGTTCGCCCAACTTTCCCGATAAGCCAGTTTTGGGTTTGTTTTCTACTGGATCCACAGCCCGTAAATTAGTTCTGTACTCAAAGGAAAATGTAGAAACTTCATTAAAACACATTCTTTCGCTATTTGATTCGACTCAAATCAATCGTATATTTTGCTATCCCCAACCCTTTCATACTTTTGGGCTTACTTTGGGATACGTTCATAGTATTCTTACTGGAAGAGATCTAATATTTAATGATGGGCCCTATAACAAGCTCAGTCATCATCAGTGGATTGAGAACCCAGAATACCGCACCTTAACTCTTGGCACTCCT